>Ga0070699_100006323_pt1 | contig 10326 bp, 7 predicted proteins | sample KBSK1503metaG_FD_65473 | JGI IMG/M metagenome (GOLD analysis project Ga0070699, IMG submission 65473) | Corn, switchgrass and miscanthus rhizosphere microbial communities from Kellogg Biological Station, Michigan, USA - KBS K1-50-3 metaG | ecosystem: Host-associated > Plants > Roots >... | reverse complement strand
CTGGTCCCGCGCGGTGGTGTTGACCTGACGACACATGTCGGGCAGCAGGTAGAGGTTACTGGCGTGCTCATCCCCGCCGCTGGCAAGGGCGATGACGACGCCAAGATCAAGGTGGAGCAGAAGACCAAGGCCGACATCGAGGACTCGCCAGACGCGAGGTCGAACACGAAGGCCAAGGTCGAAGTGCCTCGCGGAGCCTATCCGCAGCTCGCCGTCACGTCCGTGAAGATGGTCGGCGCGACCTGCATCGCGCAGGAACGGTAGCCGCTACGCGGCAAATCCCAAATCCCAATGACCAAATCCCAAATCCCAAGTTCGCCGGGTTGGCGTTTGGGGTTTGGGGTTTGGGATTTGGGATTTGGGATTTGGGGTTTGAGCTTACTGAATTTTCACCAACTCGATATCGAATACCAGCATGCCGCGCGGCTGGCCGGCCTCGCCTTTGTACGCGAGGTCCTGAGGAATCCAGAAGCGCGTGCGCTCGCCCTCGACCATCAGCTGCACGCCTTCGGTCCAGCCGCGGATCACTCCCTCGAGTGAAAAGGTCGTCGGCGTTCCACGCGGGATCGAGCTGTCGAACATCTTCCCGTCCGTCGTCCAGCCGGTGTAGTGAACGGTGACCATCTCGAACGACGAGGGGTGTCGCGTGCCTTTGCCGGGACGCAGCACTTTGTAGGCGAGGCCACTTGCCGTGCGGTGGACGTCGCTGGGCGGCTCCTTCACGTCAGAAGGCGGGATGAGCGGTGACGACCGCGTGTCGATCAGCTCGATATCGAACACCACCGTTCCCTTCGGTCGGCCGGCGGCGCCGCGATAGGCGAGGGACTCGGGTACCCAACAGCGGCGGGTCTCGCCGACCGTCATCAGCTGCACGCACTCGCGCCAGCCAGGCAACGATTTATCGAGCGGGAATGTCGATGGTTTGGCACGCGCGTACGAACTGTCGAACATGCGACCGTCGCTCGACCAGCCGGTGTAGTTCACTGTCACGACGTCGGTGGCCGCGGGCTTGTCGCTGCTCGTTCCTGCCGTGATCGTCTTCGAGATCAGACCCGAAGGGGCCTTGGCCGCATCTGCAGGCGGCATGGTTAGATCCGGTGGCGCGGAGAAGTCCCTGCCGCCCTGCGCGAGGGCAAGCAACGGGAATATCGCGAGAAACACGACGAGGAATAGCGAGCGGGTCATCAGCTCTCAATCAACAAGTGGCCGGGGTCTTCGATGTATTCCTTAATCTTGACCAGGAACTGCACGGCCTCGCGGCCGTCCACCATGCGGTGGTCGTAGGAGAGTGCAACCATCATGACCGGCCGGATGACAACCTGGCCGTCGACCGCAACGGGCCGATCGGCGATCTTGTGTAATCCCAGGATACCAACCTGCGGCGGGTTGAGGATCGGCGTGCTGAGCAGCGAGCCGAACACGCCGCCGTTGGTGATCGTGAACGTGCCCCCCGTGAGGTCCTCGAGCGTGAGCGTACCGTCGCCCGCCCGCTTGGCGAAGTCGCGGATGGCGAGCTCGATCGCCGCGAACGATAGCGAGTCGGCATCGCGGATGACGGGGACGACGAGGCCTCCTTCGGCGCCGACGGCCATGCCGATGTCGTAGTAGTGCTTCAGGACGATCTCGTCGCCCTGAATCTCCGCGTTGACCTGCGGGAACGCGCGCAGGGCCGCAATGCTCGCCTTGACGAAAAACGACGCGATTCCCAGGTTGACGCCGTACGTCTTCTTGAACGCTTCCTTGCGTCGTTCGCGGAGGGCCATCAGCGCCGTCATGTCGATCTCGTTGAACGTTGTCAACATGGCGGCGGTGCGCTGCGCCTCGACGAGCCGACGCGCGATCGTCTGCCGCCGCTTTGTCATCCGAACGCGCGTTTCGCTTCGCTCACCGCGCGCGGTCGGTGCAATGCTCCCTTTCGCAGTCGGTGCAACGCCCGCTTTCGCGGTCGGTGCAATGCCCTCTGACGCTGTTGGTGCGGTTGCTTGTCGTGCGGGCGCGCCGAGGGCGTTCTGGACATCCTGCTTCATTACCCGCCCGGCGCTGCCGGATCCCTGCACAGCGCCAAGGTTCACGTCGTGCTGCTGGGCGATCTTGCGAGCCGTTGGCGTGGCGCGTGTCTGGTCCGTTGTCGGTGCCGCAGCTTGAGCCGCGGGGAGCGCGGACGGTGCCGCCGCAGGCGCGGCAGGAGCCGCTGCTGCCGGTGGAGTTGCCGTTGTCGCCGCGGCGCCTGCACCGTTGCCCGAAGGTTTTGCGGCCGTTTCATCGAGCGTCGCGAGGAGCTCGCCGATCTTCACGTCCTCGCCTTCCTGCCGTTTGATGCTGGTGAGGACGCCGGCGCGATCCGCGTTGACCTCGAGGTCGATCTTCTCGGTCTCGAGCTCGACGACCGGCTCGCCGATGTCGACGTGCTCGCCTTCCTTCTTCAGCCAGCGCGCCACGCGCGCTTCGACAACGGATTCACCCAGCTCCGGAACAACGATGTTCGTCATAACTACCGCTTCGTCACTACCGCTTCGTGCTTGTGAGCGCGCGAACCGCTTTCGACAGAACCATCGATCGCGACGGCGTGCTGCCGTTGAGATCGAACGCCTGATCGATGAGCGCCTTCTGGTTCATCTGATGCCAGGCCGCCGACCCTTCGGACGGGCTCGCGCTGCGGGCGCGGCCGATGTAGCGCAGCGGCCGATCGCCGAGCAGCTCCTCCAGCAGCGGCCGCATGAACTCCCACGCGCCCATGTTCTCCGGCTCTTCCTGGAGCCACACGACATCATTGACCGACGAATAGGCGCCGAGCGCTTCCGCGAGCGCGACCTCGGGGAACGGATACAGCTGCTCGACGCGCACGATTGCGACATCCTTCGACGCAGCGCGCCGCTCACTGGTCAGCAAATCGATCGCCACTTTGCCGCTGCAGAGCACTACGCGCTTCACGCTCTTGGCCCGCGGTCGTATCTCCATGTCATCGAGGACCGACTGAAAGCGACCTTCTTCGAGCTCGCGCGGCGTCGAGGCGACGGCGGGATTGCGGAGGAGGCTCTTGGGCGTGAGGACGATCAGCGGCAGGGGATCGCGCTGCAGCAGCGCAGCTTGACGACGCAGCAGATGGAAATATTGCGCCGCGCTCGTACAGTTCACCAGCCGCAGGTTGATATCCGCGGCCGCCTGCAGGAACCGTTCGGGACGCGCGCTCGAATGCTCCGGTCCCTGGCCCTCGTAGCCGTGCGGGAGGAGGAACACGAGCGACGGCTTCAAACCCCATTTGGCGCGGCCCGACGTGATGAACTGATCGAGCGTGACCTGAGCGCCGTTGATGAAATCGCCGTACTGCGCTTCCCAGATGACCAGTCGCCCAGGCTCCTGGATGTTGTAGCCGAACTCGAAGCCAATCGTCGCGTTCTCGGTCAGCGGCGTGTTGTGAATCTCGAACGCCGCGCGCGCCTGCGCGAACTCCTGCAGCGGAACGAACACCTTGCCGCTGTTCGCATCGTGGAAGACCGCGTGCCGGTGACTGAACGTGCCGCGCTCGACGTCTTCGCCGGTCAATCGAACTGGAACGCCGTCGGCGAGAATGCTGGCGAGCGCCAGCTCTTCGCCTGTCGCCCAGTCGATCGTCCGCTCGTCGGTCGAGGCGAACGCCGCCTTGCGGCGCTCGCGTCCGCGTTCGAGCTTCTTGTGGAAGGTGAAGCCGGCCGGGGGCGACAGCAGCGCCTCGTTGATCTCCCGGAGTCGCGCCACCGGCACGCCCGTGACCGCCTTTGCCGCGGCTCCAGCGGGCGCGCGATCGAGGATCGGCTGGACGTAGTCCTTCTCCGGGCTCAGCGACGCGAACGTCTGCTCGAGCACGGTGAAATGCTTCTTCACCAGCGCATCGGCGGCTTCGGCGGTCGTCTGTCCCTGCTTCACCAGCATCGTCGCGAACACGTCGCGCACGGTCGGGTGGGAGGCGATCTTCTTGTACATGACCGGCTGCGTGAACGCCGGTTCATCGCCTTCGTTGTGGCCGTGTCGTCGATAGCCGACCAGATCGATCAGGAAGTCGCGGCGGAACCGCGCGCGATATTCCCACGCGAGCCGCGCCACTTCGAGACAGGCCACCGGATCGTCGGCGTTGACATGGACGATGGGAATCTTGAACCCGCGCGCAAGGCCACTGGCGTAACTCGTGCTGTAGGACTCACCCGGTGTGGCCGTGAATCCAAGCTGGTTGTTGGTGATGATGTGAATGGTGCCGTCGGTATCGTATCCAGGCAGACGCGACAGGTTCAGCGTCTCGGCGACGACGCCCTGGCCGGCGAACGCGGCGTCACCATGAATCAACACCGGCAGCGTGCTGTGTCCATCGAAGCGCGGCGCGCCGGGACCGTCGGCCGCCGTGCCCGCCGCCCGTGCCATGCCCACGACGATCGGATTGACGGCTTCGAGATGACTGGGATTCGGGGCGAGCGAGACGTGCATCTCGCCACGCGGGCTCGCCGTACGGGCGCCGGCGTGGTACTTCACGTCGCCCATCCATCCCAATCCGAGTTCCATTCGCTGGCTGTTCACCGGATCCTTGAACTCGGCGAGGATCTGCGCGTACGGCTTCTGCAGAATGTGCGCGAGCACGTTGAGTCGCCCGCGATGCGCCATGCCGATCAGCGTGTGGCGTGTGCCACGATCCGCGGCGCCGCAGATGATTTCGTCGAGGATCGGCACCAGGATGTCGACCCCTTCGACCGAGAAGCGGGTTTTGCCGGGGAAGGTACGCTGGAGGAATCGCTCGAATACCTCGATCTGCGTGATGCGATCGAGGAGCGCGGCCGAGCTGTTGGGATCCATCGGCGGCAGGAATCGTCCCGATTCCGCTGCAGTCCGCAGCCATTCGCGCTCTTCCGGGACGAACACATGCGCGTAGTCGAAGCCGGTGGTCGAGCAGTAAGCGCGGCGCAGCCTGTCGATCGCGTCGAATGCATTACTGGCGGATTCGGCGACGGATCCCCCGACGAGCGCCGCCGGAAGCTTCTTCAGATCGTCGTCGGTGATGCCGTGGGCGCGTGGCGATAACGATGGATCGCCAACCGGCGTCGAGCCGAGCGGATCGATGCGTGCGGCGAGATGACCGTAGCGTCGAATCGATTCCGCGAGATCGGCGGCGCCGACGATCGTGTGAATGTTGGCGATCGAGACGGGTGCCGCGCCGGGCTCCGCCGCCGCGGCATCGGCCGGAATCCAGGACTCGAAGACGCGCCGCGTGTTCGGATCGACCGATTCGGGGTTGTGCCGGTAACGTTCGTACAGCTCGAGGACATAACCGGCATTGACCCCGGCGAACTGCTCCAGGTTCATCAACGAGAGATCTTATAGGAATCAGGTGTCAGGAATCAGGATTCAGGGCTGGGCCAGGGCGCAGGATGCAGACATGAGAAATCAGATTTCGGATGAGCGCGGCTGAATCCAGCGGCCTGATTTCCCGGCAGCCCTGATTCCCGATTCCCGAATCCTGATACCTACAATGAGGAAGTGATCAAGCTCATTGGCGTCGATGTGGACGGGACGCTGCTGGATAGCGACGGACGGATGCCGGACGCGAACCGCGACGCCATTCACGAGGCCGTGCGCCGTGGCATCCACGTCGCCTTGGTGACGGGACGCAGCTACCCGTTTGCGAGACCCATCGCTGATCCGTTGCCCTCGTCCGTGACGCTGATCGTCAGCAGCGGCGCCGTTGAGCGGGCGACCGACGGCACTCGATTGGCTCGCCGTTTTCTGAGCCGTGATGTTGCCCACCGCGTGCTCGACGCCACCCGGCCGTATCGTGATGCGGCCGCGCTCATCTTCGATCGCGATACCGAGCGACAGATCATCTTCGAGTCGATGGACTGGGAGCATCCCGGACGCAAGGGGTACTGGCTGAGGAACCAGCTGCTCATCGCCCAGTCGTTGCCGTTGGAGGAGGCGCTGACCGAAGATCCGATCCAGCTGATGTTCAACGGCTACGTCGATCCGATGCGTGATCTCGCGCCGAGGCTGCGCGGATTCGGCGACGACTTCAGCGTTTCGGTGACCGAGTACGAACGTCGCAACTTCACGCTGCTCGACGTGACCGCTCCGGACGCGACGAAAGGGCGCGCGCTCGCCTGGCGCGCCGAGCAACTCCACGTCGGTCGCGAAGAAGTCATGGCCGTGGGCGACAACTTCAACGACCTCGACATGCTGGAGTACGCGGGACTTCCGGTGGTGATGGGGAACGCCGTCGAGGGTCTGACGCAGCGCGGCTGGCACGTCACCGGACATCAAAATGAGGCCGGATTAGCGCAGGCCATTGAGCGGTTCGCGCTGAATAGCGGCAGTGATAAGGTATGGATCTTTCCGGAGGCTCGAATGACGACAATGACTGTGCCGGATGTGCTCGTGTCCACGGACTGGGTGGCACAGCACCGCGGCGATTCGAACGTTCGTGTCGTGGAGGTCGACGTCGATACCGCGGCCTACGACCAGGGGCACGTGACGAACGCCGTCGGCTGGAACTGGACGACCGAGCTGTGCGACACGCTGGTGCGGGACATCGTTCCCAAGGGAAAACTCGAAGATCTGATGGGTCGCTCGGGCATCACGCCGGAGACAACGATCGTGCTGTATGGCGACAACAACAACTGGTTCGCCGCGTGGGCGTTCTGGCAGTTGAAGATCTACGGCCATCAGGACGTCCGGATCATGAACGGGGGCCGCAAGAAGTGGCTGGCGGAAGGACGCGAGCTCGAAACCACCCCCGCCAAGCCGGCTGCGGCGACCTACACGGCCAAGGATCAGGACCAGTCGCTTCGCGCGTTCCTGCCGGAGGTGCAGAGCACCTACAAGCGCAGTGACACGGTGCTGGTCGATGTTCGCAGCCCGCAGGAGTTCACGGGAGAAATCCTGTCGCCGCCCGGATTGCCCGAGACCTGTCAGCGCGGTGGACATATTCCGGGCGCCAAGAGCATCCCGTGGGCGAAGGCGTGCAATGACGACGGGACGTTCAAGAGTCGCGAGGATCTGCTGGCGCTGTACGGTGCGCAGGGTGTGACCCCGGACAAGAACGTCATCGCCTACTGCCGCATCGGTGAGCGCTCGAGTCACACGTGGTTCGTGCTGAAGCATCTGCTTGGGTTCGACAACGTCAAGAACTACGACGGCTCGTGGACCGAGTGGGGCAATCTCGTCGGCGCTCCCGTAGAAAAGTAGACGGAGGAAGTAGGCGGAGGAAGTAAACCGGGGAGTAACGGGAGAACAAGAGGACAGCGTGAGCGCAGCATTGAAGAGCGAGGAATACCGCGAGACACGCCGCGAGCTCGACGGGTGGCCGATCAACATCACCTCCTATCGAGTCGGTGACAAATGGTATTGCTCGATCGACAACGTGAGCCCCGGTGCGCGGTTCGCGCGCGCCGAGGGCTCCACGCGCGAGGAAGCCGAGGCGACGGCTCTCGAAAAGGCGGGGCGGTACCTCAAACAGACGCGCAGATTTCCCACCGACGTCTAACCGCGGGCGATGATCGAACCGCGTCCTGTTACCCTCGAAGCCTACGGAGTACGGCTGGAGCCATTGGAACGCTCGCATGCGGCGGCGTTGCGAGACGCGGCTGCCGATGGCGAGCTCTGGAAGCTGTGGTACGTCGCCGTCTCGGGACTCGCGGCGGGCAAGGAGCAGGCCTACGTCGACGCTGCGCTCGAAGGGCAACGCACTGGAGACATGCTGCCGTGGGTCGTGCGCGAGCTGTCGACCGACACGATTATCGGCAGCACGCGCTACGGCAACATCATCCGCGCGATCGGCCGCGTGGAGATCGGCTACACCTTCTACGCGCAGCGCTGGCAGCGGACCCACGTCAACACCGTGTGCAAGCTCCTGCTCCTGAGGCATGCGTTCGACACCCTGGGCTGCTCGGTCGTTGGATTCCGTGTCGACGATCTCAACGCGAAATCGCAGATCGCCGTCGAGGCGCTGGGCGCCAAGAAGGATGGTGTGATTCGCCGGTTCGAGGTCCGCGCCGACGGGTCCGCCCGCGACACGCACATCTACAGCATCGTCAACGAGGAGTGGCCAGACGTGAGACCGCGGCTGGAGGAGAGGCTGCGCCGCTATTCGCGCTAATGCTTTGACTGCGGCGCATCGCGCAGTGTTTGCGCGATCGCCAGCGACGCCCAGCTCGTTCCCGCTGACGAAATCCACTGATGCCGTCCAAACGGAAATCCGCTCTCGAAGTATCGCTGCACGGGGAACGTGTGACTTCTCACGAACCAGGCGCCGTCCTCGTATTGCGTGTTGAGGAGAAACGCCACGCCCTTGCGATAGGTGTCGTCAGTGGTCGCGACGCCTGCGAGGTGCAACGCGTAAAGTGACATGCCGGTCGCATAGGCATCGGGTGCCGTGCGATCGAACTGCGACCATCCGCCGCTGGATTCCTGATGCTGGCGGATCGCCGTGATGGCGGAGTTCACAACGGCGCGTGGCGCCTCCGTCCACACGAGGCCCATCAATCGCATCGCTCGTTCTTCCGCAGACCCGGGTTCGGCGGCGATCAGCCAGTGCCCCGCCTTGCGAAGACTCTCGCCGATCTGTTTTCGCAGGTTCGGAGATGAATACGCCTTCACGCCGCCCACCGCCATCGCGGTGTGGCTGATCAGGCTGTATTCAGACGGCGGTCGATTGAGACCGTTGCCCAGCCAGCTGCCGTCCGGCATCTGACGCGCGAGAATCCAGTGCACGGTCGCGGCCGTCATCGTATCCGCGGCGTGACCGGAGGCGGCGAGTGCGACCAGGGCGTAGCCGGCCGTGAGCGCTTCGCCGCCAACCGTGGGATCGCCGAGCATCTGGCGCGGGACGCTGGTCTGGAAGAACGTTTCCAGATCCTGGAGTGCCTTTCCGGCGCGATCGTGATCGACGTCGATTCCCTTGCGCGCCAGCACCGCCGCGGTCAACGACGGCAGCGCGTTGTGATGACACGAAATGCAGTTCGTCTGCTGGCGGAAACGCGGCGCGGCATCGAGCAGACGTGACACGCTCTTCGTGAGCGCGACGCGGGCGTCGACGGCGCCACTCCGGATCGGCGCCTGGACCTCACTGCGTCGCGGACCTTCGCCCCGCGTCGCACCGTGCTGCTCGAGCAACTGGATCTTGGCGCGATCGCCTTTGTAGATCGCGAAGTCGAGTGCCGATTCACCCTCCGTCATGCGCGCATTGGGATCGGCTCCGCGCTCCAGCAGCAGCTTCAGGTTGTTGACGCTCGATGGCGCCTCCGAAGCAACGGCTGACAACAGGGGCGTTCGTGAATACTGCGCGTTGTTGGTCGCGTTCACGTTCGCGCCCGCGTCGATCCAGTGAGCCACCAGGTCTGTCGGTTCCCAGTTGGCGGTGGTCAACAGGAGATCCGCCGGCGTATTGATTCCGTGCGCGACCAGAAAGTCGGTCGTTGGGCGATCCCATCGCGCCAGCGCGACGCGCACCGCGCCAGGCGAGAGCGTCTTTGGATCGAGACCGTTGCCGACCAGGAACTTGACGACCTCGAGATCGGATGACCGGACCGCGAGCGAAAGCGCCGTCGCATTCGCTGCATCCTGCGCATGGAGGTCGGCGCCCCGCTCGAGCAGCAGCTTCAACAGATCGACGGTCGCGGGAAACGCCGACGCCACGAGCAGCGCCGTTCGTCCGTTGTCGGATTTCGCGTTGACGTTCGCGCCATGCGCGAGCAGCAGCCGCACCTTGGCGACGTCGGGAACCGCCCAGATCAGTGCGGTCGTCCCAGCAGGCCCCGCCCGATTGGCGTCGGCGCCATGCGCGAGGACCAGCTCCATCAGCTTCACGTCGCCGAACAACGTGGCCGCCATCAGCGCGGGAACGCCGGTGGCGTCGACGGCGTTGGCATTGGCCCCACGCTTCAGAAGCCGTTCGACCTCTGTGACCGAGCTGCGCTGAATCGCGTCGAAGAGCGATGTCTGGGAGGTGTCGACCTCGGCGGACACCGTGGCAACGAGTGCAGCAACCAGCAACGTACGCCAGAAGACTACGGCCGCACGTCTCATGGATGGGGATAATACCGTAGTGTCCGGCTTTCGCCGGACCTGACCGTAGTGTCCGCCTGTAGCCGGACCTGACCGTAGTGTCCGGCTTTAGCCGGACCTGAGACCTATGTATATACCCCCACACTTCGAGGAAACACGTGTGAGCGTCCTTCACGACGCCATCCGAGCGAATCCGTTCGGCACGCTCGTGACGCTCACGGACAAGGGTCTCGACGCGAATCACATTCCCTTCGAGATCGACCCGGAACCGGCGCCGTTCGGAACGTTGCGCGGCCACGTCGCGCGCGC
>Ga0070699_100006322_pt1 | contig 10330 bp, 9 predicted proteins | sample KBSK1503metaG_FD_65473 | JGI IMG/M metagenome (GOLD analysis project Ga0070699, IMG submission 65473) | Corn, switchgrass and miscanthus rhizosphere microbial communities from Kellogg Biological Station, Michigan, USA - KBS K1-50-3 metaG | ecosystem: Host-associated > Plants > Roots >... | reverse complement strand
CAGCGCTCGCGCCCGCCGGTCACGATCCTCTCCACGCTGACCGTCGACGACCCGACGTCGTCGTCCGGTGTGAAGCGCTACATGCTCGGCCGTGAGCCGATCCTCACCCCGGACGGCAAGCCGCTCGTCGACGCGAAGGGCCGCCGGTCGTACGTGACCAGCGCCGGTTCCGGGCCGTCGGTCGGGAAGCACCTCCTGATGGCGTACCTGCCGCCGGAGTACGCGAAGGAGGGGACCAAGCTCGCCGTCGAGTACTTCGGCGAGCGCTACCCGGTCACCGTCGCCGTCGCCGGCAGCACGCCGCTCTTCGACCCGGAGAACGCGCGGATCCGGAGCTGACCTCGACCGCATGAACATCCTCGTCTGCGTCAAGCGGGTCCCCGCGACCGGTGGCCGGATCCTGCTCACCGCCGATGGGCTCGACATCGACACGCGCTATCTCGGCTTCACGATCAGCCCCCACGAGGAGTGCGCCGTCGAGGAGGCCGTTCGAATCGTCGAGGCGCACGGCGGCAGCTCGACGGTCATGACGCTCGGACCGGAGGTCGCGAGCGATCAGCTCCGCGACGCAATGGCGATCGGGATCGACAAGGCGGTGCTCCTCGAGACGGACGGGACGGACTGGGACCCGATCGCGACCGCCGCCGCCATCGTCGACGCCATCCGAGCGCAGGAGGCGGAAGGCGAGCCGTTCGACCTGCTCCTCTTCGGCAACGAGGCGGCCGATACCGGTGACTTCCAGGTCGGGATCCGGGTGGCGACCGCCCTCGGGCTGCCGGTCGTCGGCGGGATCAAGGCGATCGAGCTGGCCGACGGGACGGTCAGCGCAAGACGCGAGGCCGCCGGCGGCTGGGAGGTCTTCGATCTGCCGCTGCCCGCCGTCCTCGGCGTGAAGGAGGGTCTGAACCTGCCGCGCTACCCGTCGGTTCCGGGGCGGCTGCGGGCGAAGAAGAAGGACATCGCCCGGATCACGCCGACGAAGCGTCCGGGCGGCCCGACGAAGGAGCGGCTGCGCTTGCCGGAGGGCACGGAGAGCACGGTCGAGGTGATCGGGACCGGGGCGGCGGCGGCGCCGGCGGTCGTGGAGCTGTTGACGCGGCTCGGAGTGCTGGGCCGATGATCCTCGCCCTGGTTGAGCACGCCGATGGGAAGCCGGACCGGCTCTCCCTCGAGACGCTGACCCTCGCCCGGAGGCTCGGCGCCGCAACCGGCGAGCCGGTCGAGGCGGTGCTGTTCGGCGACGGCGCGACGGCCGCCGCCGGTGCCCTGGCCGGGCAGGGCGTCGCGACCACCCACGTCGTCGAGGACCCGCGGCTCAAGGCGTTCGCACCCGTCGCCTGGGCGGTCTCGCTGGCGCAGCTCTCGACCGCTCGGTCGCCATCGGTCGTCATTGCCGCGGGGAGCGACCGTGGCAACGAGGTGATCGCCCATCTCGCGGCGCGGACGGACCTGCCCTTCGCCGCGAACTGCACCGACGTAACGGCCGGTACCCCGTTCCGGCTGACCCGCCAGCGCTGGGCGGGGAGCCTGCTCGAGGACGCCGTTCTCGACGCCGGGACGAAGCTCCTCAGCGTCGCGCCCCACGCAGTCGCCGCCGAGGAAGGCGCGGGCACCACGGCGCCCACGGTCACGCCCTTCACCCCAACCCTCACCGACGACGACCTCCGCGTCGCGGTCAGCCGCCGGCTCGAGCCGGACCGCTCCGGCGTCTCGCTGACCGACGCCCGCGTCGTCGTCGGGGGCGGCCGCGGTGTCGGGAGCCCGGAGGGGTTCGGCGAGCTGGAGGAGCTGGCCGCGCTGCTCGGTGGCGCGGTCGGGGTCTCGCGGGTCGTGACGAGCTCGGGCTGGCGGCCGCACTCCCAGCAGATCGGCCAGACCGGGCTGCGAATCGCCCCGGATCTCTACATCGCCTGCGGGATCAGCGGCGCGATCCAGCACATCGTCGGGGCGAAGGCGGCGAAACGCATCCTCGCGATCAACACGGACCCGGACGCCCCGATCATGTCGGTCGCCGACTACGCGGTGATCGGCGACCTCCACCAGGTCGTCCCCGCGATCAGCGCGGAGATCCGCCGGGTCCGGGGAGGCTGATCAGCCGCTGGTCAGCTCGGCCCCGCGTCGAGCCGCTCCACGATCCGTTTCTCGAGCTCGAGGATCTTCTGCTCGAGTCCCTCGACCCGCTTGAGAATCTCCGTGTTGCCCTTGAGCAGGCGCTCGTTCTGCTCCTCCTCGATGTCCCCCTCTGCCGCCGCGTGCTCGAGCGTCATCCGGTCCCGCTTCGCGTCGCGGTTTCCGGCCAGCAGGATGAGGGGTGCCGCGTAGGCAGCCTGCGTCGAGAACGCGAGGTTGAGGAGGATGAACGGGTAGGGATCGAAGTGGAACAGCAGGTACACGTTGCCGGCGATCCAGATCATCACGACGATCGTCTGGATGACGATGAACCGCCAGCTCCCGAGGAAGCCGGTGACCGCGTCCGCGATCCTCGCGCCGAGCGGCGCGTTGTCGAACAGTTCCTGGTTGACGGGATGTCGGTAGCGAAATTGCGGGCGCTTCGGTCGACGCACAAGGCCCTCCAACGGTTCGAGGATGGGCACGATGCTCGCATCGTACGGCGGCGAAGCCGAGCGCTATTCTTGTTATCGATGGATAGCACGTTTTCGATACGCTCCAGATGAGGGTCGCCATCGTGGGTTGCGGGATCGCCGGGCCGGCGACCGCGCTGCTTCTCGCGCGGGACGGCCACGAGGTCACGATCGTCGAGCGCGTCGCGGACCCGCGGCCGGTCGGTGCCGGCATCCTCATCCAGCCGCTCGGGCAGCGAATCCTCGACGAGCTCGGCCTCCTGGAGGCGCTTGCCGCGCGATCGACGGCGGTCCGCCGGTTCGACGGTCGGACTCGATCCGGGCGGCGGGTTCTCGACTTCGGGTATGACGACGCGCGGGCAGGGAAGGGGAGCGTCGGGCTCGGCGTCCATCGTGCGGAGCTGTTCACGATCCTCATGGCTGCGGTCCGGGCGGCGGCGATCCCGGTCGTCACCGGCGTCGAGGTCCGAGCCATTAGCCCCGGTGATGCGGGCTGGAGCCTCGAGGCCGGCGAGGCGGCCCAGCTCGCGCCGGGCCCGTTCGATCTCGTCGTCGTCGCCGACGGCGCGCGATCGCGCCTGCGGACCGCGCTCGGGCTCGCCACCAAGGACGTCGGCTATCCGTACGGGGCGATCTGGGCGGTCGTCCCGGATCCCGACCGGCTCGCCGGCGACGTCCTGACCCAGCGCTACGACGGGACACGGACGGTCCTCGGGATCCTCCCGACCGGCGTCGGGCTCGTCTCGATCTTCTGGTCGATCAGAACGCGCGACATCGACGCGGCGATCGCGGCCGGACCCGAAGCGTGGGTTGCCGCCGCACGCGAGCACGCCGGCGACCTGGCGCCGCTCGTCGATCGGGCGGTCGCGACCGGAATCCTCGGCGCGCGGTACCGCGACGTCGTCGTCCCCGAGCCGATCGTCGTTCGCGACGGCCGCGGCATCGTGCTCCTCGGCGACGCCGCCCACGCGATGTCGCCGCAGCTCGGGATGGGCGCGAGCCTCGCCCTCGCCGACGCGTGGGCCCTCGCGGGGGCGTTGCGCGCGAACCCGGATGACCTCGGACGCGGCCTTCAGGCGTACGCCGCGGATCGCCGGGCGCACATCCGCTGGTACACGTGGCTGTCCCGGATCATGACGCCGGTGTTCCAGTCCGACCTCACCCCGATCGGTTGGCCGCGCGACCTCCTCTTCGGCCCGATCAGCCGGCTGCCCTGGGTCCGCCGTCAGTTCGTCGACATCCAGCTCGGCCGCCAGACGTCGCCGTGGACCACGTGGCCGCCGCTCGCCGACGACGGCGCGCTGTCGGGCTGACGCGGCCGACGCGACTGACGCATCCGGCTCCGCCGCCCACGCGTGCCGCGGTAGCATCCACGGCCATGGCGGACACCGGCTGGGACTTCATCATCGTCGGTGGCGGGTCCGCCGGCTGCGTCCTCGCCAATCGCCTCAGCGCCGACCCGGGCACGCGCGTCCTCGTCCTCGAGGCCGGCCGTCCGGACTACCGGTTCGACGTCTTCATCCAGATGCCGGCCGCGCTCGCCTACCCGATCGGCAGCCGCTACTACGACTGGAAGTACGAGTCCGAGCCTGAGCCGTTCATGAACGGCCGGCGGATCTACCACGCCCGCGGCAAGGTCCTGGGTGGCAGCAGCAGCATCAACGGGATGATCTTCCAGCGCGGCAACGCGCTCGACTACGAGCGCTGGGCCGCCGATCCGGGCATGGAAACCTGGTCGTACGCGGATTGCCTGCCCTACTTCCGGCGGATGGAGGACTGCCTCGCGGCCGATCGCGACGACCCGTTTCGTGGCCACGGCGGGCCGCTCGGACTGGAGCGCGGACCGGCGACGAACCCGCTCTTCACCGCGTTCTTCGAGGCGACGACGGAGGCCGGCTACCCGCCGTCCGACGACGTCAACGGCTATCGCCAGGAGGGCTTCGCGAGGTTCGACCGGAACATCCGCCGCGGCCGCCGCCTGAGTGCGGCGCGGGCGTACTACCACCCAGTCAAGCGACGCCCCAATCTCAAGCTTCGGACCAGGACGCTGGTGACCCGGATCAACTTCGAGGGCAACCGGGCGGTCGGCGTCGAGCTGACCCGGCAGGGCGGTGGGACCGAGACGATCCGAGCCGGTGAGGTCATCCTGGCCGGCGGGGCCATCAACTCGCCGCAACTCCTCCAGCTGAGCGGCGTCGGCAACGCCCGGGAGCTCGAGGGGCTGCGAGTGCCGGTCGTCCACGACCTGCCAGGTGTCGGCGAGCACCTCCAGGACCATCTCGAGGTCTACATCCAGCACAAGAGCCTGAAGCCGGTCTCGATGCAGCCGGCCCTCGCCGACTGGCGCAAGCCCTGGATCGGGTTCCAGTGGCTGTTCTTCCGGCGCGGACCGGGCGCGACGAATCACTTCGAGGGCGGTGGCTTCGTCCGCGGCGACGACGATGTCGCCTACCCGAACCTGATGTTCCACTTCCTGCCACTCGCGATCCGCTACGACGGGACCGGGCCGAAGGGCGGCCACGGCTACCAGGTCCACGTCGGGCCGATGTACTCCGACGCCCGTGGATCGGTGAAGATCGTGTCGACCGACCCGAGCGTCCACCCGGCGCTCCGGTTCAACTACCTCTCGACCGACCAGGATCGTCGCGAGTGGATCGAGGCCGTGCGGGTCGCGCGGCGGATCCTCAGCCAGCCGGCGCTGGCAGAGTTCGACGGGGGCGAGACGTCGCCGGGCGCTGCCGTGGACACCGATGAGGAGATCCTCGACTGGGTCGCCCGCGACGCCGAGACGGCGCTCCACCCGTCGTGCACGACCCGGATGGGGACGGACCCGCTGTCGGTGCTCGACCCGCTGACGATGCGGGTGCACGGGGTCGACGGGCTGCGGGTCGTCGACGCGGGCTCGATGCCGTACGTCACGAACGGGAACATCTACGCGCCGGTGATGATGCTGGCCGAGAAGGCGGCGGACCTGATCCTCGGGAACACGCCGCTGACGCCGGAGCGCCTCCCGTTCTACCGCCACGAGTCGCCCGCGAAGGCAGCCGCTGGAAGGGGCTAGCCAAGAGTCGTACGATGCCGCTGCGTCGCCACTGACACTGCCGCGCGTCTGGCTTCGCGATCAGACGGAGGCCGGTACCCATGCTTGCTGTCGCTTCTCGTCAATGGTGGGTTCTCGTCGTCCAGGGAGTGCTCGGGATCCTGTTCGGGGTCCTCGCGATCATCTTCCCCGACATCGCACTCCTGACGCTTGCCTACCTGTTCGCCGCGTGGGCGCTCATCAGCGGTTTCTCCGCGCTCGCTGAGGGCTGGCGGGTCGCCGAAACCCGTGGCCGGTCGTGGCCGTTCGCGGTGATGGGGGTCGTCTCGATCGTCGCGGGCATCCTCGCCGCGCTGATCCCGGGAATCACGATCTACGGACTGATCGTGCTCCTCGGCGCGTGGTTCGTCGTCCAGGGCGTGATGGAGGTCTATACGGCCTGGCGGATCCGTGCCGAGGTCAGCGGGGAGTGGATCCTCGCCCTCGTCGGAATCCTGACTCTGATCGTCGGCGTGATCGTCCTGGCGCTGCCCGTTGTAGGCGCGGTCCTGACCGTGGCGCTCGTCGCGACGTGGTCGATCATCGCTGGGATCACGGCGGTCGCTCTTGGGTTCCGCCTCCGCCAGTTCCGATCCCGAGTGACCGGGGCGGGCCAGACCGCGGCGACCAGCGGCGCCTGACGGACGCTCAGCTCTCCAGAGCTGACGGCACGTCGCGCTGACGGAGACCGTTCAGGAGAATATCGAGGAGCTGCTCGCCGACCGCCCTTGACGGGGCACGCCCCGTGCTCAGGAGGTGGGCAAACAGCGTCCCGACGATGATGTCGGACACAACGATGGGGTCGACCTCCGGACGGAGGCCGGCCCCTTCGGCGATGCGGCCGTACTCGTCGGCGATCCGCTTGAAGTTGGGAGCGACGCTCTCAAAGGTCGCGGATAGGCCGGACGCCGGCCGATCCCTGAGGAGGTCGCGGACGAGGGCCGGCAGGAACGCCTGGAACTTCGGCTCGGAGTAGACCAGCCGACTCTGCTCGACGGCTCGGGCGAGGTCGCGTTCGAGGTCGCCGCTCAGCGGGAACGGCGCACGGCCCTTCACCTGGCCCAACGCCGCGCTGACCATCGCGTCGCGTGACGGCCAGCGACGGTAGACCGTCGCCCGGGCGACGCCCGACCGGGCGACGATCGCGCTCATTGACGTCCCCTCGATCCCGACCTCCGCGAGGAGTTCCGCCGCCGCCTTGAGGATCCGCGCATCCGCGTCCGGATCTCGCGGCCGGCCCCTGGGTGATGCGCCGTTGCTGCCGTTGGTCGAGGTTGCGGTCGCGTGTCGGGTAGACATACCGCGGAGAGTAACATATTTGATACTAGACAGACCGTATCGCAATATAGTAGGCTCTCGACCAGATACCTAAACCGGTTCACATGCCGGCCGCCGCTCAGACTTGAAGGATTTCCTTACCCCATGCACCGTCCTTCGCCGCGCCCGAACGCGGGCGCGATCTCGCCACGCCTCCAGATGCAGCAGCCGGCCGATGGACCCGGGATCGGGATCATCGAGGTCGTGGCGCCGCTCGCCGCCCTGGCCGTCGGCATCGTCGGCCTGCTGCTGGCCCCGGTGCCATCGATCGCCTACATCACGACCACCGCGGGCCTCCCGATCGTCATCGTCGCGCTGGTCCTGATCGGTGGCCGCCGCAGTTGGGCCCGACCGCTGGCCGCCGCCGGCCTCGCCGTCGAGACGGTCCTGGTCGGCCTGTACCTGCCGGCCGGCCTCGCGTTCGCCGTGATCCTGCCGATCATCGCGATCGGGCTCGTCCAGACCCAGCTGTCCGCGCGCCATCTCCAGATCGGGTTCGTGGTTGCCGGCGTCGCGGCGACGCTCGGCGTCTGCGCGGCGGTCCTCGTCGGTCCCGCCGGACGGCTGTTCGGATCGACCCCGGCGATCCTGACGATCGGCGCGTTCGTGACCGTCATCGCGTTCGCGCTGACGCTCAACTGGCGGGCGACGCGCCATCTCCTCGACGCCGTCGCGGCCTCGGAAGGCGAAGTTGCCGCTCACGGTCGAACCGAAGCGGAGCTCGATCGGACGGCGGAGCTCCTCAGTGCCGTCGTCCGATCCTCGCCGGTGGCGACGCAGGCGTTCGGGCTCGACGGGCTCGTGACCACGTGGAACCCCGCCGCGGAGCGGATCTTCGGGTGGACCGCCGAGGAGATGATCGGCCGGCCGCAGCCGCTCGAGATGACCCCGTCTGACGAGCGCGAGGCCCAGGCGGTTCGAATTGCCCGCACGATCGCCGGCGAGACCACCACCGGCGACCGCGTCCGGCGGCTGGCGAAGGACGGCTCCGTCCGCTGGATCGACATCTACGCGGCGCCGCTCCGCGGGCGCGACGGCCGGCCGATCGGCGTCGCCGGCCAGCTCGTCGACGTGACCGAGCGCGTCCAGCTCGAGGCCCAGCTGCTCCAGGCCCAGAAGATGAGCGCGATCGGGCTCCTGGCGAGCGGTCTCGCCCACGACTTCAACAACACGCTGACCGCGGCGGGCGGGTTCGCGGCGCTCATCGAGGAAGCGACGGACGACCCCACGGTCCGGTCTGATGCCGAGTCGATCATCGACGTCGTCGAGCGCGCCAGGAAGCTCACCCGTCAGCTCCTGACGTTCGCCAGCGAGTCCGATGCGTCCACGAGGCCGGTCGACGTCCGGGCCGTCGTCAACGCGCTCGTGCCGCTCATCCGCCAGCTGATCGGGCCGGAGATCGAGATCTCGGTCGAGGTGCCGCAGCGGGCGATGATCGTCCGCCTCGATGCGGGCCAGCTCGAGCAGGCGATCATCAACCTCGCGGTGAATGCCCGCGACGCGATGCCGGGCGGGGGAACGCTCGTCGTGGCCGTCACGCCGGGTCGACGGAACGCCCCGGACGCGGGGGAGCCGGGCGCGCTCGGAGGCGCGTTCGTCGAGATCGCCGTCCGCGACTCGGGGATGGGGATCCCCTACGAGGTTCAGGACCGGATCTTCGAGCCGTTCTTCACGACAAAGGGCCCGGGTCGTGGATCAGGGCTCGGGCTGGCGATGGTGAGCGGATTCGCCGCTCGAGCCGGCGGCGAGGTGACGGTCGAGTCCCAGCCGGGCAAGGGCACGACCTTCGCGATCCGCCTCCCCGATGCGCGACCGCGCGACGCTAGGACGAGGGTGCGGTCAGACGCCTTGATCCTGCGCACGTCAGGCCGCGGAATCGCCCCGAGCCGTCGCCAACTCGGTTTGTCGCACTAGTCGAGGGCTGTCGCGCCTGGACGACGCTGGACTTCGTTGGCCGGTGCGCTCCGCGCTCACGGGCCTTCAAGCCCGCTCGCTTACGGTGCTCTCGGCCGCCTCGCCAGCGTCGCCCATCCGCGACGAACGCAGTCGTGGATTCGGCGCGGCAGTAGCAGCTGTGTGACCTAGCCTCGGAGCCGCGCCGCGATCCTCGCAGCGGCGTCGACGACCGCGCCGGCGATCTCCATTTCGGCTCCGGTTGGCGGGAAGCGATACGTCGGGCCGTGGACGTGAACGGCCGCGTTGACGTCGCCCGTTGCGTCGGCGATCGGGGCCGCGACGGAGTTCAGGCCTTCCGCGAACTCCTCCCGAACCCACGCGAAGCCGTCGAGCTGGACCTGGCGTAGCCGCTCGCGCAGAGGGCCCGAGTCTGTGATCGTCTGAGCGGTGAACGCGACCCGTGGCTGCGCGAGGTAGCGTTCGAGGTCGGCCGGGCTGAGGTGGGCGAGGAAGACCTGGCCCGACGAGACCGCGTGCATCGGGACCCGCGTCCCTGTCCAGTCGCGGATCTGGACCTGGTGGGTCGTGTCGACCTGGTCGACGTAGTGGACCGCGAACCCATCGGCCACGGACAGCCCGGCGGCCTCGCCCACGGCAGATGCGAGCTCGATGAGGATCGGGTGGGCGAGCGCGACGAGATTCTTCGTCGGGACGACGCCTGCGGCAAGGGACACGATCCTGCTCCCGAGCCGGTATCGCGTGTCGCCTGGCACCTGCTCGACGGCGCCCTCGCGGGCGAGCGACGCGAGCATCCGCGCGGCCGTGCTCTTCGCGAGGTCCGCGCGTTCGGCGACTTCGGTCACCCCGATCGGGCCGTCGGCGAGGACCGACAGCACCGCGAAGGCACGCTCGATGGACTGGACTCTGGACACCCGGCTCCTCGTGGGCTAGATTCTCGGCCTGCGTTCCATCATACGGCACCGTGCCGCATCGTGGAACCCCTCGCGCACCTGTGAACGGAGCGACCACGTGGCGGACGACTACGAGGAGATCGACCTCGCGGCGCTGTCCGACGATGAGCTCGTCGAGCAGATGCACAACGATCTCTACGACGGGATGAAGGACGAGATCGTCCAGGGGACGAACATCCTGCTCGAACGGGGGTTCAGCGCGACGAAGGTCCTCGACGATGCGCTCGTCGCCGGGATGAAGATCGTCGGGATCGACTTCCGCGACGGCATCCTGTTCGTGCCGGAGGTCCTGCTCGCGGCGAACGCGATGAAGGCCGGGATGGAGATCCTCCGACCGCTGCTCGCCGAGACGGGCGCAGAGCCGGTCGGCAAGGTCGTGATCGGGACGGTCAAGGGCGACATCCACGACATCGGCAAGAACCTCGTCGGGATGATGCTCGAGGGCGCCGGGTTCGAGGTCGTCGACCTCGGGATCAACACGGACG
>Ga0070699_100006319_pt1 | contig 10332 bp, 5 predicted proteins | sample KBSK1503metaG_FD_65473 | JGI IMG/M metagenome (GOLD analysis project Ga0070699, IMG submission 65473) | Corn, switchgrass and miscanthus rhizosphere microbial communities from Kellogg Biological Station, Michigan, USA - KBS K1-50-3 metaG | ecosystem: Host-associated > Plants > Roots >... | reverse complement strand
TTGGCCATCGGCGTGCCGTCCGGCGCCTTGATGTGGACGCCGCCCTTCAGCTGACCGCCGGCGTGGCCCGCGACGAACAGCGGCACACGTTTGTGGTTGTGGATGTTCGAGTCGCCCATCGGCGATCCGTAGACGATCAGCGAGTTGTCGAGCAGGTTGCCGTCGCCTTCGGGCGTGTTCTTCAGCTTCTCCATCAGATACGGCACCATGCTCACGTGGTACCGATTGATCTTCGCGAAATCCATGATGCGATCTTCGCGCTCGCCGTGGTGTGACGCGTTGTGGAAGCCGGTCGTCAGGCCGCTCTCCGGATAGGCACGGCCCGACGCGTCGCGTCCGAGCTTGAAGGAGAAGACGCGCGTGGTGTCGGCGGCAAACGCCAGCGCGATCAGATCCATCAGGATGTGGGTATGCTCCTCGAACGAATCGGGAACGCCGATGGGCGCTTCCGGCATCGCGCGCTGCTCGCCGCTGGCGTTGCGCGCCTCGACGCGCTGGATGCGGCGCTCGATCTCGCGCACGTTCTCGACGTACTCGTCGAGACGGCGCCGGTCGCCCGCGCCCAGCTGCCGCTTCAACTGCGACACCTGGCCGTTGATCCAGTCGAGGATGCTCCGGTCCGCCTTCAGGCTGGCCGCGCGCTCCTCGGGCGTCGCGCCGACGCCGAACAGCTGATCGAACACGACGCGCGGATCGCGGATCATCGGCAGAGGCTGCGTCGGCGACGCCCAGCTGATCGTGTCGGTGTAGATGCAGGAATAGCCGTACGTGCATCCGCCCGCCTGATCGACGTTCTCGATCGAGAGCTGCATCGACGGGATCGGCGTGTCCTGACCGAACTGCTTCGCGTACAGCTGATCGAGCGACGTGCCGGCGTGCACGTCGTTGCCCTCGGTCTGCTTCGGGTGCGACTGCGTGAGGAACACCGCGCTGGAGCGGAAGTGATCGCCGCCGATCTCGGGCAGCGTGAACGCCTCGGCGTTGTGCACGTCCGTGTTGCTGATGATCGTCACGGCGTCGCGAAACGGCGCGAGCGCCTCGAGCGTCGGCGTGAACTCGAAGTCGCGTCCGACCTTCACCGGCGCGAAGAGATTCTTCTTCACGCCCAGCGCCGTGCTGCCCGCCGACCCGTGCACCATTTCCATACACACGAGCCGAATCTTCGACGACCCCGCGGCGGTCTTGGCCCACGCCGTACCCGCCGGCAGCATCGCGTCGAGGAACGGCAACGCTACCGTCACACCCATCCCTCTCAAGACGGTGCGCCGGGAGATGTGTTTCTTCGTGATGTACATGTCCGCTCCTTACTTGACCGGGGCTCCGCCCCGGACCCCGGCTCGGTCGCTCGCGGCGACCCGCTGGCCCCGCTCCGCTTCCTCGCGTTCAGCGGCGGTTGTCGTGACGGCTTCCGCCGTGCTCATCTGGAACGCCGGGGTGTTGACGACGCCCAGCACGAATGAGGAGAACTTGTTGCCGTTGACCGCGGCCTTCTTCACGATCGCGCGAACGGCCGGCTGGTCGTAATACTCGATGCGCCGCCCGATCGCGTACGACATCAGGTTGTCGGTGAAGTTGCGGATCACCGACTCCGATCGCGCGAGCAGCGCCTGCCGCAGCCCCTCGGGACCGCTGATCTTCGTGCCGTCGTAGAGCGTACCGCTCGTGTCGACGTCCACGCCGTGGTCCTTGATGCGCCACGCACCGATCGTGTCGAAGTTCTCGAGCGCGAGGCCGATTGGATCGATGACGCGGTGGCACGAGGTGCACGCCGGGTTCTTGCGGTGCTCCTCCATGCGCTCACGGACCGACAGCATCTTGCCCGTCGCCGTCGCCGACTTCGTCTCGTCGAACGCCGGCACGTTCGGCGGCGGCGGCGGCGGCGGCGAGCCCAGCAGCACTTCCATGATCCACTTGCCGCGCTGCACCGGCGACGTGCGGTCCGCCACGGCCGTCTGCATCAGGATGCTGCCCTGCCCGAGAATGCCGCGCCGCTCGTCGGGCACCGTCACGCGGCGGAACTCGCCGCCGACGATGTTCGGGATGCCGTACACCTTCGCGATGCGCTCGTTGATGAACGAGTCGTTCGCCGTCAGCAGATCGAGGACGCTGCGATCTTCCCGCACGATGCTGTCGAAGAACAGCTCCGTCTCCGTCTTGTAGGATTCGGCGAGCTCGTTGTCGAACGCCGGAAACAACAGCGCGTCGGGGTGCAGCTTCTCGACGTCCTGCAGCCGGAGCCATTGCGACGCGAAGCGCGTCGACAGCGCGCCGGCTTTCGGGTCCGCGAGCATGCGCCGCACCTGCTTCTCGAGCACCGCCGGTTGGTGCAGCGTGCCGCTGTTGGCGACCTTGACGAGCTCGGCGTCGGGAACGGTGTTCCACAGGAAGAACGACAGGCGCGACGCGAGATCGAGATCGCTCAGGCGATAGGTCTGTCCCGGCCGCACGTTCGACGGCTCCGATTCGAGCCGGAACAGGAACTTCGGGCTCGCGAGGATCGCCTGCAGCGCCGTCTTGATGCCCGATTCGAAGTCGTGCCCCTTGCGACCCTCGGCGTAGAACACCATCAGCGACTCGACGTCCTCCCCGGCGGCCGGACGCCGATACGCCTCGCTCGCGAGGTCCTGAACGATCTTGCGCGCGCACGGAATCTCGTCCGAAGGCGACAGCGGACGGCAGGTGAAGATGCGCCGGCGGCTCGGCGTCTCCGACACACCGGTGACTTTCAGCGGACCGGTGATGCTGAAGTCGCGCACGTGCGGCAGCACGTAGATGCCGGCGTTGTCGCCGTACTCCGTGTCGGCCAGCGTGTAATCGATCGGCGCCATGAGGTCGTCGACGACGCCGTCGAATTTCTGGATGAATGCGGCCGCGATGCGCTGTGGGCCGGCCTTCACGAAGATGTGCGGCGTCACGAGGTTGAGACCGGCCTTGTCGGTCTCGCTCATGCGCCAGTTGATGTCGAGGAGCGCCGCGCGCTCGCCGTTGATGGCGACTTCGAGCTGCTCGCTGCGGCTCGCCACGCTGCCGAACAGCTGACCGGTCGGCGTCCCGTGCAGCATGATGCGGAACGTGTACTCGCCGTCGGCCGGGAAGGTGTGCGTGATCGCCAGACCGCCGCGCGTGCCCCACGGCGTGCCTTCGATGTGCTTCATCTGCGACTGCGTGCGCGGCACCTTGTAGGTCGATTCGCTCGCGCTCGCGTTCTTGTCGCCGACGGCAAGGGTGGAGATCTTCGCGGCTGCGCGCAGGTACCCCTCCATCAGCGCCGGCGAGAAGCCCTGGACGTCGGCGATGTTGTCGTAACCGCCGCTCATCGTGTCGGGCGGGAGGAACGCGTTCACGTCGACGTCGACCTTCAGCAGATCGTGGATCGAATGCTGATACTCGGCGCGGTTCAGCCGCTGGAACGTACGATGGCCTGGATTCGGATGGACGGCTGCAGCCCGATCGATCTTCGTCTCGAGTGACGTGACGAACGCGCCGACGACATCCGCGTCCGGACGGCGAACGCCCGGCGGCGGCATCATGCCGAGCCGCAGCTTGCGGATCATCTTCTCGGCGACGTCGGCGCTCTGATCGGGATGCTCGGGATCGAAGCTCGCCAGCGTGAGACCGCCGGTCCTCGCTTTGTCGTTATGGCAGCCGACGCAGTACTGCTTGATCATCGCAGCCGGCGCGTCGCTCGAGGCGGGCGCGTGCGAAGCGACCGGCGCCGGTTTCGGCGGGTCTGTCGGTTTCGGCGGCGTCTGCGCGGCTCCGCTCGAGGTCAGACCCGCCAGCACGAGACCCACGGTCGCGACGAAAAATCCTCTCATCCCACCCCCGTAGAACGTGCAGTTTTGCGCGTTTCAGTATAAGGGTTTTGCGGCCCGAAACCATTCAGCTCGTTGCACTTTGTCGTCACCGGATGTCACTGATTGTCAGAGCGCTCGCTCGGCTGAAGCCTCGCGCTCCAAGTCGCCGTCCAGCGGGAGCGTAAAGGCTTTTATGCGAGCGAATTTCGAATGATCCCGACTGGAGGGCGAGGTTTCAGCCGAGCGAATTTCGACAGGCTTCAGCCGAGCGAGTGTCGACTGGAGCGCGAGACTTCAGCCGAGCGAGTTTGCCGAGGCAGGACCCGCGCCAGCTGGTCGGTCTGGACCATTCACACGCGGAGCAGGATCGCGTTCTTCGCGGGATCGCGGACCAGCAGTCCTTCGTCCGTTGTCTCGATCGGAACGCCATCGGCGCGGAGTCGCTGCTCCACCGCCGACCGCGCCGATTCATCCGGCAGCATCACGTCGAAGTGACGCAGTCCGATCGCGCCCGGCGGCGCCGGCGGCGCGCCGACGCCGGCCCACGTGTTCAGCCCGATGTGATGGTGATAGCCGCCGGCCGACACGAACAGCGCGCTCGGACCATAGCGCTGCATCAGCTCGAAGCCGAGGACGTCGACGTAGAAGCGCAGCGCCTCGTCGAGCCTCGACACGTGCAGGTGCACGTGGCCGATGACGGTGTCGCGCGCCGGCGCCAGCCCCGGATCGCCGGACGAAGCGGCCGACGCCAGATCGTTGAAGTCGACCGGATCGGCGCCCATGCGAAGCTGACCGTTGACGAACGGCCACTCCGCACGAGGCCGATCGCGGTAGATCTCGATGCCGTTGCCGTCCACGTCGGCCAGGTACAACGCCTCGCTGACGCCGTGATCCGCCGCGCCCTGCATCAGCGTGTCGGTCTCGACGAGCCGGATGAGCACGCGCGCGAGATCGGCGCGCGTCGGCACGAGAACCGCGAAGTGATACAGGCCGGTCGTGCCTCGAACGCGCGGCGCGCGTTCGCACGCCGACAGCACGAGCAGATCGGCGCCGCCCGCACCGAGCCACGCCGTCCGTTCCTCACAGCGGTGCACCACGAAGCCGAGGTGCGTCTGATAGAACCGAATCGATTCGTCGAGATCGGCGATGGTCAGATGAACGGCGCCGATGCGCGTGCGCGGATCGATTACAGACGCCACGGCAGTCGTTCGCCGACGCTGAAGGCGCGGCCGCCGCAGACGGCGAGCCGCGCCGCGCTCCCGGAGCCACCCACGCCGTTCATTTCCCGGACGAGAATTGCACCGCCTCGGCGAGCAGCCGCTCGACGGTGTGCGTCATCTCCTGCTTCGCCTCCTCGTGGAACTTACCGCTCGCTTTGCCCGGGAATCCGGCGTGCGCGCTCCGGACCCGTCCATCGCGTCCCAGGAAGAACGTCGTCGGGAACGAATTGAGGTTCACCGTCTGCGGCAGCTTCTCGCTCGCCTCGCGCGGCTCGCCGGCCACGAGCACCGTGTATTGAATGCCGTAACGCTTGATGAAGGCGCGCAGCCGCGTCGGGTTCTTCAGCTGCGCCGCTTCCTCGAACGACAGCGCGACGATCTCGAGCCCGCGATCGTGATACTTGCGGTACAAATCGACGAGAAACGGCGTCTCGTCGTGGCAGTTCGGGCACCAGCTCCCCGAGATGTCGACGATGATCACTTTTCCGCGGAACCGGTCATCGGCGTTCGACACGATCTTGCCGTTCAGATCCGCGAAGCTGAAACGAAGCGGCTCGGTCGGATCCTTCACGCTCGTGAAGCGCGACGGATCGCTCGGCTGCGGCAGTCCCTTGGCGAGCGCCTGCTCGGCGCGAATCGCGGTCAGCGGCTTGTCGCGCTCGTCGTTCTGCACGAGCGAGAGAGAGCCGTCTGCCTGCGGCGCAATCTCGAGCCGCAGCGGACGCGCGGCGGAGAAATGCCCGAGGACGAACGTGCCGTGGCGGAACGCGCCGGTCAGCGTTCCCGTGTCGCCGTCGACGCGCAGAATGACCGCGGAGACTTCAGGCCCCGACTGCCGGACGATGAGGTGCCAGGCCGATTCGCCTTTCGCACTCTTGGTCTGGATGTTCCACAGGCCCGCGATCGACGGCACCCTTTCATCAGCGGGCGGCGCGGCAACGAAGCGCTTCGCCTGGAACGGATACGGCGCGCCGCGCGTCCCGCGCGAGTACTGACCCTCGAGACGGCCGTCCTTCAGCGTCGCTTCGAGCTTGGTCTCGTACTCGTCGAAGCTGAGCGCGAGCGCGCCGTTGGTGAACCGACCGCTCGTCGACGTCACCTTCTCGTCGCCGTTGAAGAACGATCCCTTCACGCCCGCGCCGCTGCCCGTGATTTCCATCCGGAACGGCACGTCGACGCCGCCGACGACAACGGTCGCGTCCCAGAGGCCCGCGAGCGATTGCGCGCGCGCGATCGGCGGCAGCGCGAGCATTGCCGCGGTAGCGAGCACGAACAATTTGCTTCTCATCAAGGTCTCCTTTTTCGATCGCGTGAAAAGAAAAGGCCCGGAGGACGTCGACGCCTTCCGGGCCTGATCCGTGCTGAGTACTGATGCGCAGCCTTAAGAGGGCACGCTTCTCGTGAACGCAGCGCGAGCCAGGCCGGAGGTGTCTCCGGCCGGACGACACGAGCACTCGCAACAGCGCACGACGAACATCAACGCCTATTTAGCGACGGGACGTGGCGGCGTGTCAACCCGGAACCCCGAACCCGATCGCTTCTCAGAACACAAACTTCACCGCAACTTGAACGACTCGTGGATCGCCGGCAGTCGTGATCGTGCCGAAGTTCGCGGCGCCGACGACCGCGTTCGGCGCTCCCAGCGGCGGCGTGTTGAGCAGGTTGAAGATCTCCGAACGCAATTCGATGACGTCGCGGCCCACGGGCACGCGCCGCATCAGCGCGAGGTCCACGTTGCGGTACGACGGTCCGCGAACCGGATTGCGCGATGCCGATCCGATCGTGAACGGCGGCGCCACGGCAAACGCCGCGGTGTTGAACCACCGGCTCGGCGACCGTTGATCGCCAGGCAACGTTGGATCGCCGACGAGATTCGGCCGCTGCACGCCGAAGCCGGCGAACGCGTTGAAGTTCGTGGCCTGCGTCACCGCGATCGGCATGCCCGACTGCAGCGTGGCGATCATCGCAACGGTCCAATCGTTGGCGAGCGCGCCCCACGGACCGCCGAACGCGCGGGCGCGGCCGGCGCCGGCCGGCAGGTCCCAGACGACCGACGACGCGAACACGTGCGGGATGTCGCCCGTCGAGGTGTCGCGCTCGCGTGGCAGATTGTGGCTGTCCGCGATGGGATAGTTCGCCACCGGTCCGGTCAGGATCGACGCGTCGAAAACCGACGAGGCATCGTCGACGAGCTTCGATCGCGTGTACGCGATCGAGTACGCCAGCCCGTGAGCGAAGCGCTGCCGCACGCTCGCTTCGAGCGCGTGGTAGCGCGTCGTGCCGACGTTGTTGCGGTACAGACTCACTGTCGTGTATTCGGGGTACGGCTTCAGGAGCTGCGCGACGGGAATGGTCGGATCGCCGAGCGACGAGGATCGCGGGATGACGCCGAAGTAAGGGTTCGGGACTCTCTGCACGAGCGTCGATCCGAGCGCGAGCTGATCGACCGTCAGCTGATTGAGATTGCTGTCCGGGATCCCGACGCGCGTGATCTTCGAGCCGACGTACGCCACCTCCACCGTCGTGTTCGTGGTGAGCTCGCGCTGAAGCGAGGCGTTCCACTGCTGCACATAGCCGGAACCGAGCGTGCGATCGACGGCGAAGACGCCCTGGCCGAGCCCGGCCGCCGCGCCTGGCGCGATGGGCGCGACCGTCGGACCGCTCCGCAGCACGAACGCCGGCGAGAGGGTATCGAGCGCGCGCTGCGACACCGTTTGCAGGAACGGAAACGTCGGCGTCGTGAACGGCGTCGTGATGCCCGCCATCTCGATCCACACGAGCCCGTAGCCGGAGCTCACGATCGTCTTGTCCGTCAGGCGATACACCGCGCCGAGACGCGGGCCAACATTGTTCTTCTTCAGCGGCCGAACGGGATTGGCGCCCGGATACTCGAGCTGCCGCGTTTCCAGATTGAACACGGCGGTCTGTCCGTTGATCTCGGTCGAGGGGAAATTCAGCGTGTAGCGCAATCCCGTGTTGACGGTGAGCCGGTCGGACGCCTTCCAGTCGTCCTGCACGAAGTACTCCTGAACGCGCGCTCGCTCCTGAATTTGGCGCTGCTGCAGATCGATCGAAAAGTTTTGCACCTGTCCAAGGAGGAAGCTCGCGAGCGGCGTTCCGGTGTCGGCGACGCCGGGACGATCGCTGCCGATCGCGTTGAACGTGAACGAGCCGGTCGGCGAAGGAGGCTGAATGACGTTCAGGCGCTCCCATCGCCAGTCCAATCCCGTCTTCAGCGTGTGGCGTCCCTTCAGCCAGCTGAGCGCGTCGGCGATCTCCGTCACGCTCGTGTTGAAATTCGAGGCGGTGTTCGGCGGCGATCCGAGCTGCTGATAGCCGCCGATGAGAAACGTCGGCAGCGTGTTCGGGAACTGCGCGTTCGACGGGATCCCCGGAATGCCGAGCGCCGCGCCTGCGGATGCGGAGAGCTCGGCGGCGGTTCGTCCCACGGTGCGCCGCGTGTCGCCGACGCGCACTTCGTTCAACACGTGCGGCGCGAACGTGTGCTGGTCATTCGACGCGAACGACCAGGCCTTCGTGTTCTGTGGTCCGAGCGTGCCGGAGGTGACGCCGCTGCCATCCGGAAGCGGCGCGATCGGAACGAATCGATCGGCGAACGACGAGAGGCGACCGAACAGCTGATCGCGGTTCGACGCGAACCGATGATCGATCCGCACATCCCACTGGTCCTGGTCGTCGGTTTCGCTGTCGGTCCGTCGGTAGTTGTTCGCTGTACCGGGCGACGTCGGCAGCGGATACCGTTGCAGCAGCGCCAACGCGACCGGATCGATGCGATCGAGCGGGATGGCGTTGCCGGGAAAGGCCGCGCGCGCTGATCCGTTCGTGGTCGCCGGATCGTAGATGATCGGCACGCGCCCGCCGATCGCTTCCGTGAAGATCCCTTGCCGCTCGAGCGTCGTGGGTACCGTGGAGATGACGGTCCGGCCGATGGCCTGACGCTGCCCCTGATAATCGACGAAGAAAAACGTTCGATCCTTCCTCAGAGGGCCGCCGAGCGTGCCGCCGAACTGATGGCGGCGGTACTCCGGCTTGATCGGATTGCTCGACTGGAAAAGATTTCTCGCGTTGAGCGCTTCGTTTCGCAGGAACTCGAATCCGGTCCCGTGCGTCGTGTTGGCGCCGCTCTTGGTCGTCAGATTGATCACGCCGCCGTTGAACCGGCCGAATTCTGCCGGCGGACTGTTGCTCTCGATCTTGAATTCCTGAATCGCATCCACGACCGGAAAGAACGCCACCTGACCCGGTTCCGGCTGCAGCACCGAGATGCCGTCGAAGAGATACTCGTTGGTGCGCGGACGGCCGCCGTTGATGCGCGGCAATTGCGAGCTCGGCGGCAGCGCGACGCCGGGCGCCAGCGAGGCGAGCGTGATGAACGTGCGGCCGTTCAACGGCAGCTGGACGACCTGCTCGTGCTCCACGACCGTGCCGAGGCCGGCGTGTTCCGCGCGCAGCGGCGTCGCGTCGGCGGTCACCGTCACGTCCTCGCGCACGTCGCCGATCGTCAGCTCGAAATCGAGGCGCGCCGTTTCGCCCGTCGCGACCTTGACACCGTCGCGCCGGATCGTCTTGAAGCCGGCCCTCACGACGTCGACGCGATACCTGCCTGGCGGCAGACCGGGCGCGGCGTACACGCCGTCGTTGGTCGTCACGACCACGCGTGGCTGGTTCGTCGCCTCGCTCGTGAGTGTGACCGTGACGTCCGCGACAGGGGCACCGCCCTGGTCCCTGACCGCGCCGGTCACCACCGCCCCTGCCACCTGCGCGGGCACGAGCGACGGCGTGGCGGCCACGGCCGCCGCGGCCACGAGCCAACACCGGGCTACACAGACGCTCACGAGACGCATTCGCGCTCCGGCACGGAACCCCCGTGCCGGGCACTGTACTTCGCGCTGAAGCGTCAATCAAATCGGCTTGAACCGGCTCAATACGGGCATCGAGCGCGACCGGAGCGCGAAAGGCCGCGGAGAACGCGGGCGCTCTCGCGAGTTTTATGCGGGCACAGTATCCTTTGCCCGTGCGCCTGCCGACCGTCTTGATTTGTGCGCTCGCCGCGGCGCAGAGCCAGCCGCCGGTGCGGGACACGCGGACGTTCACGTCCGGCGTCGAGCTGACCAGCCTCACGGCCACGGTGACGGACAAGGAAGGACACCTCATCACCGGTCTGCCGCGCGAGGCGTTCGAAATTTACGAGGACGGCGAGAAGCAGACCGTGGCGGCGTTCACCAACGAGCGCGTGCCGATCGGTCTCGGCCTGCTGCTCGACATCAGCGACAGCATGTTCGGCCGGCGCATCA
>Ga0070699_100006318_pt1 | contig 10333 bp, 8 predicted proteins | sample KBSK1503metaG_FD_65473 | JGI IMG/M metagenome (GOLD analysis project Ga0070699, IMG submission 65473) | Corn, switchgrass and miscanthus rhizosphere microbial communities from Kellogg Biological Station, Michigan, USA - KBS K1-50-3 metaG | ecosystem: Host-associated > Plants > Roots >... | reverse complement strand
CGCTGCTCGTCTCGGTAGCAAGCGGAGTCGCGTTCGGTCTTGCGCCGGCATTCGGCGTCGCGCACTCGACACCCGCTGAGCGGCTCAAGGAGGGCGGGCGCAACAGCGAGACAGTGAGCGGCGGCCGGCTGCGGGCGGCGCTGGTGGTTTCGGAAATCGCTCTCTCGGTCGTGCTGCTGGTTGGCGCGGGGTTGTTGATCCGCAGCTTCATTCTGCTGGGGCGCGTGCAGACAGGTTTCCAGGCGCCTCCAGAAGCTCTGCTGACGCTGCAACTCTCTCCAACCGGATCTCAGTACCGCGAGCAGCCTCAGCTCCTTGCGTATTGGAGGCAGGTGTTGTCGCGTGTGCAGGCGGTTGCAGGTGTCGAATCGGCGGCGGTCGCCATCACCCTGCCGCCCGATCGCATCGCGTTCTCGGACAGCTTCGAGATTCCGGGCCGCACGCCGAAAGAGGGAGGGCCGGTCGTACCGGTCCCGTGGGTCAGTTACGACTACTTCCGAACGCTTGGTATTCCAGTACTGCGGGGCCGTGTCTTTGATCGGGGCGACAAACCCGGTTCACCCGGCGTAGTGGTCATCAGCGAGGCACTCGCGCGAAGATACTTTCCAGGCGAAGATCCGATTGGGCAGCGACTCAAGCACGGGGGCCCCAGCCTGAACAATCCGTACTTCGAAATCATCGGCGTGGTTGCTGACGTGAAGTACGAGGGGCTCTCCGAAGAGGATGTGCCTGTGTACTACGAATCGGCCGATCAGTACTCTTCGCGGCCGATGTGGCTGGCAGTGCGAACGGCCGGTCACGCGCGACAGTGGCTCGCCACAATCCAAGCGGAGATTCGCGCGATCGATCCGAACGTGCCACTCGCACGCGCCGGTTCGATGGAAGAGGCGTTGCACGAATCCGTCGCGTTGCCGCAATTCCGGACGACAGCCATGGCTGTCTTCGCGCTCTCGGCTCTTGCACTCGCCGCCGTGGGAATCTACGGCGTGCTGGCCTATTCCGTCGAGCGGCGCACACAGGAGATCGGCGTTCGCATGGCGCTCGGCGCGACGTCGGCGGCGGTGCTCCGCCTGGTGCTCGGTCAGGGCTCGCGCCTGGCCAGCGTGGGCATCGGGCTCGGCCTCGTCGGAGCTCTTGCCCTGACGCGCGTCCTCAAGGAAATGCTATTCGGCGTAACCACCTCCGACACGGTGACGTTCGCTGCCGCCGCGTTCGTCCTCGGAACAGTCGCCGCTGTCGCCACTCTCGTTCCTGCGTGGCGCGCCGCGCGCGTCGATCCAATCACCGCACTGCGCCGGGAGTGAAGTGAGCACGCATTCGCGTGAAGGCTCACCGATTGTCCCCCGGCAGTTTCGCTGGTTTCGAAGTAGTCCGCAAGAACGTCGTCGAGGGCGTCGGCGGTGCTCTTCCTGCGGCGGCGCGCGAACTCCTCGAGCTGAGCCAGCCGCTCTGACTTCACAGGCAGCGTTTCCATACTCCGAAGGCAGAGGCATCGCTCCGGCAGGTGCGTCTCACGATGAAGGTCGAATGCGACGATCTTCATGGACACAAGAGCGATCGATCTCATCGAGGCAATCGCCGAGCGCCTGGAGACTGTGCTTGGGACATTCGCTCGAGACGCTGAAGGCGCCGGCAGCGTGCGGCGGCTCACGCCGCGTTCGTTCGGACAAACTGCGTCTGCCAGAGCAGCTGTAACCACATCTCGCGCCAACCTCGCCTGCAGATTATTCCAAAGAACGAGCGCTCCGCGCTTTCCGATCGTCGAATCTGACGCCAGAGTGGATGCCGATGGGCGATCTTCACCGCGGCGTTGGCGTTGCGCGTCCGCAATCGGCGTCGAAACGCAAAACCTGTATGCGCTCACAACCGCGCGGCTGGTGCGTCCACACAGCAGTCACGCCGGACTGAGCCATGCAAGCGATTCATTTGAAATAGATTTTGGTGCGGAAGGGGGGATTCGAACCCCCACGCTCTTGCGAGCGCCAGCCCCTCAAGCTTGAAGCAGTGAACGTCGACCGCAGCCGGCCCCGGAAAATCGGGGTCGGCTGTTTTTGTTGGTTGCCGATTGAGGCTGTTTGAAATCGTCGAGCGCCGAGCGTCTTGCAAATTCTTGCAAAGGCGTCGGGAACCTATGCCGCCTGCTGCGGTCGATGATGAAGAACCAGGAGTTGGTCGGGCTCTAACGCGAGCTCAGCGTAGGTCTTCCCTGCGTCGTCGGAGAATTCAACCTCGTAGGCGCCATCAAGGAGCTCCACGACGGTGCCGACCTGCCCGCGCAAGAGACGATGCGAGGGCACATCTGACAGGAGCGCGACGACATCCAGCAGGCGTGGTGTGGTGTGCATGACTGTCGCCCCCTACTTCACGAAGCAGCTCGTCAACCTGGGAGCACTCTCGCCGCGGCGTACAATCCATGCGCTCATCACGACTCCCGTGCCCCGAGGACCTTTGACCTCGAACTCTAACACATAGCGATCGCCGAACCGGTCGGAGGCAGCCGGCTGAGCCTCGGCCGTAGCAGCGGCTGTCAGGAGCGCAGCTCGCAGGTCGTCGGCATTTTCGGCGGTAAAGCCGAGGGCGGTCGCGAAGACCCGTGCCTTGTGCTTTCCACGCGGGTGCTCCGGGTTCAAGCAGTATCCCGTGAGCTTTTCCGTATCAACGATCGCGTCTTCGCCGCGCGGCAGCTTCATCGGGTGAGTTGCTCAACGCCTCGACGGCAACGAAACGATAGGCTGAGCACGGGCACTCTTGGCTCTCCTATGAACGGCGGAGGAAGTTGATGCGCTGTGATTGGGTCATCGGCGCATCCGCGCGAAGCAATTGGATCAGCTTCAGCAGTTCACCATTCTGCATCACGCGATATTCGGGATCTCCGCCGCGGATGTCTGCGTCTGCCAGATAGTGTTCGAGGTTTCCCCAGATCGCGTCTACGAACGGGGAGGTCGGCACCGATTGACACCGGAGACGGAAGTCCTCCTCCGTCAGAGCACCCTTGAGAAGCGCTTCGAGATCTGTCGCAAGGCCACTCTTGTCCCGCATGATCATTCCGTCCCGTCGCGATTGCGGCCGCATCTGACGGCTCGAAATTTCGTGCGTCCGGCACCACGAGAACTGTATCTCTCCCCTGGTCGCCAGTCGGCAAAATCGCGGAAGAGGGGGGACAAAAGGGGGGACAGAACGGTCAAACTCGATTGTCCCCCCTTCCGTGCTGGAATCTTCTTTGCCCTTGCGAAGCGCCGCGCACGTGCCTCGAACAACAACGCGACATCGTAACTCACTCTGTTGGCGAGCACTGTGGCGCTGGAGTCGCGTGTGGAGCGGGCGGCGTTTTGTGCCGCCGGTGTCGTAGCCACCGACAGTTGCGATTGCAGCCGGGGCGTGAGCGACCCCCCGCCCGCGCGCGATTTCTGACCCCGCGCCCGTCACGAGGGGGTCGCTCACGCCCCGGCTGAGAGCCAGATCTCTCCGTCTCAGACAACTCACGAGATCATCACCTGCCGACCGCACGATGCGCCGGCGACGCGGGTCGATTCTCGTCACCGAACCATTGCGATTCTTTTCCGCAAACGACCGTCGACATCCATGACCAAGCATTCCAGGAATGGTGAATCCTGGCGTAACGACTCGAATGGCTGAATCGCAAACCGACCGGCCGTCCGGCCGGCGTTGAAAGATTTGGTCGCGAACCGGCGTTCATATAGGTGTCGGAGACGGTCAGCCGTCTGAGCGCGCGCGTCCATTGGCCCGTGCGTCCCACCGTCGTTCCGCGGCATCGATTCGATCCGCGAACCTGAAGCCCACGAGTCGGTCCAGGATCACCGTGGCGCTCACCCATCGAGGCAGAAATGTTCAGACTGTTGGCCGCCGTCAATCCAAGCCATCACGTCTGACATTTTCGGGCTCGCCTCCACTCCGTCAAGACTCTCCGCTTCGCTGCGACCCGCTACGCGGGCTGACGGTCTTGACGGAGCGTCGGTCGAGCCCGCAGAGGGCATTTACGTGATGGCCCTCGCAGGGGGCTCGATGCGGAACACTTCGTGGTTCTGATTTTTCGGACGACGCTGCTCTGGAGGTTGCCCATGGATTCGATATTCACCCAGCATCCGGATCGACCCAAGGATGGATCTTCTGCGAACGAACGGCGGGAACGTCGATGGTGGACCGTGCGTCGAGCAGCGGCGCATGTCGGCGGTGGACCCAAAGAAATCTACCGCGCAGTACGTGCGGGGAAGTTGAAAGCGGTTCGTCTGAATCGCCGCGGAGACATCCGTACGCTGCCGGAATGGGTCGACGAGTGGATGGAACAGAAGCGCACTGACCAGCTCGTGATGTAGATTCTGCATCTACAAACGCTCGGCGAGCGCTGGCGGCGCGACGTCGCTACGCCGGCCGAGCCCCTCGAACGAGGCTCGTATGAGCAAACGAGGCACGCGGCGACTTCGCGACGGACGCGAGGTCGACATCGGCCGGAACGAAGGACTCCGCAAGGTCTGTCGTTGCGACCGTCGGCACTGGGCCAGGTGTCCACACGCCTGGTATTTCAACTTCCAGTGGCAAGGGGAACCCTACAGGTTCTGCCTGGATCGCCACGTGGGGCGGCGGCTTACGAACGCGGAAGCGGAAGTCGAGGCAGAGCGAGTGCGAACTGCGATTCGCGCCGGAGTGTTCCCGCAGCAGCCGAAGGTACTGGCGGCCAAGCCGGAGCCGTCCGAGCCAACGACATTCCGACAGTTCGCGGACGTGTGGAGCGCTCGGCGCGGGTACCAGCTCGTTCGTCCGCGCGACAACGACTACCGCCTCAAACTAATCGGCGATTTCGTTCTGCCTGGAACGGAGCCGCCGATGACGTTCGGCGGGAAATCCGTCACGGAGATCACAACCGGCGACATCGAAGCGTATCGCCATCACAGGCGTGCGCAGCGGCGTTCTCCGGTCACGATCAACCACGATCTTAAGTTGCTCCGGAAGATGTTCGCATGGGGCATTCGAGAGCGGCTGTTGAGCGCGACGCCGTTCAAGGTCGGATCCGAGAACGTCATTCGGCTGGATCCGGAGTCGCCGCGCGAGGAGCGACTCACGTCCGAGGAGGCGGAACGAAAGCTGTTCGCCGCAGCGAACTCGCATCTTCGAGGCGTACTAACAGCGATGCTCGAGACGTGCTGTCGCCCGGGTGAAATCCTGTCGCTGCAATGGCAGGACGTGGACCTGGCGGCGCGTGAAATCACCATCCGAGCGGAAAAGGCCAAGACCCGTCGAACTCGGCGACTTCCGATTTCCAGCCGATTGCTGGCCGTGCTGGAAATGCGACGGAACGACCCCTCAGGGCACGCGTTTCCGCCGGAGTCCTACGTGTTTGGGAATCAGATAGGGGAGCGGGTGACGTCGATCAGGACGGCCTGGGAGAACGCGCGTGAAGCGGCAGGCCTCACGGGCTTCCAGCTTCGAGACCTTCGCCACGCGGCCGCGTCACGGTTCGAAGAGGCCGGCGTGTTGACGACCGACGTCTCGAAGTTCCTCGGACATCGGAACCTCAGCACGACAACTCGATACCTGAACACCACGAGTCGTCGGCTCCGCATGGCGCTTCTCCGCGTAGAGCACGCGAGAGCAGAGCGTCTTGCAAATTCTTGCAAAAACCAGCCGGACTCCTCACTCCAGACAGACGACACCGACGCGTCGTCCACGCCGAGCAAGTCACTGCCTTCTTAGTACTTAGGGTTTGGTGCGGAAGGGGGGATTCGAACCCCCACGCTCTTGCGAGCGCCAGCCCCTCAAGCTGGTGCGTCTGCCAGTTCCGCCACTTCCGCAAGTGACGTGCGAGAAGTCCCGGCTGAAGCCGGACGCTACTTCGGCTGCTGCGATCCGGTTGGCGGCGTCACCGGCTTCGGCGCCGGCACGGGCGCGGCGGGCGCGCTCTTCAACGGAGCGGTGCCGGTCATCAGCGATCCCGGACCTTTCTGTCCCATGATCGCGAGCGCCAGCGCGCCCAGCATGAAGAGCACCGCCAGAATCGTCGTGGCTTTCGACAGAACCGTCGCGCCGGCGCGCGCGCCGAACGCCGACTGGCTGCTGCCGCCGCCGAAGGCCGCGGCCATGTCGCCCTTGCCCTGCTGCATCAGAATAACGAGCAGCAGCACGATGCATACGAGCACGTAGAGCGCCGAGAGCAGGTAATAAAGAATCATATGTTCAGAACTTTTGGCTGGTCGGAAACGCTGATTATACCGCAGCCGGCCGGCTCTTGCTCACGATCTCCCCGAAGCTCCGGACGTCGAGGCTCGCCCCGCCAACGAGCGCGCCGTCGACGTCCGTTTCCGCGATGAGCTCACGGATATTGTCCGGTTTGACGCTGCCGCCGTAGATCACGTGGCAGTGGTCCGCCGCGTCGCCGCCGAACCACTGACGCAGCCGCTTCCGAATGTGTGCATGCGCTTCGCCGGCCTGCGCCGCCGTCGCGTTGCGCCCCGTGCCGATCGCCCAGACCGGTTCGTACGCGATCACGAGCCCGGCAACCTGTTCGGACGTCAGGCGATCGAGGCCCTCCTTGATCTGACGATCCAGGATCGCGGGCGTCTCGTCGCGCTCGCGCTCCTCGAGCGTTTCGCCGATGCAGACGATCGACGTGAGGTTTGCGCCGACCGCGGCGACGATCTTCCGGTTCACCGTCGCGTCGGTCTCTCCGAACAGGCGCCGCCGCTCCGAGTGGCCAATGATCACGTACTCCGCGCCCGCTTCCTTGATCATCGGCGCCGACACTTCGCCGGTGAACGCGCCTTCGCGCTCCCAGAAGAGATCCTGCGCCGCGACGCCGATGCTCGAGTTGCGCGCCGCTTCGGCCACCGCGTGCACGGCCGTGAACGGCGGGGCGACGACGATCTCGACGTCGCCGATGTCCTTCACGACGCTCTTCAGCTCCTTCACGAAGACGACCGCTTCGTGAACCGTCTTGAACATCTTCCAATTGCCGGCGATGAATGGGATTCTCATGTCAGTTTCGGCAGGATGGGTGGGATGGGCCCTCCCGCCTATCCAGCCTTGTCCGTGAGCGCCGCCACCCCGGGCAGCGTGCGGCCGCCGAGGAACTCGAGCGATGCGCCGCCGCCGGTCGAAATGTGCGTGATGCGGTCGGCGAGGCCGGTCTTCTTCAGCGCCGCAATCGAATCGCCGCCGCCGGCAATCGTCGTCCCTTTCACCGACGCCACCGCCGCGGCGACGGCATTGGTGCCGGTCGCGAACGCCTCGATCTCGAACACCCCCATCGGCCCGTTCCAGACGATCGTCTTCGCGTCCTTGATGAAGGCGGTGTAGGCGGCGATCGTCGCCGGACCGATGTCGACGCCGAAGCGGCTGCCGATGCGCGCATCGTCGACGGGCAACACTTCGTGCGCCGTGCCCTCCTCGACGCGATCGGTCACGACGTGATCGACGGGCAGCTCGAGGCGGATGTTCTTCTTTGCCGCATGCTCGGTGATGCGGCGGGCTTCGTCGAGCTTGTCGTCCTCGACGAGCGACTGGCCGATCGGGAGGCCGCGCGACTTGAAGAAGGTGTAGGCCATCGCGCCGCCGATCAGCAGGCGGTCGACCCTGCCCAGCATGTTCTCGATGACCTCGATCTTGTCCGAGACTTTCGCGCCGCCGAGGATCGTGACGAACGGCCGCTCCGGCGATTCCAGCGCGTGCCCGAGATACTTCAGCTCCTGCTCCATCAGCAGCCCCGCGGCCGACTGCCGCACGTGACGCGTGATCGCTTCGACCGAAGCATGCGCGCGATGCGCGGCGCCGAACGCGTCGTTGACGTACAGGCCGTCGCAGAGCGACGCGAGCGCGGCCGCGAACTGCGCGTCGTTTTTCTCTTCCTCAGGATGGAACCGCAGGTTCTCCAGAAGCACGACGCCGTGTGACGAGTGGAGATTGTCGACGGCCTGCTTCGCTTCGTTGCCGATGCAGTCGGTGGCGAACATCACCGGGCGATCGAGAAGGTTCGCGAGACAATCCGCGACGGGACGCAGGCTCATCTGCGGATTCGGTTTGCCTTTCGGCCGACCCAGATGGCTGGCCAGGACGACCGTCGCACCGCGGTCGAGCGCGAGCCGGATCGTCGGCAGCGACGCGCGGATCCGCGTGTCGTCGCCGATGCGCTCGTCCTTCAGCGGCACGTTGAAGTCGACCCGCACGAAGAGGCGCTTGCCCTTCGGATCGAGATCGCGGATCGAGAGTTTCATCGTTCGCTCGGTTAAAGCCTCGCGCTCCATCGGTCGCCTGCGCGCGCCTTCGGTCGGCCGCGCGAGCCATCGGTCGGCTGCACGCGTCGGTTACAGACCGCGCTTCACCAGCAGCCGCAGCAGATCGACGCAGCGGTTCGAGTAGCCCCACTCGTTGTCGTACCACGAGAGGACCTTGACGAAGTTGCCGTCCATCACCTTGGTGTACGGACCATCGACGATCGAGGAGTGCTTGTCGCCCTTGAAGTCGATCGACACGAGCTCGTCGTGCGAGACGGTGAGGATGCCTTTCAGCGGTCCGTTGCCCGCGGTCGTAAACGCCCCGTTCACTTCATCCGCGGTCGCCGGCTTGTTCAGGAGCGCGGCGAGATCGACGAGCGACACGTTCGGCGTCGGAACGCGGACGGAGATGCCGTCCAGTTTTCCTTTCAGCTCGGGCAGCACTTCACCGACCGCAACCGCGGCGCCGGTGGTCGTCGGAATCATCGACAGCGCGGCCGCGCGCGCGCGCCGCAGGTCCTTGTGCGGCAGGTCGAGCAGCTGCTGATCGTTCGTGTAGGAGTGAATCGTCGTCATCCACCCTTTCTGGATGCCGAACGTCTGATGCAGCACCTTCGCCATAGGTGCCAGGCAATTGGTCGTGCAGGAGGCGTTGGAGATGATTTGATGCTTGGCCGGATCGTAGGCCGCCTCGTTGACGCCGAGCACGAGCGAGACGTCGGGGCCCTTGGCCGGCGCCGTGATGATCACCTTCTTCGCCCCCGCGGCGATGTGTTTCGCCGCCGCGTCGCGGCTCGTGAAGAGCCCGGTCGATTCGAACACGACGTCGACGCCGAGATCCTTCCACGGCAGCTGCGCCGGATCTTTCTGTGACAGCACCTTGAACTCGTCGCCGTCGACGACGATCGCGTCCTGCCTGGCTTCGATCGTCGCGCGCAGGTTGCCGAGCACCGAGTCGTACTTCAGCAGGTGCGCCAGCGTGTGCGCGTTGGTGAGATCGTTGACCGCGACGAAATCGATGTTCTTATCACCGAGCGCCGCGCGCATGATGTTGCGGCCGATGCGCCCGAATCCGTTGATGCCAACCCTGACAGCCATGTCGTCGCCTCCGACACAAACATTTCATTCTACAATAGCGGAATCCCCGATGTATGTCGTGTACAGCCTGCTCACGCTCGTCGTCTTCGTCGTCGTGTCGCCGTACTTCTTGTATCAGGCGCTTCGGTACAAGAAGTACATCGGCAGCCTGCGTCAGCGGCTAGGGTTCCTTCCGATCTCGTTCAACATCGACGCCGACGAGTCGATCTGGATCCACGCGGTGTCGGTCGGCGAAGCGCTCACCGCGCGCGCGCTCGCCGCCGATCTCAAGGCCCGCTATCCGCGTCTGCGATTGTTTCTCTCGACGACGACGATCGCGGGGCAGCAGGTGGCGCGACGCAGCCTCTCGACCATCGACGGCGTCTTCTACTTTCCCTTCGACTGGTCGTTTGCCTCGACGCGCACGCTGAACATCGTCCGGCCGAAGCTGTTCGTGATGATGGAGACGGAGATCTGGCCGAACCTGCTGCGGGTCTGCCGCAGGCGCGGCGTGAAGACGGCGCTCATCAACGGACGGATTTCGCCGCGGTCGTATCGGCGTTACCGGCTGGTCAGGCCGTTCTTCGCGCGTGTGCTGGGCGACGTCGACCGGTTCTGCATGCAGAGCGACGAATCGGCCCGCCGTCTCGTCGATCTGGGCGCCGATCCCGGCCGCGTCACGGTGACCGGCAGCCTGAAGTTCGATTCGCTCGAGTTGCCGTCTCCCGCGGCGCACGGCAAGCCGCGCGAGCGCGTGCTCCGGTTCTTCCGGCTGTCGCCGAATCGCACGGTCATCGTCGCCGGAAGCACGATGAAAGGCGAGGAGTCGGCGGTGCTCGACGCGTTCCGGCGCGTGAAGGCGCTGGCGCCGAGCGCGCTGTGCGTCGTGGCGCCCAGGCATCCGGAGCGGTTCGGCGAAGCGGAACGGCTCGCTCGCGACGCCGGCTTCGTCACGATTCGTCGCTCAGAGCTGCCAATCGACGCGGAGCCGCGCGCCGATGTCGTCGTGCTCGATTCGATCGGCGAGCTGGCGC
>Ga0070699_100006317_pt1 | contig 10336 bp, 9 predicted proteins | sample KBSK1503metaG_FD_65473 | JGI IMG/M metagenome (GOLD analysis project Ga0070699, IMG submission 65473) | Corn, switchgrass and miscanthus rhizosphere microbial communities from Kellogg Biological Station, Michigan, USA - KBS K1-50-3 metaG | ecosystem: Host-associated > Plants > Roots >... | reverse complement strand
GAGAAGATCGGGTCCAGGAACGCGATCGCGTCGCCCACGCACACGTAGCGATCGCCCACCGCCGGCTCGGTCTGGTAGGAGAAGTTGGCCGCGCTGTGCACCGGGGTGATGCGGGGGGCGCCGTCGAGGGCGTCGACCAGCCCGCGGCAGCGCCCGATCAGCGATTCGTAGAGCTGCTCCAGGTTGCCCTCCCGCCCCTGCACCGTCCGCGCGTGGAGCACGCAGCCCACGCTGCTGGTGCCGTTGTGGAACGGGATGTACCAGAACCAGCCCGGCTCGAAGGTGAAGATGCGGATGTTGCCCGCCTCCTTCCCGGGCCAGCGCTTGCCGCCCTGGAAGTGGGCGAACAGCGCCACCTTACCGAGCCCCTCGATGGGGCGGCGCCGCCCGTGCCGGCTCGCGATGAAGGCGTCGCGCCCGCTCGCGTCGACCAGGAAGCGGGCGCGGATCTCCCGCGAGCCGGCGGCCTCCGCGACGGTGACGGTCGCGCCCTCGGCGTCGAAGGCCACACGCTCGACGGTGGCGGGCTGCAGCAGGGTCACGTTCGGCTGCCGGGCCGCGTGGTCGAGCAGGATCTGGTCGAACTCGCCGCGCTGGACCTCGTAGGTGTAGGACGGCCAGGGCTTGCCCTCGCGGAAGAAGAACTGATAGCCGAGGTCCATGTCCTGGTCGTGGAAGTAGGCTCCGTACTTCACGAGGAAGCCGCGCGCCTTCACCGCGTCGAGCACGCCGAGCCGCTCCAGCACCGGCATGTTCGCGGGCAGCAGCGACTCGCCCACGTGGAAGCGCGGGAAGGCCTCGCGCTCCGCGAGGGCCACCCGGAGGCCGCCGCGCGAGAGGAAGGTGGCCGCGCTCGAGCCGCCCGGGCCGCCGCCGACCACCAGGACGTCGTAGTCGGCCGGGCGCGCCGCCGCGGCGGCCGCCGCCCGGCGCGCCGGCGCCTCGAGCGTCCCGGCGAGCGCCTCCTGCGGATAGAGCCGGCGCACCACCGGGCTCAGCCAGTCGACGCCGACGCGGGCGAGCGCGCTCCGGCCGAGCGCCAGCCCCAGCAGCAGCGGGGTCGCCGCGGTGGCCACCGCGGCCAGCCGCAGGCCGCGGGCGTGGTCGGAGCGCCACCCGCGCTCGGCGGTGCGCGCGGCCCGGTCCGCCACGAAGGCGCCCACCGCGAGGGCCCAGCCCGGCGGATTCGACCGTTGCGGCGCCGCGAACTGGTACATCTCGCGATGGCGGACCCGCAGGCGGCGCGGGCTGAAGATGCCGACCAGCCACGCCGCACCGGCGGCGGCCTCGCGCGCCCACCGGCCCACGATGCGCCCGGCCAGGTAGGTGCCGACCGCGAGGCCGTCGCGCGCGGGCCGGAAGCGGCTGCGCCGGTCCTCGAAGTGGATCGGGGTGACCGGCACCTCGCGCACCGCCACGCCCCGGTCGGTCGCGCGCAGCAGCATCTCGGTCTCGAGCACGAAGCCGCCGCGGCGCGGGCGCACCGCGGCGAGCAGGCTCGCCGGGTAGACCCGGAAGCCGGACTGGGTGTCGGCCACCGGCGCGCCGGTCAGCCAGTCGATGAAGAACCCGGCGACCCGCAGCGCGGCGAGGCGCCCGACCGGGATGACGCGCGGCGGGGCCTCGGTGAGGCCGGCCAGCCGGCCGCCGATCACGAGGGCGTCGGGCTCCTCGATCGCGACCTTGAGCAGGCGCGGGATCTCGTCGGGCTCGTGCTGGCCGTCGCCGTCGAGGGTGACCACCCGCGCCGCCCCGCGCCGCTGCGCCTCCGCGAACCCGCGGCGCAAGGCCGCCCCCTTGCCCCGGCGCGCCCCGAGCGCGACGACCTCGGCGCCGGCGGCGGCCGCCCGCGCGGCGGTGTCGTCGGTCGAGCCGTCGTCCACCACGACCACCGGCCCGTGCAGCCGCGCGCGCTCCACGATGTCGGCGATGGTGGCCGCCTCGTTGAAGGCGGGCACGACGATCAGCAGGTCGCTCACACGCGGCTCATCCGGCCGGCTCCACCACCAGGGCGGTGCGGCAGCCGCCGCGCGCGATGCCGTGCACCAGCACCGACGCCGCCCCGCGCTCGGCGTCGAGCGCGGCCGCGCCCACCCGCAGCGCGCCGAGGCCGCCGTGCTGGCCGAAGAGCGGCGCGAGCGAGAACGGCGGCAGCAGGCCGGCGGGCGCGGCGGCGAGGTCCCGGTCCAGCAGCGCGCGCTCCCAGTCGTCGACCGCGGGATCGCCGTTGGCCGCGCCGTAGCACCGCTCGAAGCGCGCGGCCTCGCGGCCGCGGAGCAGGCGCGCCACCGGGGACGCCGCGTCGCCCCGCCGGGCGTGCCCGGTGTGCGGCGCGGTGGGCACGTTGCCCCAGACCGCCTCGGCGATCTCGGCCAACACGCGGGCGCCGCGCGCGCGCGCCGCCTCCCGCTCCTCGAGCACGACGAAGGTCGCGCCCTCGCCCAGCACCGGCCCGTTGTGATCCGGCGCGAACGGGCGGCAGCCCTCCGCGGCCCGGCTCTGCATGGGAGAGAGCGCGCCCATCTGGGAGAGCCGCCGGTACACGTCCTCGAACAGCTCGTCGACCCCGCCCGCCACCACCGCGAGGGCGCGGCCGTCCGCGATCAGGCGCGCCCCCCGCGCCACCGCCAGGTCACCCGCGAGCGTCGCCTGGTTCACGGTGACCGACGGGGCCTTGGCCCCGACCGCGATCGCGGCGATCGAGGCCATCGTGTTCATCACGGTGTTGGGAAAGATCATCGGCGAGAGCCCGGCCGGACCGCGCCGCAGGAAGCCGTGGGCGAAGTCGCGGCTCGAGGTGAAGTCGCCGTACTCGGTGCCGACCACGATGCCAAGTCCAGGGCCGCCCGCGATGCCCGCGTCGCGCACCGCGAGCTGACAGGCCGCGAGGGCCAGGCGGCAGATGCGGGAGAGGCGCCGGGCCGCGTCGCGGTCCACCAGCGAGGCGAGGGTGGTCTCGTCGACCTCGGCGGCGAGCCCGCTCGCGCAGCCGGCGGTGGCGAAGCTCCGCACCGGGCCGATCGCGGAGCGCCCGAGCGCGAGCGCGCCGGCCAGGGCCTCGCGCCCGCCCGCGGTGGAGGCGTTGACGGTGCCGAGGCCGGTGACGACCACGCGGCGCGCCGCCGCCGGGCCGCCCTCACTCACGGCCGGCCGCCTTCTCGAAGACGAGGCTCACGTTCTGGCCGCCGAAGCCGAAGGAGTTCGACAGGGCGACGGCCACGTCGGCCGGCCGCGCGGTCACCGGCAGGCAGTCGAACGGCACCTCCGGGTCCACGTGCTCGAGGCTCGCGGTGGGCGGGAGCAGGCCGTGCTGCAGCGCCAGGATGGTGGCCACCGCCTCCACGCTCCCCGCCGCGGCCATGGTGTGGCCCACGAGCGACTTGGTGGAGCTGACCAGGACGCCGCCCTCGCCGAACACGCGCCGCAGCGCGAGCGCCTCCGCCCGATCGTTCTGAGGGGTGCCGGTGCCGTGGGCGTTGACGTAGCCCACCCGGCCCGCGTCGAGCCAGGCGTCGGCCAAGGCCTGCTGCATGGCGTGGATCATCCCCTCGCCTTCCGGATGCGGCGCGGTCACGTGGTGGGCGTCGGTGGTCATGCCGTAGCCGGCGAGGCGGGCGTGCACGCGTCCGCCGCGGGCCCGGCAGTGCTCGGGGTCCTCGATCACCAGGAAGGCGGCCGCCTCGCCGATCGACATGCCGCGGCGGTCGCGGTCGAAGGGCCGGCACGGAGTGGGATCGAGCAGCTTGAGCGCGTTGAAGCCCATGAAGCAGATGTGGGTCAGCGCGTCGACTCCGCCCACCAGCGCGGTGGGCGTGACACCCGCCCGCACCAGATCGGCGCCGAGCGCGATGGAGGCGGCCCCCGACGCGCACGCCATGACCACCGTCTCCTTGGGCCCGGTCAGCCCGAGCCGCCCGCCGAGGGTCTCGGCGTGGGAGAGCGGCAGGATCGACCGCAGCGCGCTCATGCGGCCGGACGGGACCCCGCGCGCCTCGCCCCAGTACCAGTCCTCGCCCTCGAGCATGCCGCCGCCCACCGCCCCGATCAGGAGCGCGGCCTCGCGGCGCGCGGGGCCCTCGAGTCCCGCGTCGGCCAGCGCCTCGCGCGCGGCGGCGAGCGCGAGGCGGTCGGCGCGCGAGCGGCGGCGCGAGACGCCGAGGGCGGGCATCGCGTCGGCGGGGATCTCGGCGGCGATGCGCGAGCGGAAGCCCTCGGTGTCGATGACGGTGATCGGCTTGATCGCGCAGGTGCCGGCCGCGAGGCCGGTCCAGAAGCTCTTCACCCCCGCGCCGTAGGGGCTCACGATGCCGAGCCCGCTCACCACCACGTCCGGCCGGCCCCCGGGGCGTCCGGCCCGGCTCATGGCGCGTCCATTGGTCGGGCCGCGCGCTCCCGCGCTCAGGCCTGGCCGGTCTTCGCCAGGATGAACTTCGACAGAGAGTCCAGCGAGAGGAACTCGTCCGTCAGGTCACGGCCCTCGTCGATCACGATGCCGAAGCGCTCCTCGAGGGCCACCGACAGCTCGATGAAGTCGAGCGAGTCCAGGCCGAGCGAGCCGTCGACTCCCTTGGGCAGCGTCGTCTCCAGGGTCATCTCGGCGGCCCGTCGTGGGTCGAACTTCAGCCGCTCGACGACGAGCCCTTTCAGCTCGTCCAGGACTTCCTTCTGCGTCATCGCTCCGACCTCCTGATCACGCCGCGAGTATCGCGTGCGTGGGATCTCTCGGTGCTCCAGTGAAGCCCCGCGTGCTCGTCACGCCATCGTCCCGACAGCTCGATCGGCCCGCCCGTCCCGCGGTCCCGCCACTCGCGCAAATCGGCGAGCGGCCCCGCCGCGAAGCGCTCGCCCCCGCCCGGGGGCACCGGAGCGCGACGCCCATCCCGCGTCGACTCGAACCGCAGCTCGCCGTCGCCGCGCTCGAGCCAGAGGCACGCGGCGGTCTCCACCAGCGGCCACCGGGTGAAGCGCCGGTGGCGGGCGTAGAGATCGCCGCACTCCTCGAAGATCTCGACCACCAGTACCAGCGCCCGATCGCAGCGGCCCTCGTCCAGGAGACGCGCGGCCTGATCGACCGCCCGCAGCGTCGACGGCGCCCCCCCGATCAGGATGCCGTACGCGCCGGTCACCCCGAACTCGATGGCGACCTCCGCGGGCACCACCGCGGGGGCGGTGTACGCGAAGTGCATCACCCCGCCCCGGCGCTCGATGAACTCCCGGTTCGACGCCCCGTACGCGGCCGCGGTCACGTAGAGCAGCGCCGTCCCGTCCCCCGCGATCGCCTCCCGCGGGGCCTTCCCATCTTCAAGCATCGCGTCCACCGCCGCAAGAGCCAGCAAGCATTCGCGGGTGGCCCGGCGGAAACGGTCCCCCGGCCGGTCGGGCCGCGCGAGCGTCCAGATCGGGGCCGGCCCCGAGCCCGACCCCGTCCCGCTCAGCAGGCCCAGCCCGCGGATGGCGGGGGCGCGCATCAGGCCGCCTCGAGCACGAGGGCCCCGTTGCAGCCGCCGAAGCCCATGGAGGTGCTCAGCATGATGCGGGGCCGCGCCGCGCGCGGCCGGCCCGGCACGTAGTCGAGGTCGCACTCCGGGTCGGGCTCCTCCAGGTGGAGGGTGGGCGGGATGAGGCCGCGCTGGGCGGAGAGCAGACACATGAAGGCCTCGAGCGCGGCGGCGGCTCCCATGGTGTGCCCCAGCGCACCCTTGATGGAGTTCACCGGCACCTCGTGGGCGCGCGGGCCGAGGGCCCGCTTCAACGCCGCGGTCTCGATGCGGTCGTTGAGCAGGGTGGCGGTTCCGTGCGCGCTGACGAAGTCCACGTCGCGCGGGGAGACGCGGGCGTCCGCGAGCGCGGCGCGGACGGCCCGCTCGAGGCCGCGCCCGCTCGGCTCCGGCGCCGCGATGTGGAAGCCGTCGCTCGCGCTCCCGTAGCCGAGCACGGTGCCCAGGCGCGGGCCGCGCAGGTCGCGCTCGCGCACCAGCAGGGCCAGCGCGCCCGCCTCGCCCAGGAGCAGGCCGCTGCGCCGCCGGTCGAAGGGCCGCACCTCGTCGCGGGTGAGCGAGCGGAGGGCGTTGAAGCCGCGCAGCACGAAGCGGCAGAGGGCGTCGTAGCCGCCCGCCACCACCGCGTCGGCCTCGTCGCGGCGGAGCAGATCGGCGGCGGTGGCCAGCGCGGTCGCGCCCGAGGCGCACGCGGTGGACACCGTGATCACCGGCCCGCGCGCGCCGAGCCAGCGCGCGAGGCGCAGGCCCGGCCCGTCGTAGAGGGCGTCGGGGAACCGGCGGCTCGGGCGGTCGCCGCCGAGCGCCTTCTCGCCCTCCTCGACGCCGCCGAGCGCGGTGCCGACCACCACCGCGACGCGGGCCGGATCGAGCGGGAGCGGACGGAACGCGGCCTGGGCGCACAGATCGTCGGCCGCCGCGATGAGCAGCCGGGTGGCCCGGCAGTCGGGCACCCCGCACCAGTCCTTGATGCGCCCGAGCTTCTTGACCTCGCCGCCACGCTGGACCCGCAGATCGTCCACCCGCACGCGCTCGATCTGGGAGATGCCGGAGACGCCGGTGATCAGGGCGGACCAGAACGCCTCGAGGTCCGCCCCGATCGGGGTCACCACGCCCGCCGCCGCGATCGCGACCCGCTCAGGCGTGCCCATTCGGCGGGCTCCAGGCGTCGAAGAAATTGAACCACTGGGTCGGATAGGCGCGGATCACCCGCTCGAGCGAGGTCACGGTGGTGGCGAGCGCGGCCGCCTCCTCGCCCGGCTTCACCCAGATCGGCGGGTCGATCTCCAGCCGGTAGCGGCCACCGGGGGTCATCGCGCAGAACGCGGTGACCACCGCAGCGCCCGCCGCGCGGGCGAGCACGAAGGGCCCGATCGGGAAGGCGGCGGGCTCGCCGAAGAAGGGCACGATCGCGTCCCCGCGCCCGCCGGTGGGCCGGTCGGCCTGCATGGCTACCAGCTCCGCGCGGCGGAGCGCGGCGAGCAGCCCGAGGGTGGAGGTGGCGTGGCGCCGGGTGACGAAGCGGAGCTGCGGGCTGTCGAGGCGGAGGTAGCGCTCGAGCGCTTGGTCCTGCTCGGTGGAGACCACCACGTGCGCGGTGCGCCGCCCGCGCGAGGAGAGCAGCCGGCCCGCGAGCTCCCAGTTCCCGAGGTGCGCGGTGAGGAGCACCACCCCGCGGCCCGCCGCGAGCGCGGCGTCGAGGTGGTGCTCGCCCTTCGCGCTCGCCACGTACGCGCCGAGGTCGGCGGTGGGGCGCCGGTTCAGGGTGAGGAGATCGGCGAAGAACGCCCCGAAGTTGGCGAAGGTCTCGCCGGCGCGGCGGTCGAGCTCGCGCTCCCCCGCCCCCGGCAGGACCCGCGCCAGATTCGACCGCACCGCGCGGCGCTCCGCGGGCACCGCGCGCGCGAGCACGCGACCGAGGCCGCGCGCGAGCCGCCGTCGCACCGGCCGCGGCAGCGCGGAGGCGGCGGCCTGCGCGACTCGATAGTAGAAGAGCCGGTTGAGGCCGTGCGAGTACCAGTCGGGAGGCGCGGCGGAGGACGACGCGTCCGGGACGGGAGCGGGATCGGCCATCGGTTAGAGCAGCGCCCAGTAGTACATGCGGAAGGCCCGGATCGGCCCGGGTTGCGTGTCGTAGAGCTGACTCGCCTCGAAGCGCCGCTCCGCCCGGTCGAAGGTGACGCGCCCCGGCTCGCGCGGATCGTTCGGGTCGTAGACCGTGAAGAGTACGTTGCCGGCCGGATCGAGCCCGTAGGCGTAGGCGATCACGGTGTGGTTCAGCTCCCAGGTCGGAAAATTCGTCACCAGTAGCTGGACCGGCCGGCCGGCCTGGAGCTCGAGCATGGTCTGGCGCGCCACCCGCTCCTGGTGCGACCCCGGGAACGGAAACACCACCCGCCAGTTCGTCCAGTGCACGAGGGTCCAGAAGCGCCCGACGAGGCCCTCCTTCACTACCGCTTCCTGGTCGCGCGAGAACTCGTAGAGGGAGGAGTACCCCGGGATGACCACCCGGTCGTCGGGGGGCAGCGGGTCCTCCCAGGGCCGGTGGCCGACCACCTGCTTGATCCGCGCCACGTACTCCTCGGGCGTGACCCGGGACGCGGCCCCGTCGAAGCGCGCGAAGCGCTGGAACTGGGTCACCCCGCGCGCCATCACGAAGCAGTAGTTGGCGTAGAGGTCGGGCTTGCCCTGGTTCTTGGCGCGGCTCTCGTTGGGAAACGCGAAGGTGTCGACGCCGAAGCGCAGCGAGGAGGGCGCGGCGGGACGCGCCACCACCACGTCCATGGGCGTAACCGAGGCGCAGCCGGGGACCGCGACGGCCAGCACCGCCAGCAGGAAGAGTCGCGACGACGCCCGCATCACGCGTCGTCAGTGTACCCCAGCTAGCCCTGGATCGAATAGCCCCCGTCGACCGGGATCGCGGTGCCGGTCACGAAATCGGAGGCGGGGCCTCCGAGAAATACCGCCACGCCGGAGAGGTCGTCGGGCACGCCCCAGCGGTCCGCTGGCGTGCGGGCGAGCACGCGGTCGTGCAGGCCGTGGACCTCGCGGCGCGCGTTCTGGGTGAGCTCGGTGTCGATCCAGCCCGGCAGCACCGCGTTGACCTGGATGTTGTCGCGCGCCCACGCGCTCGCCATCGCCTTCGTGAGCTGCACGATCCCGCCCTTCGAGGCCGCGTAGGCGGGCGCGAACGAGGCGCCGAAGATCGACATCATCGAGCCGATGTTGATGATCTTGCCGCCGCCCCCGCGCTTCATCGCCGGGTAGGCGGCGCGGCTCGCGAGGAACGCGCTGGTGAGGTTGGTGTCGAGCACCTGGCGCCACTCCGCGAGCGAGAGATCCTGCACCGGCTTGCGGATGTTCATGCCCGCGTTGTTGACCACCACGTCGAGCCGCCCGAAGCGCTCGACCGTCTTGCGGATCAGGGCCTCCACCGCCGCCTCGTCGGCCACGTCGGCCTCGATGGCCACCGCCTGCGCGCCGAGCGCGGTCAGCTCGGCCACCGCGCGCCGGCTCTTCTCCGCGTTGCGCCCCGAGACCACCACCGAGGCCCCCGCGCCCGCGAGGCCGCGCGCCATGCCGAGCCCGATGCCTCCGTTGCCGCCCGTCACCACCGCCACCCGCCCCTTCAGCTCTCCGTCCGCCACGCTGGCGCCTCCTGTCAGCTCGCGCGCCCGAAGCGCGCCCTCGTCATCGCCACATCGTGGCCGAAGTCTACCCGCTCCCGCCCACCGAGAAAAGCCGCCGGAACAGGCGGAGCCAGACGCGAGTCGACCGACGCCGCGGGCGCGGAGCAGGAGGCCCCGCACGACAGGACCCGGCCGACTCGCGTGCGGGGCCTCCTGCTCCGCGCCCGCCGCTAGCGCCGCGCGTGGAGGAACTCGAACCAGGTCACCCGATGCTCGCGGAAGAAGAAGCCGAGCATGACCGTCGCGGCCAGGAGGTTGCCGGCCAGGATGGTCCACCACGGCACCGCCTCGAGCAGCCACTCGGCGAGGATCGCCACCAGGGCGGCGAAGAAGACCTCGAAGCAGCAGAACAGCATGAAGAACGCGAAGAGCAAGCGCGGGTCGCGATCGGCGAGCGTGAGCAGTCCCGCGGTCACCAGCCCGAAGGCCACGAACGCGAGGCCGTGGATGACGGTGTACTGGAGCACCAGCGGGGTCGTGATCACGAGCGCGCTCGGATCCCGTAGCCCGTGGAAGAGCGCGGCGCCCAGCAGCGCGGGGGTCCGCAGCGGCACGCCCGCCGCCGCGTCGTAGGCGAGGAACCACAGCGCGACCGCCGCGGCCCCGAGCAGGCCGGCCCAGATGCCCTCGCGCACCGCGCGGCTCCAGAGCGGCCCCAGCAGCGCGCGGCCGAGCGCGCGGTGGCCGACCAGCAGGTAGATCAACATCCCCGCCGCGGCGAGCGCGTTGGCGACCAGGATCGCCCACCACGCGAGCTCGTCGAGCACCGGGTGCGCGAGCCACGTCACGATCGCGAGGAAGGCGATCTCGAAGGACATCAGCGCGATGAAGAGCATCAGCACCCGGCTCGGCTCGCGCTGGGCCGAGACGATCAGGTACGCGATCAGCACCCCGATCATGGCGAAGACCACCCCGTGCAGCACGGTGTACGGCACGACGAGGTGCGCCGCGGTCGGCACCGCGGAGGCATTCTTCACGCCCTCGAAGGTGGCCGCCCCCAGCAGCGCGGGGGTGCGGAAGGGCCGCCCGCTGGCGGCGTCGTAGATGAGGAACCACACGGCGACCAGGGCGGCCCCGATGAGGCCGGCGATGACGCCTTCGCGGAGATACCGGGAATGGGAGGCCATGGGGACCCTCCTTCTGCCCAAC
>Ga0070699_100006316_pt1 | contig 10338 bp, 8 predicted proteins | sample KBSK1503metaG_FD_65473 | JGI IMG/M metagenome (GOLD analysis project Ga0070699, IMG submission 65473) | Corn, switchgrass and miscanthus rhizosphere microbial communities from Kellogg Biological Station, Michigan, USA - KBS K1-50-3 metaG | ecosystem: Host-associated > Plants > Roots >... | reverse complement strand
CAGACCGGGATCTGCGGCACCGACCTGCACATCCACAACGGCAAGTTCTTCGCCGAGTTCCCGCTGACCCCCGGCCACGAACTGGTCGGACCGGTGGACGCGCTGGGCGAGGGCACCGAGGGGTTCCGCGTCGGCGAGTACGTCTCGGTCAACCCGAACATGAACTGCGGGCACTGCGAGTACTGCCGGACCGGGCGCACCTTGCTGTGCGCCAACCTCAAGGGGCTCGGCACGAACTGGCCCGGCTCGTTCGCCGAATACGTCACGGTCCCCGCCAACCTGGTCTTCTCGGTGGACGGCATCGATCCCGACATCTCCGTGTTCACCGAGCCCACGGCGTGCGCCATGCACGGCGTGGAGACGCTGAGCCCGCGGCCGGGGAGTTCGGCCCTGGTCTTCGGCGCCGGCCCGACCGGCCTGCTGCTGGCCCAGCTCATCGCGCGCGGCGGCGCGGCCAGCGTGACCGTGGCGGCTTCGTCGGCGTTCAAGCTCAAGCGGGCCGAGGACCTCGGGCTGGACGCGACGTTCCTGATGGACCGCGCGGACCTGGCCGGCGACGCGGCCAAGCTGAAGGCGGCCTCGGGCGGCGGTTTCGACATCGTGGTCGACGCCACCGGGTCGGCGGCCGTGTCGGAGCAGTGCGTGCCGCTGACCCGCAGCGGCGGGACCGTGATGTTCTACGGCGTGACCGAGCCCGAAGACCTCGTGCGGGTCAGCCCGTACGACGTGTTCCGGCGCGAGATCACCATCAAGGGGTCCTTCGCCGAGATCAACGCGTTCCCGGCCGCGATCGCGGCGCTGCGGTCGGGGCGGGCCCGGACCGACGGCCTCATCACGCACCGGTATCCGCTCGACGACTACGCCAGCGCCCTGGACGCGCTGCGCGGCGACCGGACCGTCCACAAGATCATCATCGAGTGCTGGCAGGGATGAACGCGGTCTGCACCCTGGGCGTTGACCTTGGCACCAGCTCGGCCAAGGCGGTCGTGACCGATACCGGCGGCCGGGTCCTGGCGCAGGCGTCGGCCGGCTACGCCGTGAGCTCGGCGATGGCCGGCTACGCGGAGAGCGACCCGGCCGACTGGTGGAGCGCGGTGAGGGCCTGCGCCCGCGAGGCCGTTGACGCTGTCGTCCACGCGGGCGGGACGCGGCCGGCGGCGCTCGGGCTTTCCGGGCAGATGCATGGCCTGGTGCTGGCGTCGGCTGACGGCCAGGCGCTGCGCCCGGCCCTGCTCTGGGCGGACAGCCGGGCCACCGGGGCGCTGGGCGCCTACCGCCGCCTCGGCCCGGCCGCGCTGGCCCGGCTGGCCAACCCGCTGGCCCCAGGGATGACCGGGCCGCTGCTCATGTGGGTGGCCGAGCACGAACCGGGGACGTACCGGGACGCGCGCTGGGCGCTGGCGCCCAAGGACTGGCTGCGGGCCCGCCTCACCGGCGAGATCCACGCCGAGCCAAGCGACGCGTCGGCCAGCCTGCTCTACGACGTGCCGGGCGACCGCTGGGACCTCGAGGTGGTCGGCGCGCTAGGCCTGGACGCCAGCCTGCTGGCGCCCGTGCTGCCCTCGGCTGGCGCGCTGGCCGGGCACCTCACCGCCGGGGCAGCGGCCGACCTGGGGCTGCCCGCGGGCATCCCGGTCGCGGCCGGGGCCGGCGACACGGCGGCGGCCGCCCTCGGCAGCGGCATCGGCCCGGGCGACGTCCAGCTGACCGTCGGCACCGGCGCGCAGGTCCTCCGGCTGCTGGCCGCACCGGCCAGCCGGGCGGACGCCGGGGTCAACCTCTACCGGTCGGCGACGCCGGATGGCTGGTACCAGATGGGCGCCACCCTCAGCGCCGGGCTCAGCCTGAACTGGGTGCGCGAGGTCATGAACGCCAGCTGGACTGAGCTGTACGCCAGCGCGGGCCGTCCTGGCCGGCCGCACGACCCGATCTTCGTCCCGCACCTGTCGGGGGAACGGACACCGTACTGCGACCCGGCGCTGCGCGGCTCGTGGACCGCGTTGTCGCTGGCCGATGACCGGGCGTCGCTGCTGCGGGGCGCGCTCGAGGGAACCGCGTTCGCGATCCGCGACGCGCTCGACGCTCTGCTCGGCAAGGCCCAATCCGGCGGGCAGCGCCCTGCGCGGCTGCGGCTGGCCGGCGGGGGCACCCTGGCCGCGGGCTGGCGCCAGCTGCTCGCGGACGTGCTCGGGCTGCCGCTGTACGCCGTGGACGTGCCCGCCGCGTCCGGGCGGGGCGCCGCCCTGCTGGGCGCCCGCGCCGCGGGCCTGCTGAGCTTCGACGACATCGCCGGACCGCTGGCCCCGGCGGCCGGCCTGGTGGCCGAACCGGACACGGCGATAACCGCCTTCCACGCGGACCGCCACGCCAGGTTCCGGCACATCGTCTCCGTCCTGCGGCCGCAGCAGGAAGGGGCAGCATGACCATCGTGACCGGGAAAACGCTGGCCGAGCTGACCGTGCCGGTGCCTCGTTACGACCGCCGCCTGGTGACGACCGGGATCGTGCACATCGGCGTCGGCGGTTTCCACCGCTCGCACCAGGCCATGTACGTCGACACGCTGATGAACCGCGGCGCGGCGATGGACTGGGGCATCTGCGGTATCGGGGTACAGCCGTCCAACACCACGATGCGCGACGCGCTGGCCGCCCAGGACGGCCTGTACACCCTGGTCCTGCGGCATAGCGACGGAACCTGGGAGCCCCGCGTGATCGGGTCGATCGTGGGGTACCTGTTCGCGCCCGACGATCCCGGGGCCGCGATCGAGAAGATGGCCGACCCGGCGACCCGGATCGTGTCGCTCACCGTCACCGAGGGCGGCTACCACCTCGACGCGGTCACCGGCGACTTCGACTCGTCCGATCCGGCGGTGCTGGCCGACCTGCGGCCGGGAGCCACGCCGCGCACCGTTTTCGGGCTGGTGACCGAGGCGCTGGCCCGCCGCCGCGACCGGGGTATCCCCGCCTTCAGCATCCTGTCCTGCGACAACATCCAGGGCAACGGCCACGTGAGCCGGCGGGCGTTCACCGCGTTCGCCCGCCTGCGCGATCCCGGGCTGGCCGACTGGATCACCCGCCACGTCCGGTTCCCCAACGGCATGGTCGACCGCATCACGCCGCAGACGACCGATGAGGACCGGGCCGAACTCAGCCGGCGGTTCGGCCTCGAGGACCGGTGGCCGGTGTTCTGCGAGCCGTTCACCCAGTGGGTGCTGGAAGACGACTTCGCCGACGGCCGGCCGCCGCTGGAAGACGCCGGCGTGCGGATCGTCTCCGACGTGGAACCCTACGAGCTGATGAAGCTGCGGCTGCTCAACGCCAGTCACCAGGCCCTGTGCTATCCGGGCTACCTGGCCGGGTACCGGCTCGTGCACGAGGTCACCACCGACCCGCTGTTCGCCGGGTTCCTGCTGGACTACATGACGCAAGAGGCCATCCCCACCCTGCTCCCGGTACCCGGCATCGACCTCCATCAGTACGCCCGTCAGCTCATCGAGCGGTTCTCCAACCCCGAGGTGCGCGACACCGTGGCCCGGGTGTGCGCCAGCACCTCCGACTTGATCCCTAAGTTCCTGCTCCCCGTCGTCAGGCACCAGCTCGCCGTCGGCGGCCCTTTCACCCGCTCGGCGGCGGTCGTGGCCAGCTGGGCCCGCTACGCCGAGGGCACCGACGAGAACGGCGAGACGTACGAGCTCGACGACGTTCTCGCGCCGCAACTGCGCGCCGCGGCAGGCCGGCAGCACCGCCACCCGACCGCCTTCCTCGAGGACAACCGCGCGGTCTTCGGTGACCTGGCCGACGACACCCGGTTCACCCGGGTGTACAGCTCGATCCTGACCGCCCTGCTGGACGGGGGCGTCAGGAAGACGTTCGCTGACCTGGACCACTACGCCACAGGAGGAAGCCGCCCTGACTAGCATGCGACGCGTCGTCGTCTACCCGGGCCGGATCGCCGTCGAGACAGCGGACATCCCCGCCCCCGGCCCGAACGAGGCCCTGGTCCGCACGCTGGCCGCCGGCGTGTGCGGATCCGACCTGCACGCGGCCCGCGGCAGCCACCCGTTCGTCCCGCTGCCGTACCGGCCCGGCCACGAGGTCGTCGGGGTCATCGAGGCCGCGGGCTCCGCCGTCGGGGCCTGGACGCCGGGACAGCGGGTCATCGTGGAGCCCGACCTGCCCTGCTGGACGTGCAAGATGTGCACCTCCGGACGCGAGAACCTGTGCGAGAACCTGCAGTTCTTCGGCTGCGGCTACGCCCAGGGCGGCATGGCCGACTACTTCACCGTGGCCGCGAACCGCCTGCACCCTGTGCCCGACGTGCTCGACGATCACGCCGCGGCGCTGATCGAGCCGCTGTCCACGCCGGTGCACGCGGTACGCCTGGCGGGAGACGTGGCCGGCCGGTCCGTCGCCGTTCTCGGCGCCGGCACCATCGGGTTGCTCACCCTCGCGGTGCTCCGCGCACACGGAGCGGGCATGGTTGTCAGCACCGATCCGAACCTCTCCAAACGCGAGCGGGCCGCGGCGCTCGGCGCCGGCGCGACCATCGACGCACGCTCGCCCGACGTCGCCGGCCAGGTGCGGGAGGTGCTGGGCGGGAGCGCCGACATCGTCTTCGACTGCGTGTCCGTCCAGTCGTCGGTGGATCAGGCGATCGCCATCGCCGACAAGGGCGGGACGGTCATGGTGGTGGGCGTCCCGGCCCGGGAGGTCACCGTCCCGCTGCCGATCGTGCAGGACCACCAGATCCGCATCCAGGGCAGTGCCACCTACCTTCCCCCTGATTACGCCGAATCGGCCGGCCTGCTGCGCCGGGGAGCCGTCAGGGCGGCGGATTTCGTCACCGCCGTACGGCCACTGGCTCAGGTCGCCGAGGCCTTCGAGCTGGCCTCGTCGGGTCAGCACGTGAAGGTCCTCGTCAGCGTCGGCGAGCGGTGACCCTGGAGCGACTCAACTGAGAGGCTGACCGATGTCCATGTCCGATCCGGCCGTCCGCCGCCTGGACCGCAAGCTGGGCGCCATCACGGCGGGCCGGTACACCCCCGGCGACTTCGTGATCGCGGACGCCAAGGACGCCGACATGGCGTTCGGCCTCACCTCGGCGGGACCGGCCGGGGGGTCCGGGTCCGGCCGGTATCGCACGCGCGGCGACTTCCTCGGAGACATGCGAGCCCTGGTCGCGCAGGGCGAACTCGACATCATGCTGACCTCGGCGGCCAACGGGGAGCGGCTGGCCCAGGACGGCTCGCTGGGAGACGTGACCCTGGCCGTGCGGGGAAACGACAGCACGGACATCTGGAACAGCCGGGGCGGCCGCTACCCTGCCCTGCCGTCGCGGCCGTTCCGGACGGCCGACCTGTCCGCGGTCCGCCCGTTCTGCGATCTCGTGCTGTACTCGATGACCTTCAACAACGAGCTGGACCACGACCTGGCCACGCTCGAGGCGTACAGCAGTTTCCGGCGGGAGTCCGCCGCGCTGGGCATCCGGCACTTCCTCGAGGTCTTCAACCCCAACGCGCCGGCCGGCCTGGCGGCCGGCCAGGTTGGCGCGTTCGTCAACGACTCGATCACCCGCGCCCTGGCCGGGGTCACCGCTGCGCAGCGGCCGCTGTTCCTGAAGGTGGCCTACAACGGCCCGGACGCGCTGGCCGAGCTGGCCGGGTACGACCCGTCGCTGGTGGTGGGCGTCCTGGGCGGGTCGGCAGGCACCACCCGCGACACCTTCGAGCTGCTGCACCAGGCCGAACGGCACGGCGCGCGGGTCGCGCTGTTCGGGCGCAAGATCCAGCACTCCGAGTCGCAGCTGGACCTGGTTGGCCTGATGCGGCCGGTGCTGCGGGGCGAGCTGAGCCCGGCCGATGCCGTCCGCGCCTACCACGATGCCCTGGCCAAGGCCGAGATCGCTCCGCACCGCGACCTCGAGGCCGACCTGGAGGTGACCGATCCCGTGCTGCGTGCCGGATGAGCCGCGCGGGGGTCCTGTGCGCCGGGACGGTCCTCGTCGACGTGGCCAAGGTGATCGACGCCTACCCAGCCCTCGATCATCTGGCCACGATCGAGCAGGTGTCGCTGAGCACCGGCGGTCCGGGCCTCAACATGGCCGTCGACCTGCGCATGCTCGGGGCGGCATTCCCGATAGGGGTGCTCGGCGCCGTCGGCGACGACGAGCACGGCGCCTTCATCCTGGCCGAGTGCGCGCGGCTGGGCATCGAGGTCGCCGGCGTCCGGACGCTGGCCGGCGCGGTCACCTCGTTCACCGACGGGATGATCGAGCGGGATGGCGGCCGGCGCACATTTTTCCATCACAGCGGGGCTAACGCGCTGTTCGACGCCTCGGCTGCCGACCTGGGGCGGGCGCGGGTCCTGCACGCGGGCGCACCCGGCATCCACCCGGTCATGGACCGTCCGCGGCCCGGCGGGGGCAACGGCTGGTCCGCCCTGCTCCAGCGGGCCCAGGCCGCGGGCCTGCACACCAACCTGGAAATGGTCAGCCTGGCGCCGGACCGCACCACCCGGGTCGCGCTGCCCTGCCTGCCCTACCTGGACAGCATCGTGATCAACGAACTCGAGGCCGGCGCGCTGACCGGCATCGAGGCTCCGGCGCCCACCGCCGACGGGCCGGCCGACTGGCCGGCGCTGGAGGCGATGGCGCTCGGCCTGATCGAGCACGGCGTCTCGGCGCTCGCGGTGGTGCACGTCCCGGCGGGCTGCGTCGCCGCCGCGCCCGGCGGCCGGACCTGGCGCCAGGGCTCGGTCCGGCTGCCGCGCGAGCAGGTCCGCAGCACCATCGGCGCGGGCGACGCCTTCGCCGCCGGCGTCATCCTGGGCCTGCACGAGGGCTGGCCGGTCGAGCGGTGCCTGCGGCTCGCGGTCGCCTCCGCCGCGGCGTCCGTGCGCAGCCCGCACACCTCCGCCGGCATCAAGCCCGCAGATATCTGCCTCGCCGAAGCCAGCCGATTCGGCTACCGCCCGACGCCCCCGGTTCAGCCTGTGTGCTGATGCGGTCGTGCACGATCTTGTCCCGGGGACGAAGTAGCATTCCGCACAGAGCTGGCCGTGCGAGCGGTTGAGCAGCTATCGAAATCTGGTGCACTGTGGACGAGCGCCTGCTTCTGGTCGAGGACGACGCGTCGATCCGTGAGATCGTGTCTATCGGGCTGAAGGCAGCTGGCTTCCGGGTGGCCACGGCGATCGATGGCCGGGAGGGCCTGGCGAGAGTCCGCGCGGACGGCTTCGACGCGGTGATCCTGGACGTGATGCTGCCGTCGCTGGACGGATTCGAGGTCTGCCGCGAGATCAGGAAATTCAGCCGGGTTCCGGTCGTGATGCTGACGGCGAGGACCGACCTCATCGACGTGGTGGTGGGGCTGGAGTCAGGCGCGGACGATTACGTCAAGAAGCCATTCGAGCTGCCCGAGCTGATCGCGCGGCTGCGTGCCGTGCTCAGGCGGGCGGCAGCTCCGACCGAGGCCGAGCCGATCCTGGCCGGCCGGCTGGAGATCGACCCGGCCGGTTTTACCGTGCGGAAGGACGGCGTCGAGCTCGCGCTCACCGCGACCGAGTTCCGGCTGCTGTTCGAACTCGCCAGGCGGCCGGGTCAGGTGTTCACCAGGGAGCTGCTGCTGCAGCGGGTGTGGGATTACGAGTACCTCGGGGAGTCCCACCTGGTGGACGTGGCGATCGGGCGGCTGCGGGCCAAGGTGGAAGACGATCCGTCGCATCCGGCGGTGATCAAGACGATCCGCGGGGTCGGCTACCGCCTGGACCGGGCCTGAAGGCATGGCCCGGCACCCGACCTGGCCTCGCGGCCGACGCGGGCGGATCTGGCCGGGCGGACTGCGGCGGCGGCTGGTCGTCGCCTTCGTGCTGGTAGCGACGGTCTCGGCCGGCGCTCTTGCGGTCGCGTCGCACCTGCTGGTGCGCGACGCGCGGCTGGACGGCTCGCTGGCCACGAGCGCGGCCGCGGCCAGGGAAGACCTGAACCTCGCCGCCACCATCACCTACCAGGCGGCCGGTGATTTTGTCCGGGCATACGAGCAGCGTGGCGCCCACGCAGTGCTGATCTTCCCCGGAGGCCGCAAGGTCACCTCCGATGCCCAGGTGAACCCGCCGATCCCGGCCGTACTTCAGGGCTTCGTCCGCCAGGGGCAGCTGGGCTACCAGCGGATGGATGTCGCCGGCCAGCCCTACCTGGTCGTAGCGGGCCGGGTGCCCGGGTCGGACGCTCAGCTTTACCTGTTCTTTTCCGAGCAGAGCATCCAGCGCAACCTGGCTCAGCTGCGCAACGCCCTGGCGGCGGCCTGGCTCGGCGTGCTGCTGGTGGCGGCGCTGGTCGGGCGGGTGCTCGCCCGGCGAACGCTGGGACCGGTCGCCAGGGCCAGCGAGGCGGCCAGGCTGATCGCCGGCGGCCGCCTCGACACCAGGCTGCCGGTCGGCCCGGCGGATGAGTTCGGCGCCTGGGCGGCTGCATTCAACGAGATGGCTGATGCGCTCGAAGCGAAGGTCGCCGCGCTCTCGGCGGCGCAGGCACGCGAGCTCCGGTTCACCGCGAACGTCGCGCACGAGCTGCGCACGCCGCTGACCGCCCTGGTGGCCGAGGCCTCGCTGCTCGGCAGCCAGGTCAGCCACCTGCCTGACCCGGCCCGTCGCCCCGTTGAGCTGATGGTCGCCGATGTGGGCCGGCTCAGGACGCTGGTCGACGAGCTGATGGAGATCTCCAGGCTCGACGCCGGGTCTGAGCCAGTCCTGCCGCGGCGGGTCGACGTTCGGTCCTTCGTGGCTGCGCTGATCGGCGCGCGGGGCTGGCAGGACCGGGTTGCCGTGGACGGCGGGCCGCTCACGCTGACTACCGATCCGCGCCGGATCGAGCGGATCCTGGCGAACCTGACCGGCAACGCGGTCGAGCACAGCGGCCGGGATGTCAGGGTGCGGATCGGTACCGACGGCGCTCACGGCTGTATCGACGTGGTCGACGCGGGTCCGGGCATCCCGCCGGAGCACCTGCCGCACGTCTTCGAGCGCTTTTACAAGGCCGACTCGGCACGGGCCGGCGTGGGCAGCGGTCTCGGCCTGGCTATCGCGCTCGAGAACGCCAGGCTCCTGGGCGGAGATATCAGCGTGTCCAGTGACGTGGCAGGCGGGTCGGTGTTCCGGCTGACCCTGCCGCTCGGGCCTGCCGCCGATGTGAGCGAACCGTGATGTTGCGGTGAGCCGCCGGTTGGCTGGCCGGCGCACGGTGGGGCGGTACGGGCACTACGAAGGAGACCGATGAAGCGCCTGCCCATCATGATGATCATTGGCGTCTGCTTGCTTGCCGCTGGTTGCGGGACGCCCTCGTCCGGCTCGCTCGGTCCGGCTCCGACCGCTACCGCCAGGGCATCCAGTCCGGCCGCGCCCCCGGCCAGCGGGACCGCGAGTGCTGCGCCCTCACCAAGCGGCCAGCGGCCGACGGCGACGCCGGCCCCGGCCCGCGGGATCGGCCTGCAGGCCTGGTTCAGCCGGAACGGTAAGCTGTTCGTCACCAACCGGACCGTTCCGGCGACGGCAGGTATCGGCCAGGCCGCGCTTGACCGCATGCTGGCCGGTCCTTCGGCGGCCGAGTATGCGGCCGGACTGCGCTCGCGGATCCCGGCTACCACGACGGTGCATGGCGTGCGCATCTCCGCCGGGATCGCGACCGTCGATCTCAGCTCGTCGTTCGAGTCGGCAGCTAGCCCTTCGGCGATGCCGCTGCGGATCGCGCAGGTGGTATACACGCTGACGCAGTTCCCGACGGTCACCGGCGTGCGGTTCGCGATCGACGGCCAGGGTGTCACCGTGGTCGGCGGGGTTCCGGTGCAAAGTCCGCAGACCCGCGCGATGTACAGCGGCTACCTGCCAGCGATTACGGTGCGGAGCCCGGTCATCGGGGCGCGGCTGACCAGCCCGGTCACCGTGTCTGGCACGGCCGATGTGTTCGAGGCAACGGTCAGCGTGCGCATCCTGGATTCGGCCGGCCACGAGGTCGCCAGGACATTCACCACCGCGAGCTGCGGCACCGGCTGCCGCGGCGACTACTCGGTCACGGTCTCCTACTCGGTTCCGCGGACTCAGCCTGGCACGATCGAGGTGTTCGAGAGTTCAGCCAAGGACGGGCAGCCGGTCAACGTCCAGCTGATACCGGTGACATTGGCTCCTTAAGACAGGATCAGGCCGCTGGTGGGGACGCCGGTGCCCGCGGTGACCAGGACCGGGCCGTCGCCGGGGACCTGATTGACCGAGGTGCCGCGGACCTGGCGGACCGCCTCGGCGATGCCGTTCATGCCGTGGATGTAGGCCTCGCCGAGCTGGCCGCCATGCG
>Ga0070699_100006314_pt1 | contig 10341 bp, 6 predicted proteins | sample KBSK1503metaG_FD_65473 | JGI IMG/M metagenome (GOLD analysis project Ga0070699, IMG submission 65473) | Corn, switchgrass and miscanthus rhizosphere microbial communities from Kellogg Biological Station, Michigan, USA - KBS K1-50-3 metaG | ecosystem: Host-associated > Plants > Roots >... | reverse complement strand
CCTCGGGCTTGTGATCGAAGCAGACCCAGGCGGGCGTCATGGCGTCGGTGTTGATGTCGTCGAGGAGGTCCTCGACGCGCAGATCCTTCATCTGCAGGTCGAGCTCACCGCGCAGTTGCCCGCGGATGAGCTCGGGATCTTTAGTGAGGAAAAGAACGCGCTTGCCGGGAGTGAGTCGAATGACGGAGGGCGGTTTCATCTGCGTGCAAGTATATGCAACGCGGGAACCGCCGCCCCGTCATCCCGGAACGAGGAAACGTCAATCGGACGCCGAGGACCGAGTGCAATCTCCCGGAAGGGCACATCGGATCTGTTGACTGCCACCGCGGACGTGCGCAGCCAACCGCTGGAATTTGTCGTTAGAGCTTCGTAAGGGTGTTGCCCAAGACGTTGGCCACCCAGATGTTTGCTCCATCAAAGGCCACCGCGGCTGGATTCCTCCCGACACTGTAGGTTCCCAAGGGTGCGCCATCTTGTGCGCGCAGCTCTGTCACGTCGTTGGTGAACAGGTTGACCACCCAAATGTTCGTCCCGTCGAACGCAATGCTCACCGGCTCAGTTCCCACCGGAAACCTGCCGAGTACGGCGCCGTCACTTGCCCGCAGCTTTACAACGGCGGCGTCGGTGTAAGCAGCCACCCAAATATTTGCTCCATCGAAAGCGATGGCCGACGGAAAACTTGACACGGAATAAGATCCCACGATGGCGCCGTCATCCGCGTTCAGTTTCGTAATATTGGCGCCGATGTTCGTTTCGCTGGCTACCCAGATGTTCGTACCGTCGAAGGCAAGCGCTTTAGGCGAGAGGCCGACGCCAAACGTTCCCATCAGTGCACCATCGATCGCTCTCAATTTCGTCACATTGTTGCTGACCAAATTCGCGATCCACAAGTTCGCTCCATCGAACGCAATCGCGACGGGCCACTGCCCGACGCTAAATGTTCCGAGTTTCGCACCGTCGCTGGCCCGGAGTTTCGTCACAGAATCAGTGCTGAGATTTGTGGCCCAGATATTAGCTCCGTCAAAAGCGAGCGCGTTCACCTCATCGCCCGCAGCAAAGGTCCCCAAGTTTGCGCCGTCACTCGCCCGCAGTTTCGTAACCATACGATCGGCGAGATTCGCCACCCAAATACTCGAACCATCGAAAACGAGTGCATCGGGAACAGGGGTTTGAAAAGTCACTCCTGATCGCGCCCGGAACCAGCGGAGAAGTGCCACCTGCTGCACGTTTACACCCGAACCCGGCGGTCCTTGCGGACCGATCGCACCGGTATCGCCCTTTTGTCCCGTATCTCCCCTGGGTCCCTGAGAGCCTGTCGCGCCTGTGTCGCCTTTCGCTCCCTGAGGTCCGATCGCTCCGGTATCCCCCTTGAGTCCCTGTGGACCTTGTGGCCCCGTAGCGCCAGTCGCTCCTGTATCTCCCTTTGTACCCTGAGGTCCCGTCGCTCCGGTGTCACCCTTGAGTCCCTGCAGTCCTTGGGGACCTACAAGGCCCTGGTCGCCTTTGTCACCCTTGGGCCCCTGCGGTCCGACTGCGCCTAACGTCACGTCGAATACGTCGCTTTGTGAAATAGCCGGGCCGCGCGACACGCTGAGCAAGTAGCTTCCTGCTGGGATGCCGCTCGGCAATGCGGCCTCAATCGACACGTCGTCTGAGCTCAAGACCGTGAGCGTTTGATCGGAGAGCTGCACAGTCGGGAAGGAGGTGCCAAAGTTGTGACCCTTGATGGAAATGTGTCCGTTGATAAAGTCAACTTCCGCGCTGGTGATCACCAGTTGCGACTGAGAATTCGCCGCCCGAACCGTGCTCACTGTCATTACACACAGGATTAAGAAAAGATTGATGCGTTTCATGGCTGGCTCCTCATTGGACGAAGAACGGCGTTTTGAATTTTGCTGCTAGATCTTCGACACGTTTGTAGACCGTAAAAAGCGCAGGAAGAGAGGGAGGCACGGTCAGGCCTGCTCCAGGAATCGGCGCGCAGCCGGGCAAGGGGCTCGGCCCTCCTCCGTAGTACGCGAGGAATGTGATGGCGTTGCCCGGAACAAACGCATTGTACGGACACGCCAGAGAATCGCTTACGAATAGCCAGTCGCTGCTCACAGGACCAAAAGGACACGCAGGCGGCGAGGGCGGCGTCAGAAAGAAGTTCTGCAGAACCATCGCCTGATGACGTGTGAACTGCATCGTCGGAGTGAGACCGAGTGTGACGTAAGCGTCTCCGGAACAATCGGCTTCCCGGAAATAGACTCGCGCATTCGTTGATGAGGTTCCGGGGAGAACGACACCGAGATTCGAAAGCCCTTGCGGCGTGGCCGATAGAACCACGAAATCGCCCGTCGACAAGAGATGCTTGATCGATGCACCGCTGTAACCGCCGGCGATGATCTCGCCCACCACTTTGCCGGTTGCATCCACCACGGACTGCGGCTGCGTCGAGGGCGGCCCAGGCTGTGCCGGCTTCCCTTGAGCGAAGACGGCTGACGGCAGCAACAAAGCCAACGCAAAGATTCGGCTGATATTCATGGCGACCCCTCCTTGGATTCGATGGACTTGAAGGTAAAGCCGTACGACGGGAGAGGCTTGAAGGCCCGCTGACCATCACCTGAAGAATTGCTGAAGCGGCGATAAATCGATCGCGGTGAACTGGGGGCCGCCTCAACTGGACCTGGGCGGCGGTGAGCTGCGCAAGAACGCCACGGTGATTCCGCTCGAGCCGAGGGTTCCCTTCTCCTCACTCTACGGAATTGGCTTTGAAGCTGTGGTGATCATCCAGGGATTCGTGTAGGCGTTCGCGTCTCATTTCACGCCTGCGCGCAGCTCTCGGATGTGAGCGGCTTTGACGGTGTCGCCGACAGTCAGTGCTGGATCGGTGTATTGCATTGCCGTCAGATCCAGATCGGAGCGGGCCTCATCGAGGCTCGATCGCAACTCTGTAATGTGAGCGGCCTTGATCATGACACCCGCCGTTACGACGTCAACGAACGTCGCGGGTGACAAGCCTGCTGAAGCGCGAACCGCGTTGACCGCTGCGCGCAGCTCGGTCAGGTGAACGGTCGCGACCGCAAGGTCGGGCTTCCGGTCGCCGTTGAAGTCTCCGATGACAACGGATTCAGTGCCGGCGCCGTAGACGCCCTCCAGGGCGAAGGTGCCGTCCCCGTTCCCGAGCAGGATCGAGACGTTTCCGACACTGCGGTTCGCGACCGCGAGGTCGGGCCTCCCGTCGCCATTGAAGTCCCCGATGGCAGAAGACGAAGCCGCCGGGCGCGGCTTCGCATTTCCCTTTAGTGATTTCGCCTCACAGCGATTACTACTTCACACCGTTGCGCAACTCCTGAATATGCGCGGCCTTGACGATGTTGCCGGCTACCAGCGTCGGGTCGGTGTATGGCATCACAGTCAGAAACAGCGCGGAGCGCGCTTCGTCGAGATTCGACCGCAACTCGGTGATGTGAGCAACCTTGATGAATACGCCAGCCGTCACCGTGTCGGTGAACGTCGCCGCAGACAACCCGGCGGCGGCGCGGACCGCGTTGACCGCTGTTCGCAGCTCCGTGAGGTGTACGGCTTTGATGATCGTCGAGCCCGCGACAACTGGATCATCGGTAAACACGATGGTCGTCGCCAAGTCCTTACCGCTCGGCGACCCAATGTTCGAACCGTCAGTGGCCCGAACGAAGTAAACGTATGTCGTGTTGGCCGTCACCCCTGGATCGGTGAAGTTGTTTGTGCTCGGAGATCCGACCATGACAAAGGGCCCGTTGTTGGAGCTGCGAAAGAGCTGATAGCTCGTGGCACCGGCAACCGCGGACCAGTTGACGCTGACCTGTGATGTCGAAGTGGCGGTGGCCACGAAGTTCGCCGGTGCGACGATGATCGTTGTTGGATCGCTCGCGGTGTCGTTGGCGGTGAAGATTTCTCCGCCGCCCGAGACGCTCACCATGTTGATGATGCTTGCCGGAGCGTTGCTGCTCACATTCACTGTAAGGGTGATCGCCGGATAGCTCGCGTTGATGGCCAGCGGGTCGTTTCGTGTGCACGTCATCGTGCCGAGATCGCAGCTCCATCCAGTCCCTGCCATGGCGGCCGCCGTCAGCCCCGCGGGCAGAGTGTCGGCGACGTTGACGGTTGCGCTCGTGGCCGCTCCTCCGGCGTTGACAACCGTGATCGAGTAAGTCCTCCCGTTTTGCCCCTGCGCGAAGTTGCCGGTGTGTGTCTTGGCGATCGTCAGATCGGGAACCTGCACGATCGTGGTCGGGTCGCTGGCATTGTCGTTTGCCGCGATGAATTCACCGCCGCCGGAGACGGTGGCTGTATTCGTGACAGTCGGAGGAGCGGTGGTCGACACATCGACGTTCAGAGTAATGACCGGATAAGTCCCTCCTCCGGCCAGCGCATTGCTGCGCGTGCAGGTGAGATTGCCGAGGGTGCAGGACCATCCCGATCCGCTCATGCTGGTCGCAGTTAGCGAGGGCGGAAGGTTGTCGGTGGTCGACACGAGTCCCAGCGTGGGCACTGTGCCGACATTGTTGACTGTCAGCGTGTAGGTCGCCCCGTTCTGCCCTTCGGTGAAGTTGCCCATATGAGTTTTGCTGATCGTCAGATCGGGACAGCCGTTGCCCAGCAGGATGGAGACGTTGTTGGAAACGACGTCGGCGACCGCCAGGTCGCCCTTCCCGTCGCTGTTGAAGTCGCTGATGGCAACCGAGAACGGACGGGTCCCGGCGGCGTAGTTCACCGCCGCGGCGAACGTGCCGTTGCCGTTGCCCAGCAGGATCGAGACGTTGTTGGGGATGGCGACCGCAAGGTCGACTTTCCCGTCGCCGTTGAAGTCGCCGATGGCCACCGAAGCCGGAAAACTACCGGCGGCGTAGTTCGCCGCCCCGGCGAAGGTGCCGTCGCCGTTGCCCAGCAGGATCGAGACGTTGCTGGAACCGTTGTTGGCGACCGCGAGGTCGCCCTTCCCGTCGCTGTTGAAGTCGCCGATGGCAACTGAGTACGGATTAGTCCCGGCGGCGTAGTTCACCGCTGCGGCGAAGGTGCCGTTGCCGTTGCCCAGCAGGATCGAGACGTTGTTGGAAGTGTAATTGGCGACCGCGAGGTCGGCCTTCCCGTCGCCGTTGAAGTCGCCGATGGCAACCGACCGCGGACCGGTCGCGGCGCCGTAGTTCACCGCCGTGGCGAAGGTGCCGTTGCCGTTACCTAGCAGGATCGAGACGTTGCCTGTGATGGCGACCGCGAGGTCGCCTTTCCCGTCGCCGTTGAAGTCGCCGATGGCAACCGAAATCGGGCCGTTCCCGGCGGCGTAGTTCACCGCCGCGGCGAAGGTGCCGTTGCCGTTGCCCAGCAGGATCGAGACGTTGTTGGAACCGTTGTTGGCGATCGCGAGGTCTACCTTCCCGTCGCCGTTGAAGTCGCCGATGGCAACCGACTGCGGACCGGTCGCGACGCCGTAGTTCACCGCCGCGGCGAAGGTGCCGTTGCCGTTGCCCAGCAAAATCGAGATGTTGTTGGAACCGTTGTTGGCGATCGCGAGGTCTACCTTCCCGTCGCCGTTGAAGTCGCCGATGGCAACCGACTGCGGACTGCTCCCGGCGCCGTAGTTCACCGCTGGAGCGAAGGCGCCGCAATTCAGCGCGCTGTGGATCACGGTCGGATCGCTCGCGCTGTCGTTCCCTGTGTTGAATTCTCCACCGCCCGAGACGTTCACGATGTTGGTCACTGTGAACGGAGCGTTGCTCGCCACGTTCACCGTCAGCACGATGGGGGGCCAGATCGCTCCTGCGGCCAGTGCATCGTTGCGCGTGCAGGTGAGCGTGCCGAGCGTGCACGTCCATCCCGTCCCGCTCATGGCCGTCGCCGTGAGGGCCGCCGGAAGCGTGTCCGTCATCGTGACCGTGCCGCTCGTCGCCAGGTCTCCGATGTTCTTCACGGCGATGGTGTACGACTTTCCTGTATCTCCCTGCGTAAGAGTGCCGATGTGCGTCTTCGTGATCGTGAGATCCTGAACTTGTGTAACCGCGGTGGGATCGCTGGCCGTGTCGTTCGCGGTGTTGAGCTCAGCTCCTGAAACGGCCGCCGTGTTCGTGACGCTCGTCGGAGCGTCGACTGCCACACTGACCGACAGTGTGATCGCCGGGTAACTCGCGGATGCGGCCAGGGCATCGCTGCGCGTGCAAGTGAGTGTGCCGAGGATGCACGCCCATCCCGTCCCGCTGATCGCCGTGGCGGTGAGACTCGCCGGAAGCGTATCGGTCGCGGTCACGGTTCCGACCGTCGGTCCGGTGCCGCCATTGTTCGCGGTGATGGTGTACGTCGCGCCGCTCTGTCCTTGCGTGAAGCTGCCGATGTGCGTCTTGCTAATTGTCAGATCGGGCGGCGGACAACTGTTGAGCACAATCGAGACGTTGTTGGAAGTGATGTTGGCGGCCGCGAGGTCGACTTTCCCGTCGCCGTTGAAGTCGCCGATGGCTACCGAGTACGGCTGGGTCCCGGCGGCGTAGTTCACCGCCGTGGCGAAGGTGCCGTTGCCGTTGCCCAGCAGGATCGAGACGTTGTTGGAAGTTTGGTTGGCGAACGCGAGGTCGCCCTTCCCGTCGCCGTTGAAGTCGCCGATCGCGACTGAGACCGGTCTGGTCCCGGTGCCGTAATTCACCGCCGCGGCGAACGTGCCGTTGCCGTTGCCCAGCAGGATCGAGACGTTGTTGGAATTGGCGTTGGCGACAGCGAGGTCGCCCTTCCCGTCGCCGTTGAAGTCGCCGATGGCAACCGAGTTCGGACCGGTCCCAGCGGCGTAGTTCACCGCCGCGGCGAAGGTGCCGTTGCCGTTGCCCAGCAGGATCGAGACGTTGTTGGAACCGAAGTTAGCGACAGCGAGGTCGACCTTCCCGTCGCCGTTGAAGTCGCCGATGGCAACCGAGGTCGGAGCGGTCCCCGCGCCGTAGTTCATGGCCGCGGCGAAGGTGCCGTTGCCGTTGCCCAGCAGGATCGAGACGTTGTTGTCGCTGAAGTTGACGACAGCGAGGTCGCGCTTCCCGTCGCCGTTGAAGTCGCCGATGGCAAGCGAGTACGGAGCTGTCCCCACGGCGTAGTTCACGGCCGCGGCGAAGGTGCCGTTGCCGTTGCCCAGCAGGATCGAGACGTTGTTGGAACTGTTGTTGGCGACCGCGAGGTCGCCCTTCCCGTCACCGTTGAAGTCGCCGATGGCAACCGAGTACGGAGTGATTCCGGCGGCGTAGTTCACCGCCGCGGCGAAGGTGCCGTTGCCGTTGCCCAGCAGGATCGAGACGTTGTTGGAAGTTTGGTTGGCGACCGCGAGGTCGACCTTCCCGTCACCGTTGAAGTCGCCGATGGCAACCGACTGCGGACCGCTCCCGGCTCCATAGTTCGCCGCCGCGGCGAAGGTGCCGCAGTTCAAAGAGCAAACGCCGGTGTTGAGCAGGATCGAGACGTTGTTGGAAGTGGAGTTGGCGACCGCGAGGTCGCCCTTCCCGTCGCCGTTGAAGTCGCCGATGGCTACCGACTGCGGACTGGTCCCGGCGCTGTAGTTCACCGCCGCGGCGAAGGTGCCGTTGCCGTTCCCCGCCAGGATCGAAACGTTGTTGGAACCAGAATTGGCGACCGCGAGGTCGCCCTTCCCGTCGCCGTTGAAGTCGCCGATGGCTACCGAGTACGGAGTTCCGGCGCCGTAGTTCACCGCCGCGGCGAAGGTGCCGTTGCCGTTGCCCAGCAGGATCGAGACGTTGTTGGAACTGTAGTTGGCGACCGCGAGGTCGCCCTTCCCGTCGCCGTTGAAGTCGCCGATGGCAACCGCGAGCGGACCGCTCCCGGCGGTGTAGTTCATGGCCGCCGCGAAGGTGCCGTTGCCGTTGCCCAACAGGATCGAGACGTTGGCGGAGTTGTAGTTAGCGACCGCGAGGTCGCCCTTCCCGTCGCCGTTGAAGTCGCCGATGGCAACCGACTGCGGAGTCGTCCCGGCGGCGTAGTTCATGGCCGCCGCGAAGGTGCCGTTGCCGTTGCCCAGCAGGATCGAGACGTTGTTGGAACTGTAGTTGGCGACCGCGAGGTCGATCTTCCCGTCGCCGTTGAAGTCGCCGATGGCGACCGAGCGCGCACCGGTCCCGGCGGCGTAGTTCACCGCCGCCGCGAAGGTGCCGTTGCCGTTGCCCAGCAGGATCGAGACGTTGTTGGAATTGAAGTTGGCGACCGCGAGGTCCACTTTCCCGTCGCCGTTGAAGTCGCCGATGGCAACCGAGTCGGGATTGGTCCCGGCGGCGTAGTTCACCGCTGCGGCGAAGGTGCCGTTGCCGTTGCCCAGCAGGATCGAGACGTTGTTGGAACTCTGGTTGGCGACCGCGAGGTCGGGCTTCCCGTCGCCATTGAGGTCACCGATGGCAACCGAGAACGCAGCGGTCCCGGCGGCGTAGTTCACTGCCGCGGCGAAATCGGGGCAGGCCGCCCAACTGGAGCGCGACACAAGGGCAGTGAATGCGATCACGAGAACCGCGATCGGAAGCCGACTCGGCAAAGTCCGTAAAGCAGCGCGCATCATTGCCTCCCCCTAGAGACAACTCCTCCGTCCGAGGTCGAAAGCCAGTCTTTTGAAATCTAACCCTGTGTTCTTGAGCGTTCCGGGGAGAACGACACCGAAGTTCGACAGTCCCAGCGGTGTGGCCGACAGAACCACGAAATCGCCGGTCGACAAGAGATATTTGATCGATGCACCGCTGCAACCACCGGCGATGATCTCGCCCACGACCTTGCCTGTTGCATTCACAACGGACTGCGGCTGGGCCGAGGGCGGTCCGGGCTGTGCCGGCTTCCCTTGCGCGAAGACGGCTGACGGCCGCAAGAAAGCCAAAGCAAAGATTCGGCTGATGTTCATCACGGCTTCTCCCTTCATTCGATGGAATTGAAGGTAGAGCCGCACGACGGTAGAGGCCTGAAGGCCCGCTGACCATCCCCTGAAGAATTGCTGAAGGGCGATAAAATCGATGGCTGTGAAGAGCTACGCGTTCGGGCCTCTTCGGCTCGATCTCAACAGCGGCGAGCTGCGCAGCGGCAGCGACGAGATTTCGCTCGAACCGCGCATCTTCGCGCTCCTGGTCTACCTGGTCGAGAACGCTGGCCGCGTCATCCCCCGCGAAGAGCTGCTGGAAACGATATGGCCCGACACGCACGTCACTGATGACAGCCTCAGTAAGGCCGTCGCTTCACTGCGCGATGCTTTGAACGATGACGTTCGCGAACCGCGCTATCTAGTCACATTGCCGAGGCGCGGGTACAAGTTTGTGGCGAAGGTATCGGAGGAGCGCGCGAAAGATGGGTGCGCGTATCACATCCTCTATGGTCTGCAGGACTTCATCCTCGCGCCCGGGGAGAACATCATCGGCAGGGGGGGAGACGCGGCGGTGCGCATCCGATCGGACGAGGTCTCGCGGCACCATGCCCGCGTGGTCATCTCCTCCGCCGGCGCCCGCATCGAAGACCTCGGCAGCCGCAACGGAACCATCGTCAGTGGCGCGCGCATCGAAGGCGCGCGGGAGCTGAAGGACGGCGACGAGATCGTCGTCGGGAACATCGCGCTCGTGTTTCAGATCTCGCGCGCGACTCGATCATCGGCCACTGCGCCGGCGGGGAAAACATGAAAACAATATTCGATGAGACGACGCGAACAGAGATCCTCCAGCGTTTCAACGAGCTCACGCCCGACCGCCGGCCGTCATGGGGAAAACTGACAGCGCCGCAGATGCTGGCGCACGTCAGCGATCAGCTCCGCATGGCGCTGGGCGACATCGCCACTTCACATGCATCGGGATTCCTGGGAAGTCGTCCGGCCGCGTGGCTGATGATTTACGTACTTCCCTGGCCAAAGGGAGCAAAAGGACCTCGCGAAGCATTCACCACTGCGCCCGCAGCCTGGAAACAAGATCTCGAAGAAATGGCAGTGCTCCTTCGCCGTTTTTCCGAATGTGATGTCAATGCCGACTGGCCGGAGCATCCGCTGTTTGGCAAGCTCACCGGAAAGGATTGGGGCTCGCTCTCGTACAAACACTTCCGGCATCATCTCCGGCAGTTTTCGGCCTAACTGCGCAAACCGACAGCGAGAATTCGGCTTGCCGGATGGTCGGCGAATCTTCGCTCGGTTTCGCGCGTGCGACGTTCTGCCCGGTTGAGGATGTCGACGAATGACGCTTCGCCGCGCAGTCCATCCAGCCACGGGTCGCCGGCATAGGCCGGAAAACAGAAAAAGCCGCCCTTCTGCGCGCGGCCCAGGACCTCGATTGCGTCCGCATTTGCTCCCAGATAAGCGAAACCACGCCCGACGTAGTACAGACCCTC
>Ga0070699_100006313_pt1 | contig 10341 bp, 7 predicted proteins | sample KBSK1503metaG_FD_65473 | JGI IMG/M metagenome (GOLD analysis project Ga0070699, IMG submission 65473) | Corn, switchgrass and miscanthus rhizosphere microbial communities from Kellogg Biological Station, Michigan, USA - KBS K1-50-3 metaG | ecosystem: Host-associated > Plants > Roots >... | reverse complement strand
AAGGTTAAGCCGCTACATGCGACGCTGGCTCGTCGAGCGCTTCTTCGCCTGGATTCAATGGCAGCGCCGGATCCTCATTCGCTGGGAGTACCACGCCCACAATTTCCTCGGCTTTGTCCAACTTGCCTGCCTCGTCATCCTCTTCAAACGATTTTGAGATAGGTTCTAGTTAGACTAGCACAATGGTCCGTAAGGTCTGTCGGGAAGGATACTTACTACGCTTTTTTTGTAGAACCCGTCGCAAGCTGGCGGGTTGTTGGGTGGAGGAGTGCAGCCTGAACCTTATCGCAAGGGGTCGTTTCCCGTGGCAGACGTTTCGATGAGCCGCGGCTTTTCATGTCCGCGATGCAAAACCATAATGGACGAGGTGGTGAGGGTTGAGCCGCTCGCAAGTGAGCCCGGCTTGATCGGGTATGAGTGCCCAGCCTGCAGGTTCGCCTGCAACAGGGCCATAGTACACATGGACACGGGTCCCGGCTACACTGCGGGGCTTCAGCGTCTATGGCGCCGTCTATGTCCGGGCCCGAGATGTTCCTGATGCCTGAGGCGCATCGCTGGCTTCGGCATCCGGAGCTTGCTGGCCGGCGCACTCCACGGAGACGCGAATGCATGGCCTTGCCGCATCCGCTTTTTTCTTTGTCATGGTCATGTTACTTGCCGCTCCGCTCGGGCCGGCGCTGCCGAACCAACTCGTCGGGCAGGCGAGCGCAGGTGAACCCGATCAGGTGCCTTCGGCTGAAAGAACCCAATCCCCGTCCGCGGCCCCCTCAAAAGGCGCGCCCTCTGTCGCGAGCATCTGTGATGCGCTCGTGGTGGCAGCGGGAGAAAATGATCTCCCAGTCGATTTCTTTGCCCGGCTGATCTGGCAAGAGAGCCGCTTCGATCCGACGGCAGTAAGCCGCGCCGGGGCGCAAGGCGTGGCGCAGTTCATGCCAGCGACGGCGAACTCGCGCGGTCTTGACGACCCCTTTGATCCAATCAAATCGATTGCCCATTCCGCAAAGCTCTTGCGGGACCTGCGGCGTGAGCTCGGAAACCTCGGGCTCGCGGCAGCCGCCTACAATGCGGGACCGGGGCGGGTTCGCGATTGGCTTGCCGGCCGGCGTGGCCTACCGCGGGAGACCGATGCGTATGTGAGGCTTATAACGGGGCAATCCCCCGAGCAATGGGCTCGGGGTCAAGCCGGGCTTGCTGAGATGCACTTCGCAAACGCCGTGCCCTGTCAGCAAATGGCTGGTCTTGTCGCTCACTCGCCGGCCCTCGTGATGAAGCCACTGGATCCCTGGGGCGTGCAACTAGTCGGAAGCTCATCGGATGAGATGGCGCTCGCCGCGTATCGTCGGCTGCAAGAGAAGTACGCGCGCATCCTGGGCGGCCGGGAGCCACGCGTCTTGCACCATGGGCTCGCACGCGGCAGCATGGGTTGGGCGCGGGTCCACGTTGGGGCAGAGAGCCGTGACGGTGCGGATAAATTGTGCGCCGAGCTCCGTGCCGCCGGCGCAAGCTGCACGGTACAGCACAATTGAGCTGTATAGTTGCGGCTAGCGTCTCTAATTGCAATCGCACTGTTTGGTTCTTACAAATCTGGCCGATTACCGCCCACATTTGATGATTGTGGGCATGATTGTCATGCGCGGCGCCCAAATAACCTTAGAGCAGTTCAGCTTGCAGTTTGAGCAGCTTGATAACGTAGCCGCCATAGACGTCGATGAAGTCCTCAGTCATGTGACGATGGCTTTGGCGCAGGAAACGCAGACCCGACAAGCCGGTCGCGACGATCTGCACCGCAATCAAGGCTTCCATCTCGGACCGCGGCTGAATTGAAGCGATGAGGGCGAGGCCAGCATTCAGGGTTGGCTCGTCAAGCTGATCAAAAGTGTTCGGCCTTAGCGCCTCGATAAGCTTGCCCAGCAAGACTTCCACGAACTCATCGGAAAGGGTGTTGCCGAAAGCTTCCCGCAGTCGCGCACGGTGACCTTCCAAAGCACCGGTGTCGTCTTCAGGCGATGGCTTGCGGAGGCGTGGGGGTGGTTTGCGCCCATCGGTCGGCGCGGCTACGGGCGCCTCCGGTAGGTGCTCCGCGCTGAAATCCATCCCTCTCCAGTCCCGCTCTGGCCGGACGTTGCGTCCGGTGGTCTGTGCCCAGGCGAGCCGCACAATCTTTGCCCACCTGTGACCTACGTCACAGGAGTTTTGGCGGGCAGCCCGATACTCTTTCATCCCTAAATGCGCAGCGACGCAGCGTTTCGTTTGAGGAGGTGAGGAATGCGACAGCATTTCACGGTAAAATTCGTCCGGGCCGCAGTGTTTCTATCAGCCATTGTAGGAGCAGGAGGCGGTCCAGCATTCGCAGCGCAGGACGCGAACAACGAAGTGCGCGTCTGTCACCATCAAGCGGGCAAAATCGTCTCGTCGAAGGGACCGCTCAGGCTGACCGTTTCGCGAGACGGCGTGACTGCTGGAAGCGGCGGAAAGACCGCCCTCGTCACTGCGGGACCTTGCGCCGCACCAATACCCCCTACGGCTCAAGGCGGGATCGTGACGCGAGGTGTGCCAGACCAACCGGCTGTGAAGGATGCCCCGAAGAAACGGTGACCCCCGCCCTGCAATGCGAAAACCCCCGGCGTCGGGCATCATGACATTATTGTAATGGGCGCCGGATTTTGCAGTCCGAACCCGTACTACCGCGGGCCCGAATTCGTTCCACCTAGGGCCAAGCGGAAGCGATATTAATTATTGATCCATGCAAAGCCTCAGCGCTTGGGGTCGGTGGCCGCGACATAATAGAGAATGATGGGTTAGCTCATTGGCGTTCGGTACAAGGATCGCGCTTTGCGCAGCGCTCTTTCGCTCGCCGTTTATCTCGTTCTCGGCCTGCTTTTGAGCGCGAGTGTGCCGCTCGCTCAAGCCTGGTCTTCACCATTGACCGAAGCGTGCGTCGAAGGTCTCGTCCATAAGCGGCATCTTCCAGGCGCTACCAACATCAGATCAACCGAGCCATCGCTTAATTGAAACCGAAGCTTCGGGACGGCCGGGTCGATAGGCTTCACGCGCACCACCTGGATCTGCGGCGGGTTCACTTTCGTTGCTTGGGTTGGCGGCGTCGTCAACTGCGCAGTTGCGGCAAGCGGCCACGCCGCCGCGCCGCCGAGCAGAGCGATGAACTCGCGCCGCCTCATGCCGAACATGGGGCTTCCTCGCCGCCCGGTGGCATCCCTAGCCCGTCGCACTTGATGCCCGCCGTGACTTTAGGCCGGAACGTTTACCCACATTAGCATGAGCAGGAGAACTAGGATGGAGTAGAACGCGACCCACACGACGTCCGAAGTCCAGCTCCGCCCCTCCTCTACAGCCCGCTCACTCATCGTGGGTCCCCCTCGGTAGGGTCGCGCGGCACCTATCACAAGCACGTGCCAGTGTAGTTCCGATGACATGCGGCGGAGTGTGATCTGGTTCACAGACCGCTTCGGCACGCTGCGCCGCGACTGTTCTTCCCGAACGCGGCTCCCCACGATATCGGTGAGATCGTTGGCAGTGCGCTCCGCCGCGCGGGCAAGATCTTGGCCAAGCATAACGTGGAGTTGGAACTCGCGGCGGGCCTACCGATGCTCAATCTCGATGCAGTTCTGTTCGAGCAAGTCCTGTTCAACATCCTGGACAACGCCGCCAAGTATTCCCCTGCCGGCACCACCATTCGCATCCAGAGCTGGCGCGATAGCGGCTTGGTCTGCTTGCAGATCCTGGACGAGGGAGACGGCATTCCGCCGGGTGACCTCGAGCACATCTTCGACAAGTTCCACCGTGCGCAAAAGGGTGATCAGGTCCGCGCGGGGACCGGCCTGGGTCTCGCGATTTCCCGCGGCTTCGTCGAAGCCATGCACGGGACCATCACGGCGGCAAACCGCCCCGATCGCTCAGGAGCGGTATTCACGATCCAGCTCCCGGTCCCGGCCGGGATCCAGCAGCTGGACCCCGCGGCATGAGCGCGGCTCCGCTCAAAATTCTGGTGGTCGATGACGAGCCGCCCATCCGTAAGCTCTTGCGAATGGGGTTGAGAACGCAAGGCTATGAGATCTTGGAAGCGCCGACAGGGAAGGCGTCTCTTGAGCTGTTGGCGCAGAAACCCGATTTGATCATTCTCGATCTTGGGCTCCCCGACATCCAGGGCCTCGAACTGTTGCGAATGATCCGCGCACGAAGCGAGAGCGTCCCGATCGTGGTGCTGTCCAGTCGAGGGGACGAAGTCGGCAAGGTTCAGGCTCTTGACCTTGGGGCCGACGACTATGTTACCAAGCCGTTCGGCACCGAGGAGCTTCTCGCGCGCATGCGAGCGGCGCTGCGTCACCAGCTTCAGGTCCACGGCGAGCGGCCGGTCTTTCGCGTCGGCGATCTTTCGGTCGATCTCGTGCACCGCAGTGTGAAGGTGGCGGACAAAGAGATAAAGCTGTCTCCCAAGGAGTACGAGCTTTTGCGCGTGCTGGTGCAGCACGCCGGCAAGGTACTCACCCACAAGTTCCTGCTCGGTGAATTGTGGGATGACCTCACCGATGCGCAGTACCTGCGCGTCTACGTGCGGCAACTCAGACAGAAAATCGAATCGGATCCCGAGCGTCCGCGCTACATCTTGACTGAGACCGGAATTGGCTATCGGCTGCGGGCGCCGGACTGAATAGAATCGACAATTCTCTTACCACGAACGAGCATAGTCATTCAGCCCCCATGATTGTATCCCTAGTGGAGTGGCAATGGAGATCCAGGACTTCCTCTCCCGAACAGATACCATCGTCAATGTCCGCGCGTCCGACAAGTCTGGGTTGCTGCAAGAGCTTTCACGACAAGCAGCAGCGCGGCTCAATTTGCGCGCTGATCTCATTTCAGGTGATATTCTAAAGCGCGAGGATCTCGGATCCACCGGTATGGGTAACGGCGTCGCGATCCCGCACGCGCGGATCCCAAATTTGAAAAAACCCTTCGGTATCTTGGCGCGCCTTAGAAGGCCCGCGTGCGAGCGATGGGCATCCGGGACCGGCCCACCTCATTCCGCTCGCCCTGGCAGAACGGATATGTTGAGCGCTTGATCGGGTCGATCCGACGCGAATGTCTTGACCATTTGATCGTATTCAACGCCGAGCACCTTCGGCGAATTCTTGCGAAATATGCGATCTATTACAATGAAGTGCGAACTCACGTTTCGCTTGGGAAGGACGCGCCCTGCCCACGCCCGATCGAGCGGTTCGGAGAAATTGTCGCGCATCCGATTCTTGGCGGGCTTCACCATCGATACGCACGAATCTAGTTTCCGGAACCGACAACGGCAGCCGCAGTTCGCCGCCGCGAAGACCGATGATGCCGCCGGCAATGCCTACGGCAAAGCCGACAAGGCCGTTACTCAGAATGTTTGATTTCATGAGGCACAACAGCGCGACGCCATTGGAAAGGCCCGCCTGCCCCGAGGTTTCTGGACAATCGATGTGACGCACCGCAAACCGGTGCTGGCCCGCAGGGCGAGCGAAAAGCGCGCTCAACCAACCCAACCATCGCCGATGGCCCTTGCGGATCGGCCGGACGAATTCGATATCAAGGTGGCGCACCCGGCAAATTTGCTTCGGCGACTTTTTAGGCCAGGTGAGGAAACTTCCAACGCAAAAGCTGGTTTTCTCGATAGGCGAACTCTTGCGTTCATGATTAGAATTTGGCAGGGTAAAGTAGGACAGTATTGCTGTCCCAATTGGCGACCCGCCCGATGTGCCTCGGCCGGTTTGTCATCCGGCCCGCATCGGACGGTGATAAGCGGAGCCATCGGGCATCGCGGGGCTGCCTAACACGAGCGGCCATACGCGCCTGAGCCGATAGCGAGAAGGCCGCCAATGACCAACGGTGCCCTTGGAGCCGTGACGCCGATCGGCGCTGCGGACGCGAGCGATGCGCCAAGTAGCAAACGCGTCCTCGGCGTTTGCACCGGGCTGAGAGACGAGGACGAGGATGGGCGCGCCACGACATCGCGCAAAGAGAGCAGGTGACCGGGTTGCGCCGAGCGAGCGCGGGCTTGGCTTTGGCGACAGCACGGATCCGGGACTGCCGCCAGTGCAGGGCCTTTACGATCCCGCGCTCGACAAGAATTCCTGCGGTGTCGGCTTTATTGCCGACATCAAGGGCAAGAGGTCGCACAAGCTGATCGAGGATGCGCTCGCCATCCTCTGCAACCTTGAACATCGGGGGGCGGTCGGGGCCGATCCGCGCGCCGGCGACGGCGCCGGCATTCTGGTGCAGATCCCGCACAAGTTCTTCGCCAAGAAGGCGGACCGCCTCGGCTTTAGCTTGCCCAGGCCAGGCGAATACGCGGTCGGCGCGCTCTTCATGCCGCGCGCTCTGGACTGGCGGCAAGTGATCCGCGACATCTATTCCCAGATGATCAAGCGCGAGGGCATGACGCTCTTGGGCTGGCGCGAGGTGCCGACCGACAACTCGACGCTCGGCGAATCGGTGAAGCCGACCGAGCCCGTGCATCTGCAGGTATTCATCGGCCGCGGCAAGAAGATCAAGAGCGAAACCGAGTTCGAACGGCGGCTCTATATCCTGCGCAAGTCGATCTCGCACGCGATCTACACGCGCAAGGAGCGCAGACTTTCCGGCTACTATCCGGTGTCCATCTCCTGCCGCACCGTCGTTTACAAGGGCATGTTCCTGGCCGATCAGCTCTGCACCTATTATCCCGATCTCCACGACAAGGATTTCGAGAGCGCGCTCGCGCTCGTGCACCAGCGCTTCTCCACGAATACGTTCCCGACTTGGTCGCTTGCGCATCCCTACCGCATGATCGCTCACAACGGCGAGATCAACACGCTGCGCGGCAACGTCAATTGGATGGCGGCGCGCCAGGCGTCGGTATCCTCCGAGCTGTTCGGCGACGACATCAACAAGCTGTGGCCGATCTCCTACGAGGGGCAATCCGACACCGCCTGCTTCGACAATGCGCTCGAGTTCTTGGTGCAGGGCGGCTATCCGCTCGCCCATGCGGTAATGATGATGATCCCCGAGGCCTGGGCGGGCAATCCGCTCATGGACGAGGAGCGCCGCGCCTTCTACGAGTACAACGCCGCGCTGATGGAGCCATGGGACGGCCCCGCCGCGATCGCCTTCACCAACGGGCGGCAGATCGGCGCCACGCTCGACCGCAACGGCTTGCGGCCGGCGCGCTATTTCGTCACCCGCGACGAGCGCATCATCATGGCCTCCGAGATGGGCGTCCTGTCCATCCCCGAGAAGGACATCGTCACGAAGTGGCGGCTGCAGCCGGGCAAGATGTTGCTCGTCGATCTCGACGAAGGCCGCCTCATTCCCGACGAAGAGCTCAAGGCGACGCTCGCCAAGAGCCACCCCTACAAGGAGTGGCTCGAGCGCACCCAGATCGTGCTCGAGGACCTGCCCGCCGCGCTGAGCGAGGCGGCATTGTCGAATCTCACGCTGCTCGATCGTCAACAGGCCTTCGGCTATACCCAGGAAGACTTGCGCATCCTGATGTCGCCGATGGCGATCCAGGGCGAGGAGGCGGTCGGCTCCATGGGCAACGACACGCCGATCTCGGCGCTGTCGGACAAGCCCAAGCTGCTGTTCACCTATTTCAAGCAGAACTTCGCGCAGGTGACCAACCCGCCGATCGATCCGATCCGCGAGGAGCTGGTCATGAGCCTGGTCTCGATCATCGGGCCGCGGCCGAACCTGTTCGACCTCGAGGGCACCTCGCACCTCAAGCGCTTGGAAGTGCGCCAGCCGATCCTCACGGACGCCGACCTCGAGAAGATCCGCGCCATCTCCGAAGTCGGCGACGGCCATTTCAAGTCGCGCACCCTCGACACCACCTGGCCGGCCGAGTGCGGCGCCGCCGGTTTGAACGACGCGCTCGACACGCTGTGCGTGCGCGCCGAGGCGGCCGTGCGCGAGGGCATCAACATCATCATCCTGTCGGATCGCCGCGCCGGGGCGGAGAATATTCCGATGCCGTCGCTGCTCGCCTGCGCGGCGGTGCATCATCATCTCATCCGCCAGGGCCTGCGCACCTCGGTCGGGCTCGTGGTCGAGTCGGGCGAGCCGCGCGAAGTCCATCACTTCTGCTGCCTCGCCGGCTACGGCGCGGAGGCGATCAATCCCTATCTTGCCTTCGAGACGCTGCGGGCAATGAAGAATGAATTGCCGCAAAAGCTCGACGAGAAGGAGATCGTCAAGCGCTACATCAAGTCGATCGACAAGGGCATTCTCAAGGTGATGTCCAAGATGGGCATCTCCACCTACCAGTCCTATTGCGGCGCGCAGATTTTCGATGCCGTCGGCCTCAAATCCGATTTCGTCGCCGAATATTTCACCGGCACCGCGACCCGGATCGAAGGCGTGGCTCTGACCGAGATCGCCGAGGAGACGGTGCGGCGGCACCGCGGCGCCTTCGGCGATGCGCCGATCTATCGCGATGCCCTCGACGTCGGCGGCGAGTATCAGTTTCGCGTGCGCGGCGAAGACCATGCGTGGACCGCCGCGACCGTATCGGCGCTCCAGCACGCGGTGCGCGGCAACCTCCCCGACCAGTATCGAGCCTATGCCAAGGTCAGCAACGAGCAGCCCGAGCAGCTGCTCACCATCCGCGGCCTGTTCCGGCTCAAATCGGCGCGCGAGGACGGACGCAAGCCGGTGCCGATCGAGGAGGTCGAGCCGGCGGAGCGCATCGTGCGTCGCTTCTCCACCGGTGCCATGTCGTTCGGCTCGATCTCGCGCGAGGCGCATACCACGCTCGCCATCGCCATGAACCGCATTGGCGGCAAGTCCAACACCGGCGAAGGCGGCGAGGAAGCCGACCGCTTCAAGACGTTGCCGAACGGCGATTCGATGCGCTCGGCAATCAAGCAGGTCGCTTCCGGCCGCTTCGGCGTGACGACGGAATATCTCGTCAACTCCGACATGATGCAGATCAAGATGGCGCAGGGCGCCAAGCCCGGCGAAGGCGGCCAGCTCCCCGGGCACAAGGTCGACAAGATCATCGCCAAGGTGCGCCACTCGACGCCCGGAGTCGGGCTGATCTCGCCGCCGCCGCACCACGACATCTATTCGATCGAGGACTTGGCGCAGCTGATCTTCGACCTCAAGAACGTCAATCCCGACGGGTTGGTGTCGGTGAAGCTCGTCTCCGAGGTCGGCGTCGGTACGGTCGCCGCCGGTGTCTCCAAGGCGCGCGCCGACCATGTGACCATCGCCGGCTTCGAAGGCGGCACCGGGGCCTCTCCCCTCACCTCCATCAAGCACGCCGGTTCGCCGTGGGAGATCGGGCTCGCCGAGACCCACCAGACGCTGGTTGCCAACCGGCTGCGCGGACGCATCTCGGTGCAGGTCGACGGCGGCATGCGCACCGGCCGCGACGTCGTGGTCGGCGCGCTGCTCGGGGCCGATGAGTTCGGCTTCTCGACCGCGCCGTTGATCGCGGCGGGCTGCATCATGATGCGGGTATGCCACCTCAATACCTGCCCGGTGGGCGTGGCGACCCAGGACCCGGTGCTGCGCAAGCGCTTCAAGGGCACGCCCGAGCACGTCATCAACTACTTCTTCTACGTCGCCGAGGAGGTGCGCGAGTTGATGGCCGAACTAGGCTATCGGACGTTCGACGAAATGATCGGGCAGATGCAGATGCTCGACAAGCGCCAGGTCGTCGAGCACTGGAAAGCCAAGGGGCTCGACTTCTCCAGGCTGTTCTTCAAGCCGGACGCGCCGCCGGGAGTGGCGATTTACAACTGCGAACCGCAGGATCACAAGATCCACACCATTCTCGACCGCAAGCTGATCGCGCAGGCGCAGATCGCGCTCGATCGCGGCGCGCCGGTGCGGATCGTGACGGCCATCAAGAACACCGACCGCGCCGTCGGCGCCATGCTCTCGGGCGAAATCGCCAAGCGTTATGGCCACGAAGGGCTGCCCGACGACACCGTCAACGTGAAAATCACCGGCACCGCCGGCCAGAGTTTCGGCGCCTGGCTCGCGCGCGGCGTGACCTTCGAGCTCGAAGGCGACGCCAACGACTATGTCGGCAAGGGGCTGTCGGGCGGCTGCATCATCGCGCGTCCGGCCGCCGATGCCGGCATCGTGCCGGAGGAATCGATCATCGTCGGCAACACGGTGCTGTACGGCGCGATCGAAGGCGAATGCTACTTCCGCGGCGTCGCCGGCGAGCGCTTCGCCGTACGCAATTCCGGCGCCGTCGCCGTGATCGAGGGCGCCGGCGACCATTGCTGCGAATACATGACCGGCGGCATCGTGGTCGTGCTCGGCCGCACCGGCCGCAACTTCGCGGCCGGAATGTCCGGC
>Ga0070699_100006312_pt1 | contig 10341 bp, 10 predicted proteins | sample KBSK1503metaG_FD_65473 | JGI IMG/M metagenome (GOLD analysis project Ga0070699, IMG submission 65473) | Corn, switchgrass and miscanthus rhizosphere microbial communities from Kellogg Biological Station, Michigan, USA - KBS K1-50-3 metaG | ecosystem: Host-associated > Plants > Roots >... | reverse complement strand
CTAATCGGCCAACCGAATTTGGTCATCCGAATAGACCGCGCGAAGGCGGCGCGTTATGGCATTTCGGTCGGTGACGTCAACGCTGTTGTGCAAGCCGCCATCGGCGGACAAGAAATCACCCGCGTCTACGAAGGCGAGATGAATTTCGCGTTGACCGTCCGACTGGCTCCGCGCTATCGCGATGACGTCGGTGCCATCCGCACCGTGCCGGTCGCGGTACCGGGTGGCGATCCGAAATTGCCCACCACCTATATCGCGTTGAGCGACGTGGCGGAGGTGAAACTCGACAGCGGGGCGTCCTACATCTATCGCGAGAACACCCAACGGTTCGTACCGCTGAAATACAGCGTGCGTGGGCGCGACCTGGGCACAACGCCGCCTTGCCCAGACCGTGCCGCTGCCGCCGGGCTACAGGATGGAATGGACTGGAGAATACGGCGCACTGGTGGAGGCCAAGAATCGGCTGGCATTCATCGTGCCGCTGAGCCTGTTGCTGATCATGATGCTGCTATATGGCCTGTTCAATTCCATACGGGATGGTGTGATCGCGCTCTCCGGGATTCCGTTTGCGGCCGCCGGAGGAATTTTGGGACTCTACGTTGCCGGCCTCAATGCCAGCGTCTCGGCCGCGGTTGGATTCATCTCGCTGTTCGGTGTGTCCGCGATGGACGGCATCCTGCTCGTGTCTTACATCCGCCGCGCTCTCGAAGACGGACTAGGCACCGAGCAGGCGATCATCAGTGCCGGCAAATCCCGGATGCGGCAGGTCTTCATGACCGGATTTTCTGCGTGTATCGGACTTCTTCCGGCCGCGATCTCAACTGGCATCGGCTCCCAGGTGCAGCAGCCGCTGGCCTGCGTGATTGTGGGCGGCATGTTGCTGTCGCCGATTTGCAGCCTGCTCGTAATCCCGACGCTCTCCCGGCTGCTTATGCCGACGATCGAGGGAACGGACGCAGGGCGCGCCTCCTACACAGCCGAGGGCTGACCGGCCGTTCGCGGCGTGCCGGCACGCGGCGGGCACGCGGCGTTCCGCTTCGCGTATCACCGTCGACGGGTTCAGCATCCAGGAGGCGCGCAGCGACGCATCAAGAGCTAGTCTTTCAGGCCAGCCTTCCGGAGCCCCTCGAGAAAGCGCGACCGATCGGCAGGGTCCGCGTAGACCGTGTTGTCTGCGACATGGGCACTCGATAGGTCGGGCTGCATCGTGAGCGTATGCGCCAGGGCCTCCCGCGCCTCGTCGATTCTGCCGAGCAATCCCAACGACACGGTCATCAGCCGCCAGGCGCCGGCGTGGTGCGGATGCAATGCCGCCGTGGCGCGGCACACCGCGATGGTCTCTTCGTACTTTTTGAGCGTGAACAGCGCCATGTACTGCACGATGGGCGCATAGATCGCCAGAAACGGATCGCGCGGGCTTAGTCTGTGTGCTTGCTCCAACGCCTGCAGCCCGCGTTCCGACTGGCCGCCGACCGCCATGGCATATCCGAGCCCGGCGTGGCCCAGCGCAAAGCTGGGGGTGAGCTCCACCGATTGCGACAGATGCCGGAGCGCGAGCTCGGGACGCCGCCGACGCGCGTGACCGAGTCCGACCACAAGGTGGCCCCAAGGGTCCTCATCGTCGAGCATCACGGCCGTCGTGCCGGCGGCGAGCGCCTGGTCGGTGAATTCACCGATCGGCCGGCGGGTGTCCAAATTGAACATGGTCACATAGGTCCAGCCCAACAGCGCATGCGCGTGGGCGTAGCCGGCATCGAGGGCAATGGCCCGCTGCAGCAGCTCCTGTGCTCGTCCATGCTCTTGCGTGCTCATGCGCCACATGTGCGGCACCGCCTGCATGACCAAATCCCATGCGTCGATGCTCTGCGGCGGCTTTCTGCGCACGCGCGCTGCCTCGGCCACGAGAATCTGCGCGACCGAGCCGATGACCCGAGTGGTGATGTCGTCCTGAAGCGCGAAGATATCGGCCAGTTCGCGATCGTATTTCTCAGCCCATAGATGATTGCCGTTGGCGGCGTCGATCAATTGGCTCGTGACACGAACGCGATTGTCGGCTTTGCGCACGCTGCCCTCGAGGACGTACCTCACGCCCAGCTGGGTGGCCACGTCGCGCACGTCGATGGCCTGGCTCTTGTAGGTGAACGTGGAGTTGCGGGCGATGACGAAGAACCATCGCTGTCGGGAGAGACCCGTGATGATGTCTTCGGTGAGACCATCCGCAAAATATTCCTGGTCCGGATCGCGGCTCATGTTTTGGAAGGGAAGTACGGCGATCGAAGGCTTATCCGGAAGCGGCAGCGGCTCGGCATCCGGCACGAGTTTGGCTGCCTCGTGCGCCGCCGCCGGCGTTGAGGGCGGTTGATCGCCCGCGCCGGCAGCCGGCGCAGAACCGGCCTCGTCGACGTCCCCGACGAAGCGAAACCCGCGCTTGTGCAGCGTGCGGATGAAGCTCTGGTCATTGCCGCTGTCTCCCAGCGCGCGCCGCGCCGCGCTGATGCGGGAGCTCAGCGCCGCGTCCGAAATGATGCGGCCCTGCCAAATCGCGTCGACCAATTCGTCCTTGCTGACGATGCGATCCCGGTTGCGGACGAGATGCACGAGCAAATCGAAAACCTGCGGCTCGATATGAACGATTGCGCTGGCGCGGCGCAACTCGTGGCGCGCGATATCAATCTCGAAATCGGCGAAGCGGAAGTGCAAAGCAGCCCCCGTTGCTGGGACGGCTTCTCGTCGCCGCCGGACGGTGACCTGTCAAATAGTCATCGGCGGCGACTGGAGCGGTTGCACTATACCATATGTAGAAAATCTTCAGGGAATCTCCACAGAGATTCCAGACGGGCGCGAGTTCGGCATCAAGTCTGTCATCTCGTCCGCGGCTAAGCGTCCGGCCGTGCCTGCGGCACCCATTGAACCACCGATTCACAGCTAACGCGCATCTGCGCTGAGGCCAAATCTTCGAAAGGACTACGACCATGGCTATTAAGGCCAGCTTTTTCCCGACCGCCGGCTTGTTGTCGGTGTTCGGCGACAACCTCGATGACACCATCGTGATGAGCCGCGACGCGGCTGGTCAAATTCTCGTCAACGGCGGTAACATCCCGATCACGGGCGGGACACCGACGGTCGCCAGCACCGCGTTAATCCAGGTGTTCGGCCAGGGCGGCAACGACGCGATCACGCTCGACGAATCAAACGGCGCGCTGCCCGCCGCCCAGCTCTTCGGCGGCGCCGGCAATGACGTGCTGACCGGCGGCTCGGGCGCGGATCTGCTGTTCGGCGGCGCGGGCAACGACACCCTCTTGGGCAAAGGCGGCGTCGACCAGCTGTTCGGCGGCGCGGGCAACGACGTGCTGACCGGCGGCGATGGCGACGACCAGGTGTTCGGCGAAGGCGGCAACGACCGCATGATCTGGAACCCGGGCGACGACAGCGACCTCTTCGAGGGCGGCGACGGCGTCGACACTGCCGAAGTCAATGGCGGCAACGGCTCCGAAACCTTCACGATCACGGCCAACGGCACGCGCGTGCGTTTCGACCGGCTCGACCCGGCGCCGTTCTTCCTTGATATCGGCACAACCGAAAATCTCGTCCTCAACGCCAATGGCGGCGACGACACCATCACTGCCGGGAACGGCCTCGCCAGCCTCATCAAGCTCACGATCGACGGCGGCGCGGGCAACGACAAGATCACCGGCGGCGACGGCAACGACACGCTGCTCGGCGGCGATGGCAACGACCTCATCATCGGCGGGCGCGGCAACGATGCGGCGCAGCTCGGCGCCGGCGACGATACGTTTGTCTGGAACCCGGGCATGCCAGCGACGTCGTCGAGGGCCAAGACGGCACCGATACGCTCGTGTTCAACGGTGCCAACATTAACGAGAAAATCGACATCTCGGCCAACGGCAGCCGCGTGCGGCTCACCCGCGATATCGGCACCGTCACCATGGACGTCAATGGCATCGAGCACATCGAGGTCAACGCCCTGGGTGGTGCCGACAGGGTCGTGGTCAACGATCTCTCGGGCACCGGCGTGACACAGGTCGCAATTGACCTGGCATCACCGCCCGGCAGCGGCGACCTCGCGGCGGACAGCGTGACCGTCAACGGCACCAAGGGCGACGACGTCATCGAGGTGCTGGGCCAGGACGGCTCGCTGACGGTCGCCGGTCTGTCGGCACCATCAGCGCCTCGGAGGCAACCGATGCGCTCGTCGTCAGCGGTGGCGCCGGCAACGATACCCTCTCGGCCGCGACGCTGCCGGCGGAAAACACGATGCTCACCCTCGATGGCGGGGCGGGCAACGACATGCTGCTCGGCAGCCACGGCGCCGACCGTCTCCTCGGCGGCGACGGTAATGATTTCGTCGACGGCAACCAGGGCAACGACGTCGCCCTCCTCGGCGCCGGCGACGACGTGTTCCAATGGGATCCGGGCGACGGCAGCGACACGGTCGAAGGCGAGGCCGGCACCGATACGCTCCTGTTCAACTGCGCCAACATCAATGAGAAAATCGATATCTCGGCCAACGGCGAGCGCGCCCTGTTCACCCGCGACATCGCCAACATCGTCATGGACCTCAACGGCGTCGAGCAAATCCAGCTCAATGCTTTGGGCGGCGCCGACACCATCACGGTCAACGACCTCACCGGAACCGACGTCAAGCAGGTCGCCATCGACCTCTCGGCGGGAAGCGGCCAGGGTGATGGCGCGCCCGACAGCGTGGTCGTCAACGGCACCGCCGGCGTCGACCACATCAGCATCGCCAGCAGCGGCGCATCGGTCGTCGTCAACGGATTGGCGGCGAAGGTGACGATCAAAGGCGCCGAGGGGGCCAACGACACGCTGACCGTCGACGGTCTCGCCGGCAACGACACCATCAACGCTTCGGCGCTCAACCCAGGCCAGATCAATCTCACGATCAACGGCGGCGCCGGCAACGACACCATCACCGGTAGCGCGGGCGACGACACCGTTATCGGCGGGACCGGGAACGACACGGCCTTGCTCGGGGCAGGCAACGACACGTTCGTCTGGAACCCGGGCGATGCCAGCGACACGGTCGAGGGGCAGGCGGGCGTCGACACGCTCCGGTTCAACGGTGCCATCATCGACGAGAAGATCGACATCTCGGCCAATGGCGAGCGGGTGAGGCTCACCCGCGATATCGGCACCGTCACCATGGACGCGAACGGCACCGAGACGATCGACGTCAACCCACTGGACGGCATGGACACCATCACGGTCAACGACTTGACTGGAACCGACGTGAAACAGGTCGCGATCGACCTGGGCGCACAGCCCGGCAAAGCCGGCGGCGACGGTAAGGCCGACACGATCGTCATCAATGCGACCAACGGCGACGACGCGATCACGATCGTGAACAACAACGGCGTGATCACGGTGTCAGGTCTGGGCGAGGACGTCACGATCTCCAACTTCGAGGCGGCGAACGATCGCATCGTCATCAATGGCCTCCGCGGCGACGACGTCATCACGGCGTCGGGGCTGACGGGCATTCTGTTCACCGCCAATGGCGGCGACGGCGACGATGTCCTCATCGGCAGCCTCGGCAACGACATCCTGACCGGCGGCAATCGCGACGACGTGCTGATCGGCGGCGGGGGACAGGACGTCCTCGACGGCGGACCCGGCAACAACGTCGTGATTGCATCCGCCACCGTCGCCCTGCTCGGCCAGTTCGCGGCATCGGCGGCGGGTGATGGCAACGGCGCGACGCCGATCACCGATCAGCCGTCGAACCAGCAGCCGCTGTTGACGCAGCCGCACGCCTGAACGCCGCGTACCCCCGGAGAGCGCAGGTGAGCACTGACGCCGATAGCGCGAGACCAGCCGATCCGGGGCTCGAAGCCCTCGTGACGTTGCTGCAGTTCCAAGGCGTTGCCGCTGATCGCCAACAGATCGGGCATCGGCTTGGAACGGCCAAGATCGGCGCACCGGAGATGCTCCGGTGCGCCAAAGATCTCGGGCTCAAGGCCCGAGCCTACCGCACCGATTGGTCGCGGCTTGCCAGGACGCCCTTGCCCGCCATCGCGGCGCTGCGCGACGGCGGGTTCATGGTGGTCGCCAAGGCGGCCGAGGATAAGGTTTTGGTGCAGTCGCCGCAGGCGTCCCGACCCGCCTTGATGACGCGGGCGGAGCTGCTCGCGGTCTGGGACGGCGAGTTGATCCTGATGACCCGCCGGGCGGGATTGTCGGACGTCACCCGCCGGTTCGACATCACCTGGTTTCTGGGCGCGATCCACAAATATCGCCATCTCCTGAGCGAGGTGCTCCTCGCGTCGTTCTTCCTGCAGCTGTTCGCGCTCGTCTCGCTTCTGTTCTTCCAGGTGGTCATCGACAAGGTGCTGGTGCACCGGGCCTTGAGCACCCTCGACGTGCTGGTCATCGGTCTGCTGGCGATCTCGGCTTTCGAGACCATTCTGGGCATCCTGCGGACCTATCTGTTCGCGCACACCACCAACCGCATCGACGTCGAACTCGGCGCGCGCCTGTTCCACCACCTGCTGGCTTTGCCGATGGCCTACTTTCAGGCGCGCCGCGTCGGCGATTCGGTCGCGCGGGTGCGCGAATTGGAGAACATCCGCAATTTTCTCACCAGCTCGGCCCTGACCCTCGTCATCGACCTGTTCTTCACCTTTGTGTTCCTGGCGGTCATGTTCTTCTACTCGCCGCTGCTGACTGCGATCGTATTCGGCTCATTCCCGTTCTACATCGCGATCTCGGCGGCGGCGACGCCGCTGTTCCGGCGGCGGCTGAACGAGAAATTCCAGCGCGGCGCCGAGAACCAGGCCTTTTTGGTCGAGAGCGTGACCGGCATCGAGACGCTCAAGGCCATGGCGGTCGAGCCGCAGATGCAGCGCCGCTGGGAAGAGCAGCTGGCCGGTTACGTGACGGCGAGCTTCCGAGTCCTCAGCCTCGGCAACACTGCGAGCCAAGTGGTGCAGCTCGTCAGCAAGATCGTCACCGCCGGCCTCCTCTATTTCGGCGCGAAGTTGGTGATCGACGGCAGCCTGTCGGTCGGCGAGCTCGTGGCCTTCAATATCCTGGCTGGCCGGGTCAGCGCGCCGGTGCTGCGACTCGCGCAGATTTGGCAGGACTTCCATCAGGCGCGCCTGTCGGTCTTGCGGCTGGGCGACATTCTCAACACCACGGCCGAGCCGACCTATACGCCGGGACGTGCGCGGCTGCCTGCGATCCGCGGCAACATCAAGTTCGACCATGTGACGTTCCGCTATCGCATCGACGGACAGGAAGTGCTGCACGACGTCACCTAAGACGTGCCGGCCGGGCAGATGGTCGGCATTGTCGGGCCTTCGGGATCGGGCAAGAGCACGTTCGCGAAGCTCGTGCAGCGGCTCTACGTTCCGGGAAGGGCCTATTGTTTCCCGGACGCGGTGTTTGAGCCCACGGCACGGGCACTTGTGGGACCGGCCGCCGGTCGGCCCGCCCGCGGGAAGCAGGCGGGAAGCAAGGCCGCCCATGCGGTCGGGGTACACCCGGCGCTCATCGCCGCGCCTGCTCGATCGCAATGGCTCGCCCTGCCCACTTCGTCCGGGTAGCCGCCGGCGCGAGGCCAACCGCTGTACAGCCTCCCCAGCGGCTCGCGATGGATACCTCCCGCCTTTGCATGACTCCTAAAGCCCCGCTGACCCGCGGGGCTTTTTTTCGCTGTAGCGGCGTTGGCGTTCGAACAGGATTAGTAGCCGCGACGGATAGCACGTCGCTCTTGACGGAACTCGCGTCTCGCCACCCGCCGCTGGACTCGATGGGCGTGCCCGTAGGTGATGGCCTTCGCCCCATCGACGCTCAGTTCTAGACCACGCGGCGTTACTTGCGCTGAGATCGGGATCGTTGCGAAGATCGCGGCTGCGAACAGCAGACCGACGACTGACCAAGCCTTCATGACTGGATTCTCCTCCTACGCGGAACGCGTAATGCCGGACATTATTGCCATTGCCACGCTGAACGCTGGCTGAACGCGGATGTTCCCACGCGATAAAGCGAGGCCCTAAACGAGCCCCGAACCAAATCACGGCGGCCTAAACCGACGGAACACGGGACCCGCCGGAAGCGTTACCCCAGCAGCCCCGGATTTCTCCCTCACTTAAAAGTCAACGGGGCTCGGGAACCCCGCCACAGCGCCTCACCGCTTGGCGGGGTTTTCTTTGAGCGTTATCCCGCGTTTTGTGTCTGGAAGCGTACCGACGGCGAAATGACATCTCGTTATCCTTCTCCCGTCATTGGCCTCAAATCGGGACGGCGATGATAGGGAAGGCCGCCGGGCTCCCACCCTGCATAAGCTTAAAGAAAACGGGAGCCGCCCATGGCCATTTATCGCTTGCTTAAAAATCGTGCCTTTGGACCGGACGAGATCAAGGTCCTTACCGCCGCGTACGAAGAGGCGTTGCGCACGCTGCGCCTGGCCAATCGATCCGATCCCAAGACCGAGATCGTTGCAAAAAAGATCATCGAGCTGGCACAACGAGGTGAGCGCGATCCGGTCCGCTTGCGCGAATGCGCGATTCGATCTCTGACCTCGGCTAGCCCGCCGGAGGTAGAGTCGACGGGCCGGGACTTGCCACACGCGACTCCTACCAGCAGGCCGCAAACCTAATCAGGCCCCCGAGCTTGCTCGTAAATCCGACCAATCCGAATGCTGAGCCCGATACGCATGACGCGCAGGCAGCGGCAGGCGCCCTGGGGCTTGAGTTGCGTGTGTTTACCGCCGGCACCGAAGATGAGCTAGAGTCGGCATTCGCTGCGATGGCGCGACTTCGAGTCGGCGGGCTTTTGGTCAACGTTGATGGCTCTTCATTAGCCGGCGCGGACGAATCGCCACGTTGGCTGCCAACTATGCAGTTCCTGCCATTTACGAGCGGCGACAGTTTCCAGTCACTGGTGGGCTCATGAGCCACGGCGCCAGCGAAGCGGAAGGTTATCGCCAGTGCGGCGTCTACGTCGGACGCATCCTCAACGGCGCCAAGCCAGGCGATCTGCCGGTTCAGCAGCTGACCAAGCTAAATCTGGTGATCAATCTCAAGACCGCGAAGGCCTTTGGCCTGGAGATCCCGCCAGGCGTTCTTGCCATCGCCGACGAGGTGATCGAATGAATTGCCCACCGGGCCTTCGGCCGACCCTGGAGGATGAAAGCGGTAAGTACTTGGCCGATCTCAGCCTTTTGGCCGAACCGACACGCTTGGCAATCATCCCATGACTTCTTGTTTTCTTTATAAACGGCGCAACGCGATCGTAGACTTAGGCGCGTGACGTTGGTTCTCAAGTGCGCCTCAACCTCCCGTTCCTCCGGCGAGTGGAACGACGACGACTTCGACGTGCTCGCCGACGGGGCGTGGTTGGTCGCATCATGAAGGCCGCAGCCGCGCCGGTCGGGGCGCAGTGGCTGTGGACGCTCGCTTTCGGCCACCACGAGGATCGCACGCCAACGCACAGCTACGAGCCGACACGCGAGGCTGCGATGGCAGCGTTCGCCAAGGGCTGGGAAGGCAATAGGCAATGATGAGGATCGCGCGGGGGCGGATCACAGAGGCGGGGCGGCGGCCACTCAGCCGCCAGAGGAGGGGAAGAGGTCGAATGAAGCGGAGGACGCTCGCCAAGGGAGCCAATGACAAGAAGCGGAAAGAGGTTTCTGGTCAAGCAATCCGACGAAGCTTCAAGCCGCCGAGAACGATCTGAAACTGCTGATGGCCGATGTAGCCCGGGCCGTGGAAAAGGCTCAGGAAGCCGTCGCGAGGATAACTCCCAAGGCCGCGGTCACCACAACAGAGACGCAATCCACGACTTCGTCGCGCTAGAGCGCGTACTCAAGATTCGCGGTCGCTCGGCAAGCACCGGCTGACGCTCGCTTTCGAGCGGATCACTCCGCCTTGATCTTGGCGGTCCGGATCACCTTGGCCCACTTCTCGGTTTCCTCAGCCACCAGCTTTCCGAATTCGGCCGGCGTCATCGGCATGGGCTCGCCGCCGAGCTCGGCCAGACGAGCTTGCAACTTCGGGTCGGCCAACACCGCGTTCACCGCCTGATTTAGTTTCTCGACGATCTCGGGTGGCGTGCCCCTGGGCGCCGCCATCCCGTACCAGATGCTCACTTCGTAGCCGGGCACGGTTTCGCCGATGGTTGGCACGTCCGGAATCGCCGCCACGCGTTTCGCCCCGGTCAACGTACGCACTTTGCCGGTCCTGATGTGCCCGATCGAACTGGGAATGTTGTCGAACAGCATCTGCACCTGGCCGGCCATCAGGTCGGGATACGCGGACGCCGCGGCCCGGTACGGCACATGAACAAGATTGATGCCGGTCA
>Ga0070699_100006311_pt1 | contig 10341 bp, 8 predicted proteins | sample KBSK1503metaG_FD_65473 | JGI IMG/M metagenome (GOLD analysis project Ga0070699, IMG submission 65473) | Corn, switchgrass and miscanthus rhizosphere microbial communities from Kellogg Biological Station, Michigan, USA - KBS K1-50-3 metaG | ecosystem: Host-associated > Plants > Roots >... | reverse complement strand
CGGGTGCTCGGTCAAGAGCCGGAGCATCTCGCCCGGCCCTCCGGCCGGCCCGTTCTTCTCCTCGTATGAGGCCCTGGCCGCCTGCACCAGCGTGCGATGTACTTCGCGCAGCGCCGCGGCTGCCTCGAGCAGCGCGGGCTTGTGCACACCTTCCCCGGTCATGGCGCTAGTTTATGCCGGGACGGCCACGATTGCGGCAGAGATCAGCGGATCAGGCGTCGAGTTGACGACCGAAGGACCCTTCCAGCGCCGCAGCTCCGCTAGGCCGCCCGTAACCACCACGTGCGGGAAGCCGTCGTTCGAACGGCCGGTCCACGAGCCGAGATTGAAGTAGCGCGCACTGTTTCCCACCGCCTCCTCCATCATCCGGTGGCTGTGGCCCATCACGATGTACTTGACGTCGAAGACCTGCGCGACGCGCCGGGCCGCCTCCTGGAGCATGGGATGCGCGTCGGTGCGCCGCTGCTTGCCCAGGGCCGCGTTGAGCGCGGCGAAGATGATACCGACACAGGTCAAGGCGCCAATCTCGGCCCACAGCCCATTGACCGCTCGCGCCAGGCAGCAGGCGACGACGAGGCAGACCACCGCCAGCAGCATCCGGTCCAGATAGAAGAGTTGCATGGAGTCGAACAGGCTCTGTTCGGCCGGCCGGGAAGCGATCTCCGCGAGCTGTTGCGCCTGCCTGTCGGTTCCCTGGAACCGCCCCAGGAGCTGGCGGACGTGGGCGTCGCGGTCCATGGCGGGCGCCAGCGCCTTGTTCGCCGCGCGCGCGAAGGCCCGGGAGATCCGCAGCGATTGCCGCACCATGGGATAGATGACGCGGAACACCATCACGAAGTAGTCCGCCGCGACGCGCAGTGGGTTGCCAGCTTTCAGCACCCAGTCGAGGTATTCCTTCAGCCCCCAGGTGTCGACGTCGTCGGCGAGCTCGACCTGCTCGGCGTACCGGTTCACGAAGTAGCGCAGCACCTTGGAGCTGAGCGGAAGCTCGATCTCGGTGTCGTCGTTGTGCGCGGAGAAGAAATCCGTTTGGACCGAGTAGTGGTCGTGGGCGTGACCATGCTCGGCGTAGAAGAAGCCCGGCTCCAGGTAGAACCAATCGTGGAATTCGACCAGCCGATCGATCTTCCGGCGAGGGCAGCCGCTGCGCTCGGCGAGAATGCGACGGAGCTCCTCCTGGACCGCGGGCCAACGCCATTCGGAATCGTGATTCCCACGGATGATGTGTACGGAGTTGCCCCTATGGACAAAATGGGCGAGTGCGTCAAAGACGTCCGGATGACGTTCGGCGGTGCGGCGCAGCTTCCACACGCACTTCGGCTCGGTGGGAGCGAGCCCGAGCGCGCGCTCCTCGCGAGAAATCTCGAACGAAACCGGCTCCTTCGGCACCAGGGTGATGGCGACGAAGTCGACGATGTCGCCGTTCAGGATCAGGCGCCAGGGCTTGCCGCACTCACGCTGTTTCGCATGATGCAGGAGGAACGAAGCGAGCGGCCCGTCGGTCGGCCTCGGCTTGTCGAGCTTGTTGCCGGGCCGAAGATCGCAGCCCAGGTGCAGGTCCGATATGGCGAGCAGGTTGTGCGGTCGCTCCGAAAGCGTCCGCACCCGCTGCCAGACCCTGCCGAGACGCATCGGAATCCGCCCCCTCCCCCGGAGCGGTATTTGAGCAAGCCCCATGCCGCCTGCGCCGGCGCGGTCTGGCGTCAGATCGAGGGAGGAGTCAGATCTCCTTCTCGTAGATGCGATACGTCTTGTACCTGCGAGCGCCCATGCGCTCGATGCCGCGGTTGATCATGACGTTGTCCTCGAGCGTCCAGGAGAGCTCGCCGCCCACGTATCCGCGGGCAGCGCCTCGTCGCGCGACCTCGACATAGAGCACCGCGGCCAGCGTTCCGTACCGGTGTGAGGCCCGATACTCCTCCTTCACTCCGAGAAGCAGCAGGCGGGCATGCTTGGGCCGCCTGAACTTCAGCCGCCAGAGCAGGCGGGCCAGGTTCAGCGGATTCTTCATCAACTCGCCGTCGAAGTCCTTCACCATCTCGTTCACGTCGGGGATGGCGAAGCACATTGCGGCGGGCTTGCCGTCCACCTCGGCGATGAGGGCGATCTCGGGGTCCACGAACATCTTGTACTCGGTGGCCATGATCTCCAGCTCGTCCGAGCTGAGCGGCGTGAAGTTCCAGTTCTGCGACCAGGCCGAGTTGTAGATGTCGCGCACGATGTCCACCTCGCGGCGGAAGTGCGACAGTTCCATGGGGCGTACCCGGACGTTCGGCAGCTGCAGGGTCCGCTCCGCGATCTTCTTGGTGCGCTCGTCGATGTGACCCGAGGTGTACCACCAGGCGTAGAAGTCCTTGGCCTTCGCGAGCCCGGCCGATTCGATCAGCGGACCGACATAGGGCCGGTTGTGCGGCATTCCGATGCGCGGCGGCGTGTCGAATCCCTCGATCAGGATGCCCACTTCGCCCTTGGAATCGAGGGTGAATGGCCCGCGGATGCGGCTGCGGCCTTTCGATCGCGCCCAGCCGGCGGCTGCGTCGAGCAGAGCGCGGGCGACGGCCCTGTCGTCCTTGCTCTCGAAGAACCCGAAAAACGCGACGCCCTTCTCCTGCGGCCACTGCTTGTCGAAGTCGGCATCGATCTGGGCGGAGATCCGGCCTGCCGGCTGTCCGTCCTGGAGCGCGAGAAAGCACCTGAGCTCGCCGTGCTTGAGAAACGGGCTCTTCTTCGGGTTCAAAGCGCGGCGATGGTCGTCGAGCAGCGGCGGCACCCAGTTCGGGTCCGACTTCATCCCCAGGGTCCAGGGGACGCGCAGGAAAGTCTCCAGCTCTTTGTTCGACTCTACGGAGCGGATCTCGATCGGCATGAGCGAGCGCTGAACCTAACATAGCGGAGCGTTGCGGCGGCGCGCCTCGCGTGATACGCGAAGCCCCTTTCTTGTCCGGACGTTGGAATGGATTATCGACAGACAGTCCACCTGCCGAAGACCGATTTCCCCATGCGGGCCGCGCTCAGCGAACGGGAGCCCGCACAGGTGAAGGCCTGGGAGGACGAGAAGGTCTACGAGAAGCTCCTGGCGAAGAACGCCGGCGCGGAGAAGTTCGTCTTCCACGACGGCCCTCCGTACGCAAACGGTCCCATCCACCAGGGGCACTTCCTCAACAAGATCCTCAAGGACCTGGTGGTGAAGTACCACCTGATGGCGGGCCGTCTCGCGGACTTCGTCCCCGGCTGGGACTGCCATGGTCTCCCCATCGAACGGCAGGTCGATAAGCAACTGGGCGCGAGGAAGCGCGAGATGAGCGTCGGTAGATTCCGCCGCGCCTGCCGCGAATACGCCGAGGAGCAGATCGACCTGCAGCGCAAGGATTTCAAGCGCCTCGGCATCCTCGCCCGCTGGGAACATCCCTACAAGACGATGGATTTCCGCTACGAGGCGGACATCGTCCGCGAGCTTTCGCAGTTCGCGCGACGTGGGGCGCTCTACCGGCGCAAGCGGCCGGTGCATTGGTGCCCGGTCGACGTCACCGCGCTGGCCGAGGCGGAGGTCGAGTACGCCGACAAGACGAGCCCGTCCATCTACGTGCGCTTCCCGGTGACCGCGCCCGGACCCCAGGGATGGGGCCTGGCCATCTGGACCACGACACCCTGGACCATCCCGGCGAACCTCGCCATCACCGCCAACCCGGACCTCGAGTACGTCGCCTACGATCTCCCGCGTCATGGTGTCACCGTCGTCGCGCGCGACCTGCTGCACGCGTTCCTCGCGGACTGCGCCCCCGACGAGCTGTCGCAGCCCACCGATGCGCGCGGGGACGATCTGCTCTCGGCGGCGCGCGCCACCGGTGCCACGCTCAAGCATCCGGAGCGAATCCGCAAGACCCTGCAAGGGTCCGAGATGGACGGATGGAAGTACCGGCATCCGCTGGTCGAGCGCGAGGGCCGCGTCGTGATGGGGGCGCATGCGACCGCTGACGCCGGCACCGGGCTGGTCCACACCGCCCCGGGCCATGGCGAGGACGACTTCAACATGGGCGTGCAGTATGGGCTGCCGATCTGGTCGCCGGTGGACGGGCACGGCCGCTTCAGCGCCGACGTCGCCATCCCGGGGCTCGAGGGTCTCAAGGTGTTCGACGCGAACCCGAAGATCATCGAGATGCTCGCGGGCGCTGGAGTCCTGCTCAACGCGGGGGGCCGGGCTGGGCAGATCCGCCACAGCTATCCGCATTGCTGGCGCTGCAAGAACCCAGTGATCTTCCGCGCCACCGATCAGTGGTGGATCGGCCTCGACATCGAGATCGATCTCCCTGGCCGCGGCCACACCACCATCCGCAAAGCGGCGCTCGCGGCCATCGACGAGATCGACGCGCAGGGGGGCTGGATTCCAGCCTGGGGCAAGGAGCGCATCCGCAGCATGGTGGCGGGACGCCCGGACTGGTGCGTCTCGCGACAGCGGGCCTGGGGTGTCCCCATCCCCGTCTTCTACTGCGCCCGGGATCGCGAGCCGCTCGTCTCGGCCGAGGCGATGGACCACGTGGCGCGCATCTTCGACGAGGAAGGCGCGGACGCATGGTTCGACCGATCCACGCGCGAGCTGCTCGCAGCCGAGACGCGCTGCGCGAAGTGCGGCGGGACCGAGTTCGAGAAGGAGTCCGATATCCTCGACGTCTGGTTCGACTCGGGATCCTCCTTCGCCGCCGTGCTGGAGAGCGGTGTCTGGCCGACCTTGCGCTTCCCCGCGGATCTCTACCTGGAGGGCTCTGATCAGCACCGCGGCTGGTTCATGTCGGCGCTGATGATCGGCATCGGCACGCGCGGACAAGCGCCGTACCGGGCCGTGCTCACGCACGGGTTCCTGGTGGATGGTGAAGGCCGCAAGATGTCCAAATCCTTGGGGAACGCGCCGGACCCGCAGGGCCTGCTCAAGAAGTACGGCGCCGAGCTGATGCGGCTGTGGGTGGCGGGTTCCGATTACCGCGACGACATCGGGTTCTCCAACGCCATCGTCGAGACCCTCTCCGAGAGCTATCGCAAGATCCGCAACACGGTCCGCTATTGCCTCTCGCAGCTCTACGACTTCGATCCGCAGCAGGACAGCACCGGCGAGCTGCAGCCGGTCGATCGCTGGGCGCTCTCCCGATTCGAGAGGTATCGCGCCGCCGTGATCGAGGCATACGACAAGTACGAGTTCCACAAGGTCTACCGCGCCACCCTCGAGCTCTGCGCGGTGGATCTGTCCGCCTTCTATTTCGACGTGCTCAAGGACCGCACCTACTGTTCGGGCAAGCGCTGGCCCGAACGCCGGGCAGCCCAGACGGTCCTGTACCGCATCGTCCATGACCTGTGCCGCCTGCTCGCTCCCGCGCTCTCGTTCACGGCCGAGGAAGCGTGGCGGTTTGTCCCTCGCCGGGAGACGCCGAGCATCTTTCTCGCCGGCCTTCCCACCGCGGAGCCGGGCCTGCATTCCGACTCGCTGGAAGAGGAGTTCCGCCATCTCCAGTCCCTGCGCGAAGTGGTGAACCTCGCCCTGGAGCAAAAGCGGGCTTCCAAGGAGATCGGCAAGGCCACCGAGGCGGATGTCACCCTCACCGTGCCTTCCGGGATGGCGAGGGAGGTCGCCGAACGTTACGAGAAACAGCTGGCGGATCTCTTTCTCGTCGCGTCCGTTACGCTGCGGGCCGGGAAGAGTGCCGCGGCCGAAGTGCGGAAGAGTCCGCACCGGCCGTGCGAGAGGTGCTGGCGGGCGCTCCCCGACGTGGGAGAGAAGGGTTTGTGTGCGCGCTGCCAGCGCGCGGTCAGCGAGGGTTGATGCAGAACGGGTTGTCGAAATGGAAGTTGCTCGCGCTGATCGCGAGCTTTTGGGCCGTCGCCGATCAGGTGACGAAGTACCTGGCGGTGGAGCACCTCACCGCGGCGTTCCTGGTGGCGCGGGCGCGCTCGTTTCCGGAAAAGCTCGGGGCGTTCGTCTCCCAGAAGGACCTGCTCGAGCGCGGCCTCGCCAGTCCGATCCCGGTGACGGTGACCCCGTTCTGGCAGCACCGCTACACGCAAAACCGCGGCGCCGCCTGGGGCGTACTGTCAGGTGCGGGGGAGCAGTTCCGCGTTCCCTTCTTCTACCTGGTGAGCATCGCCGCCGTGATCTTCATCTTTTCCTACTACCGCAAGCTCCGTACGGACCAGCGCTACCTGCAGATCGCGCTCGCGCTCGTGCTCGGCGGTGCGGTGGGAAACGCCATCGATCGGCTGCTGCGCGGCTATGTGATCGATTTCATCGATTGGCACTGGTTCGATCCGGGCTGGCTGCGGCCGGCCCTCCACTGGCCCACCTTCAACGTGGCGGATAGCGGGATCACCGTCGGCCTGGCGATGTTGTTCCTGGAAATGCTGTTCGCGAAGAAAACCGCCAAAGCGCCCGCCGAGCCGGCGGCGAGGAAAGCCTGATGCTTCCAGTCTTGTTCACCCTGACGATTCCGCCCTCGCTGGGCATCGTGGTCTGGCTCGCCCTCTCCGCCGCTTCCGGCGCCTGGCAAGTGCGCTCGGCGCGCGCCGCCGGCGAGAAGAACCTGTGGAAGACGTTCGGCACCTGGACTGCCGGCACCGCGGCAGTGCTCTACCTGGCGGTGAGGGTTCTCGGCGGGCAGAACATCCTTCACCTCGAGCGGCCGCTGGCGATCCCGGTGCACACCTACGGAATCCTCGTCGCCGCTGGCTTCCTCGTGGCCATGACGCTTGCGGCACGCGCCGCGGAGCGGTCGGGGCTCAACCGCGACAAGGTGCTCGATCTCTCCTTCGGCATCCTGGTCGCGGCGATGATCGGCTCCCGGATCCTCTTCATCATCGTCAACTGGGACGAGTACGCGCACGATCTCGCCGGTATCTTCCAGTTCTGGAAGGGCGGCCTGGTGTTCTACGGCGGCTTCATCGGGGCGATCCTTTTCTCGGTCTGGTACATGCGCCGGCACGACATGCAGTTCCTGCCCTATGCCGACGCGATGGGTCCGACCGTGGCCATCGGCCAGGCGCTCGGGCGGATCGGCTGCTTCTCCGCGGGCTGCTGCTGGGGCGATGCTTGCGACACGCACTACCTGTTCGCCGCGCGTTTTCCACCCGATTCACTCGCCTACCAGTCGCAGGTAGCGGCGCAGGTGGTCCCACCCGGCGCGCCGAGCACGATCGCCATCCATCCCACGCAGCTCTACGAAGCGCTGGGGTGCGCGCTGATCTTCCTCTTCCTGACGTACTGGCGCAGCCGCAAGCGGTTCCACGGCGAGTTGCTCGCCCTCTACCTGATGCTCTACGCGCCGCTGCGCGCGGTGGTCGAGACCTTCCGCGGAGACGAGGAGCGTGGCCGGGTATTCAATTTCCTCGGCGGGTGGGCGCGGCACGCATGGTGGAACCTCTCGACGAGCGAGCTGATCAGCATCGGGATTTTCGCTGCCGGCGTAGCCATCTACGCCACGCAGAGCCGCAGGACCTATGCGGCGTCGATTCCCGCCGCCGCGTGAGGTAGAATTGGGCTCGTGGCCGCGACGATCGGGACACAGCAGCTCCCCCAGGAGAAGTACGCGGAGGAATTGAACGAGCTCGACGAGGGAATCCAGGAGCTGCACGTCCTCTACGAGAAGTACTTCCTCGGCATCGATCGCAAGCCCCCCGAGCAGGAGCGAAAACGCATCTCGCAAAAGGCGCGCGAGATGCGCACGTCGACCGTCCGGAATACCGCGCTCAAGTTCAAGATCAACACGTTGTTCGCGAAGCTGATCTCGTTCGAGCGCATGTGGGACCGGACCCTGCGCGAGATCGAGGAGGGCACCTACAAGCGCGATGTCTTCAAGGCCAAGCTGCGGGCCAAGGATCGCGACGATACCCAGCCGTCGAGACGATCGGGTCCGGCCGCCCCGACGATCTCCGACGCGAACCTGCGCCGCCTGTACGATACCTATCTCGTCGCGCGCCAGCGCTGCGGCGAGTCCACCGAGGGGCTCTCCTTCGATTCGCTCGCTTCCCGCATCCGCTCGCAGGTGCCGGAGCTGATGCAGAAACACAAGGCGAAGAACATCGAGTTCAAGGTCGTGATCAAGGGCGGCAAGGCCATCCTCAAGGCCGTCCCGCACACCTGAACCTGTAAAAATCCCGGTGTGCCAGGCGCTTGATCTGAAGACTTTCGAACGCGCCGGCTGGCAGCCGGAGTTGCCGCGGAGCGTTGCGCTGCCCACCCTTCTCGCGTGGCGGGAGAGGGGGCGTGATGCGGCGAACAGGACTGCTTGTGCTGATGGCGCTCGCAGCCTGCGTCAGGACCGCTCCCGCGCCGCGCCAGTCGGAAGCGATGGAGCGCTCCGAGCGGATCCTCCGTCAGCTGGACCGTCTCGAAACCGACTTGCACAACGGGGAGACGGAGTCGTTCACCTACGCCGAGCTCGTCCGCCGCCACTCGGCCACGGAGCAGATCTCTTGCAAGATCACGGATGAGCATCTCGCCGAGATCCACCGGCTCGCGATGGCGCAGGAAGCGAAGATGGCGCGCAAGCGCGGCGAGCATGTGAGGAAGCACAGGACGGTCGCGATTGCGCGCCCGCGGCCCTCACGGCACGCGACGGCGTCCAATTAAGACGCACCTTCTCCCACCACAGCCGCAGATGTGGGTTTGCGGGGAACGTCCCCGGCACGAGGAATTCGGGCGACCGTCCGAGCGGTTTGAAGACGCGTCAATGCAAGCCGTTCCAATGGGACAAGGAGTGGTCATGCGGAAATATCTCACCTTTTGCTTTCTCGCTCCCCTCGCGGTTGCCTGCGCCACGCCTGGCAAGCGGACCGCCATCGGTGCTGGAGGCGGAGCCGCGGTGGGCGCCGGCGTCGGCGCGATCGCCGGTGGATGGAAGGGCGCGGCCATCGGTGCCGCGGTGGGCGGCCTGGCTGGCGGCGCCGTCGGGAACTACCTCGACAAGCAGGCCGAGGAGTTGAAGGAAGTCGCGGAGAACACCAAGCGGACCAAGGACGGCATCCTGGTCGATCTGAAGAGCAAGCTGCTGTTCACGACGGACAGCGCGGTCCTCAAGCCGGAGGCAGTGGAGCTGGTGGCGAAGCTCGGCGACATCCTCGCCAAGTACCCGGAGGATCGCATCCGGGTCACCGGGCATACCGACTCGACGGGTTCGGTGGCGCACAACGAGGAGCTCTCGTTGCGCCGGGCGAAGGCCGTGCGCGACGTCCTGCAGGGCCGTGGCGTCAAGCAGGAGCAGATGCTGGTCGAGGGCATGGGTCCGGAGCGGCCGATCGCGAGCAACGGCACGGCGGCAGGAAGGGCGCAGAACCGGCGCGTCGAGCTGCACATCGACGTGCCCACCCAGATGGCGTCTCAGTAACGGCGCTCTTCACATCAACCGCAGAGCGCACGGAGCGCGCAGGGATTCTCTTCAAAGAACTCCGCGCGCTCTGCGATCTCTGCGGTTGATCTGAAGCCGTTTCATTCGAACATCTTGTCGACGGGCACGACCTGGACGTCGGCGTCGCCTTTCGCGCCGAACGGGAACTTCTCGATCTCCTTGTCGGTCGCAAGCTGCGCAGCGGGCTTGGCGGGCGTCTTGCCGCTAGCGTCCTGCTGGTAGTGGATCGGCGTCGGGTCCTCGGCGAGCACCGTCTTCTTCACCGACGCCATGTCGCTTCCGGCGAGCACGATCTCGAGCTTCGCCGGGTCGACCCACTTGCGCCACGCCGCGTTCACCTGGTCCGCGCTCACGGCCCGCAGCGCCGAGCGCCACGAGGCCAGGAACGCGCTCATTCCGTAGAACTGATCGTCGATCGCGTAGCCCAGCTTGCGCGCGTCGGTCTGGTCGAAGAGCAGGATGTACCCGTCGAGAAATCCCTTCGTCTGCTCGACTTCCTCTGCCGAGAAGGGCTCGTCACCGAGCGTCCGCGCCAGCTCGTACAGCGCGGCGCGCACGGCGAACAGCCGGTTCTCGTCGCGCACCGGCCGCAACCAGATGGTGAATTCCTGCTGCTGGCGCGCGCGGCCCGTCTGCGCCGTGGCAGCATCGCCGCCTTCCTGCCGGAAGTGCTCGATGTACGCATAGTCGCCATAGTTCAGCCCGCGCGCCTCGCGCAGCCGCTGCATGAGCCGTCCGTTGAATTGCCGGTGCTCGCCGAAGGCGCTGCGCGCGACCGACATCGCCGGCCAGTCCTCGTCCGCACGCGAGAGCGTCCAGGGCATCCCGATGGAGACGGCAGTCGAATCGGCGCTCTTCTCCACGAGCAAGAAGCGCGGTCCATGCGGCCGCGCCTGTGGGATGACGGCGGGCGTCTGGGACTTCGCCGGCAACGCCGAGAGCGCCTGGGCCACGTCCC
>Ga0070699_100006310_pt1 | contig 10341 bp, 8 predicted proteins | sample KBSK1503metaG_FD_65473 | JGI IMG/M metagenome (GOLD analysis project Ga0070699, IMG submission 65473) | Corn, switchgrass and miscanthus rhizosphere microbial communities from Kellogg Biological Station, Michigan, USA - KBS K1-50-3 metaG | ecosystem: Host-associated > Plants > Roots >... | reverse complement strand
GCCTGCGGCACGGCGCTGCGCGCCGCGCCCATCACTCCGCCGCCTTGCCGATCCGTCACGGTCGCGCGACTTCCCTCGCCGGTGACGGATCCCGACGCTTCATGAATAATCCGGGCTAGGGAGCTTCGGGAGACGCGGCTTCGAGCTCGAGCCTGCTGGTCTCTGGCAGACAGTAGGCGAGGACGGCGGCGACGACGCCCGCGCTCGCGACCAGGGTGATCCCGAGGCCGATGTCGGCGAGGGCGGCGCCGAGCGCGCCGGCCGCGGCGAGCCCCGCCATCGCGCCGAGCACTCCGCCCGCGGCGAGCTGCGACGACGCCGTCCCGCGCACACTCGTTGGAAAGAGCTCCGGCGCCCACGACCGCAGCACGGTGGTCTTGCCGGCCTGGCAGAAGACCATCGCGGTGAAGCTCGGCCAGAGCCCGCCGGGGCCGCCGAGGAAGAAGGCGGCCTCGGCCAGCGCCAGCCCCACGAGGAAGATCGCCGCCGACAGCCGCCGGCCCACGCGGTCGGTGAGGTGGCCGCCGAACCAGAAACCGGGCAGGCCTGCGCCGCCGGCGACGATGATGAGGGCGCTCGTCTGCGCAGCGGACCACGCATGCCGGGTCATCGGCCAGAACGCGGTGAAGGCGAATCCGGCGACGTCGTAGCTCATGGCGAGGAAGAAGAGGGCGAGCCCGGCGAGCAGCCGTCCCCGGTAGGCACGGGGCAGGACGCGCCGCTCGGGGTGCGCGCGGAGGGTCCAGCGGCGGCTCTCGGGAATCGCGCGGCGAAGAAAGGGGACCAGCGCGACCGGCAACAGGCTCACCAGGCAGAGACCGCGCCAGCCTCCGGGAAAGAGCCCGATGAACCCCAGCAGGAAGGCCCCGAGTCCCGAGCCGATCGAGTTGGCGACGCCGAGGACACCCTGCCCGAGGCCGCGCCGGAGCGCCGGCGTCTCCTCGACCGCGATCACCACCGCCGCGGAGAGGGCACCCTCCTGGAACATCCGCGCCGCCGCTTGCCACGCCACCAGGACGGGCAGCGTCCGGGCCGTCGCTGTCGCGGCACCGAACAGCGAGTAGAGGAGCACGCAGCCGAGGAGGAGCCGCCGGCGCCCGAAGCGGTCGATCAGGTGGCCGAGGACCAGCACGCCGAGGGCGCCGGCGCTGATCAGTGCGAGCGCATAGGAGAGCTGGGGTGCGGGCACGCCGAGGTCCTGCCCGATGGGCCGGAGCGTGACGCTCACGATCGAGCGCCCGTAGCCCTCGAAGAAGATGGCGAGGCCGAGAAGGCCGAGCAGGCGGCGGTGCTCGGCGTCGAGCCGCGGGCCGTCGTTCATCTCTAGCTAGCTGACATACGGCACCACGTCGCTCCCCGGCCACCCGTGCGGGCGCGTTCGGCAACGCATTCCCGCGCCGGGCGTGGACATGGCGAGCCGTCCCCTGTAGAGGAGCCTCTCATGGACAGGCTGAGCGGACGAGTGGCGGTGGTCACGGGGGGTGCCTCCGGCATCGGGCGCGCGATTGCCGAGCGGTTCGCCGGCGAGGGCGCGCGCGTCGCGGTCGTCGACCTGAACGGAGAGGGAGCCGAGCAGGTGGCGCGGACGATCGCAGCGGGTGGCGGCACCGCGCGCGCCCACCGCACCGACGTCGTGGACGGCGCGGCCGTCGAGGCGTTGTTCGCGCGGGTCGTCGGCGAGTGGGGGACGGTCGACATCCTCTCCAACAATGCGGGCATCGGACAACTGTCCCCGGCGCTGCAGAGCCACCTGCTGACGGTGGCGGGCGAGGTGATCGCCGGTGCGCGCCGCTCCCTCGGCGTGACCAGCCGCATGGACGACGCGGAATGGCGGCGGATGGTGGAGATACATCTGTTCGGCACCTTCTACTGCACGCGGGCCGCGCTGCGCATCATGGAACAGAAGAACTCGGGCGCAATCGTCAACATGGCCTCGGTCGCGGGGCTCGCCGGTATCCCGGGCCTCGCCCACTACGGGGCCGCGAAGGCGGGCATCATCGGCTTCACGAAATCCGTCGCCCTGGAGGCGGGCTCGGGCAACATCCGGGTGAACGCGATCGCCCCGGGCTTCATCGACACCCCCATGACGGCCGACATCCCGCCTTTCCTGCGCCAGATGACGACGCTCCGCACGCCGCTCGGCCGCGTCGGGACGGCCGACGAGATAGCGGCGGCGGCGTTGTTCCTGGTTTCCGACGAGGCGAGCTTCCTGACCGGGCAGGTCGTGAGTCCGAACGGCGGGCTCTATACCTAACGTGGCCGGGGGCCCGTCCAGTGCTCGCGCGGCTGCGCCGCGCGGCGCGCTTCCGATGCCCCCGGACCCCGCGCCGGGCTCGGCGAAGCCTCGCCCGGCTGCTGGGGCCGCGGCGGTGGCTCTCGTGTCGCTCGGGGTGTGCGTCGTGCTCCTCGGGTGCCGGCGTCACGAGACGCCGCTGTTCACGGGCGAGCCCTACCTCGCGGTGTGGGCGGGTGACGCGGATCGGAACAACAGCGATTTCCTCGCCATCCTTGACGCCGATCCGACGTCGGCGACCTATGGCAAGGTGCTCCGCACCTATCCGGTGCGCTCGCGCGGCAACGAGCCGCACAACGTGAACGTCGAGCCGCGCGGGGACCGCCGTCTCTTTGCCGGGGGGCTGCTCACCAACCGCACGTTCGTGTTCGACCTCCGGCAGCCGCTCGCCGGGAAGCTCGTGACCGTCGACGACCCCGGACCGCAGCGGCGTCTCTGGGGTCCGTACGACTTCGTCTCGTTGCCCAACGGCCGCGTCGCCGTGACGTGCGTCGACCCCGCGCGCTACCGGGGCGAGCCGGTCGAGCTGGTGACCGCGGCCGGTGGTCTCCTCGAGCTCACCGCGGAAGGACGGCCGGTGCGCGAGATCCCGGCCCCGGATCCCGCCGCGCGCGGGCTGATCATCGCGCCGGCCGGAGCAGCAGCGGCGCCGAGCCTCGGCCGCCTGGTCACGACCAACCGCGGCCACGGGTACACGGCGCTCACCCGGGGCGAGGCCATGCCGGGGATCAGCGTGCAGGTCTGGCGACTCGAGGACCTGCAGCTGTTGAAGACCCTCATCCTCGAGGCCGGGCCTCGTGGCGAGGAGAACCTCGCGCCCGCGACGGCGCGCTTCCTCCGCGGCGAGCCGCTCGTCTACGTGAACACGGCACAGGGCGGTGCGCTCTACGCCTCGGATTCGGTGCAGACGCAGGTGCCTGCCTTCCGGCTGGTCTACGACTTCGGCGCCGACGCACTCGGGGGCGATGCCGCGATCACACCCGGCGATCGGTGGTACGTCGAGGCGCTCACCGGGCGGAACCGCCTCGTGACGCTCGACCTGGGCGATCGGTGGCACCCCAAGCTCGCGGCGCAGCTGCGCTTCGACCGCGATCCCGACGACCCGAACCGCGCCCGTGCCGGCGGCCCGAGCGGGCTCGCGATGGCCGCCGACGGGACGCGCGTGGCCGTCGCCGACTACACGATGGACGTGCCGGGCTATCAGCACGACGGCGATCGGCGCGTGTACATGGTGCGGCTCGACCCGGGGACCGGACATTTGTGGTTCGACGAGGGGTTCCGCGACGAGCTGACCGGCGAGGTCGGGGTGGACTTCAACCGCGCCCGCTGGCCGCATGGTGACACGGGACCGGCGCGGCCGCATGGGCTCGCCTTCGTCACGCCCGAGCCGCCGCCGCCGGAAGAAGGGCGGCACGCCGCGCACCAGTGAGCGAACTCACGCTGCGGGCCGTCGAGCAGCGCGACGTCGAGCGGGTGGGCGATGTCAACTTCGTCGCCTTCTACCGCGTGGCGGTCGCGCACGGCCTGTCGCCCGGCATCGGGACGCCGGCCGAGAGCCGCGGCTACGTCCGCCACCTGCTGACGATCGACCCGCTCGGCGGAACCCTCGCCGAGGAGGACGGCGACGTCGTCGGACTCTCCTGGGTGCACCCTCGTGGCCCGGTCGCCACCATCGGCCCGATCGCCGTCGATCCCCGGGTTCAGGGCCGCGGCATCGGGCGGCGACTCCTCGAGCGTGCCATCGAGCTCGGCGGGCGCGGCGTGCCCCAGGTGCGGCTCGTGCACGAGAGCTTCAACACCCAGGCCCTCGGCCTCTATCTGCACGCCGGGTTCCGGGTGGTCGCGCCGCTGCTCGACCTCGAGCTGCCGGCCGCGGCGACGCTGCCGCCGGCGGCTGCTCCGCGCACCGTCGTGGTTCGTCCGGCGACGGTCGACGACCGGGTCCGCCTGGTGGCGCGCGACGCCCGCGCCTTCGGCGCGCCTCGACCCCAGAGCATCGACCTCTACCTGGCGCGCGGCCGGGCGCTGGTTGCCGAGTCGTCCACGACGCTCGTCGGCTACGCCTTCGGCATCGGCTTCCGTGGCACCGCCTACCTCGGGGCGGCGTCGGCCGACGACCCCGGGCTGTTGCTGGCGCTCGTCCTGACGCTCGCCGCCGAGCTCTCGACGCGGGGCGTGACCGTCCGTACGTTGGTGCCCGCGGCCGACCGCCGGCTGGTCGAAGGGCTCAGCGGAGCGGGCTTCCGCGTCTTCCGCGCCTGCCACTACATGGTCCGCGGCGGCGGCACGGCGCCGCCCCCGAACTACGTGCTGATGAACGGTGACATGATGTGAGGCCCTAGCGTCGTCGGCGCCGGACCGATCCCGGAGGAAAGACGGCGTCGACCGCGACGCCGAGCGCGGCGGCGATGGCGAGTGCGGTCGCGACCGTCGGCAGCGCGCGGCCGTTCTTCAGCTGGTTCACGTGCGCTCGATCGAGCGCCGCGCGCGACGCGAGCTCGCCGTCGGTCCAGCCGCGCGCGGCGAGCACCGCGGAGAGGGTGTTGCGCCTCACCGGCGCGCCCTGTCGCTCCGCGAGAGCGTCCAGACATGCTCGACCGACACGCCGAGCGCCGCGGCGACGCGGTACGCGACCCCGAGCTGCGGATTGGCGGCCGGCGCCTGCAGGCGAGCGAGCAACCGCGGGGGAAGCAGCGTCCGGCGCGCGAGCTCGCCCCAGGAGATGCTCCGTCGCCGCAGCAACGCGGGCAGGCGGTTCACCACCCTGGTTCGTGGACGGCGCGGCACACCGGCACGATGGCAGCCGGCGCGCGTCGCGACAAGGCGCGCGGCTACATTCGATCGGAACGTCGAATCAGAACGCGATCGGGTCGAGGAACTCGAGGTTCACGAGCCCGAGGACGGTGCACGCGCTGCCGTTGCTCTGCGCGGGCAAGGCGACGGCCACCGTGCCATGGATGGTGAGATTCCCGCCGAGATCGGTGAAGCCGTTTCGGGTCCCGAAGCTCACCAGCAGGACGCCGTCGGAAGAGCCGGGCGCGGGACGGCCGACCGCGAACGAGCTGATACCGGTCTGCGTACCGGACCGATTCAGGGGGTCGTTCGGGTCGATGGGGCACGCGGTCGCCCTGGATCCGTCGGTGGAGATGCGGGCGCAGTTGTTCGGAACCTGGATCACGCACGGGGTCAGCTCCGCCAGCCGTTGCGCCCCGGCAACCGCCTGGTCGGGGGAGATCTTGTAGATGTTGAGCGATCCCGTGCCCACGGAGTCGCTCGTGGTCACGTAGACGATGGTGCCGTCTGGATGAACCTGGAAGAAGTCGATGATGTCGGGGGAGATCAGCCGGGGCGTGGGCCGGATCTGCGACAGCCCGGTGAGCGGCAGGCTCGCGAAGATGGCCGACCCGTCGCGGGTCACCTCGAGGTCGGAGGTCGGATCGAAGTCGTCGCATTCGGCGTACCCACCGGCGGCAGCGATGTCCGGGAGGATCACGGTCGGCTGGCCCGTTGTCTTCGAGAAGGCGGTGAGGGCCTCGCGCTGGTCGCGGGAGCACGGCGTGGCGGGGAAGTCGACGTTGAAGAACTCGGGGACGTAGACCAGCCCGCCCGCCCCGGCAGGCACGTCGTCGCACGCGATCTGTTGTGTCTCGTCGGTGGTGCGGGCGACGATGTCTGCCGCCGTGCGCGCGCCGGTCTTCGGGTCGAACTGCAGGCGTACGATCGACGTGCTGAGCTCGGTGCTCGCGTTCACGTTCGGGTCGGTGAACGTGCCGATGTCGGTCATGATGAAGAGACCGCCCGCCCCGTCGGTGCAGATGTCGACGGGATCCGCGCCGAGGGCAGAGGATCGGCAGAAGCCGTGCGGACAATCGGCTGCGGTGTTGCACACCTGGCCGGCGCGGTCGCCCCCGATGCAGGCCGACGTCTGCGTACACTGCTCGCCCGGCGTCACGCAGTCGGCGTTCGTCACGCACAGGTCCCCCGTCCCGGTGTGATTCGAGGCCTGGCAGCTGAAGAGCGTGTTGTCGGCGGGAAGGCGGGTTCCGTCGGCGAGGATGACGAAGGTGGCTCCGCTCAGATCGGCGAAGAAGAGCGGCTCGGCGGCAAAGGTGGTGGCGGGCCCGCTGCCGCCGAAACCATGCGCCCAGAGGTGCGCCGCCGGCCGGTTGATCGCGCAGGCGACGAGTACCAGATGCGCGGCCTGGTGACCGGCGGCGGTGGGCGCGAAGGTGACGGTCACGGAGGACGTCGCCCCCGCCCCGAGGTCGAAGTCCGCCGGCGTGATGGTGAAGGCGCTCGCGTCCGCCGCGGGCGGCGGCAGTGCCGGACCGACCTCGAGCCGGCCCTTCAGCTGACTGTTCGGGTCCGTAGAAAGGTTGCGGACGGTGAAAGTGCGCGTGGCGCTCGTGCCGGGCGCCACCGAGCCGAACTCGAGCGGTCCGTCGGCCTCGATCTTGAGCGTACCGGGCAGGCGGCCCGGGTTGAGAGCCGGGCACGCGAAGAGCGTTTTCACGCTGGTCGCCGTCTGCTGCCCGTCGCTGACCGTGAGACTCACGTTCAGGTCGGCGGAGGTGTCGGAGAACACATGCGTCGGGTCGCGAACCTCGGACGTCGTGGTGTCACCGAAGTCCCAGTGGAAGGTGATCTGGTCGAGGTCGGGATCGGTACTGCCGCGGGCGCTGAACTGGAGCGGGATCCCGGGGAAGATGGTGTCGGGTCCGGTGAACTGTGCGACCGGTAGTTGATCGGCCGCCGGGACGGCCCGGAAGCGCACGCGATCGACGTCGCGCAGTCGCTTCGTGCGGCGTCCCTTGGTCGCGATCGGGACCGAACGCACCTCGAGCCGAATATGGTTCGTTGCCCGGCCCAGATGGAGGAGCGACGGCTCGACCACCCCTTGCTTGCCGGGGGTACCGTCCGCCCCCGCGATCGGCACGAACCGGCTGGTGATGTCGTTGCGACCGATTCGCGCGCGGAACGTCTGCGGGTCGACCCGGGGGTCGAAGAAGACGATGACGTTGACGAACGGGTGCGCGGACGCGCTCCCACCGACGGGCGGCGAGGTGACGCGCATCAGGTCGTTGCGGCGGCTCCGCCGGGCGTCGACGGGGGGAGCGACCAGGGCCATGCCGAGGAGCAAGGCCAACGCGGTCAGCCGCGACATGGGCCCGGAGCGTACGGGATCGGGCACGTGCCGGCAACTACATTCGGACGAATTGCGCTACCTGCACCCCTCGGACAGCATGGCGAGTGCGACATCGTTCGGAAACGAGCCGGTCTGCTCATCGGTCTGGCTGAACGGCGTGGGCGCTGGAAGGCCGTCGGGTGGGCGGAGGCCGAACGCCTGCACCCGATCCAACTCGCCGGCCGCGACGTAGAGGACAGACGAACACGTGCCGCCCGGGCAGTCCATGGCCGAAGCGCAGGCAAGACTATCGTTCGATCCGTCGCTGCACCGCGACGCCGTCACCATTCGTACTGGGGTTGTGCGCACGTCCTCGTTCGTGTGCGCGGTCGGCTGGCGAGGCAGGCAGTCGCCGGGCCGCTTGCATTTGTCGGGAGGCTTCAAGCGGTAGGCGTCGATGCGGCCCTTCTCGAACTGGGATGCAAGCAGCGTCGAGCGGAAGAGAACGAGGTCGACGTACGACACGACGGAAGCGGTCCAGCTGACCGGCTTCTCGTAGTGAGGGCGGTTTTGCTTCTGCAGGGCCGGCTCCGGGAACAGGCCGTCGGCCTCGAGGCGGAACGCCTTTATCCGCTTCGTTCCGACCTCCTCTACGTATATCCGATCGCCCGTGATGCGGAATGAGCGCGGCCGTTGGATCCTCGGCCGGTTGGACAAAGGCGCCGTCGCCGCCACGCAGCAGGCGGGGCACGCCGCCCCTGGACAGCCCGTCGTGGCGTTGTTCGTGCCGTCCGTGGTGCACACTTGACCGGCGCGCGAGCCCCCCTGGCAGACCCTCAGGACTATGCAGCAGCCGGGGCACGTCGCCCCCGGGCAGCCCGTCGTGGCGTTCGTATCGTCCGTGGTGCACCCTTGGCCGGCGCGCGAGCCCCCCTGGCATAGCTCGGGCCGCTGCGTACTGCACTTTGCCAGGCCGAGGCCGCCGCCGGCGTCGATCGGGAAGATGGCGATCCGCCCCGGAGCGAGCTGCTCGCTCACGTAGAGCAGAGAGTTGGAGTTGCTGACGAGGAGCGCGCGGTAGGAGACGTTCACCCGGCCCTGGATGCAGCTCGCGAAGTCTCGGTTCGGGACCCCTGCGGCGTCGAGCGGATAGGCGGCGATCCGGTCCGGGCCGTTCTGCGCCACGTAGAGCGTCTTGCCGTCGGGGCTGAGCGCCATGTCGATGACGTCCATCGCCGGTTTGCTGATGAGCGCGGTGCGGTTCAAGAACTTGAGCCCACCGTGCGGACCGATGCCGAAGGCTTCGACGCGGTCGCGCTCGCCCACGTAGAGGACGCCGTTGCCGACCAGGAGACGCCGCGGGTTGCTACTCGTGTCGTGCCCGCCGGGGAGCTCGGTGTCGACCCCCGTGTCGGCGTGGACGCTCGCTCCCGGCGTGAGGGCGCCGCCCCGACCGACGCAGAAGCCGTCCACCCGGCCGACGCTGGCGGCGGTGGCGTAGAGGATCGTGCCGCCCGCGGCCAGCCGGGCGGCGAACAAGGTGGTACACAGCGAGGTGACGAGCGCGAGACGATGCATATGGGGCGCTGCTTATAGCAATCGTATCCGCACGCGTGAAGCGATTGCGGGCAGCCCCCCGCGCGGGATAATCAGCCGCCATGACCACTCCCCTCGTCGTCACGCGCCGCGAGGACGCACTGCTCTACGTCGGGCTCAACCGGCCCGAGAAGCGCAACGCCATACATCGCGAGCTGCTCCTCGCCCTCGTCGACGCGGTGTCCACCGCGGAACGCGACCCCGACGTGCGGGCGGTGGTCGTGTACGGCGAGGGGCCCGTCTTCTCGGCCGGCGTCGACTTCGGCATGCTGGCCGGCGACGTCGCAGGTGAGTCGCGCGCTCCGTTCCGCACGATGGTCGGCGAGATGCAGGCGGCGCTCTCACGACTGGAGGCGATCGAGAAGCCGGTCGTCGGGGCGCTCCATCGCTACGTGCCGGGTCTCGGGCTCGAGCTGGCGCTCGCCTTCGACCTGCGCGTCGCCACGAGCGACTGCGAGCTCGGGCTGCCCGAGGTGCGGCTCGGCCTCGTGCCCGACGTGGGCGGGACGACCCGCCTCGTGCGCACGGTCGGCTACGCCAAGGCGAAGGAGCTCATCATGACGGGCCGCATGATCCCGGCGCCGGAGGCCGCGGCCATCGGGCTCGTGAATCAGGTGGTCCCGCCCGGCGACCACCTGGCCGCCGCCGCACGCCTCGCGAACGAGATCGCGGCCAACGCGCCGCTCGCCGTCGGCCTCGCCAAGCGGCTCATCGACCTCGGGCACGGCCTCGACAAGCAGACGTTCCTGCAGATCGAGCTGCTCGCCCAGAGCATCCTCGTCCGTACCGACGACGTGCGGGAGGGTGCCCGCGCCGCCATGGAGCACCGGCCGCCGCGCTTCACCGGCCGCTGAGGTCTCGATGGCCGACTGGAACGTGCTCGCGACCTCGCTCGAGGGGCAGCGGGACATGCTCCTCGGACTGCTCCGCGGCTTCGGCCGTTTCCGCCGCGCCGGCTACCGCAACGTCGTCGTCGGACGGGTCGACGACGTGCCCGCTGTCCTCGATCGGGTGCGCGACGCGCTCGCTCACGATCCGTTCCTGCCGAGCTCGCTCGCCAAGCTCGTTCCGATCGAGAAGACGGTGCGCATCGACGCCCGCAATGCCGCCGCCACGCTCGCCGAGGCCGCGGAGCCCTTCGTCGACCGCCTCGCCTGCGGCTCGTTCTTCGTCCGGCTCGAGCGGCGCGGGCTGAAGGGCCAGATCCACTCGCCGACCCTCGAGCGCGAGGTCGCAGATCCCATCTGGCGAGCGCTCGAGTCCCGCGGCGTGAAACCCCGCGTCGACTTCGCGGACCCCGACAACATCCTCGTCATTGAAACCGTCG
>Ga0070699_100006309_pt1 | contig 10342 bp, 9 predicted proteins | sample KBSK1503metaG_FD_65473 | JGI IMG/M metagenome (GOLD analysis project Ga0070699, IMG submission 65473) | Corn, switchgrass and miscanthus rhizosphere microbial communities from Kellogg Biological Station, Michigan, USA - KBS K1-50-3 metaG | ecosystem: Host-associated > Plants > Roots >... | reverse complement strand
CCACCTTCCGCCCTGCGCCATTCGTCGCGGCGAAACGGCCTTTCGCCGTAGCCTTCGAGCGCGCCGGCGATGCGCGCCTGCAATGCGCTCATGTACTCGCGGACCGCGGCCAGGTCCGATGCGTCGTGCGTCGGCTGCACGATGGTCATGGGGTCGGCGTGCGGCGCGCAAGCGCGCGGTGCGCGATGTCGGATCGATATTGCATGCCGTCGAACGTGATGACGCCGACCGCGCCATACGCGGCACGCTGCGCCTGACGCAGCGTATCGCCGAGCGCGGTGACGCCCAGCACGCGCCCACCGTTCACGACGATGCCACCGCGCTCGAGCGCCGTGCCGGCGTGAAAGATCGTCACGTCGGGATGGCTTTGCGGCGTGACGCGGTCCAGCCCCGCGATGATATCCCCGCGCCGCGGGTTGTCGGGATAGCCGGCGGCGGCGAGCACCACGGTGAGCGCCGCGCGCCGGTCCCATTCGATCTCCACCTGATCGAGCGTGCCGTCGATCGCGTGCTCGATCAGCACGACGAGATCGGAGCGCAGCCGCGCCATGATCGGCTGCGTTTCGGGATCGCCGAGGCGACAGTTGAATTCGAGCACGCGCGGCGCGCCAGCCGCGTCGATCATCACGCCGGCGTAGAGAAATCCGGTGTACGGCACGCCTTCGCTCGCCATGCCGGCGATCGTCGGTGTGATGACATCGCGCATGATCCGCGCATGGACGGTGGGCGTCACGACCGGCGCCGGCGAATACGCGCCCATGCCGCCGGTATTCGGCCCGACATCGCCTTCGCCAAGGCGCTTGTGATCCTGGCTCGAAGCGAGCGCCAGGGCATGCGCGCCGTCGGCCATCACGATGAAGGTCGCCTCCTCGCCGTCGAGAAAATCCTCGACCACGATGCGCGCGCCCGCAGCGCCCCTCGCATTGTCGCTCAACATGGCGTCGATCGCCGCGTGCGCTTGAGCCTCGTCCTCCGCGACGACGACGCCCTTCCCCGCCGCGAGGCCATCGGCCTTGACGACAATCGGCGCGCCCCGTTCGGCGACGTAGGCATGCGCCTCCGTCGCATCCACGAAGGTTCGATACGCCGCCGTCGGAATGCCGTGTCGCGCCATGAACGCCTTCGCGAAGTCCTTCGAGCTCTCGAGCCTCGCGGCCGCGCGCGTCGGGCCGTAAATCGGCAAGCCCGCCACGCGAAACGCATCGACGATGCCGGCGGCGAGGGGAGCCTCGGGACCGACGATCGTGAGTCCGATCGACTCGCGGCGCGCAAACGCGACAAGGGTGGGAATTGCGTCGATGGGTACGTTGACGAGACCGTGATCGCGCGCCGTGCCGGCATTGCCCGGCGCAACGTACACGCTCGCGACGCGCGGCGACTGCGCGATTTTCCACGCAAGCGCGTGCTCGCGGCCGCCGCCGCCGACGACGAGGACTTTCATCGAGAGAGTCGCCTCAATGCCGGAAATGCCGCACGCCGGTGAAAACCATCGCGATCCCGCGCTCGTTCGCGGCGGCGATGACTTCGTCGTCGCGGATGCTGCCGCCCGGCTGGATCACCGCGATCGCGCCGTTATCCGCGATGACGTCCACGCCGTCGCGAAACGGGAAGAACGCGTCGGAAGCGACGACCGAGCCTGCCAGCGACAGCCCCGCCTCGGCGGCCTTGATGGCGGCGATGCGCGTCGAATCGACGCGGCTCATCTGGCCGGCGCCGACGCCGAGCGTTTTCAGATCGGCGCAATAGACGATCGCATTCGACTTGACGAAGCATGCGACCCGCCACGCAAACATCAAATCCGCCAATTGCGCAGCGCTCGGAACCCTTGTCGTCACGACGCGAAGGTTGGCCGCTTCGATACGCGCATCATCCGCCGTTTGCACGAGCAGGCCGCCGCCGACGCGCTGGAAATCCCATTCGTCGCGACCCGCATCGGCAGGGGGCAACGGCAGCTCGAGTACGCGCACGTTCTTCTTTCGCGCGATGACGGGAAGCGCGTCCGATGCGTAGCCCGGCGCGATGACGACCTCGACGAACTGGGCTGCGACCGCGGCAAGCGTCACTGCATCGACCGGTCGATTGAACGCAACGATGCCGCCGAACGCCGAAACCGGGTCGGTGGCGAGCGCCGCGCGGTAGGCGCCGTGCGGCGCATCGGCCGTCGCGACGCCGCAAGGATTGGCGTGCTTGACGATCACGCACGTCGGATCGGCGAAAGCGGTGACGCAGCGCCATGCGGCGTCGGCATCCGCGACGTTGTTGAACGACAGCTCCTTGCCCTGCAATTGGCGGTACGACGCGATGGCCGACGGCAAGGCGGCGGGCTCGCGATACAGCGCCGCCCGCTGATGCGGATTCTCGCCGTAGCGCAGGTCAAGCCGTTTGGCGCCCGTGTAGTGGAACGACTGCGGGAAACCCGTCGATTGGCCGTCGATGTCGCGCGCGGTCAGCCAGTTCGCGATGGCGCCGTCGTACGCCGCGGTGTGCGCGAATGCCTGCTGCATGAGCCTGAAGCGCAGTGCAGCAGAAAGCTTTCCGCCGTTTTCGTCGAGATCGGCGAGCACCGCATCGTAGTCGCGCACGTCGACGACAACGCCGACATGCATCCAGTTCTTCGCCGCCGACCGCACCATCGCCGGGCCGCCGATGTCGATGTTCTCGATCGCGTCGTCCAGCGTGCAGCCGGCGTTCGCGACGGCTTCGCGAAACGGATAGAGGTTGACGACGACGAGATCGATCGTCGGGATTGCATGCTGCGCAAGCGCTTCGCGGTGCGCTGCGATGTCGCGCCGCCCGAGGATTCCCGCGTGGATTTTCGGATGCAGCGTCTTGACTCGGCCGCCGAGCATTTCGGGAAATCCCGTGTAGCGGCCGACGTCGGTCACGTCGACGCCTTGCGAGGCCAGGAGTTGCGCCGTGCCGCCCGTCGAGAGCAGCGCTACGCCGCGCGCCGCGAGGCCACGCGCGAACTCCACAATGCCGGTCTTGTCGGAGACTGACAGCAGCGCCTGCGTCACGGTCGCCGGGTCGTCATGCGCGCGCCGCCGGGCCGCGCAGCGGCGAATGCCGCAAGCGTGGGGGTCGTCATATCAGTTTGTACTTGGCGAGCTTGGCGCGCAGCGTGTTGCGATTGAGCCCAAGCATCTCGGCCGCCTGCGTCTGGTTGCCGTTCGACCGATCGAGCATCGACGTCAGTAAAGCCCGCTCGACGTGCGCGATCACCATGTCGTAGATGCCATGCGGCGGCTCGCCGTCGAGCCGGCGGAAATATTCGTCGAGCGACCGTTCGACGCTGCGCCCGATCTCGTTGCTGCCGTTGAGGCGAACATTTTTTTTCACGCCGCGAGTGCCTCCCCCATCCACGCCGGCGATGCGGCCGGGCGCGCCGGTGCCGAACGCGCTTCGCGCAGATCGCCGGCCGCGTACGGCAATCGCTCGCATTCGCCGGCAAGCCGGTCGAAGAAGCGCGCGACCGCCTGCCGCTGTCCCGCGGCCGACTCCGCGACGTTCACCTCGCCTCGCAGCGCTCCCGCACCCGGAAGCGCCGCCGTATACCAGTGCAGGTGCTTGCGAGCGATGCGAACCCCGAGCGCCTCGCCGTAGAACGCGTAATGGTCGTCGAGGTGATCGAGGATCGCGCTGCCCGCCTCTTGCGCGGTCGGCGGCGGCAACGCCTGACCCGTCGCAAGATAATGCGCGATTTCGCGAAATATCCAGGGTCGCCCCTGGGCCGCGCGTCCGATCATCAATCCATCGGCGCCGGTATGCGCGAGCACTGCGCGCGCGCGTTGCGGCGTCGTGATGTCGCCGTTGGCGAATACCGGCATGCGCACGCTTCGCTTGACCGCGCGCACGGACTCGAATTCGACGGCGCCGACGAAGAGGCAAGCGCGCGTGCGCCCGTGCACCGCGAGGGCCGCGATGCCCGCATCTTCGGCGATGCGGGCGATGCGCAGCGCATTGCGCGCGTGCGGCGCCGGGCCGGTCCGGATTTTCAGCGTGACGGGAACGTCGACGGCGCGCACGACGGCATCGAGAATCGCGCCGACCAGCGCTTCGTTCGCGAGCAGCGCGGAGCCTGCCGCCGTGTTGCACACTTTCTTTGCCGGGCAGCCCATGTTGATGTCGATGATCTGCGCACCGCGATCGACGTTGTAGCGAGCGGCATCCGCCATCAGCGCCGGATCGGCGCCTGCGATTTGCACGGCGATTGGCGCAACTTCCCCCGCATGATCCGTGCGTCGCCGCGATTGGTCCGTGGCCCACAGCCTGGGATTGGCCGCTACCATCTCCGAAACGGCGTAGCCCGCGCCCATCCGCTTGCAAAGCATCCGAAAGGGACGATCGGTGACGCCCGCCATCGGCGCGACCGCGAGATTGTTTGGCAGTAGGCAGCCACCGATTTGCACGACTCGGAGGGAAGATTCGTTTCGGAAGGGCTGAAATTATACCCATTCGACTCGTTGCGTCGAGCGTTCGGCGACGAGCGCGCGCATGCAAGCGTCTCGATCCAAAAAAAGGCGACGTCGAAACGCCGCCGCCGCAATACCAGCCGAGTGGATCACGCGGGCATCATGCCGCGTCGATGCGCATCAATCACCGCGCGCGCTTCCCGGTCCCATGTCGCCAGCCTGCGCGTCAGATCCTGTCCGGGGTGGCGCTGCGGTGTCCCCCGGCGTGGCGATGAAGAACTCCTGCATCTCCTGCGGCGTCAGATAGCCGCGGTGCTGATTGTCGAGAACATCCCAGCGGTTGCCCATCTGGTCGAGAAATTCCTGCCGCGTGATGCGCCCGTTGTGCTGTGCAGCGTAATCGCTCGCCCACTGGTCGAAATTCTCGGAGTTCGTGCTGCCGAGCCGATCGGTCCCGCCGATCGACGTCGCGCTCGAGCCGCTGCCATAGCGCGCACCACCCGACGGCGCCGCCGCGGTGTCCGACTTCGGCGATACCATCGTGCTGCCCTGCGTGGTCGAAGGCGCGCCGTTGTCGATCGTCGACGCATCACCGTTCAGGTTCGACGTGCCGGAGTTGTCGTGCATTGTTGCCCCGTTGTCGTTACCGACGTCGGGCGCCGTCACGGAGTTGTCGGGTAACGCGCTCGTCGGCGGATTCATCGCGTCGTTGTCGAGCTGCGCCGGATTGCCGTTGATGGTCGAGGCCGTGTCGGGATTCATCGTCGACGCTCGATCCAGGTCGTTGGCGATCGCAGCGCCGGTCAGGCTCGCGGCGGACGCCACTGCGGCGATCTGCATCCATTGCCTTGCTCTCATGCGTGTCTCCTTTCGGTTCTCGGAATGGCCGGGTTGATGTTTGCGCCGGCTTTCGCGGCACCGCCAGGGTGCCGCCCGCCTGCGATTGCTCGTACGACGCAGGCACACGGCAATCATTATCGCGAGACGGCCCGTGCGCGACTGCCGGCCCCGTCCCGATACCCGTGTAGGGCGATGTGAGGATGCGAACGCCTACACCAAAGCGCGCCCGAACGCTTTGGTGCCGAGACAAATTCCTTGCCGGCCCGCTACCGCATCCCGAACAGCATGGCGCGGCCGAATGCGCGTTTGGCGAGCGGGACCGTATCGAGCAGCATCATGCCGATGCCGCGCGGCACGCGCAGCCACGGCCAGTCGTTGCCGAACAGTTGCACAAGTCCGTGCGTGATGGCGATCCCCGCGCGCCGGTCGCGGCTGCGGCTTTGGCGATAGCGCTCGAGCATCGGCGCCGATCCGACCGCGTCACGCGGCGAGTCGATGATCGTCCGCGCCAGATCGTAAGCGTCGCGCAGGCCGAGATTGAATCCCTGTCCCGCAATCGGATGCAGCGCCTGCGCGGCGTTGCCGATGACCGCGATGCGCTCCGCGGTCGTGTTCCGCGCGACTTCCAGCGTCAACGGAAACGAGCGGCGCTCGCTCGCCTTTGTGAACCCGCGCACGCGGCTGCCGAAATGCCCGGCGAGTGCTGCGAGAAACGCCGGCTCGCGGAGCGCGATCGTCTGCGGCGCATCGGCGGGCCTGCGGGTCCAGACCAGCGCGTAATGATCCCGCTCGGGCAGCAGCGCAACCGGCCCGTCGGCGGTGAAACGCTCGTAGGCGACGCCGCCATGCGGGCGATCGAGCGCAATTTTCGCGACGATCGCGACTTGCCCGTAATCATGCCGGCGTCGCGCGATTCCCGGCACCGACGACGCGGCGCCATCGGCGACAACGGCGAGGCGCGCCTGCACCGGCGCATCAGGATGTCCGTCGATATCGATCGCTGCGGCGTCGCGCGCGCCGCGCACCGCGGACACCGCCACGCCAAAATCGACGCGAATTCCGGCGCGCAGCAATGCATCGTCGAGAACGCCTTGCAGCGCGCGGTACGACACGACGTAGCCGAGCGCCGGCAAGCCCTGCTCGGCCGCGTTGAGCTGCACGGCGCCGAATCCGCGCGCCTGCGAAACGTCGATCGTGACGATGGGCGTTACGGCGCCGGGCGTCGCTGCGAGCGGCGTCCAGACGCCAAGGCGCTCGAAGATCAGTCGCGCGCCGTGCGACAGCGCCAGCGTGCGATCGCCGCGTGTCGTTTCGCCTGCGGACCGTGAATCGACGATGACGACATCGAGGCTCGCATCGGCGAGCGCCAGTGCGAGCGTCGCGCCGACCGGCCCTGCCCCGACGATGGCCACGTCATGCACCGGGTGCTACTTCCGGGCAGCAGCTTCGATGTCGGCGATCGATTTCGGCGCCGCGGCGGTGAGGTTCTCGATACCGCCGGCCGTCACGAGCACGTCGTCCTCGATGCGCACGCCGATGTTCCAGAATGGTTCCGGCACGTTGTCGGCGGGACGAATGTAGGCACCCGGCTCTACGGTCAGCACCATGCCCGGAACGAGTTGCATCGATTCGCCGCGAAGCTGGTAGAGGCCGGCGTCGTGCACGTCCATGCCAAGCCAATGACCCGCGCGATGCATGTAGAACTGCTTGTAGCTGCCGCTTTCCAGCACGGCGTCGAGCGTGCCCGACAGGAAACCGAGATCGATGAAGCCTTGCGCGAGCACCCGCTCCGCGACCTTGTGATAGTCGTGAAACGGCGCTCCGGGCTTGATGGCAGCGATGCACGCGAGCTGTGCGGCGAGCACGAGCTCATAAACGGCCCTTTGCGGTCCGCCGAACGTGCCGCTCACCGGAAACGTCCGGGTGATGTCGGACGCATAACCCTGGAATTCACAGCCGGCGTCGATCAGCAGCAGGTCGCCGTCGTTCATCTGCCGGTTGTTCTCGCGATAATGCAGCACACAGGCATTCGGGCCCGACGCGACGATCGAGTTGTAGGCGACCGCCTGCGCACCCTCGCGCAGGAATTCGTGGATCAACTCGGCCTCGACCTGATATTCGTGCATGCCCGGACGCGCGATCGCCATCGCGCGCCGATGTGCGGCGCTCGAAATGGCGCATGCCCGGCGCATGAGCGCGAGCTCGTGCGCGTCCTTCACGAGACGCATCGTGTCGAGCGTGGCGCGGACGTCGACGATCTCGTCGGGTGCCGATACGCCGCTGCGCGCGCGACTGCGCACTTCGTTGAGAAGCTCGCTGACCTGCCGGTCCCATGTTTCGAACAGCCCGAGCGGCGTGAACAGCACCGGCCGGTCCGACGCGATGTCGGGCAGCTTCCCGGCAAGCGTCGAAATCGGGTGCGCCTCGTCGAAGCCGAAAATCTCGCGCGCCGCGTCCGGACCGTAGCGAAAGCCGTCCCAGATTTCACGCTCCTCGTTGCGTTCCCGGCAGAACAGCACGTGTCGATCGCCGTCCGGTCCCGCGACGAGCGCCACGACGGCTTCGGGTTCGGGGAAGCCCGTCAGATAATAGAAATAACTGTCGTGGCGAAACGGATAGAGCGAATCGCGATTGCGCGCGACCTCCGGCGCGGTCGGCACGAGCGCCAGGCCGCCGCCGCTGCGCGCGCGCATCGACTTCAGGACCGCGTCGCGACGCGCGCGGTAGATCTGGTGGGCATGGTTCATCGTGGCTCTGCGAACGGCACCGACCTCGGAATGAGCCATTATAGGGGGATGGACAATCGCCGCCGACGAGGGAGATGAGATGAACGACATGCAAGCCGCGCCATCCGCGCATTCGCGTGCCGCAGCCGTCACGCAACTGTCGCTCGCCGAGTACGGCGCGGGGCTGCGCGATGGCGCGCACAGTGCACAAGCGACGCTGCGGCATCTTCTCGTGCGCATCGACGCCGCCAATCCGACGCTCGACGCATTCACCTTCGTCGATGCCGAGGCGTCCATCGCCGCGGCGCGCGCGGTTGACGCCCATCTTCGCGCGCGCACGGATCTCGGCCCGCTGATGGGCGTACCGATCGCGCTCAAGGATTTGTATGCGGCAACCGGGCTGCCGATGACGGCCGGATCGCGCGTCGACATTGCCGATCTCGCGCCAGCCGAGGGGCCGATCGTGCGCGCCTTGAAGCGCGGCGGCGCGATCATCCTCGGCAAGACGCGCACGACGGAGTTCGCGTTCGGGGCCTTCAATCCCACGCATCCGACGCCACGCAATCCCTGCGACGAGACGGTGCGAAGGATGCCGGGCGGGTCGTCGGCCGGATCGGCGGTCGCGCAGGCCGCGGGCCTTTGCGCCATCGCCTTCGGCACGGACACGGGGGGCTCGGTTCGCCAGCCGGCGGCACTCTGCGGCGTTGCCGGATTCAAGCCCACGGCGGGCCGCCTGTCGATGGAAGGCGTGTTCCCGCTGTCGCCGACGTTCGACAGCCCCGGCTGGTTCGGCAATCGTGTCGCGGACCTCGCGAACGTATGGCAAGTGCTGTCGGCAGACGCACCGGCGCGTGCACGATCGCTCGACACGCTGATCTTCGGCCGGCCGGATGCGCATTTCTTCGACGATCTCGACGCCGACGTCGCGCGCGCGATGGACGCCGCACAGCGCCGGCTCGTCGATGCCGGCGCGCGCATCGTTGCCGTCACGTTGCCACCGCTCGACGACCTTGCCGTCGCGTTCGGCGCATTCCTTTCCGCGGAACTCGTGGCACATCTCGGCCGCGAACGCGTCACCGCCAACCTGTCGCGAATGGACCCGGTCGTCGCGGCGCGAATCGCGCCGGGGCTGACACTCGAGGCCGATACCTTCATCGCGCTCAAGCGCCGCTTTGCCTCGCTCGCGAACGACGCGCGCGCGGCAATCGACGGTGTCGATGCGCTGCTGACGCCCACGTGTCCGCGCATCGCTGCCGACGTCAGCGACTATCAGGCGATCGACGACGCCGCAGCGTGGAGCCGGGATGCGCTGCGCCTGACTCGGCCGGGTAATCTCTTCGGCCTCTGCGGCGTTTCGCTCCCGATCGGCCATCTTGCCGGTACGCTCCCGGTCGGCCTGCAACTCCTGGCGCGCGGGGGCGATGATGCGCAACTGCTGGCGATCGCCGGCGCGGTCGAAGCGGTCGTCGGACGCGCAAACCTCCGATGACGCTGCGCGACGCCAAACAGGCGCTGCGCGAAGCGGTCGTCGCTGCGCGCGAAGCGCTGGCGCCCGCGTGGCGCGCGCAGGCGTCGGCGGCAATCGCCGCGCGCATCGCGGACATGGATTCGTTTTCGCGGGCGCGGGTGGTTCTGCTCACGCTGCCGTACCGCAGCGAATGGGACGCGACGCTCCTCGTCGATCGCGCGCTCGCGGCGGGCAAGGTCGTCGCGGCGCCACGCGTCGATCCATCGGCGCGCATGCTGCGTGCATACCGGATCGACGATGTGGCGCGGGACGTCGAGGCCGGCTATCGCGGGATTCCCGAGCCGCGTGCTGCGTGTCCCGAGATCGCGCCAGACCGCATCGATTGGGTACTCGTCCCGGGCACGGCCTTCGACGCCACCGGACGACGCCTCGGGTACGGCGGCGGCTATTACGATCGCCTGCTCCCTTTTCTGCCGACAGCGACCCCGCGCGTCGCCGGCGCATTCGAAGCGCAGGTCGTCGACAGCGTGCCGACGGCGCCGCACGACGTCACCGTGGACTGCATCGTCACCGAGCAGCGCACGCTGCACGTCGTTCGCCGCCCGGAATGACATCCGCGCGCACGGCGGCGATCGCGCTCGCGGCGACGCTGACGATTCAGGTTTACGCGTCGTTCGCGGCAACGGCAACCGCGGTACTCGCCCCCGCCATCGCGCGCGACTTCGGTGTCGAGGCGCGCTGGATCGGCGTCTTCGTCGGCATCGTCTACGCCGGCGGCATGTTCGCGAGTCTCGCGAGCGGCGGCTTCATCGAGCGCTACGGACCCATTCGCGTGTCGCAGGGTTGCGTCGTGCTGTGCGCGATCGGCGTCGCCGCGATCGCGCTCGCGCCGGTGC
>Ga0070699_100006308_pt1 | contig 10345 bp, 8 predicted proteins | sample KBSK1503metaG_FD_65473 | JGI IMG/M metagenome (GOLD analysis project Ga0070699, IMG submission 65473) | Corn, switchgrass and miscanthus rhizosphere microbial communities from Kellogg Biological Station, Michigan, USA - KBS K1-50-3 metaG | ecosystem: Host-associated > Plants > Roots >... | reverse complement strand
ACGCCAGGGACGCGTTCGAGGGGCTGCGGCTGATGGACGCGATGATGGCGGTCAAGCGCGGCGAGCCGGGAGCCAAGCTGCCCGAGCTGCGCACCCGCAAGGTCCGGGCCAGGCCCGCCGCAGCGGATCAGGTGACCGAGGCGGAGGCCCAGGCCCGTTCGGATATCAATACCGACGGGCCGGTTCCCGAAGCGCCCTTCCTCGGCACCGAGGTGATCAAGGGGATCCCGCTAGCCGATTACGCCGCCTACCTGGACGAGCGCGCGCTGTTCATGGGCCAGTGGGGCCTCAAGCCCGCCCGCGGTGGGGCCGGCCCCTCCTACGAGGAACTGGTGGAGACCGAGGGCCGCCCGCGGCTGCGCATGTGGCTGGAGCGGATGCAGACCGAGGGGCTGCTCGAGGCGGCCGTGGTCTACGGGTATTTCCGGTGCGTGAGTTCGGGCAACGACCTGATCGTGCTCCCCAGGGGGGTTCGGGGGGATGGTTCCCCCCGAGCCGGGGGGGTCGTCCCCCCGGGAGATGACACAGTGCGGTTCAGCTTCCCCCGGCAGCGCCGGGACCGGCGGCTGTGCCTGGCCGACTTCTTCAAGCCGCAGGGCAGCGGTCAGACCGACGTGGTCGCGCTCCAGCTCGCCACCATGGGGCCGCGGGTTTCCATGGCCACCGGTGAGCTGTTCGCCAAGAACGCCTACCGTGAGTACCTCGAGCTGCACGGCCTGTCCGTCCAGCTCACCGAGGCACTGGCCGAGTACTGGCACGCGCGGGTCCGGCGCGAATTCGGCATCGCCGACGCCGATCCCGAGGACCTGGACGGCTTCTTCCGGGTCGGCTACCGCGGCGCGCGCTACTCGATCGGCTATCCCGCCTGCCCGGACCTGGCCGACCGAGCCAAGATGGTCCGCCTGCTCGAGCCGTCCCGGATCGGCGTCGAGCTGTCCGAGGAGATGCAGCTGCATCCCGAGCAGTCGACCGACGCGATCGTCGTCCACCACCCCGAGGCGAAGTACTTCAGCGTCTGATGACCTCACACGATGACGCCCGGCCCTCGCGGGGGGGTCTGCCAGGGGGGTCCGGGGGGATGGAGTCCCCCCGGGGGCCAGCACAGTCGTCCCCCCGGGCTAACACAGCGGTGATGTTCGACATGGACGGGCTGCTGGTCGATTCGGAGCCGCTCTGGCTCGAGGCGGAGACGGCCGTGATGGCCAGGCTCGGCGCGGACTGGACCACCGCCGACCAGGTTCAGCTGCTCGGCGGCAGCCTGGACCGCACGGTGCGCTACCTGATAGGCAAGGCGAGGCGGCCCGCCTCGCCCGGGCAGGTCGCCGAGTGGCTCATGTCCGGCATCGTCGAGATTGTCCGCGACCGCGGCGTGCCGGTCCGGCCGGGTGCTCGCGAGCTGCTGGCCGAGGTGGCGGCGGCCGGGCTTCCGCACGCACTGGTGACCGGGTCCGAACGCCGGTTCATGGACGCGGTGCTAGCCCGTACCGGACTGCGCTTCGACGCGCTCGTGTGCGCAGACGACGTCAGCGTGACCAAACCCGACCCGGAGCCCTACCTGCTCGCGGCCAAGCTGCTCGGCGCCGATCCGGCCAGCTGTTACGCGCTGGAGGACTCGCCGAACGGCGTGGCCTCCGCCGAGGCCGCCGGATGCCGGGTCATCGCGGTCCCCTCGCTGGTCCCGATCGAGTCCGCGCCGGGCCGGACCGTGGTCGGCTCGCTGACCGAGCTCCAGGCCACCCCCGAGGGCATCACGGTGCTAGCCCGGGGGGACGACCCCCCGGAACCCCCCGCGACCGGGGGGACCCATCCCCCCGGACCCCCCTTGGGGGGTTAGCCCCAGCGCGCGCCGCGCCTGATACGACCTAGACTCGGACAAGAGCCACGGGGAGGTGCGCGCGTGTCTACCTATGACAAGATCGCCTGGCTGCCGCTGTGCGGGGGCCTGACAGGGCTTGGCCTGGTGCTGAGCTACCTCGCGATGCGGCGGCGCGGCCTCGGTGCCGGCCTGCGCGGGGCCGCCTGGTCGCTGCTGCCGATCGCTGCCTACCTGACCGGCTCGATCGAGATGTTCTGGAAGATGGGCGTCGCGATCGGGGACTTCGCCAAGGGCTTCGCGTTCTCGCCGCGGGTGTGGTCGGGAATCGCGCTGGCCGGCCTGGCCGTGGTGCTGTTCGTGGTGTCCGGCCCGCTGCGGCGGCGCAGAGTCGGCCAGGGCCAGGACAGGCAGGCCGCCGAGTCCGGGGCCGGCCCCGCCCGGGCGCTGAGCCAGGATCCGGCGGGCCGCGGGCAGCTGGCGACCCGCCCGGTTGCCACTCGCCAGGCCGGCACCGTGCCGGCCGCGAGCCCGGCCAAGCCGCCGGCCAAGGGCCGCAAGGCCCAGGCCGCCGACGACGATGACGACGATCTCGGCGACGTCGCGGATATCTTGCGTCGGCACGGCATTACCTGAGCCAAAGTTTTCTCTGTCCCGGCTGCTGGCAAGATGATTTGGTGTACGATGGCGGGCAAAGCCGACAAAGAGGTAATTCAGCCGCACCAGTAACGCCAGCCACCAAACGTAACTTGGTTATCAGAGGACTCGAACGTAACACCCTATGACAAATCGGCGCGACTTTAGTCACGATCAAGCTACGAGTGCGGCGCGGGTCTGGAACCTGCGCGGGAAATAGCGCAACCTCACTACTAATACACCGGCTGAGGCGTCCTTGCGGTTTATCCGAGCGCTCGGGGATCAGCCGTGCCCGGACGCCTCTGCCCGATTCACAGATTGGTTTGACGATGGCTGTCCCGATTGACGTCGCGACCGGCCCTGGGGGGCCGGAGCCGGAGCCGGCGCTGGCCATATCGGGTAAGGCCATCGAGGGCCGTTCCCTCGGGCAGATCGCCTGGATGCGGCTGCGGCAGGACAAGGTGGCCATGGCCGGCGGCATCGTCGTGATCCTCCTCATCCTGGTCGCCATCTTCGGACCGCTCCTGGTGCAGAACCCGACCACGTACCACTCCGACCTGATCGATCCGGTGTACAGCCGGCCGAAAGGGCCGTTCGGCGGGATCAGCCTCGCGCATCCGTTCGGCGTCGAGCCGGTGAGCGGCCGGGATATGCTGAGCCGCGTCGTCAACGGCGCGCGGGTGTCGCTGATCATCGCCTTCCTGGCCACCGCGTTGGCGGTCGGCATCGGGGTGGTGATGGGCGTCATCGCCGGCTACTTCGGCGGCTGGGTGGACTCGGTGATCGCCCGGGCGATGGACGTTTTCCTCGCCTTCCCGCTGCTGGTGTTCGCGATCGCGCTGGTCGGCGTCATCCCGTCATCCGCGTTCGGCTTGTCCGGGAACGGCCTGCGGATCGGCCTGCTGATCTTCGTGATCGGCTTCTTCGCCTGGCCGTACATGGGCCGGATCATCCGCGGCCAGACGCTGTCGCTGCGCCAGCGTGAGTTCGTGGACGCCGCGCGTAGCATGGGCGCCCGGGGGCCGTACGTCCTGTTCCGCGAGCTGCTGCCGAACCTGGTCGGGCCGATCCTGGTTTATGCCACGCTGCTGATCCCGACCAACATCTTGTTCGAGGCGGCGCTGTCCTACCTCGGGGTCGGCATCATCCCGCCGCAGCCGAGCTGGGGCGGGATGGTGTCGGACGCGGTCACCGGCAGCTTCTACTCGATCGACCCGATGTACATGATCATTCCGGGGCTGGCCATCTTCATCACGGTGATGGCGTTCAATCTGTTCGGAGACGGACTGCGGGATGCCCTTGATCCGAGGGGCACCCGGTGACGGTCATGCAACCTAGAGTTCGTACGGCGAATAAACGACAGGAGGCGTTCCATCCCATGAGGAGACGCAGGACCTTTGGCCTGGCCGCGTTCGGGGCGGCCGCCGCTATCGCGCTGGCCGCGTGCAGCAGCGGCGGTAGTAGCAGCAGCACTAGCCCGACATCAAGCCCTGGGACGACGGGGTTCAACGCTGCTGTCACCAGCGTGGTCAACCCGTCCACGACTAAGGGCGGGACCATCAACTTCGGCAACAGCAGCGCCCCGGACTCAACCGATCCGGGGAACACCTACTACGCGTACATGTGGAATTTCACCCGGCTCTACGTGATGCCGCTGATGACCTATAAGTCCTGCCCGGGCCAGTGCGGCCTGCAGGTCGTCCCGGACCTGGCCACCGGCCCAGGCGTCGTCAGCGACAACGGCCTGACCTGGACCTACCACCTCCAGCCTGGCGTCAAGTTCGAGGACGGCACCACGGTCACCTCCCAGGACGTCAAGTACGCGGTCGAGCGCACCTTCGACCGCGGCCTGTTCCCGCTGGGGCCCAACTACTTCTCGGGGCTGCTGGGCGGGAACGCGGCGAAGTACCCGGGGCCGTACAAGGACAAGTCGTCCAAGGACAAGATGGGCCTGACCGCGGTCACCACGCCCGACGCGACCACGGTCGTGTTCCATCTCGCGAAGCCGTTCGCGGACTTCGACTACGTGGCCGCGATCCCGCAGACCGCCCCCGTGCCGCCGAGCAAGGACACCGGCGCGAACTACCAGCTGCACCCGGTCTCCACCGGCCCGTACATGTTCCAGAGCTACCAGCTGAACAAGCAGCTGACCCTGGTGCCGAACCCGAACTGGAAGGCGTCCACTGACCCGAACGCCGCGCAGCTGGCCAGCAAGATCACGATGACGATGAACATGAACGCGAACGACATCGACAGCCGGCTGCTGGCCGGTGACCTCCAGGTCGACGCGGCGGGCACCGGCGTCCAGGCCGCCGCCCGGTCCAAGATCCTGTCCTCGCCGTCGCTGAAGGCCACGGCCGATGACCCGCTCGCCGGGTTCACCTGGTTCGCCGCCATCAACACCACGCTGGCGCCGCTGAACAACGTGCACTGCCGGATGGCCATCGAGTACGCGGCGAGCAAGACCAACTACCAGGACGCTTACGGCGGCCCGATAGGCGGCGCGATCGCCACCACGGTGGCACCACCCAACCTGGTCGGGTACAAGTCGTTCGACCTGTACGGGGCCACCACCGATCCGGGCGGGAACGTGGCCAAGGCCAAGTCCGAACTGCAGGCGTGCGGTCAGCCGAACGGCTTCACCACCGGGATCACCTACCGCAGCGACCGGCCCAAGGAGGTCGCCGCGGCCCAGGCGCTGCAGGCCTCGCTGGGCCAGGTCGGGATCAAGACCTCGCTGCACGGCTTCCCGACCAGCACCTACGACGGCAACTTCGCGGGCGTGCCGAAGTACGCGGCCCAGCACGGCCTCGGCATCTCGTTCTACGGCTGGGCGGCCGACTGGCCGGACGGCTACGGCTTCTTCTACTACATCGCGGCCGGCAAGGCGATCAGCCCGGCGGGCAACACGAACCTGGCCCAGCTCAACGACCCGGTGGTGAACGACCTGATCGGCAAGATGGCCACCACCAACGACGCCGCCACGCGGAACTCCTACACCAGCCAGATCGACATGCAGATCATGAAGGACGCGGCCATCCTGCCGGGGGTGTGGGCCAAGTCCCTGCTCTACCGGGGCACCAGCCTGACCAACGTTTATGTCCAGTCCTACTACGGCATGTACAACTACGCCGTACTCGGCGTGAAGTAGTGAAGTAGTGAAGTAGTGAAGTAGACAGCGAGAAAGTGAGGATGCTGGTGCCCGTCCGGGTACCCCGGCCGGGCACCAGCGCTGCACAGTGATCACGTTCATCATCCGGCGGCTGATCGGCACGGTCTTCCTGCTGATCGTGGTCAGCATGATCACGTTCGCCATCTTCTTCCTGCTCCCGCGGCTGGCCGGGCAGAACACGTACCAGCTCGCCACGCAGTACGTAGGACGTAACCCGACCAGGGAGGCGGTCCTCCAGGTCGAGCAGCAGCTGGGCCTGGCCGATCCGCTCTACCTGCAGTACGGCCGGTTCCTCAGGGGCATCGTCGTCGGCGCGCACTACAACAGCGGCACCGGAAGCACCTACTGCCCGCCGCCGTGCTTCGGCTACTCGTTCCGTTCCCAGCAGCCGGTCTGGCCGCAGATGGTCAGCGACCTGCCGGTGACGCTGTCGCTGGCGATCGGCGCGTCGGTGCTGTGGCTGGTCGGCGGGGTGTCGATCGGGGTGATCTCGGCGCTGCGCCGGGGCTCGTTCTTCGACCGGTTCTCGATGGGCGTCGCGCTGGCCGGGGTGTCGCTGCCGATCTTCTTCACCGGGCTGATCTCCCTGGAACTGTTCAGCTACAAGTGGCCGATCTTCCCGAACGTGACGTACGTGAGCTTCACCACCAACCCGCTGTTGTGGGCGCGGAACCTGGTGCTGCCCTGGATCGTCCTGGCGTTCCTGTACGCCGCGCTCTATGCCAGGCTGACGAGGGCGGGCATGCTGGAGACGATGAGCGAGGACTACATCCGCACCGCCCGGGCGAAGGGCCTGCCCGAGCGTACGGTGATCGTCAAGCACGGGCTCCGCTCCGCGCTCACCCCGATCGTGACCATCTTCGGCATGGACCTCGGGCTGCTGCTCGGCGGTGCCATCATCACCGAGGTGACCTTCTCGCTGCACGGGCTCGGCCTGTTCACCGTCATGGCCATCCAGAACCAGGATCTGCCCGAGATCCTTGGGGTCACCATGCTGGCCGCGTTCTTCATCGTGATTGCTAACCTGGTGGTGGACATTTTCTACGCCGTGCTCGACCCGAGGGTGAGGTACTGATGCCAGGCGCCCTGCTTGAGGTCGAGGACCTGCGGATCCACTTCCCCACCCAGGATGGCCTGGTCAAGTCGGTGGACGGCGTCTCGTTCAGTCTCGAGCGGGGCCGCACCCTGGGCATCGTCGGCGAGTCAGGCTCCGGGAAGAGCGTCACCAGCCTCGGCATCATGGGTCTGCACCAGGGCACCCAGGCGCGGATCACCGGGCACATCCGGCTCGGCGGCGAAGAACTGGTCGGGGCCTTGCCAGCCCGGATCCGGGAGCTGCGCGGCGACAAGATGGCGATGATCTTCCAGGATCCGCTGTCCTCACTGCACCCCTACTTCACGGTGGGCAACCAGATCATAGAGGCGCACCGGGTCCACCATCCCGAGGCGACCAAGCAGCAGGCCCGCCAGCGTGCCGTCGACATGCTGGGCCGGGTCGGCATTCCGGAGCCCGCCGTCCGGGTGGATGACTACCCGCACCAGTTCTCCGGCGGCATGCGACAGCGCGTGATGATCGCCATGGCGCTGGTCAACGATCCCGAGCTGCTGATCGCGGACGAGCCCACCACCGCCCTCGACGTCACCGTCCAGGCGCAGATCCTGGACCTGATCTCCGATCTGCAGGCCGAGTTCGGCTCTGCGGTCATCATGATCACCCACGACCTCGGCGTGGTCGCCGAGCTGTCCGACGACATCCTGGTGATGTACGCGGGCCGGGTGGCCGAGTACGGGTCGGCCGCGGACATCTTCGCCCGCCCGGGTCATCCGTACACCTGGGGGCTGCTGGCCTCGATGCCGCGCATGGACCGGGAGCGGCTTACCCGGCTGGTCCCGATCCCGGGCACGCCGCCCAGCCTGATCAGGGTGCCTCCGGGCTGCCCATTCCATCCGCGCTGCCGTTACGGCCACCTCAACGGCGGGCGCAGTGAGACCGAGGTGCCCGAGCTGCGTGACACGGAAGACCCGGGGCACCGGGTGGCTTGCCACCTGACCGCCGCGGAGAGGACCAGGCAGTGGGCCTTGCTTGCTGCGGGCGAGGTTCCCGAAGACGTCAGGGAAATGGTGCCGCGAGGCGGGGTGGAGGCATGAGCGAGCAGACCGAGACCCCGCTTGCCAGGGACGGCAACGGCGGCCAGCCGGCCGGCGACGTGCTGCTGAGGGTCACCGGCCTGGTCCGGCATTTCCCCGTCACCCGCGGGGTGGTGTTCAGGCGCAAGGTCGGCGCGGTCCAGGCCGTGGACGGCATCGACCTCTCCGTGGTCAGGGGCCAGACCCTCGGCCTGGTCGGCGAATCGGGCAGCGGCAAGACCACCACCGGCCGACTGCTCGTCCGGCTGGACGAGCCGACCAGCGGCCAGATCGTCATCGACGGTAACGACGTCACGCACCTGCGGCAGGGCAAGATGCGCCCGCTGCGGCGCGAGATCCAGATGATCTTCCAGGATCCCTACTCCTCGCTCAATCCCCGGCACACGGTCGGCGCGATCGTGGGCGCGCCGTTCCGGTTGCAGAGGGTCAAGCCGCCGGGCGGGGTCAAGCGTGCCGTGCAGGAGCTGCTCGAGCTGGTCGGCCTTAACCCCGAGCATTACAACCGGTACCCGTACGAGTTCTCCGGTGGCCAGCGGCAGCGCATCGGGATCGCCCGCACGCTCGCGCTGCGGCCCAAGTTGATCGTCGCCGACGAGCCGGTCTCCGCGCTGGACGTGTCGATCCAGGCGCAGGTCATCAACCTGCTCGAGGACCTGCAGGACGAGCTGGGCCTGACCTACGTGGTGATCGCGCACGACCTGTCCGTGGTCCGGCATATCAGCGACCAGGTAGCGGTCATGTACCTCGGCAAGATCGTAGAGGTGGCCAGCCGGGACCAGCTGTACGCCACGCCGCGGCATCCGTACACGGTCGCGCTGCTCTCCGCGGTTCCCGTGCCCGAACCGCTCACCAGCGGAGATGGCCAGCGGGAACGGCGCAAGCGCATCAGGCTGGAGGGTGACGTACCGAGCCCGCTCAACCCGCCGCCGGCCTGCCGCTTCCACACCCGGTGCTGGAAGGCGCAGCAGATCTGCCGTACCCAGGAGCCCCCGCTGGCCGAGCTCGTCTCCGGTCACCGGGTCGCCTGCCACTTCCCCGAGAACACGCCGCAGGTCAATGAGGACGCCAAGCCCGCCGCCGCGGCGGACTAGGCGTTCTCCTGCACGAACACCCGGGAACCCAGCCACAGGAACACCACGGCCATGCCCACGGCCACCGCGATCCCCTCGACCATGATCGTGTTGAAGTAGTGGCCGAGGTAGGCCTCGCGCATGGCGTCGATGATGTAGCGGAACGGGCTGATCCTGGCTATGCCCTGCAGCCAGCCGGGGCCCAGCGTCAGCGGCAGGAAGATCCCGGATAGCAGCAGCAGCGGCACCACCACCGTGTTGATCAGCGGGGCGAACGCGTCCTCGCTCTTGACCAGCAGGCCGGTGGCGTAGGACACCGAGGCCAGCCCGATGGCGACGAACATGATGAACACGAACCCGATCAGCACCGCGGGCAGAGGTGCCCGCAGCCCGAACGCCACCCCGACGACCACCAGCACGGCCGCCTGCACGACCAGCGTGACCACGTCCCGCAGCACCCGCCCGGCCATGATGGCGAGCCGGTTCACCGGCGTGACCCGGAACCGCTCGATCACGCCCGACCGCCAGTCCGAGATGATGGCGAAACCCACGAAGGTGGAGCCGAACAGCGCGAGCTGGATCAGCAAGCCGGGCACGAAGAAGCGGTACGCGTTGCCGCCCCCGCCCAGCGAGGCACCCGGCAGCCCTTTCAGCAGCGGGCCGAACAGCGCCAGGTACAAGATGGGCTGGGTCAGGCCGATGATGACCCAGGCCGGCTGGCGCAGCGCCAGCCGCTCCTGGCGGCGGAAGACCAGCATCGTGTCGCGGATGAAGGACATGACGGCTACTCCTTGCTCGCCGCGGCGGGTCCGCGGGCCGGACGGCCGTTCGCGGCCGGAGAATGGGAGTCATCGCGCAGCGACCGCCCGGTCAGGGTGAGGAACACGTCGTCCAGTGTCGGCCGGGACAGGTTGATGGACTCCAGCGTGATGTCGGCCGCGTCCAGCACCCGGAGCAGCGACGGCAGCGCCTGCTCGCCGCGTTCCACGGTCAGCTTGAGGGTGCCGTCGGCCGCCGTGATCTCGCGCACCACGGCCTGGCCGGCCAGCAGCGTGCGGGCGGGACCGTCCGCCCCGGACACCCGCAGCGTCACCACGTCGCCGGAGATGCGCCGCTTGAGCTCGTCGGGCGTGCCCTCGGCCGCGATCACCCCGTTATCGATGATGAACACCCGGTCGCACAGGACGTCCGCTTCCTCCAGGTAGTGCGTGGTGAGGAAGACGGTGGTGCCGAGCTCGGACCTGAGCCTGGCGATGTGGTCCCACAGGTTGCTCCGGCTCTGCGGGTCCAGCCCGGTGGTCGGCTCGTCCAGGAAGACCAGCGGCGGCCGGTGCACCAGCCCGAGCGCGATCTCCAGCCGCCGCCGCTGGCCGCCGGACAGCGTCTTGACCAGCCGCTGCTCCAGCCCGGTCAGCTCGAGCTGATCGATGAGCAGTCCCGCGCGCTGCTGCGCCTCGCCCCCGCCGATGCGGTACAGCGCGGCCTGGTCCAGCAGTTCCTCGATGA
>Ga0070699_100006306_pt1 | contig 10347 bp, 6 predicted proteins | sample KBSK1503metaG_FD_65473 | JGI IMG/M metagenome (GOLD analysis project Ga0070699, IMG submission 65473) | Corn, switchgrass and miscanthus rhizosphere microbial communities from Kellogg Biological Station, Michigan, USA - KBS K1-50-3 metaG | ecosystem: Host-associated > Plants > Roots >... | reverse complement strand
CGACGCTGGCGCGCTACTTCATCGATCGCTTCTGCCACGACCTGAACAAGAAGGCGCTCATCCTCTCGCCGGCCGCGGAACAGGAGCTTTGCGCCTACGGCTGGCCGGGGAACGTGCGTGAGCTGCAGAACTGCATCGAGCGCGCCGCCATCCTGACCGAGGGCGAGACGATTCATCCACGTCACCTCAATCTCTCGTTCCGGGACGCCGCGCCGGCGGCGGGCGATGAGGAAGATCAGAGTCCGTGGTCGAAGATCGATCTGTCGGGGAGCCTGGCGGAGGTCACGCGGCGCACGCTGGCCGAAGTCGAGCGGCGCAAGATCGAGCTCGCGCTGAAGGAAGCCTCGGGCAACCGCGGCCGCGCGGCAGAGCTGCTGCAGGTCAGCTACAAGACGTTTCTCGCGAAGCTGAAAGATCACGGGCTCGACGGGCAGGCCTGACGTATTGCGTTCTAGGACTTGAATCCCACCTGCTTCAACGCGCTCTTCATCTCCTTTTCCGTCACATCGTCGACGATCGTCGTCGCGCCGATGGTCGTCGGCAGGACGAAGTGGAGCCGGCCGGCGACCATCTTCTTGTCGTGCTTCATCGCCTCGAGGATCTGAGACGTTGAAAGGTCGGCGATCGGCGGCAGCGGACCGAGGCTGGCGATGACGTCCGCCAGCGCCTGACCATCGGTTTCCGCGAGCGCTCCGCGGCCGCGCGCGAGCTCCGCTGCCACCAGCATTCCGTACGCGACGGCTTCGCCGTGGCGGTAGCGCCGGTACTTCGTCACCGCCTCGAGCGCGTGGCCCGCGGTGTGACCGAAGTTGAGGATCCGCCGAGGCCCCGCCTCGCGCTCGTCCGCCGCCACGACGTCGGCCTTGATCCGGCACGATTCGGCGATGATCGGCGTGAGTGCAGCCGCCGTGCGCGCGAAGATTTCCTTGCGCTGCTTCGCGACGCGGTCGAACAGCGATGCGCTCGACGTCATCCCGTACTTGATCACTTCGTAGAGGCCGGCGCGGAACTCACGCCGCGGCAGCGTCGCGAGCACCACCGGGTCGACGACGACCGCGTCCGGCTGATAGAACGATCCAATCAGGTTCTTGCCGAGCGGGTGATTCACGCCGACCTTGCCGCCGATCGCGCTGTCGACCTGCGCGAGCAGCGTCGTCGGCACGTGGACGAGGCTGATGCCCCGCAGGTACGTCGCGGCGGCGAATCCCGCCATGTCGCCGATGACGCCGCCGCCGAACGTGATGAGCGTCGACGCGCGATCGGCGTTGACGCGCGTCAACGCGTCGTAGATGCGCGACACGGTCGCGAGATGCTTGTAGCGCTCGCCGTCGGGCACCAGGATCGGTTGCTCGGAGGTGACGCCGGTTCGGCCGAACTGCACACCGTGGAAGCGCCACACGAGCGGGCTTGACACGACGAACCGCCGCTCGGGCAAACGAATGTCGTTGATCAGGCGGGCGAGACGATCGAGCGCACCATTGTCGATCGTCACGCGGTAGCTGCGTGATGGCGTGGAGACATCGATGCGGACAGGATCCATCGAGTGGCTTTGCTAGCATAGCTGAGCGATGTCACATGTGGCGACGTGAGAAATGCATTCAATCAATTCTGTGATTGTCGGCGGCGGCATCGCCGGATTGCGCGCGGCAATCGGTCTCGCATCCGCCGGCGGCGTCGTCGTGCTCACGAAATCCGATCCGACGGAGAGCAACACCGGCTACGCACAGGGCGGCATCGCCGCCGCTATCGGAGACGACGACAGCCCGCAGCTGCATGCGTCGGACACCATGCGCGCCGGCGACGGGTTGTGCGACGCAGACGCCGTTCGAGTGCTCGTCGAGAACGGACCCCAGTACGTTCGCGAGCTCATCGAGTGGGGTACGCGATTCGATCGCGACGCACGCGGCGCGATCGCACTCGGCCGCGAGGCGGCGCATAGCGTCCGGCGCGTTTTGCACGCAGGCGACGCGACCGGGCGCGAAATCGGCCGCGTGTTGTGGGACCGCGTGCGCGCCCTCGGTTCGGTCGAAACCATCGATCACGCGCGGGTGACCGACGTGCTGACCCAGGGCGGCGCGGCGGCCGGTGTGGCGTACATCGACGGCAATGGTGCCCGGCGTGAGGTGCGTGCCCCCGCGACGCTGCTGGCAACCGGCGGCGCCGGCCGGATTTTTCGCGAGACGACCAACCCGCCGGTTGCGACGGGCGACGGCATCGCGCTCGCGTACCGCGCCGGAGCGCGCGTGGCAGATCTGGAATTCGTCCAGTTTCATCCGACCGCGCTGAACCGCGCCGGCGCGCCGCGCTTCCTCATCTCCGAGGCGCTGCGCGGCGAAGGCGCGCGTCTCGTGAACGATCGTGGCGAGGCGTTCATGTCGCGTTATCACCCCGACGGCGACCTCGCGCCGCGCGACGTCGTCGCCCGCTCCATCGTCCGCGAATCCGAGCTGACCGGTGGCGCAATCTTCCTGACCCTCGCGCACCTCGACGCGGCGTATGTGACGAGTCGCTTTCCGACGATTGCGGCGATGTGTCGGGAAATCGGACTCGATCTCGCGCGCGATCCGATCCCGGTCGGTCCGGCCGCGCACTACATCATGGGCGGCGTTGAGACCGACGAATGGGGACGCACGTCGGTGCCGGGACTCTACGCAGCCGGCGAAGTCGCGTGCACCGGCGTTCATGGCGCAAACCGCCTCGCGAGCAATTCGCTGCTCGAAGGGCTCGTCTTCGGGGCTCGCGCCGCGAGCGCCATGCAGGGGAGGCCGCAGGCGGCGCCGCTCAAAGCGGACCGCGTGATCGTTCACGGACTGGAGCGAACACATCGGTCCGCCCGTGTGACCGTGGCAGGGACCGAGCGATGCCTGAATCCAGGCGAGATGGCGCTAGATGACATCCGCGATCTCATGTGGCGTCGCGTCGGCTTGTTCCGCTCGCGCGACGGCCTCGCGGAGGCGGTGTCTGTCCTCGACGCGGCCGCTGCGGCGGAACCGCGGGACGCGGCGACGCGCAACCTCATCGTGGTCGCGAGGCTGATCGCCGGCGCGGCGCTTCGCCGCGACGAAAGCCGCGGCGGCCATTTCCGGGCAGACTTCCCGAAGCGCGACGATATACACTGGAAAGTCCATCTCGTCGATCACCATGCCTAAACAAGACAAAGCGGACGCGTTCGTTACCGAGATCACTCCCCGTTCGGAAGACTTCTCGCGCTGGTACCTGGACATCGTGCGCCGCGCCGAACTCGCCGACTACTCGCCGGTGAAGGGCTGCATGGTCATCAGGCCGTATGGCTACGCGGTCTGGGAACTGATTCAGCAGGCGTTCGACGCCGAGTTCAAGAAAACCGGCCACGTCAACGCGTACTTTCCGTTGTTCATTCCCGAGAGCCTGCTGCACAAGGAGGCGGAGCACGTCGAAGGATTCGCGCCGCAAGTCGCGTACGTGACGCATGGCGGCGGCGAGGAGCTCGAAGAGAGGCTCGTCGTCCGGCCGACGTCGGAAGCGATCATCGGCACGATGTACGCGAAATGGATCCAGTCGTGGCGCGATCTGCCGATCCTGATCAATCAGTGGGCGAACGTCGTGCGTTGGGAGAAGGTGACGCGTCCGTTCCTCAGAACGACCGAGTTCCTATGGCAGGAAGGGCATACCGCCCACGAGAGGTACGAAGAGGCCGAAGCCGAAACGCTGATGATCCTCGACCTGTACGCGAAGGTCGCGGAAACCGTCATGGCGATGCCGGTGGTGAAGGGAATGAAGAGCGAGAGCGAGAAGTTCGCGGGAGCGCTCAGAACCTACTCAATCGAAGCGTTGATGGGCGACGGCCGCGCGCTCCAGGCCGGCACGTCGCACAACCTCGGACAGAATTTCGCGAAGGCGTTCGACATCACGTTCCAGGCGCGCGACAAGTCGGTCCAGCACGTGTGGGGCACTTCGTGGGGCGTGTCGACGCGACTCGTCGGAGGGGTCATCATGACGCACGGCGACGACAGCGGTCTCGTCCTGCCGCCTCGCGTGGCGCCGTACCAGGTCGTCATCGTGCCCATCGGCCGCGACAACTGGCGCGAAACGGTGCTGCCCAAGGCCCAGGAGGTTCAGCAGCAGTTGCGGTCGGCCGGCATCCGCGTGACGCTCGACGAGCGCGACGAACGTCCCGGATGGAAGTTCTCGGAATGGGAGCTTCGAGGCGTGCCGCTGCGCGTCGAAATCGGTCCGAAGGACATCGAGAAGTCGGCCGTGCTCGTCGCCCGTCGCGACACCCGCGAGAAACAGAGCCTCGCCATGGACGGACTGGCGACTCGCATTCAGCAGCTCCTCGACGACGTGCAGCGGAGCCTGTTCGATCGCGCGCGGACGTTCCGTGACGAGCACACTCACCGCGTCTCGACCTACGAAGAGTTCAAGCAGGTGATGGAAGGACGTCCCGGCTTCGTCATCGCGCCCTGGTGCGGGTCGACCGATTGCGAAGCGCAGATCAAGAACGAGACGCAGGCGACCATTCGCAACATGCCCAGGAGCGGCGCGCCCGGAGGCTCGTGCATCCGCTGCGATCAGAAGGCGATCGCCGAGGCGTGGTTTGCGAAATCGTACTGAGTGTCAGTCGGCGTCGCCGATGCGTTTCGGCCCGACGATCCACGCAATGGCGATGCTGAGCAGATAGAGCCCGACCATCGGCGCCGCGAAGATCGCCTGCGTCATCATGTCGCCCGTCGGCGTGATGACCGCGGCGACGATGAAAATGATCAGGAATGCGTACTTGAAGTTCTTGGCGAGGAACCGCGCGGTGATCAGCTTGATGCGCGCCAGGAAGTACACGATCGTCGGCATCTGGAAGACCAGCCCCATGCCGATCAGCATCTTCGTGTACAGCCCGAACACGTCTTCGAGCTTCGGCATGAAGGCCAGATCCGGCGTGTTGAAGCTCGCGAAGAAGGCCATCATGAACGGGAACGAGACGTAGTGATTGAACAAGGCGCCCGCGACGAACCCGATCGTCGTGAACAACACGAACGGAATCGCCATCCGTTTCTCGTTCGAGTAGAGGCCCGGCGCGATGAACATCCAGACCTGATACATGATGTACGGCGCAGCGACGACGGCGCCGGCGATGAGCGCCACCGTGATGTACAGCGAAAACGCCTCGCCCGGCTGCGTGTAAATCAGCTTGACGCCCGGCGGCAGCGCCTTGCGCGTCGGCGCAAGGATGAAATTGAAAATCGGATTGATGAAGGCGAACGTGACGAGGATCCCGACGGCCACCGCGAGGCACGATCGCACGATTCGTTTCCGGAGCTCGTCGAGGTGCTCCAGAAACGACATCTTGCCTACGCCGAGCAGGTCGTCTTCTTCGTCCGGCGGAAGCTCTTTGTAGGCGCCCGATTGGGTGCCGGGAAAGGGAACCAGAGCCATCAGGCTGACCGATCAGGCGCTGTGGTCGGCGGTACGCGCGGACTCTTCCGTGTGGGGTGTAGCAGTGACCGAGGCAGGCGGGGGCGCCTGCTTGGCCGCCGTTTCCTTCTGTTCCTCGATGCGAATCTCCTCCTCCAGCGTGTTCCGCAGCTCGTTCGAGGCTTTCTTGAATTCGGCGAGGCTCTTTCCGAGCGAGCGGCCGAGCTCAGGCAACTTCCGCGGTCCAAAAATGATCAGAGCGATCACAAAAATGATGATCAGCTCCGGCATGCCGATGGAACCAAACATGTGCCCCCGCTTTCTGCGAGAAATGAGCTGCCATTATAACCCATAAGCGACCCCGAAGTCGTTGCCGGGCTATAAGTTATCTGTTACGATGCCCGGTATATGCGCCGTTACCGACCTCTGCCCGCCGTCGTCTTCGCCATCATCGTCTCTGCTCTCGTCGGCGGCCTGTTCGGCCGGAGCGCGCTCGCGACCGACGACAAGATTCCGGACCACTATCGTGCATTCACAGCCGCGCTGAGCGCCATCGAAAACAGCTACGTCGACAAGGTCGAGTCCGACGCGCTGGTGACCGGGGCGATTCGCGGCATGCTCGGCACGCTCGATCCGCATTCGAGTTATTTCACGCCGAAGGAATACGCGCAGATGCGCGAGCGGCAGGAAGGCCGCTATTACGGCATCGGCGTATCGATCGTCGCGGTCGACGGCGACATCACAGCGGTCACGGTTTTCGAGGGATCGCCGGCGTACAAGAAGGGGATTCGCAGCGGTGACGTCATCGCCAAGGTCAATGCGAAAGACGCGAAGGGATGGACCACCGAGCAGGCGATGCGCGAGCTGCGCGGCCCGCGCGGGACGACGGTCGACGTCGAGATCAGGCGCCGCGGCTACGAAGCGCTCATTCCGTTCCAGCTGACGCGCGACGAAGTCTACATTCCCACGGTCCCCGCGTATTTCATGATCGATTCGACGACGGGGTACATCCGGATGCAGGACTTCGGCGAGAACACCGACCGCGACGTGAAGCACGCGCTTCATGATCTCACGTCGAAGGGGATGCGCCGACTGCTGTTCGACATCAGGAACAATCCGGGCGGTCCGCTCGATCAGGCGATTCAGGTGGCCAACGAGTTCCTGCCGCGCGGACGAATGATCGTATACACCCGCGGCCGCATCGCGAACTCGGATCAGGACTACCGAGCGAAGGACGACGGCGAGTTTACCGACATTCCCATCGTGCTGCTCGCCAACCGCAACAGTGCGAGCGCATCGGAAATCGTTACCGGCGCGCTCCAGGATCACGATCGCGCGTACGTCGTCGGCGAAACGACGTTTGGCAAGGCGCTCGTTCAGTCCGTGTACCGCATCAGCGCGGGCGCAGGCCTCGCGCTGACGACCGCTCATTACTACACGCCGAGCGGCCGGCTCATTCAGCGGCCGTGGGACGCGAGCTTCGATGAGTATCTGAGCTATGGCCTGAAGGATCAGTCCGAAGTGCGGTCGCACGCGGCGAGCGAGTTGAAGCACACCGATGCCGGACGTCCGGTCTACAGCGGCGGCGGCATCGAGCCCGACAAGCGGCTCGTGGGTCCGTTCGAAGGGTTCAATCCGGGCCGGCTCGGTCGGCAGTTCTACGCGCGCCAGGCATTCGAGCGCTTCGCGCAGCGGTTCTCGGCCGAGGGCGACACGCGCGTGAGCGGCACGTCGATCGGCCGCAAGACCGTCAAGCCGAACTTCGTCGTCGACGACGCGATGCTCGCCGATTTCCGCGAGCAGTTGAAAGGCGACCGCGTGCGCCTCGACGATGAGGCGTTCAAGAAGGACATCGACTTCATTCGCGCGATGATTCGGTTCCGCATCGACGAGGCGGTCTTCGGCATTGCCGAAGCGCGCCGACATCTGGTCGGCGTCGATCCGCAGGCACAGGCCGCTCTCGCCCTGTTCGGCGAAGCGCAGAAGCTCACCGAGTTGAGCAAGGCAGGGCGGACGAAAGCGCATTAGATCGAGGTAGGGCAGCCGACCGCTACGTATTGGGCTGCGATTGGCGGTTGCCGCAATATTTAGTCGTGTTACACTGACGACCGAATTTTGGCCCCGGGGCCGTTTTCCTGCCGGGAAGACGAAAGGGCTATCAAATCGGTCGCTTGTCTGGTTGTACTCCCAGCCAACCTGAATTACGGTTCGCCAGGACGCTTGGCTGAAGCCTCGCGGGCTTTACCGGCGTCACGGCCGGGTGTGTCCATATATGCGTCTGCAACGTCTCGAAATCAACGGCTTCAAATCGTTCTCCGACCGGTCGGAGCTCGCCTTCGATGACGGCGTGACCGCCATCGTCGGCCCCAACGGCTGCGGCAAGAGCAACGTCGCCGACGCGATCACATGGGTCATGGGCGAGCAGAGCGCCAAGAGCCTGCGCGGCGACAAGATGGAAGACGTCATCTTCAGCGGCAGCGACGCGCGCAAGCCGACCGCGGCGGCCGAAGTGAAGCTGAAGTTCAGCGGATTTCTCAAGACCGTCGTGGCGGAGACCGTCTCGTCCGACTCGACGCCGACTCCCGTGAACGGCAACGGCCACCACGGGAATGGAAACGGACATCACTCGCACCATCCGGCCGACGCCGAACGCCGCGTCGATCTCGCCGAGGAGATCATCCAATCCGTCGCGCGCGAAATCGAAGTCACACGCCGGCTGTATCGCTCGGGCGAGAGCGAATACCTGATCGACGGCCAGGTGTGCCGCCTGAAAGACATCCACGATCTTCTGATGGATACGGGCCTCGGTGCGAAGGCCTACGCCATCATCGAGCAGGGGAAGATCGGGATGATCCTCAGTTCGCGCCCCACCGATCGGCGGCAGCTCATCGAAGAAGCGGCGGGCGTCACGAAGTACAAAGCGCGGCGGCGCGCCGCGGAGCTGAAGCTCGAAGCGGCGCAGCAGAACCTGACGCGGATCGACGACATCGTGTTCGAGGTCGACAAACAGCGCGGGACGCTGAAGCGGCAGGCGGCGAAGGCGCGCCGGTATCAGAAGCTGCGCGACGAGCTCCGGCGGTGGGAGAAGGTGCTCTTCGCGCGCAAGTATCGTCAGCTCGCCGAATCCATCGCGTCTGCGCGGGCACGGCTCGCCGAGGCGCGCGAGCGCGAGTCGGTCGCGGCGGCACGCGTCTCGGAAATCGAGAGCGATCTCGGCCGCGTGCGGATTGAGCTCGTCGAGGCGGAATCGCGCGCAACGGCGGCGCGCGAAGCCGCGCACGCCCGGGAGCTGTCGATCAACCGCCGGCAGCAGCAGATCGCGTTCGACGGGGAGCAGGTGCAGGCGCTCGACGCGCGGACCGCCGCCGTCGCGGCGGAGCGCGAGGCGATTCAAACGCGGCGCGAGCCGGCCCGCGCGTCGCTGATGTCGCGCCGCGCCGCGGCTGCCGCCGCCAACGCCGAACGCGATCGCGCGGCCGCGGCCTTCGCCGCCGAGTCGCAGGCGTACGAAGCGGCACATCGCGACATCGAAGGGCTCGAAGCCGACGTCGAAGCGGCGCGCAGCGAAGTCTTCTCGGCCATCAACTCGGCGACCGCGCTGCGGCATGCCGTCGAGCACGCGGCCGCGGCGCGTGAGAAGGTTGCCGAGACGCTGGCGAAGCTGGATGTCGAGAACGGCGACGTGCGCGTCGAGTCGGACCGCGTGGCGCTCGAGCGGGCGGCGGCTTCCGATGGTCTCCGGCGCACCCACGACGCGATCGAGGCGACGCGCGTTGCGCGCGCCGCGCGCGAGTCGGAGCTCGCGAGCGCGCGCATCGAACACGACTGGCGCGCGCGATCGGTGCGCGCACGCGAGCACGAGCTCGCCGGTCTCGACGCGCGGTTGAAATCGCTCGAGGAGCTCGACGCGGCGCGCGCCGGATTCGGCGACGCTCCGCGGGCCGTTCTGGCGCAGGCCAACGGGCAGGTGAACCAGCAGGGCGCCGTTGCCGATTACCTCGAGGTGGAAGCGGGATACGAGCGCGCCGTCGACGCCTGCCTCGGCGATCTCCTGCAGCACGTCGTCGTCGAGCGCCCGGAACACGCATCCGCAGGATTCCAGCTGGTTCGGCAATCGGGTGTCGGGCGGTGCGGATTCGTCATCACCGCAGCAGCCGACAGCGTAGGGGCGGAGCGTGCTCCATCCGCGGCGACGCCGACGTCGACGGGTCGGGTCGAGCAAGCTCGGCCCCTGCAGGACGGAGTCGTACTGCTGTCATCGATCGTTCGCGTAGGCGGGCCGCACGCCGCTGCAATTCGATCGGCGATCGGGGACGCCTGGGTCGCTCAGTCGTATCAACGGGCCGCTGACATCAGCCGCCTGACGCCGTTGCCCGTCGCCACGCTCGATGGCGAAGTGTTCCACGGACCTGCGCTCGTGTCCGGCGGCACGCGCGCCGAAGCCCGCGGCATTCTCGAGACCAAGCGCGAGATCAAGCAACTGCGCGAGCGCATCGCCGTGGAGCGTGGCGCGCTGATGCGTCTCGCGCAGGAAACGGCGGAGCTCGAAGCCGCGATCGCGCAGGCGTCGAGCGCCATCGCGGCGCTCAACGCCGAGCACCACAAGCACGAAAAGGCGATTGTCGGCTACGAATCGCAGCTCCAGCACGCCAGGGACGAAGAGACCCGTCTCGCGCAGCGGGCCGAACAGCTCGTGCGCGAGCGACGCCAGGCGGAAGAGGAGCGTGACGCGATCGATCGGCGTCAGGAAGAGGCGCGTGCCTCGATCGCGCGGCTCGAAAACGATCAGCGCCTCGCCGACGAGCGGCTGACCGTCGCGCAGCGGCGGTTGTTCGAAGCGCGCGAGTCGGTCGACGAATTGAGCCGCCGCGCGGCCGAGGCGGGCGCGGCGCACGCTGCGCTCGTCGAGCGTGCGAGCGCGCTGGCCGTCGAAGTGCAGCGGCTCGAGGAAGCGGCGGC
>Ga0070699_100006305_pt1 | contig 10347 bp, 9 predicted proteins | sample KBSK1503metaG_FD_65473 | JGI IMG/M metagenome (GOLD analysis project Ga0070699, IMG submission 65473) | Corn, switchgrass and miscanthus rhizosphere microbial communities from Kellogg Biological Station, Michigan, USA - KBS K1-50-3 metaG | ecosystem: Host-associated > Plants > Roots >... | reverse complement strand
GACGGCGTGTGGTTCACGACGGTGGTCCAGATCGGCGTCGCCCTGGCCGCGATCGCCGGATACGTGATCGCGATCCGTGCCGCCGGCATGGTCGGCGCAGCGGTCGTGTCGACGCTCGCATACGCCAGCCTGGCGGTCATCGCCCTCGCCGCGGTTCGGGCACGTCACCCATTCTCATTGATGACCCTGATCCCGACGCCACGGACGCTCAAGACGACGTTCGCCGCGTCCGAACCGGTGGATTGAGCCGGCTCGCGGTCAGATCGAGCCGGCTCGCCATCAGATCCAGCCCTCGGACCGGGCGTAGGATCGGACGGCGTCCGGAAACGGGGTCGGCGGTGCCAGCCCGAACGCCTCGATCGCCGGAGCTGGGTCGCTCCAGAACCTGATCGGTTCCTCGCCCGGATTCGGTCGAAGGACGACGTCGAACCGTGGCGCACCGAGCGCCTCGGAGATCCGTCCGACCTGAACCGCGAGCGGCACCGGGTCACCACCGCACAGGTCGAAGGTGCCGCCGTTGTCGTGGGCAACGGCGGCGATCAGAGCTGCGCCTACCCACTTCACCTCGACCGGGTCGCTGAGGGAGCTCGGGTCGCCGGTGAGCTCGAGCGGCCGGCCGGCCGCGATCGCCTGCGCGACCCGCGGGATCAGGCGACTCGGGCGCTCGCCGCGGCCGAAGGCGTTGTAAAGGCGGAAGATCGCGACCTCCTCGACCTTGCCCTGGGACGCCAGCGCACGAACGAACCCCTCGACGTAGCGCTTCGAGAGCGCGTATGCCATCGGCGGATCGACGGGCAGGCCTGGGTGGACTGGGCCCTCGAGACCGGCGTACACGGCGGCCGACGACAGCAGGACGACACGCCGCGTCAAGACCCGGGAAAGGAGCGCACCAGCGACGCCGCCGCTGGCTATCAGGTCACGCCAGGGCTCGGACGCGGCGACGGCGTGGCTCGCATTGCCGGCCAGGTGGATCGTGACATCGAATGGCTCCGTCAGCGCCGGCGGCAGCGGATCGCTGAGCTCGCCGCTCCAGCGGACGGGCCGGATGGCTCCCGCATCCGGCGCGTCCTGACGCGACAGCGCGATGACGTCCCAGTCCGCGGGCGCTGCCGCAACGACGTGGCGTCCGATGAAGCCGCCGGCTCCGGTGATGAGAACGCGCGGCCGGTCGGTGCTCACTCGATCGGAAACGTCGCCGCGTGCCAGGCGATCGTCCGGCGCACGCCCTCCTCGAGGCCGACCTCGGCCTCAAAGCCGAGCCGCTCGCGCGCCTTCTCGAACGACGCGTTCTTGATCGACGTGACCAGCCGCCCTGGATCCGTCAGACGGATGAGGTCGGTCGGCTTGTCCAGCAGGCGGCAAAGCAGCTCCGCGACCTCGGTCATCGGCCTAGGGTCGGACCGACCGATGTTGAACGCCTCGTACGAGGAGCCGTCCCAGTTCTCCATGAGCAGGCGGCACCCCATCACGATGTCGTCGATGAAGCACCAGCTCCGTGTCGTCCCGCGATGGACGTCGATCGGCAGGTCGTGGCGCAGCCGGTCGATGAAGTTCGTCATCGCGCTCCGGTACGGATCGGGGCGCTCGCCGGGCCCGTAGCACATGAAGAAGCGCATGCTCGCCGCACGCAGAGGACCAGTCCCGGAGAAGTGACGCAGGTACTGCTCGGCCTGCAGCTTGGAGAGCCCGTAGCAGTTCGTCGGTCGCAGGACCGTGTCGGTTTCGAGCTCCTCCGAGACTACCTCGGCGCCATGGTCGCCGTAGATCTCCGACGTGGACGCGAAGTACAACCGGGCGCCGTATTCTGCGCACAGCTGGATGAGGTTGAGCGTGCCAGAGACGTTGATGTCGACACAGCGGCGCGGAAACTGCTCGCCGTTCTCCCGCCCGACCTCACCCGCGAGGTGGAAGACGTGCTCGATCGGCCAGCTCCGGAAGAGCTCCGTGAGCTCCTCGTACCGAGTGACATCGGCTCGTTGGTAGTCCGGCTCCTTGCGGATCGCGATGTCCGTGACCTTCACGTCATAGCCGTGGTCGCGGAGGTCCTGGGCGAGTCGTCGACCGATCACGCCTAGACCGCCGGTGATCAGCACAGCCATGGACTCGGACTCCTAAGCTCAAAGGGATGGGCGGCGGCAACGCCACTGCTCAGCGACTGGACCTGACGGACCCGCGGTGCGACGGCCTCGCGACGACGATATCAGCCTGGGTCACATCGATCACCCGCGTCACCTATGATCAATCCGGATGGAGTCGACGGACACCAGTGGGGGACGGCCGCAACAGCTGGCCCGGCCTGGCGCCGACGCCACCTCGATCGGTTGGCATAACGACGCGGTAGCGCCCTCGGCCTTCCGCCGCTTGGGGGGACCGCAATGACGACATCGCTCCGAACGACGCGTCGTTCGGCAGCGCCGATCGGCCGGCCGGCCGTCCGAAGTGACGTCCGTTCCGCGGCCGCGGTGATCCTCCTGTTGGCTGGTGCGCTGGCTGCCTCGTGGGTCGCGGTCTTCGATGCGCGACTTGCCTGGGCCGTGGCGGCTATCGGCGCGATCGCGATCGGTGTGGTCGCGACCGGGACCCGAGCCCGCTGGATCGCGTTGTCACTCATCCCCGCATCGCTCCTCACCGAGAGCGCGATCGTCCCATTCGACGGTCGATACATCCCCGTCCTGATGCTTGCCGGTGCGCTCGGCGTCGCCCTCCGATCGAGGACCGGCGCCGCTTTCGAGTTCGCGCGACTGCTGCCTCGATGGTTCGTCGTCGCCATCGGCGCGTACCTGGCCTGGGCTCTGGTCGCCACGCTCGCCACGATCTCGTTCGGCGAGCTCGAATACGTCGCGGGAATTGTTGTGACGCTGGGAGCCGCGTTCGTCGCAACCCCGATGTTGCTGACCTCGGATCTCGGCCTGAAACGGGTCTTCATGATCATTTCGGTCAGCGGCGCGGCGTTGTTGATCTTCGGCTTGGTCCTGGCCGCGGGTGGTGGCATCACGTTGCTCGGCAGGGCCGTGGGCGTCTACTTCATCACCGAGATCGTCGTCTTCGGAATGCCGACGGGGATCGTCTTTCCGCAGAACTACGGACCGTTCCTCGGACCCGCAACTGAGTACCTCGCATTTGCCATCGCGACCTCGGCGTACCTGGGTGCGACTGCGGAGGGCCGCCGTCGTTGGCTTCTCTGGGCGATCGCCCTGTTCTGCGTCGTCGGGTTGGTGAGCACGTTCAGCCGCGAGGGGATCCTGATGGCGGCCCTCGCGACAGGAACGATCGCGCTCGGGACCTATCTCCGAGGGCAGGTCCTTCGCGGCGTAATCGCGCTGTCGGCCGTCCTCGTCGTGATCCTGGCAGTCACGATCTCGGGCGCTGTCACGGTCCTCGGCCGGATGGACCTGGTCCGCGCCTGGTACGGCCCCGACGCCGTCGCGACCTTGCTGAACCCCGTCATCGCCGATCGTGGGGTCGTGCAGCACGTGCCCTCTCCGGGTGGCTCCCCTGCAACCGGCGGAGGCGGCGCCGGCGGCGCGGACGGCGGGAGCGGTGGAGGCGGTGATTCAGGAGTCGAGGTGCCGGTAGTCCCCGACCTGCCCGACGTCGTCGAGCTCAAGACGACATCTTCGTTCGAGGCTCGATTGGCGCTGTGGCACGCGGCGTACGTTGCGTCGATGAAGGCGCCGGTGTTCGGTCACGGCCTAGGCTCGAACGCCGACGCGGTCGTGCCGTTTCTCCAGGGGTCCGACGCCCGGTTGCGCGGCGCGAGCGTCCACAGCACCGTGATGAGAATGCTGGTCGAACTGGGGATTCCCGGCCTGCTGTCATATCTCGCCGTCATGGCCGGTGCGGTCTGGCTCGTGCTCCGCGCCATCTGGCGGACTCCGCGTGAGGCGGCTCTGCCACTGGCCGGCATCGTGATCGCGTCGCTGGCGCATCAGCTGTTCGGTACGCTCCTTCTCGGGGGGCTGACCTACGGCAGCTACTCGTTCGCGGTCGCTCTGGGCCTGCTGGCATGGATCGTCGCGAACCCAACCCGTCGGAGCGTCGAATCCAGGCGTCCTGCTCTAGGCTGAGGCGGCGCGCCGCGATGCCAGAACTCGCGTCCAGACAGCCGCGACGGCGGATCGGGCATCCTCGACCGACGGCGCATTCGATCGCGAAGCCACGAGGAACGGGTCGTAGTCGGGGACGGTCGCGATGGCGTGCGCGAAGCCGACGTCGTCGTCCACGAGGGTGCCGGTTACGCCATCCTCCACGATTTCCGCGAGTGCGGCGATTCGCCGCGCGACGACCCATCGACCAGCCGCCCCGGCCTCCGCGGCAACGAGCCCGTATCCCTCAGCGTAGGAGGGGATCAGGACGACATCGTGCGCGGAGATCTCGGACGCCACTTCGTCGGGCGAGAGCGTCCGAAGGCCCGGGCCGGCGAGCGTGTCGGCGTGCAGTCGTGCGACCGCGACGCCCTTGTTTGCATCGGACCCGCCCAGATAGAGGACGCGCCGCGTCGAAGGCCGCGGCGACGGGCGGAAAGACGCGCGATCGATGCCCGGCGCGATCACATCCGGGGTACCGCCCAAGGCGACGACGTGTGACGCTGTAGCGGCCGAATTCGCGATCACGGCATCGGCTTGCCGAATGACCAGCCGGGCAAGCGCGCGATAGAAGCCGTTCTCGGCGGCCGTCACCCTGACGTCGGACCCGTGAGCCACGACCACGAGTGGGACCCGCCGAACCGTGGCCGCGAGCAGGCCGATCAGGCCTCCTGGAAAGAGTGGATGCGCTTCCACGCCGGCGAATCGCCCGCGCGCCGTGAGGGCTCGCCAGGCGAGCCCCAGGTAGCGAATCGGCATCGGGCCGCGATAGGAGCGGGGGGCGACGACGGCGATCGCCTCGTTGCCAACCCGACGGGCCACGAAGATCCCTGCGCTCGGCTGGTCCGGCGTCGGCCAGAGCCCTGTGACGAGGAGGAGCTGCCCGACGGCACGCCGGGGATCAGAAGCCGTCACCGGGCTACCCGATTGCGTCAAGGAACCGCCGCGCGAGAACCGGATAGGTGTGGTGGGCGACAACGTAGGCCCGTCCTCGCTCGCCCATGGCGAGCCGATCTGCGGCCGACATCCGGACGAACTGCATCACGCCGTCGGCGATCGCCGATGCGCTCTCCGGTGCAACCGTTATCCCCCCGCCGCTGTCCCGGGCGAAATCGTTGCCGGCGTCAACCGCGTAGAGGATCGGCGTCCGCGCCATGAGGTAGTCGAACATCTTGTTGTGGCTGATCCCAAGGCGGGCGATCGCCTGGCGAGGAGCCGCGACGAGCCCCACGTCGAAGTACGACAGCAGCGCGGGGATCGACGACTTGGGGACCAGTGGCAAGAAGAGAACGTTGTCGCTGCGATGTTCCGCGACGCGGCGTTCCAGCGCGGGTTTCACCGGGCCCTGCCCGACCAGGACATATGTGACTCCCGGTGCGGCGAGGTCCATGGCGGCTTCGACGAACGGCTCGAGCGCATTCCCGACGCCGAAGCCCCCGGCGTAGCCCACCACGAAGCGACCAGCCGCGCGCAATGGTTTGAGCGCCGCCTCGTGCTGCGGCGGCAGCGTCCTCGGCGGCGCGGCCCATTCGTCCGGATCGATGCCGTTTGGGACGTATGCCCACTTCTCTGGCGCCATTCCGTGCGCCTGCATGTGCTCGCTGGTGCAGGGGAGCATCGAGATCACTCGGTCGGCGTGTCGGTACGCGTAGTTCTCACCCCACTGCATGACCTGGCAGAAAGGATGGCGCGGCGACATCCCGCCGACCTCGATCAGTGTCAGCGGCCAGACGTCATGGACCTCGTAGACGAGCTTGGCCCCTGCCCGGTCGGCGATGCGGCGCCCCGGCCAGTTGTCTGTCGGGTACGTCGACGAGGCGATCACGACGTCCGGCGTCGACACCGCGACGATGCGACGTTCGTACCGCAACAGTTTGGCCATGAATGTCGCGATGTTGATCCCGCGACCGACGCCATTCCCCGCGTACGTCGGCGCCCGGAGCCACAGGTAGCGGACGCCGTCGACGACATGTTCCGTTAAATCCCTAGGAACGCTCGGTTGCCGGATCCGGAGGTGCGAGAACGACGCACCGAGGATCGTGACGCGATGGCCACTCTTGACCCACTCGCGCGCGAGATAGAACGGCCGGAACTCCCGCCCGAGGTCGGGTGAGCCGGCGTAGTGATTGATCAGAAGGATGTTCACGGAGGCGCACAACTCATGCCGGCCGCGTCAGGCACGTCGGTCCGCGGTGCCGGGGGCGCCACGACATCGCAATTCACGCAGCAGCCAATCGATGCCGGAGGTCGCTCCATCAAGCCGGCCACTCACCTCGACCGACGAAACAACGCGAACTTTCCGGACGGCGCCAGACCCGTCCCCAACAAGGAAGGGTCGACCGCGTAGATCAAGCGACCTACCGCGTTGGACGCTCGGGTGCTTCGCCGAGCGAGCCGGGAGGCGCCGCCCCACCAGAGCCGCCAGATCGGATCCAGCAACGCGGCGCGCTCGATCGGATTCGCGCCGATCACAGTCGTGCCGCCGATGGCGACCACGCGGAGCCCTGCCGCCTCCAGAGGCTCCCGATACCGATCGAGCCTTCGTGCGCGCGAGCTCGCACCGATCCACTCTCGGGTTGTAATGGGTTCGGCGAGAAGTAGCGCGCCACCCGGCGCCACGGTTGTCGCGAGGTTTTCCAGAGCGGCGTCGAAGCGATCGTCCTCCAAGATGTGGAGCAGGACGTTCATGCAGCTGACGAGGTCGTAGGTGCGGACAGGCCGATCGACGGCAATATCGAGCCTGGTGAACTCGCCCGGATAACGCTCGGCGAGGCGACGCACTGCCGAGTCGATCAGATCGCTTCCGTCGACCTGTGCCCCACGTCGGATCCAGAAGTCGACCCAGAAGCCGGTTCCGGCGCCGACGTCGTAGACGGACCTGGGTTCTGCCTCCAGCCGCTTCGCGAGAAACCGCTCGAGGTTGCGGGCACCGTTTCGATACAGCCACGCATTGAACGTAGCGGGTAGCCCGGATTGACCGACCGCGCTCAGGTCCTGGCGACTGTGGAGCGCGGACCAGTATGACTCGGGGTCATACGCCCCTGTCGGTTTCTGGGCCGGGGTCGTCACGTTCGCATTCCACTCGGGCTTGGCTCGGATCTCGTGAGTTGCCGGAGATCGCCGATCAACTCCGTCCCTCCCATTCGGCGCGGTGCCAGGCCTCAATGCGGCGCCCGCGCACCACCTCGACCCACGCGCGGGCGAAGGCGAGGTTGACGATCGCGAACGAACGGGCGAAGGCCAGAACGCGAGGAGGACGTCGGCCGGTCGCGGCCATTAGCTGTCCGACCGCGGCGAGGAGCGCTGCACCGAGGCAACCGAGGAGCACTGTCCAGCCGACCCTGGAGCCGGCGCTAGCTTCGGCCGTCGCCGCCACGAAGGCGATCGCGCCGAGGATCGGCGTCGCCCAGCGGAGCAGTTTGTGCGACCAGATCGCGAGCGCGGGCCGCGGGTGGCTGAATGGGCCAAGGCGGCGTGCCATCGACAGATTCGCTCGGATTCCGCGCGTGGCCGTCCGGGTCCGATTCGCGTACTGCTCGCGAACGCCGCTGATCGGCCGATCGGTGGCGACGGCGCCCGCGACATAGACGACGGCGCCGCCGGCCTCGCGGACGTAGAGCGGCAGGAGGTGGTCCATGGAGGCGCTCGGCGGTACCGGCCGGTAGCTCGTACGGCGGACCGCGAGCAGCGCGCCCGTCACAGCGGTCAACAGCCCAGCACGGCTCTCGAGGGCTCGAACGGTTCGTTCGTATCGCCAATAAAGACCCTCGTTGGCGGCAGTCGCGGTTGCGTCGGTATCGCGCCATTCCAACCGACCGGTCGCCACGCCGACGCGCGGATCGCGGAAGGCGTCGGCGAGCGCCGCCAGGCAGCCCGGGCGAAAGCGCGTCTCGGCGTCGGTGAGAACGACGACATCGCCGGCGGCCTGAGCGAAGAGAGCGTCCTGGGTGGCGGTCTGGCCGGCCCGCGGAAGGCTCACGAGCCGAAGCCTTTGCTCTGAGGCCGCCAGCCGGCTGACGATCTCGTTCGTCTGGTCAGTCGAGCCGTCGGACCCGACGAGGACCTCGACGAGGCGGAGCCTGCCGTCGTCTTGCGTCAGGACGTCGGCAATCCGCTCCTCGATCGCGTTCTCCTCGTCGTGGACGGCGACCGCGACCGTGACGGTCGGTGGCCCGTTCACGCGCTGGGGACGCCATGGCAAGAGCCGTGCGAGAACGAAGACGATGACCGGGTAGCCGACGTAGACCCAGGCGAGGACGCCGATCGCGATCCACAGCGCGAAACCGCTCATCCGGAGGTCAGCCTACCCGACGGCGCGCTCCTCTACGTCGCGGAGTGGCCCGGCGCGCCACCACTCGACGAGGCGCGCCGCCTCTGAGGTCCTCGTGTGTGCCGCAGCAAAGGCCGTGCCGGCCGCTCGCAGGGCGATCGCGCGTTCGGATAAGCCGGCTACTCGGAGTACGGCGTCCGCCACGGCCCAAATGTCGCGGCCGCGGATCGGCTCGACGAGCCCAGCGGTGGCAACCTCGCGCAGCGACCCGACGGTCGTCGAGACGATCGGCAGGCCGACCGCCATCGCTTCCAGGATGACCTTCGGGAAGCCCTCGGCGGGTGACGGGAACACGAATAGGTCGCAGGATGCCAGCGCGTCGAGGTACGTCGCTCGATCGGCGACGTAACCGAGCCAATGGATTCGGTCGGCGACCCTGAGGGCATCCGCCCGCGCCTCGAGCGAGGCGCGTGCGGGGCCGTCGCCGATCACGACCAGCTCGACGCGGTGGCCGTCGACCTCGCGCGCTACGAGCAGGGCAAGCGCATCCAGCAACACCTCTAACCCCTTCCCCGGCGCCAGTCGCCCGGCCCACGCCAGACGAATCCGCCACGGAATCGCTGGCCAAGGGTCACCGGACCGATCGCGGATCTCGCCGGCTTCGACGAGGCTCGTGACGACGCCCTGACCTTCGAGAAGGCCCTTCCCCACAACGACCCGGTGTCGCCCGCCGGCGACCCGCCCGGCGACGTCGTAGGCGAACCCGACGACCTGCGCCGGAAGCCCTAGCCCTCGCCCGCGCGCGACGGCACGCGCGCTCCCGGCCACATAGCCGAACCGCGGCACCCCTGCCCGCCACGCCAACCATGCGCCGACCAGGGCATTCGACGCCGGAACCTTGATCCAGACGAGATCGGCGGAGGCGATCACGGGTCGCAAGATGCGCGCGTTCTGTTTGGCGAGTCGCGGCGCCTGGCGGAGGTAACCGGCGATGCCGTCGAACGGTGCGGTCCCGACGACGTCCAGACGAGGGTCGAGCGGCAACGTCGGCGGTGGTGCGACGGCTTCCCCAACCGGCACCGCGTGGACGATCGACTCGACCGGCGAGCCCGGCAGGTCGAGGAAGCCGGCGAGGAATCGATGGAACGTCGCATTGACCGGGTAGACCCGGCCATCCCAGCGGACGTGCGGGTTGTCGTCGATGACGACGAGGCGGATGCCCACGTGCTACGGCTCCTCCCCGGGCTCGCGCTCGGTCAGCACGATCTCGGCCGCCGTCTCGCCGCCGCGGAGCCCGACCGGCCCTGCACGCCGCCCGCTCAGTCGGTCGCGGACGGCGTACCACAGCCCACGTAGGGCGCGCAGGTCGGAGGCGCGGATCACGAGTGTCTCCGTGACGCCGCGACCGGATAGTCGACGGAACACGACGAGCGTCACGGCCGCGGTCAGCCCATACGAGATCGACGACGACGCGGCGGCCCCATTGATGCCGAAGCGCGGGACGAGGAGCAGGTTCGCGACGATATTGATCGCGAGCCCGGAGAGCAGGATCAGCGTCCCGGTTCCTGGCCGGCCCCGTCCGACAATATAGCGCGACAACACCGCCACGACGCTATAGGCGACGATGCCGGGGAGGATGAGACGGAGAGCGACGCCCGCATCGGCGAACGCTGACCCGTAGACGATCCGGACGATTCGCGGCCCGAGCACGAAGGCCGGGATCGCGGTGACCACGGCGACTGCGATCGTGGTCCGAGTCAGGACTGCGGCGATCCGGCCGGCGTCCGCCTTGGGGTCGACCGCGCGGCTGAACATCACCGTGCCCAGGGCGTTCGGGATGTACCAGAGCGTCTCGGCCAGCCCGCTCGTCACGGAGTAGATCCCGGTCTCGCGCACGCTCCGGACGGCGTTGATGATGAACGAGTCGGCGCGGAACTGGAGGCGTTCCGCGATGCTCCCGAGGATCGCCCGGTTGCCGAACCGCAGCTCCTC
>Ga0070699_100006302_pt1 | contig 10350 bp, 6 predicted proteins | sample KBSK1503metaG_FD_65473 | JGI IMG/M metagenome (GOLD analysis project Ga0070699, IMG submission 65473) | Corn, switchgrass and miscanthus rhizosphere microbial communities from Kellogg Biological Station, Michigan, USA - KBS K1-50-3 metaG | ecosystem: Host-associated > Plants > Roots >... | reverse complement strand
GGAATTCCTGCACCAGATCGCCGGCCACGTGTTCGCGGCGGTGCGTGACGGGATCCTCAGACCGGATGTCCGCCACCGCTATCCCCTCGCCGCCGCGGCCGACGCCCACCGCGACCTCGAAGCGCGACGCACCAGCGGTCAGATCGTGCTGCTCGCCTGACCGCCGAACGTGAAGCCGACGTAGCCTGCGGCGGCGGCCTCCTCGCACTTCTCGCGATACTTCGGCGCGCCGCCCGCGTAGACGATGAACGTGCGCCGGTCCTTGCCCACCACGTTGGAGTTGATGCCCATCATCCATGAGTCGACCCGGGTGAAGAGCATGCGCCGGCCGGTGTCGTGCACGTGCGCGAGCCAGTCGCGCTCCGCCTGCAGCGTCGGCTCCACGCGGGTGTGGCCGCGGTCGCGCATGTACGCGATGAGCGTGGTGACCCAGTCCACGTTCTGCTCGATGCAGCGCGGGATGTTGCAGAAGGTCGCCGCGTTGTGTGGCCCGACCAGCGTGAACAGATTCGGGAAGCCCTCGATCTGCAGCCCCAGGTACGTGCGCGGCCCCTCCGCCCACTTCTCCCGCAACCGCCGACCGCCCCGCCCGTGGATCTCGATGCGGTCGAACGCCCCCGTGATGGCATCGAAGCCGGTCGCGTAGATGATCATGTCGGCCTCGTACTCCGCATCGCTCGTCTTCACGCCGGTCGGCGTGATCCGCTCGATCGGCGTGTCCCGGATGTCGACGAGGCGTACGTTCGGCTGGTTGTACACCTCGTAGTAACCGCTCTCGAGCGGCACCCGTCGAGTGCCGAAGCCGTGATTGGTCGGAATCAACTTCGCCGCGACGGCCGGGTCCTTCACGCGCTCCCGGATCTTCCGGCGCATGAACTCGGTGATGGTGGCGTTGGCCTCCTCGTTGATCAGCACGTCGCGGAAGTTGCCCATCCAGATGCCGAACCCGGGCTCGGCGTACAGCTTCTCGAAGAACGCCTCACGCTCCTCGGGGCTGACCTCGAGGGCCTTGCGCGGATCGGCGTCGTGGATGAAGCAGCCGAACGATTCGCGGCAGCGCGCGAAGATCTCCGGATACGTGGCTTTGATGCGTGCCAGGGTGGCCGCGTCGATCGGGCTGTTGTGGAGTGGCGCGCACCAGTTCGGGGTGCGCTGGAACACCGTGAGGTGGCCGACGGTCTTGGCGATCTCGGTGATCGCCTGCACCGCGGTCGCCCCGGTGCCGATGATCGCGACGCGCTTGCCCACGAAGCTCACCGGCTCGTGCGGCCACCGGCCGGTATGGTAGGCCTCTCCGCGGAAGCTCTCGACGCCCGGGATCGTCGGCATGGTCGCCGCGGAGAGGGGCCCGATCGCGGTGATCAGAAACCGCGCCCGCGCCCGACGGCCGTCCTCGCTCTCGATCTCCCACTCGCCGGCGGTCTCGTCGTAGGCCGCGGCCGTGATGCGGCACCGGAACTCGATGTCGCGGCGAAGGTCGAGCTTGTCCGCCACGAAGTTGCAGTAGCGAAGCGTCTCCGGCTGGGCCGCGAAGTGCTCACTCCACTCCCACTCGCGCAAGATCTCGTCCGAGAAAGAGTAGCCGTAGGTCCATGACTCGGAGTCGAACCGGGCCCCGGGATAACGGTTCCAGTACCACGTGCCCCCGACGCCGTCGCCGGCCTCGAACACCCGCGTGCGTAGGCCCAGCCCGCGCAGACGGTGGAGTTGGTACATGCCCGAGATGCCCGCCCCGATGACGATGACGTCGTAGCGCGCTGTCATGGCTCTGCTCCCGATCACTGGAAACGACTCGGGGCCCTGCGGTGTTTCCGCAAGGCCCCGACGAAATGGAGCGGCCGACCGGATTCGAACCGGCGACGTCCAGCTTGGGAAGCTGGCATTCTGCCACTGAATTACGGCCGCCCAGCGATCCCTATATTACTCCGCCCGGCAGCAGTCCACATGACTCCGAACGCATGACTCCGAACGCGTGAGCGTTTCGAGGCGGCGCGGTGTCGTCAAGCTGTGATCGGCCTCGGATGGAACGCCGATGGCAATCTCCTCCCCGACGTCACGATCACCTCGGAGTCCGGCACCGTGTATCCGCTGACGGTGAGCGCCGCGCCTGTACCGGAGCCGTCCAGTCTCGTTTTGGTCGCTGCAGGTCTCGCGGGAGTCTTCGGCTGGAGGCGTCGCCATCCGAGCGTGGCGTCAACTGACTGAGTCTGCACTGATGAGATCGAGGCGGGCGCTCACGTAAGCACTGGGCGAGGGTGACGGGGCGGGTCATGAGACCCGTGTTTCGGGTATCGCGTCGGCTCCGGCTGTCCATCGGTGCACGTCGGCAGGCGCACCGCATTGTCGATTTGCGTGGTCGAACGACTCGCCGCGCCGCCCTCGCCCAGAGATGCCGATGAGCGCTTATTTGATCGTCATCTCCGTCGCCTTGATGCGCTCGTCGCTACGTGCCTTCCAGGCAATCCGCTTGCTCGCGCCGTAGAGATCCAGCTGCTGATAGAGCGGCGCAGCGGCGGCATCCTCGATCCACAGCTTGTTGATCTGGTGGTAGAGCGCCAGCCGCTTCTTCTCGTCCATCTCTTTCTGCGCGGCGTCCATGAGGCCGTCGAGATCCGGGTTGAAGTACGTGCCGAGGTTGCTGCCGTTGTGGAAGAGCGGATTGTAGACGGTCTCGGCGTCGATCGTCGGCGTGCCCCAGCCGATCAGCCACACGGGGCCACCCTTGTGCTTGTAGGTCAGATTGTTGAGGTAGTTCACGAACTCGTAGGTCTTGACCGTCGTCTTGATGCCCGCCTTGTTGAGCTGCCCGGCGGCCGCCTCGGCCACTTCCTTGTCGCGCACGTAGCGACCCTGCGGGCCGTTCAGCGTGATCTCCACGCCGTTCGGATAGCCGGCCTCGGCGAGCAGCTTCTTGACCTTCGCGAGGTCCTGCTTGATCGGCTTGAGCGACGCGTCGTAGCCGAAGTGCAGCGGCGTCAGCATCGTGGCCATGCGCATGGCCTTGCCGTCGAGCACGCCCTTGACGATCTCATCCGCGTCGAGCGCGTACTGGATCGCCTGACGCACGCGCTTGTCCTTGGTCGGGCCGTCGTAGGCCCCCGTCGCCATATGCGTCTTCTCGTCGAAGTTGTGCGTCTGGAACATGAGCTGGATGGTGCGAATCGACGGCGCCGTGGTCAGGAACAGCTTGGGATGGTTGGCGATCGGGTTGGCGAGGTGCGGCGGAATGTTGACCGCCACGTCGATCTCGCCGTTCTGTAGCGCCGCCACGCGAACGGCGTCGTCCGGGATCGGCCGGAACACCACCGTCTTGATCTTGGGCGCTCCGCGCCACCATCCGTCGTTGGCCTCGAGCACGATCTCCTCGTCCTTTGCCCAGCGCGCGAACTTATAGGGGCCGGTGCCGATGGGCTGACGGGAGATATCGACCGGCTGCTTCCCGGCGTACGCCTTCGGGGGATACATCGCCGCCTGCGCGAACGTCATGACGGTGAGGAACGTCGGCCACGGCTTACTGGTGTGCACGCGGATCGTGTAGGGATCGACGATCTCCACCGACTCGATGGGCTTGAAGTTGGACGAGGCGCGCAGCTTGGGATCCTTCACCCGCTCGATGCTGAACTTCGCCGCCTCGGCGTTGAACTCCTCGCCGTTGGTGAACTTGACGCCACGGCGCAGCTTGACCTCCCACGTGGTCGGCGCCACCAGCTTCGGCATCTCGGTGGCCAGCGCGGGAATGATCTTGAGGTTCGGGTCGCGCTCCCAGAGCGTCTCGAAGATGTGCGAGCCGATGATCGATGCGGGCGATTCCTGCTGATTCATGATGTCGAGCGTGGTCGGATCGACGCCTTGGGCGATCACGACCTTGCCCGCCGGGGCCGCCGCCGCCGCGATCGGCGACAGCACGACGGCGAGCAGGACGACGAATGTGCGCCACTGAATCATCTGAACTCTCCTCAGAGGGGAAATTTGCCGTGTGGTGCCGGTACTTTACGGGCCGGGGTCGAGTGAGTCAAGGTATGCGAGCGCCTCTTCGCGAGTGCGCACGCGGCCGAGGTCCTGCGCTTCGCGTGCCTGTGAGAGCAACCATCCGACACGCGGCCCCGGTTCCAGGGAAAAGCGCGCCATCACGTCCTCGCCCCGCAGCAGCGCAGGGCGGCTCTCGACCTCGCGCTGCTCACGCCAGCCGGCAAACAGCTCGCGGATGACGCCGGCACGGCGCCATGTGGTCAGCGGCGAGGCCCCGGTCACCGCCGCGGCGTCGGCGACCACCAGCAGCAGCAGGTCGCGCGTGTCTTCGCGCAGATCGCGATAGAAGCGGTAGCGCGCCCGCGGCGTGATGGCCTCGGCATGGCCGAGGTGCATCGGTCGCAGATGGTGGCGGACGACGCGTTCGACGACGGCGGTCAGGCGTTCGGGAAGCCGCAGCCGCTCGCCGATGACGCGCACGCGCTGAGCACCGATCACGTCGTGCTCGAAGAAGCGCACGCGCCCCTCGACGCGCCGCCGCGTCTCGGGCTTGCTGACGTCGTGCAGCAGCGCGGCCAGCTTCAGCGCGGTGTCGCGGCGGGCGCCGCCGCCGAGCGGTTCCGCCAGGTGCGCGGCGAGCTCCTCGCCGTACGGGGCGAGCGCCTCCAGACGCGCGAGCAGCCGGTCGCAGCCGGCAACGGCGCGCAGCGAGTGCTCGAGCACGTCGAAGCGGTGCGGCAGCGGCTGCGGGGTCGCGCGCATCGGCTCCACCTCCGGCAGCACCACAGCGAGCACGCCGAGCGCGTCGGCGCGGCGCAGCGCGCGTGCCGTGTCCGGCAACGTCATGAGCATGAGCAGCTCGTCGCGCACGCGCTCGGCGGCCACGCGCTCGAGCCCCGGCGCCGCGGCCTTCACCGCGCGCGCCGCAGCCGGCGTGAGGCGAAAGCCGAGCGTCGCTTCGAGCCGGACCGCGCGTAGCGCGCGTAGCGGATCGTCGTCGAGCACGCCGCGACCGGCCGGGCGCAGGCGTCGCGTCTTGAGATCGGCAAGCCCGCCGGTGGGATCGACGATGGGCGAGCGCCCGCGCGAGATCAATGGTGCCAGCGCGACGGCGAGCGCGTCGATCGTGAAGTCTCGCGCGGCGAGATCGCCGGCGAGTGTCGGCGCGCGGAAGTCCGCCACGTCCAGCGTGAGGCCGCCGGCGGCGACGACGCGCGCGGCCCCGCGCTCGGCGTCGAGGACGACGCAGGTGCCGCCGAGCCGCTCGGCGCTGCGCCGCGCGAGCGCGATGGCGCCCGAGGGCACGGCGATGTCCACGTCCGCGCTCGCGCGCCGCAGCACGGCGTCGCGGACGGCGCCGCCGACCAGCACGGCGTCGCGGGCGCCCCCGCCCGCCGCGGCGGCCGCCCGCAGCAGCGCGACCTGTGCGGGGACCAGCTGACCCAGGCGTAGCTCAGCCACGGTCGAGCAATCGCGCGGCGTTGTCGTGGAAGATCTTGCGGCGGACGGCCTCGGGCAGCGCGCGATCCCACGCCCAGCGCCGCTCCTCGTCGTAGTCGTACGGAATCAGGGGAAAGTCGGAGCCGAACACGATGTGATCCTGCCAGCGAATCAGCGCGGCGTCGGTGATCGCGGCGGGGTCGGCGCCGACGTAGCGCGTGGCAGCGGGCGCCAGCGCCATCGTCGTGTCGACGTACAGGTTCGGATGCGCATCGAGCAGGGCGAGGAACGCGTCGCTCTCGAAGGCGCCCATGTGCGCCACGATCGCAGTGAGCCGCGGAAAGCGCGCGAGAACGCGGCGGAAACGCTCGACGCCGGTGAACGGGTCGCGATACGGCATCGTGCCGACGTGCAGGACGAACAGATGGCCGGCGGCCTCGGCCCGTTCGTACACGGCAAACAGGCGCTCGTCGTCGATGTGAAAGCGCTGCACCGAGTGGTGGAACTTGAACCCGCGCAGCCCGAGCGTCCCCGTGGCCTCGGCGGCGATGGCGTCGACGTCGCGATCGTCGGGATGCAGCGTGCCGATACCGATGGCGTCCGGCAGCGCGGCCGCCGTCTGCGCCACCCAGTGGTTGAGCTCGCGCGCCATCCCGGGCTTGTGCGCGTACGAGAAAAAGCAGAACCGCTCGACGCCACGCTCCGCCAGTGTCGCCGCGACCTTCGAGGGCTCGAACGGATGTCGGGCCACCCAGCCCTCGGCCGCGAAGTGCCGCTGGATGGCATCGGCCAGCCGCGGCGGGTGGAGGTGAACGTGGACGTCGATGCAGGAAAACGGCGGGCGCCAGGGCGTGGCCGTCGCCACGGCTCACCCGAGCTCGAGCCCGCCGCTCCCGATGCGGTACTCGACGATCTCGTCGCTCATGGCGCTGCCGCGATGCTTGACCACCGACAGCAGGCGCGCCACGCGGTGGCCGACGCGCTCGCTGCCCATCACGAGGATCGTGTTGGCGGTGGCGCCGAGGTCGCCCACGGCGACCCTGCGCCCCAGCAGATCCTCGAGCCGTGTCTCCTCCGTCGTCACCAGGAGGAGCGTGGTGACGGCGGCGTGGTCGTAGCGGTGAGCGTCGATGAACTCGCGATGCTTCCACACCGGCAGGCACGTCTCCATGCCGACCGTCTCCGCGTCGCGGTGGAGCGTCTTGCGGTACAGTTCGTCGAACATCCAGAATTGGATCGAGTCGGCCGGCTGGTCCATGGGCTCCACGCCATCCACCACGACGCGACGCGTGCCCGCGGCGAAATGGAAATAGAAGAAGGGGCGGACGGTGTGGAGCGCGTGATTGTAGGTGGCCTTCCAGTTCCAGTCGAACTCCCACGCGCCGTCGGACGTCGGCACCTGGAACTCGCGTACGCGTCCGACCCACTTCAGGGCGTTGCAGTAGAACGCCTCCATCTGATCGGCCGAGGGATACGGCTCCGTCATCGGCGGCACGGTATGCGTCCACTCCTTCAGCGACCAGTCGAAGAGCCGCCCGGCGTACTCGTCGTGCTGCTGGCTGTCGCCGCGCCCGTTCATGTCAAGGACGACGCCGCGCGCGCCGTCGGCGACGCGCCCGTGATCCGCGAACGTGAGCCCGAGGTGGGTCTTGCCGATGCCGGTGGCGCCGTACACGACCGACAGCGTTCCCGGCAGCAGCCCGCCGCCGAGCATGGCGTCGAGCCTGGGGAGGCCGGTCGAGACGCGCGCGCTCATTCGCTGAATTCTACACCGGGTCGGTCGCGCGCCCTTTCGTCTGGAACTGGCGCTCGTACAGATGTCGCAACTCCGCGAGCGTCGTCGCCTGCCCCGGCGATTTGTCGTCCCGTATGCGAGCGATTCGCGCGAACCGCAAGGCCAGCCCCGAGGCGTACGTCGGACTCTTCTGGATCTCGTTGTACTCGACCTCGACGACGATCTCGGGCCGCACGCGCACGGTATAGCCGTCGTCGTCCGTCGCGAGCGCCCATAGCCGCGCCGTCATCTCGACGAACTGCGCGTCGGTGAATCCTTTGAACGTCTTGCCGACGTCGGCGAACCCGTCGCCGTCGCGGACGGCCAGGTGATAGTTGGACAGCCAGCCCACACGCCGGCCCGAGCCACGGTCCACCGCGACGATCACGCAGTCGACCGTCTCGGCCGTCTTGAGCTTGAACCAGCGCTTGCCGCGGCCGCCGGGCTCGTACGTGCTGGCGAGGTCCTTGGCCATCACGCCTTCGTGGCCGGCGGCGAGCGCGGCGGCCCGGAAGGCGGCGGCGTCCGCCTCGTCGGTCACGAGGCGCCGCTCCGCCAGGTAGCGGCCGCCGGTGATCCCGGTCAGCGTCTGCCAGCGTCGCGCGTACGGCTCGTCGATGAGCGAGCGTCCATCCGCCATGAGGCAATCGAAGAAGTGCAGCGCCAGCGGCATCTCGCGCGCGAGCGCCTCGACGCCGTGCACGCGCCGGAAGCGGCGCATCAGCTCCTGGAACGGCAGCGGACGTGCGGCGGCGTCGAGGGCGACCACCTCGCCGTCGAGGATGAACGGCGCGCCCGTGAGATCGCGCCGCGCGATCTCGACGACGTCGGGCAGGCTGCGCGTGACATCGGACAGGCGTCGCGTCCACACCTGCACGCGATCGCCGTCGCGGTGCAGCTGGATACGCGCGCCGTCGTACTTGTACTCGAGCGCGGTGCGGCCGCCGTGCGCCGCCAGCACGGCCCCGAAGTCATCGGCGATTTCGGCCAGCATCGGCAAGAGCGGGACGAACGGCCGCGGGCTCGCTCCCGCGACGGCGGCGGCCCCGCCGCCGGCGGCCAGCGCGGCGACGGCGGTGAGATCGCCGAGGAAAAGCGCGGCGCGGCGCGCCGTCGGCAGATCCACGTGCCAGGCGGCGGCGATCGCCTCGAGCAGGAGTCCATCGGACACGCCGGTGCGCATCTCGCCGCCGATGATTCGATTGAGGAACTGATACTCGTCGGGCGATGCGCGCTCGGCCAGCCGAGCCAGCCGCTCGTCGCGGGCGCGCCGCACGCCGGCGCCGCTCGCCGCTGCGACGTCTGCGAACGCCTCGGCGACGTCCATGAGGGACAGGGGCGCCGACACCGCCGCGCTCGCGACGTGTCGCGGCAAGCCGCGGACCCCCAGGACACGGGAGTCCGACGAGGGAAACGCCCGAGCGGCCAAGAAGGCCACGGCTGTGGGGATCTCGTCCGGGGCAAGGCTCGTGAGGAACCGCGCCACCTCGTCCCGCTTCTCCAGGCGACCCCGTGCGCGCTCGAGCCGGCGGCCGAGCGCCGCGAAGTCCGCGAAGGCGGTCATACCCTGTATTCTAGGCAGGATGCGCAGGCTCGTTCTGCATGAGGCGGATCGCGCCGTGGCCGCCGTCGCCGCGGCGCTGGCCGATGTGTACGACGTGCGGCCGCTCGGCGCGATCCCCGCGGCCGACGCGGTTATTCTCGTCACGCCGCGTTCGTCGCCTCCGCCGGTCCGTGACGATCTTCGCGTGCTGGGTCTGATCCCCGCCGCGGACGCCGGGCCGTGGCCCACCACCTGGCACGCGGTGTTGCCGCTCGCCGCGCCGTCGGCGATGCTGGCGCACGCCGTGGCGGCGGCCTTCGCCGACCTCGACGCCGCGGCGGACCGCGCCCGCCTGGAGCGCGACCTCTCGGAGCTGAATGCGATCGGCATCCGCCTGTCGGCGGAATCGAATCCGCGGTTTTTGCTCGAGACGATACTCAGCAAGGCGCGCGAGATCACCAACAGCGACGCCGGTTCACTGTACATCGTCGAGGAGCGCGGCGAGGCGCCGCACCTGAGATTCGCGCTCGCCCAGAACGACAGCGTGGGGGTGCCGTTTCGAACGGCCACCCTTCCCCTCACGGGCGAAAGCATCGTCGGCCACGTGGCGCTGACCGGTGAGCTGATCAACATCGCCGACGCCTACATGCCGCCCGCCGACGCGCCGTTCGCGATCAACCGACGCTTCGACGAGGAGGCGGGCTATCGCACCAAGTCGATGCTCGTGGTGCCGATGCGGACGCCGCAGGGGCAGACGATCGGCGCGCTGCAGCTCATCAACTGCAAGGACGATCACGACGCACGCCTCAAGGGTCCCGCGGACGTCGAGCGCCACGTGCGCACCTATACCGCGCGCCACGAGAAGCTGGCGGGCTCACTCGCGTCGCAGGCGGCGGTGGCCATCTCCAACCGTCGCCTGTATCTGGCGATCCGCGAGTTGTTCGAAGGATTCGTGAAGGCCTCGGTCACGGCGATCGAGGCGCGCGATCCGTCGACGTCGGGTCACTCCTTCCGCGTGGCCGATCTCACCGTCGGGCTCGCGGAGGTGGTCGATCGGTGTGACACGGGACCGTATCGGAGCCTGAAATTCCGCGACGACGAGGTGATGGAGCTGCGCTACGCCTCACTGCTGCACGACTTCGGCAAGGTCGGCGTGCGCGAGCACGTCCTGGTGAAGGCCAAGAAGCTCTACCCTGCGGATCTCGAGCGCATTCGCCATCGAGTCGAGCTGCTCAAGCGCGGGCTCGCGCTGCGCACGGAGCGGGCCAAGCTCGACCGAGCGCTGGCGGGCGCTACCGATTACGCCGAGCATGCCACGCGGCTGGACGCCGACCTGGCGGCCGCCCTCACCGAGCTCGATCGCCAGCTCGACCTCATCGGCTTCGCCAACGAGCCGACGGTGCAGGCGCAGACCTTCATGGCCGAGATCCTCCGTCTGGCCACTCACACGTGGGACGATGCCGACGGCACGCCGCGCACCGTCCTCACGCCGGAAGAGGCGCGGGTGCTCGCCATCCCGCGCGGCAGCCTCACCGACGCCGAGCGCCTCGCCATTCAGCAGCACGTCGTCCACACCTTCCAGTTCCTGACCCAGATCCCGTGGACGAAAGAGCTGAGCCGGGTG
>Ga0070699_100006301_pt1 | contig 10350 bp, 8 predicted proteins | sample KBSK1503metaG_FD_65473 | JGI IMG/M metagenome (GOLD analysis project Ga0070699, IMG submission 65473) | Corn, switchgrass and miscanthus rhizosphere microbial communities from Kellogg Biological Station, Michigan, USA - KBS K1-50-3 metaG | ecosystem: Host-associated > Plants > Roots >... | reverse complement strand
ATCAACTAAAGAGCTAAGGCAAGCCTCAAGTGCTCCAACGAGGTATTGCCGCCCGAGCAGACCAGCCCTACCTTCTTGCCTTTCAGCTCGTCACGCATGCCATAAGCCGCGGCTAATGCGGCAGCTCCCGCGCCTTCAGCCAGCGAATGAGCACGCTCGAGCATCCACACCATGGCGCGCATTATCGCTTCCTCGCTCACCAGCTTAAAGTCGTGCAAATAATCCCGTAGTATGGCCTGTGGTAACTCAAAAGCCACGCCCGTGGCCAGTCCCTCGGCAAAAGTGCGATTGGGAGCATTGACCAGGCGCCGCTCTCGCCATGTTTCGTAGGCCGCAGGTGACGCTTCCGACTGCACGCCGATGACCTGGATAGCGGGATTGACGGCATGGGCTACGATGCACACACCTGCCGCCCCGCTGCCGCCGCCGATAGGCACTATGATGACGTCCAGGCCTGGCTCGTCTTCCAACATTTCCAGCCCTTCCGTGGCCACTCCTGCGATCAGCAGGGGTTCGTTACCAGAATGGATATAACGATAGCCATGAATATGAGCGAGGGCCTCACAATGCAGCTTGGACTCATCATAGGTAGCGCCATGAAAGATCACTTCCGCTCCCATGCCCTGCATAGCGGCCACCTTGCCCGGATTGGCTTTTTCAGGAACGACAATGATGGCTTTGACATCGAATAAGCGGGCGGCGTATGCGACGGACTGGCCATGATTGCCGGTGGAAGCGGCGATAACGCCTCGTGTACGCTCTTCAGGGCTGAGTTGCGAGATGAGGTTGATGCCTCCACGGACTTTGAAGGCTCCCACCGGCTGGTAGTTTTCGTACTTGCAGGATTGTACACCTATCAGATTTCGCTTTTCTCTGAACAGAGACGAAGCCTGCCATGGAGAGACACGTATTATCGTTCATGACTTCTCGTGCTGTGCGTAATGTGACTGCTAGGCGACGGCGAAGGCGAGGCGCAGGTGTTCCAGGGAGGTATTTCCCCCGGAGCAGATGATGCCCACCTTCTTGCCGCGCAGTTCATCCCGCAGGCGGTAAGCTCCGGCAAGGGAGGCGGCGCCCGCGCCTTCGGCCAGAGTGTGGGCACGCTCGATCATCCAGATCATGGCGCGCATGATCTCTTCTTCGCTCAACAACAGGAAATCATGCAGGTGTTCGCGCATGATGGCCTGTGGGAGTTCGAAGGCGACGCCGGTGGCCAGACCCTCGGCGAAGGTGCGATTGGGAGCCGTGACGAGTCGATGCTGCTTCCACGTTTCATAGGCCGCAGGGGATGCTTCCGATTGTACGCCGATGACCTGTATTGATGGGTTGATGGCGTGCGCGGCAATGCCAACGCCGGCCGCGCCACTTCCCCCGCCGATGGGGACGAAGATGATGTCGAGATCGGGCTGATCTTCCAGCATTTCAAGGGCCTCGGTGCCGACGCCTGCGATGAGCAGGGATTCGTTGCCGGAGTGGATATAGCGATAGCCGTGCGTGCGCGCCAGTTCTTCGCAGTGCAGCTTGGATTCGTCGTAGGTCTCACCGTGCTTGATGACCTGTGCGCCCATACCTTCCATGGCGGCAACCTTGCCCGGATTGGCATTTTCGGGGACGACGATGATGGCTTTGACGCCGAATAGGCGCGCGGCATAGGCGACGGATTGCCCGTGATTGCCGGTGGAAGCCGCGATGACACCACGCTCGCGCTCCTCCTGATCGAGCTGAGAAATAAGGTTGATGCCGCCACGCACCTTGAAGGCCCCTACCGGCTGGTAATTCTCGTGTTTTATAAAAAGCGTTGTCCCGACTAATTCGTTGATGGCAGGGTAGCTATGGAGAGGTGTACGCGCCAGGTAAGGGCGGATTCGTTTTTGTGCCTGTAGGATATCCTGTAACTTCGGAACGGACATGAGAATAGCCTCGCTTTCAATTCTCGTGCAGGGCATACAATACTGTTATAGAGAGTCATACATTACAAGGGAGTCAGAGGTCAAGAGCCAATCTGGTCAGGGATGTCGTTCCATGGCGGTAGAGATGCTTACTCAGTCAAATTCACAACTTCGAATGACCGCAATGTGGCACTTTCGAAAATTAGAAACATACTCAATTCGAAGATTGTAGGATTGCATTACCCATGCTCGGAAAACCAATTTCATGATGTGGTGAAAATGGTTGTCACCTGGCGCTGCCAATTTCTGACCTATTATATTCCGTCGTTTTACCACGTTACCAGAGTTAGACTCATCGGCAAGAATATCGTATTAGCTGTTTGGTTCGTAGTACGTCCCACCCAGATTTGGGTTAAGTAACGCCTCTGTCGTTCGTTACTACTATAGAAAGTTCGTTCGTCACAAGAAAGGGATATCTGCTTGGCTACCCAACGCAAACGCGCCGTTATCTACTGCCGCGTCAGCACGGATAAACAGGAAATCGACGGTGAGAGTTTAGAGTATCAAGAGGAGAAGTGCCGCCAGTATACTGAGCTACACGACATCGTGATCGTCCTGCACGAAGCCAAGAGCGGCTATATCCACTACACGCTGCGCGACAAGCTGACGTTTGCCCGGCAGCTTATTCGCGACCATATGGCGGACATGATTATCGTCTACGACCTGCGCCGCTTCTCCCGTAACTTCGTGCATTCCGCTATGATCTTTGAGGAGATCGAGTCTAGCGGCGGCCAGATCGTCTCGGTCTCTGAGAATATTGACAACAGCCTAACCGGCAAGTTAGTGCGCTCTATCCTGGCGTGGAGCGCCGAGAGCGAGCGCGAAAAGATCGTCGAGTATGCGAACCGGCACTGGCAAACCCGGCTGGCGCAAAACTTGCCGATGGCAACCGGCCGTGCGCCGTATGGCTGGGTATGGCTGGATAAAGACAAGACGCAGTACGGTATCAACCATGAAGAGGCCCTGGTACGTCTGTCCATCTTCACGCTGTTCGTCGAACAGGATATGAGCATCCGGGCCATCGCTCATAAGCTGACTGAGGACGGTATTGTGCCGCCGGCGAAAGCGAGAGGTTGGAACGTCAAAAGTGACGCCTGGCAGCCGTCAACCGTGCATAAAATCCTCGTCGGGCCTGAAAATATCGGCACACTTGTGATCTGTAAAACAAAGGTAGTCACTACTCCTAGCGGCAAGCTGGCGAGACAACCGAACGCAAACATCAAAACGATACCCGGCGGCATCCCGCCGATCGTTCCGGGCGAGCTATATGAACCCGCCCAGTATACGCTCAAGCACAACCAGGTAGATAAGAGCAAGCTGCATCTCAAGCCCGAGGACTTTCTCTTAAAGAGCCATATCTTCTGCAAAACCTGCGGCTACCGCATGAGCGGCCGTTACCGGGTATACGACGGTGTGCAGGTCGGCTACTACCAATGCACCAAAGATAACAATAAATACGACGCTTGCCCGGACTTGACCGGCATCAAGGCGGATAAGGTCAATACGCTGGTGTGGGAAGATTGCTGCCGCGTGTTTGAGACCATAGAACTCATCCGCGATACGATACGTGCCAACATCGAACGGGATGTAAAAAATTTCCTGGAGCATACCACCGGCTCGCACCAGCTCATGCAACTACGGCAGGAACTCGCGAGTGCAGAGCAGGAACAGACGAAGCATGCGCCCGGCAGCTACTACTACAACCTCGTCACCCAGGACATCCAGGCCAAACAGGAGCAGCTGCGCAAGTACGAGGAGCAGGCGAAGCACGCGAGCACTAGCCAGCAACTACTTGATCTCTACCAGCAGCAAGTGCTCAGTTTCTTGGATTTTTTGAACGTCATGAAGGGGAGGTATCACGAGGCGACGTTCAAAGAGAAGCGTAATGCCTTAGTGGTGCTTGGCGTAAGAGTTACCGCAAGCGCCACACCGCAGGTAGAGCCGTTGACACGGCAAATAGACACAGATAAGGAATGGCTATCCTTAGTCGAAGCGGCCGCGCTCACCGGCATCGACGCCAAATCCCTCAGCTACAGGGCTAGTAAAGGGGAGTTTGCCACGACGAGGCGTGATGAGTCCCGCCGTTGTACCTACGTCCATCGGGACGAACTGAACCGCTTTTTAGGCAGCGTGGTGCTCAAACCCCAAAGACTCCGTGATGACGCTGACGCGCGGGTAGAGATCAGCTACCAGCCAATCTTCACAGGTGTCCAGTCGTGCTTGATATATACTTCGGTGTCAAGCAAGGCATTCACAGCGGGATAGCTGTATAGAGGAGTGCGCTGCAGGTAAGGGTGAATCCGGCGCTGGGCGAGCAGGACATCCTCGAACGCTGGAATTTGCATGATTCAAGCTCCTTAACTGAACAAGCAATGATGGGCCGTTGTTCTTTACCCACTATTATTGCATAATGGAGAAAAACATAACAAGAGTAAAGGGGCAAAGATATGTCAACTACACCAGCCAATCCAAAGACGGAGGCCATTCGCCAAAGTGTGCGGAAATCTTACGCTGATTTAAACCAGCTTATTGACGGGCCGTTGGCCCGTTTGGATGCAAGCAAGCTTTACCAGGCGCCCGCTGAAAACGAGTGGACGATTATGCAGAACCTGGCGCATATCGTGGAGATTATGCCATATTGGGCCGGGGAGATCGAAAAGCTGGTAGCCACACCGGGCCAGAATTTTGGCCGCACCGCCCAGGACGAGAGACGTTTAGCTGCTATTAACGAGCACGGTACAGATAGTTTGGAGCAGATCAAGGCAGCATTGCCGGGCAGCTATGCGAGGCTGGATGAAGTGCTGAGCAGCTTGAGGGATAGTGATTTGGAGTTGACTGGGCAGCATATCCGGTATGGTGAGAAGCCGGTGGGCTGGCTGGTCGAGGAGTATGTGACGGGGCATCTGAGCGGGCACCTGGAGCAGATTAAGGAATGTTTGGCGGTGGTGGGGTAAGAACACCGGGATTATGAGAGTTGCTGTAATTGTTGGCGCGCAACAGTATAACGCTCAGCAAATTTTTGGGGATCGAGATTAATATAAGGGCGTTTTCCCATACGCGGCAGTACCTCATTATAAGCTGCATCCAATCCTTCGAGGGAGATAACTTTCTGCTGGACGAGCAATTTGACATCAATCAGATCGCGGTCACTTCCCCGCGATATTTTGCTAAGCGCGAGGCTATAGAAATCAAAATAGAAGACATCTACCGATCCATAGCGTCCGATATATCTTGCTTGAGCCATCCACTGCGATGGAAGAGGAATAAAATCCCCTGGTGAAGAAAACTCGATGTTGAGCTGCATCTGCTCCACCAACCCTCGAATAACCTTCACCATTTCATCTTCGTCGGTGGTCTCTATCACCACATCGATGTCCAGTGTGGAACCAGATCGGAGCCCCATATGGACAAGCGCAGCGCCGCCTGCCAGGTACAAACGCCCAGGTTTGCGAACGGCTTTTCCTAAACCCTTCAAGAATTTCTCGATATCCGCCTTTGTGGCATCGTGACGCATGCTCATCTCGCTACACTCCTGTCCCTCTTCTTCGTCCTCTAATTCTAACAAGCTGATGGGTACCGCTCTTTTGCGGTGTTTGGACTCTTCCTGAATTAGCAGATGATCGATCTGATTCTGCCAATCAGCGATAAAGTTCAGTGGTAGTCCACGCCTTCGCTGCTCCGCTGCTTGTAAAGCTATTAGGCCAATCTTACCATGCTGGCACTCCGGTGGAGGCAAATGCCGACCTTGCCATAGCTGCGCGAATCGATGCTCAGGAAAACCAGGCTCATGCCCAAGCGCTGTCGCCAGGCGGAAAGACCATTGTCGCTGGAGATAAAGAGCCGCAAGTGTCAAAACCGCAATCTGTTCGGCAACTGACGATTCGCTTGTATGATATGCTTCGAGTACAGCGTCAGCCAGTTCAGGATGCAACAAGAAGAATGAGATGCTTGCATCACGTACTCGCGGGTATTTGCATTGGGCCAGGCGCTTCACCAACTCGATAGCGGGCATACGATCTTTGGTATGGATGGAATATGATTCACCCATCAAATAGTTGATGCCCCAGGCATGTAACTCGCTGATTAATCGGCCGGGTTCTTCATCGCGTGTTAAGGAAAGTTGGTTGTTGAGCGTGATGCTCACGATGCTTCTCCAGTTTAGCATAAGCCAGTTGTATCCTGATCTTATTCTACCAGAGAGCAGTCAGTTTTACTACCTGGAAACTAATTCTCACGGCAAACGTATATTTATTAGTAACACATTTAAAACCGGGAAAGGAGATGCCATGAGACGGCTTTTAATGATACTGGGCTCGATCTTCTTCTTTAGAGGGTTCATGAGGCGAATGAGAGAACGACGTAGGTACTATTATTACGACTGAATTTAACCCCGTTCGCCTCTTGCATCTCAGCCCCATCTGGGCTATACTACGCTAGTACAAACAAATACATATCCTCCAGCGATGATGGAGAGGAGTAGCTTGCCAGGGATTGCAGAGAGCCGGCGGGTGGTGCGAAGCCGGTAATTCGCAGCAGGTGAAGGGCGCTCCGGAGCTGGATTTAATGAGTGGCTTCACGTACGAAGGTGAAGAAGCAGGGTGGAACCGCGCATCATGCCACTATATGTAGTGCCCCAGGCCTACACAGGCATGCATTCGTCCCTGGGCGTTGATGGTGAAACGCCTGGGGATTTTTTTGAGGAGGCCACTCATGCAAAGTACTTGCTTGAGTGGTCCGGACTCAGATTCGCTAAATTTTTTTGGAGGAGGAATCCACTCATGACACAGACAGAGGACAAAACGACATCATCTACAGGAGACACTCCGCTTGTCCCCATGGAAAAGATCGTCTCATTATCTAAGAGACGCGGCTTCGTCTTTCCCAACTCCGAGATCTATGGTGGGGTCTCCGGCATCTATGACTTTGGGCCGCTCGGCGTTGAAATGCGCAACAATATCCGTCGCTACTGGTGGTGGTCGATGGTGCAGATCAATGATAACGTTGTAGGTATCGAAGGCAATATCATCACCCATCCGCGTGTGTGGGAGGCCAGCGGCCATGTCGAAAACTTCGTAGACCAGCTGGTAGAGTGCAAGAACTGCAAGCGACGTTTCCGCGTCGATCAACTGCCGGCGGAGAACCTCGAGCAGAATAAGTGCCCGGTCTGCGGCGGGGAACTCGGTGAGCCGCGCCTCTTCAACCTGATGATGGAGACATACATCGGCGTCGTCGAGGGCGAGCGCATGAAGACCTACCTGCGCGGGGAGGCCTGCCAGAACATCTACCTGGACTACGAAAACGTGCTGAAGTCCTCGCGTATGCAGATTCCGTTCGGTATCTGCCAGATCGGGAAGGCGTTCCGCAACGAGGTTACTCCTGGGAACTTCCTGTTCCGCCAGCGTGAGTTCGAGCAGTGGGACCTGCAGTTCTTTGTGCATCCCAGCGAGATGGAGAAGTGGTTTGACTACTGGAAAGAGCGGCGCTTCGAGTGGTACAAGGGCATCATCAACCACAAGGACCGCTTGCGCTTGCGGCCACATGATCCGGACGAACTGGCGCACTATGCGAAGAAGGCATTTGATATCGAGTATAGAACCGTACTCGGCTGGCAGGAATGGGAAGGCATTCACTGGCGCCAGGATTGGGACCTTTCGCGCCATAGCCTGTATAGCGGCCATGATCTGAGTTATACCGACCCGGAAACGAAGGAGCGCTATATCCCCTGGATCGTCGAGACTTCAGGTGGCGTTGATCGTACCTTCCTGAACTTGCTGCTCGATGCCTACGAGGAGGAGCCACCATCGGGTAAGGATAAGGAGGGGCGCACGGTGCTACGCCTGCATCCGTGGTTCGCGCCGGTCAAGGTAGCGGTGCTGCCGCTGCAAAAGAACAAGGAAGAGCTGGTTACGACGGCTCAGGATATCCATAACCGTTTGAAGCGCCTGATGGTGTCGCAGTACGATGACGTGGCAAATATCGGGCGTCGCTATCGCCGCCAGGACGAGATCGGGACGCCTTTCTGCGTAACGGTCGATTTCCAGACGCTGGAAGACCAGACGGTGACGGTGCGCGAGCGCGACGGCATGTCGCAGATTCGCCTGCAAATCAATGAGTTGCCCGCGTACCTGCTGGAACGTGTGACGTGGAATTATAGTTAGTCAGCGCAGGCTAGAGGGTGGTATCAACTGCTGCCAGATTTGCGGAACAAACCTTGACAGAAGTGTTCTCGCCGCCCTGATCCAGTCCAGCCTCCCAGCGTTCCTGCCGAATTCCAGGAAGCTATCGAATCAGGTCATGTCCGCGAGAGCAGTCGGACTGGAACGCACTCCCTTTGGACCAACGACGGACAGGGCGGGTTTGGCAGCTTCACCTGCTCCGCGTGAAGCGAAGTTGCCAGTGATATTCGTTGAAGAAACTATGATGCACGTTGACTGAGGCGTTCCAGTCAGCGTGCGCTCTCGCTGATGGCCGAACAACTGCGTCTGCGGCAGATCGAGGTGCAGATGCACTTCCCGGCAGACGAGGTGATCGTGAGGGGCAACGCCATCCAACTGGAACAGGTCTTCATCAATCTGCTCACCAATGCACGCGATGCCCTGGCAAGCATGCCACGCAAGGTGATCACCATCGCCTGTGTGGTGAAGGTGGACGTCGTGGAGCTGCAGGTGGAAGATAGCGGTCCGGGCATCCCGGCAGGACTCGAGCAACGCATCTTCGATCCGTTCTTCACCACCAAGGAGGTAGGTGCAGGGACAGGCCTTGGTCTTTCCATCACCTACGGCATGATCAAGGACCACCAGGGAACTATCGCGGTGAATACTTGTCCGGGTGAGGGAGCGCGCTTCCTGATCCTGCTCCCGGGAGCACTTGAGGCAGACCAGAAGCTACTTCCCATCGACTAGCATGAACCCTTCCAGCGGAAGCGGATAGTGCGAAGCATGATTACACGCTTGCGCACGGTGCCAGTCTGTGTTGACCACTGCATGGTTTGTACAGTTTAGGAAGAGTACAATCCCGGTTTATTGAAGATGATGGGAATGGTTTCGCCTCCTAATCTTGGTGATCATCTATCATGTGTTGGATCAGCAGGTGAGCTACGAAGAGTTAGGGGGAAACTACTTCGATGAACGTGAACGGCAGGCTACCGAGAAGCGCTTGGTGCGACGGCTGGAGAAACTGGGCTATCAGGTCTCGTTGCAGCCTGCCGCTCAGGACTGCACGTAGGCTGCAACCTTATTTTTCAGAGGAGCGTCAAACGGTCCGAGAACCAATTTAACTGGCAAATGACACCACTTCTTGCTCATAGGGTGGAGGTTTGCTGTTTTATCAGGTAAAATTTACCTGGAGAGAGGCAAAGACCTCTCTGCAGCTTATCGTTTGCCTGTCAGTTACTTGCAGGACAGTTGGGGACTGCTAGATCTGGCAGATTGGCTCGCGTGCAGCCGCATTATTAGTCAGCAATATGGTCAGGAAGTATGTCCAGTTACAACTATCTCTTTCGGCCGGAGCGCATCGGTGAGATCGAGATCCGAAACCGAATCGTGCGCGCGGGCACGTCGGAGACGATGGCCGGAGATTCCGGCGAAGTCACCGATCAGCTGATCGAGCTCTACGAGACGTTGTCGCGCAACCTCGTCGGGCTGATCATCACGGGGCATCTGTACTGTCACCCGCGGGGACAGTACGCGTACCACCAGACCGGCATCTACGACGACTCACTGATACCGGGTCTGCGACGGCTGACGGACGCTGTGCACCGGCACGGGGGCGCCATCTTCGCGCAGCTGGCTCATGCCGGTAGCCAGTCGCGCGTCCCCGGGCAAATGCCGGTTGCGCCGTCGCCGGTGCCGAACGCACTCACCGGCAGACCCGTTGCAGAAGCGGGCGAGGACGAGATTCAGGAGGCGATCCTCGCATTCGGCTCGGCTGCGGCCCGCGCGGCGGAGGCGGGATTCGACGGCGTACATATACATGGGGCGAACGGGTATCTCATCAGCGAGTTCTCGTCGCCGTTGACCAATCGTCGCGACGATGGCTGGGGCGGGTCGGTGGCGCGGAGGGATCGGTTTGCATACGAGGTGGTGCGCGCCGTGCGCGAGGCGGTGCCATCCCAGATGCCCGTGACCATGAAGCTCGGCATGTTCGATGCTGCACCGGGCGGTTTGACGATCGATGAGGAGGCCGGCCGCGCCGGTCGATTGGTTGCGGAGGGCCTCGACGCAGTCGAGGTGTCATGCAACATCATGCAGCGCCCGACCGACTCCGCGAGGAAGTACGTCGCTGTCGGGCCATGGCGCGCGTTGCTCGACTGGCTGCCCCAGCGTGTGTTCTCGCCACCGCCAGCCGAGGCATACTTTGCCGACGCCGCGCGGGCGTTGCGCGATCACGTCGACTGCCCGAT
>Ga0070699_100006300_pt1 | contig 10350 bp, 6 predicted proteins | sample KBSK1503metaG_FD_65473 | JGI IMG/M metagenome (GOLD analysis project Ga0070699, IMG submission 65473) | Corn, switchgrass and miscanthus rhizosphere microbial communities from Kellogg Biological Station, Michigan, USA - KBS K1-50-3 metaG | ecosystem: Host-associated > Plants > Roots >... | reverse complement strand
CGTAGGCGGAAGTTTCGCGCCTCCAGTGCCTTTTGTGCTGAATCTTCGGCAGCCTCCCAGCGCCTATGTGCCGCTTATGCGCGTGACCGATTGGGATCAGGACGGGAGCGTCGAGTTAGTCGTCCGTTCCCGCAGCCTCTCCCAGCAAAACGATCCAGTGTTCCTGCTTAAGTGGAATGGCAACGGGTTCACTCAGACGCGACTTCCTTTCACGAGTACCTTCCTGAATACCGATGAGTACAACATCTTCGAGGTACTGGACGTCGACGGCGACGGACTTGACGACTTCGTGATGTTCAGTAATGGGCAGCTCCGGCTCTTCGTCCGCGACGGAAACAAGGCAGACATGCTCACCGGAATCGTCGACGGATTGGGAGCTCGGACCTCGGTCCAGTACGCACCGATCTCTGACAGCACGGTTCACGCCCCTGATTACGGAGCGGTCTATCCGCAACGCGATATCGCCGCGAAGGTCTGGGTTGTCAGCGAGCGTCAGGAAGACAACGGTATCGGAGGCGTGAACACGTACCAGTACAGGTACCAAGGCGCCGTTGGTGACTCGACTGGCGAAGGCTTCTTGGGCTTTGGTTCCCGCGACGTGCTGCACGTCGAGAGCGGCATTACGACGCATACGGCGTACTTGCCCCGGACGCCGAAGTACTCCCTTCTTGGCCTTCCGATCGACGAGGTTGTCCAAACACCTCTGTCGAACGGCGCAGTGCACGTTACGACTAGGCACTGGACGTATGCAGTGCGGCCAGTGTTCGGCAACATTCCCTATTCTGTGTTCCCATTGTCGATTGTCGAAGAGAACGTCGAGAAGGATAAGAACGGCGCGCCAACCATGCCGGCGCGCCGGCTCACGACTACGCAGGATATGGACACTTACGGCAACTTGACGCAGTACAACGAGGTGTGGAGTGACGGCAATCAGTACGCTTCCACGTCAAACTACCTCAACGATCCGAATACATGGCTGATCGGCCTGCTTGCATCGATCACTGAGCAGAGCACCACCCCGAATGGTGTCAAGGCTGTCCGTAAGCGTGCCTATGAATACGATTCTGCCGGCCTACTCGAGAAAGTCATCATTGAGCCTGGTCCATTGGGTCAGGGTGGCTATCAGCCGCTCGGGATTCAGCCGGATGGTGTCAAGACTCTCTTCCGAGGGATCGCACGGGACGTCTATGGGAACATCATCCAGATCGTCGAGTCGGAAGACGACGCGCAGCACATTGATCAACTAGGCACGGATCACTCGACAACATTCACCTACGACGATCTTGAGCATATGTTTCCTACAGAGGTCACGAACGGCCTAGGACACCGTGTGAGCGCAAGCTATCACGCCGGTCTCGCCGTGACGGCGACCTTGGTAGACGAGAACGGCATAAGCCATGGGTGGCAATACGATGGGTTCGGTCGTCTTCGTCATCAGACCTCACCGGATGGCAACCACGCCATGGTGCACTACCTCAATGTCAACGACAGAATGCGTGTCAGCCTTGAGTGCGGGGCCGGTGCCAAGATCTTGATGGACTACGATCTTCTTGGTCGGCCCACTATCGAGACAACGTATGTGCGGGACGATGGCGCGGCAACTGTGCGGAGCATTGAGTACGACCCGCTCGGGAGGATCGCGCGTGTTTCCCGTCCAAGATTTGCTGCCGACCCTGCCATTTTTGACATCTTTTCCTATGACACGTTAGGGCGACTGACCGCAAGGACTGGCGCTGATGGAACAAGTTCCACGAACGAGTACCGCGGGGAATGGCTGATCACAACCGACGGCAGTCAGAACGCTGTCGCATATAAGGTAGATAACCTGGACCGCGTCGTATTGAGTACAGACCGCGATGCCGCTCTGGTTGGCACAAACGTTACCCCGGCAGGTCTGAAGTGTGAATACGGGCCGTTTGACACCCTGACCAAAGCAACGGACATCCTCGGAAACAGTACGCTTCTGAAATATGACCGCTTGGGACGGCCTATCGACTTGCAAGATGCTGCTTTGGGGCACCGCTTGTACCAGTATGACGCCTTTGGGAGTTTGTCCCGAGAAACGAAGGGTAACAACCAGGTGGTACGCTATCACTACGACCACATTGGCCGTCTTTCCCTGATCGAGGACGCTATTGATGGAAGCACTCTGTACAGCTGGGACAAAGCAGCGCAGGGCATCGGCCGGTTAGCGCAGGTAACCGTACCCGGCCCCGCCCCGGGCAAGCTGACCATCGCCTATGCGTACGATCAGATTGGGCGACTGGCGACCAAGACGTGGACCATTGGCCAAAACACCTATGCGATCACGTCATCGTTTGACAAGGTCGGACGGCTTGCCGCGATAACTTATCCGCGCGTGGGCGCGCAAGCCCCGTTCTCGGTCGGGTACATGTATGGCCAATTCGGTCAACTGCTCAATATCATCGACACGTCAAACAATGAACCCCTGTGGAGCTTCATGTCCGCAGATGCGTCGGGTATGTTTGGCGAAGTGCAACTGGGCAATAAACTTGTAGAAACATACGTTCAAGATCCTAAACGGGCGGGCGTACTTCAGTCGATTCAGACCCGTGATTCGAAGCGCAATCTGTTGCGCAACCTGCTCTACGGCTTCGATGCCAACCTGAACCTCCAATCCAGACAAGATCTGATCATCGGGGTGACTGAGAAGTTTGACTGTGACAAGAACAACCGACTGCACCGGTGGACATGGACAGGCCCTGCGGGCAATCGAGTCGTACGGTGGGATTACGATGACATCGGCAACTTGCAAGTGAGAGCAGTCGAAGCTGGTCCCGGTAACGATCTTGTTTACAAATACGCTCCTCCCCTGGCCGGGCCTTGTGCCATCGTTTCGACGACTCTGGGTAAGTACGGATATGACATCAAGGGCAACCAAACCCATGGGCCTGGACGGATTATTGTATTCGGCAGACAGGACTTGCCAACGCGGATTGCCGAGAAAGGCCGGGGTGCACTGTCTTTAGTCTATGACGGTGAGATGTCCCGAGTCCGCACGATTGACGAAGCCCAGCGGATGACAACGGATAGAGTCGGAAGATTGTACGATTATCGCCGCGACAGCAGCGCCCGAGGTTCTGACGGCGAGCACGTGGTCACGGTATGGCTAGGTGGCCGACCCTTGGCGAGGCGAACCTGGACTGTCGCGGGTCCGAATGTAGCCGCTGGGAACACTGAATACCTCCACGCAGACCACCAGGGCTCGATCGATTTCGTCACTGATGCGAATGGAGCGATGACAGCACGCCTGAAGTATGACCCTTTTGGTAGTCGGATCGACCCCACGGATTCATCGAAAGTTCCCGGACCTCTCAATACTGATCTTCAAACCGGTTATACCGGACATGAACAGTTGGACGGCTGGGATCTCGTCGACATGAAGGGAAGATACTACGATCCGATCGCAGCCAAGTTTCTGTCCGCGGACCCGTTCGTCCCGCGACCGTTCACGCCGCAATCGTGGAACCGTTACGCCTATGTCTTGAACAACCCCCTGACGCTGAGAGATCGGTCAGGATTTGATGACGGAGACGATGAGGATTGGGGGCAACAAGTGCCGGCGCCCGGTGAGACAATATGGGCACCGGGAGTTTCGACTCCTGATTCTTGCCTGCAGGATGCCCAGTGTACTGAGACACACGTCATTACTCTGCCGCCGACCTCGCCTCCCTCTGCTCCACCGCCCAACGATGACGGTATGCAGGGCGCAGGTGAAATCGGACCGCCAACCAATGCCGGTTTGACACCGGGCTCGCGGGGAGTCGCCGACCGAGCCGCTAACGATCCTGCCGCCATCTTCCTTCGTCTCGATCGAGAGCGGACGAGCAGATTCGCCGGCAACGTGCCTTTTGGCCATCCAGGTCGCAATGCTTTTCATATTGGTGTCGGAGTGACCACAGCGGTTGGCGTTTCGATGATGTACGGAGCGCTCGGTATTGAAGCGTTGGGCATGGTCGCCGAGGTCGCGGCCGTCGATTCAGCCGAGGTAACGGCAACTCAAGGGATTCGGGCCTCATTGTCCCGGATCGTTCCCTCCTGGGGATCGCTCGGACAGAACTGGTACAGGCTGTGGCATTTACTCAAACATGCGCAAGGCCTCGCGCCCCCCGGTGCGAGTTACTTCTTCAATTCGACGAACGTTTTTACATTGCTTCAGGAGGCTGAAGAAGCCTTGCCAATCCTGCAGAACAACGGCAATCTTGCCCGTATTGTGTTTGCAGCATCGAACATTGGCTGGGATCGAAACACCGGGGCACCAACCGCGATGTACACCGTGATCACGGATAGCTTGAACCGTTTGGTGACAATGTTCCCTGGATTGTGGTGATTCCAGCCACGCCAGCTATCTTTACTTGGATGCGGGAGCGCCGGAGGTTTCGAGATCGCGCTTGTGAAGGCGTACACGCCGAACGCGACTGGTCTCGACGCTGGCCAACGGTTTTTTGCAGGCCTGCAGATCACCGATCGCGACGATCGTTTGCTGTGACCACTTCGCAGGTGTCTATTTTCCGTCTAGTTCACAATCTCCAGACGAGTCCAGACGAATCCGGACGGCGGTAAAATGTTCAATCTGGAGATGTCTGCAGATGTCTCGAGAGAAGCGCCTGAATCGCATTCAGGAGGTCGACGGTTCGAGCCCGTTCAGCTCCGCCACTCGAAAACAAAGAACTTAGCGCCGACGAATAGCGTCGGCGTTTTTCATTTGTATGCAAAGTGTCTGCTACCCAGAGACGCTCTTGCCGCTCTTGTGCTGGCAGAAAACGGTTGCGATGCGATCCTCTACGGCGCAATGAGCTCAAGCCTCTGAGCAGAATGTCGCCCTTCCTCAGGCGGCGTTCTGCCAACACTGCGCGGTGGTTTCGGGCTTCGCCAGCAGATCAATCAGGAAAAGTTCGACACAGCGATCAGAACTTCCATTTCAGCGCTTTCGCGAAACGCCCACGATTCCGAACTTGACGAGACTCTCCGCTGTCGCGGCGATCGCGTCTTCCCGGGACCGCGGTCTCCATCGAAGCACTCTTTCCGCTTTCGCACTCGTCGCGTTGCGCTTGTTGCTGAGGAGCGGTAACAGCGGCCGCATGGTCGGATCGAACCGAGCGATGAAACGGACGAGCCAGTTTGGCAATTGACGCGTCGGGACCTTTCTTGCCGCGTCTCCCAGGCGCGTCCTGAGAACCTTGGCGATATCGAGCATCGACAACGCTTCGCCCGAGACGGCAATGAATCGTTCCCCCTTCGCCGCTGGATTCGTCATCGCCCGTAAGTGGAGATCGGCCACGTCGCGGACGTCGACAACTCCAAAGTAGAGTCGAGGGCAACCGAGCATTCCATTCATCAGACGGACCACAAGGCCAATTGAAGAGGAAAAGTCCGGCCCGAGGACCGGTCCGAAGATGCCTGCCGGATTGATGACCGAGAGCTCGAGCGCCCCTCCGTCGGCTGCCATGAAGTCCCACGCGGCGCGCTCGGCGATTGCCTTCGATCGCACGTAGGCGCTCATCTCGCCGCCAAGGTTGGTCCAGCTTGTCTCGTCGAACGGCTCTGCCCGCGGCGGATGGCCGTAATAGACGGCTCCAAGCGATGAGGTGAGCACGACGCGTTTCACGCCCGCATCCCGCGCCGCGCTGAGAACGCGCAGTACGCCGTCGCGCGCCGGCACGATTAATTCGTCTTCGCTCTTCGGAGCGGCCGCTGGAATTGGTGACGCTACGTGAATCACGTGTTCACACCCGGCGACCGCCTCGGCCCAACCTTCGTCGCGTCCGAGATCAGCGGCGAAAAACGCGAGACGGTGGCCCGGTGCATCAGCTTCCGCCTCACGCAGCATCGCGCGAACACTCTGTTCGCGGGACAGTGAACGGACAGTCGTGCGAACTGTGTGTCCTGCATTCAGCAGTTGAAGAATGACGTGGCTCCCGACGAATCCCGAGCCGCCGGTAACGAGCACTGTGCTCGTCATGGCCGAGCGGATTTCGAATCGGTGGAGGATCCGCTCAAGACTGCCGGACAACGCGCGCCGGTCGAGATCCATGCCTCGATGAGTGCTCCAAACTCCGCCTGCGCGCCCGGTGCGGGCCCACGTCCGTAACCCGGATGCCACGCCCATCCCACCAGAGTGTCCGTCGCCACGTGTTCGTGGATTCGGGAGAGACTGCGCCCACCGTTTCGCGTCACGTCCTTCAATTGTGAACAGATTTCAGGCAATGACTTTCCTTGCCAGGCCATCGACGCAGGCGCGAGGCCCCAATGCGGATGACCCGGTATGCTGGCGATTGAAGATGCCAGTGTCGATGTGTTCGCGTCCCCGTGACATGAGTTGCATGGCAACCCCGGAACCCCATGGTCTTGAGATCCCGCGTACATCGTCGGTATGTGCGCGTGCAGATCGTTACCCTGCGTCGGCTGCCTTGTAGCCGGGTGGCAGTTCATGCAGCGCGGATGCTGGATCACTTTCGCGGCTTCCATGAACAAAGCCACCGATCGCGCGCGCTGATCGTCGATCGTGGCAAATGCTGAGACGGGTTTGAGCACGACGTCCTGCGCGTCAACGGCAGCCCCGTTGAGGCTGGCTGAGAGAATTACGAGGACCATCACAGACAAATGCCGCCGGGCATTCCTCATGATCGCCTCTGGGCGTTAATCGGTAAGGTCCGGATGCGTTTTCCAGAGATGGCGAAGATCGCGTTCGTCACAGCCGGGGCGATGCCCGCCGTCGGAGCCTCGCCGAAGCCACCGGGCGCCTCGGTGCTCTTGATGATGTGCGTCTCGATGAGCGGAACCTCATTGATCCGCATCGGGACATAGTCGTGGAAATTGCTCTGTTCGACGCGTCCATCTTTCAGCGTAATCGCACCGTGCAGCGCGGCGGTCAGGCCGAAGAGTGAGCCGCCCTCCACCTGCGCGGCAATCGTGTTCGGATTGATCACGAGACCACAATCGACGGCGCATACAACTCGACGCACGCCGATCGCGCCATTCTTCGCCACTTCGACTTCGGCCACCTGCGAGAGATAGCTGCCGAATGCGAATTGAACGGAAACGCCTCGAGCGCGCCCGGGGGGCAATGATCGCCCCCAACCGGCTTCTTTGGCAGCGAGGTTCAAAACTGCGAGAGCGCGCGGGTTGTGACCGAGCAACGCTCTGCGATAAGCGACAGGATCCTGCCCGGCTGCGGACGCCAGTTCGTCGATGAAACTTTCGACAACAAACACATTGTGAGTGGGTCCCACGCCGCGCCAAAAGGCGGTCGGAACCCCCGGCGGCTCAACGCGGACGTAATCGACATGGATGTTCGGGATGGCGTAAGGCGGCTCCGCAGCTCCTTCGACGGCGTCGGGATCGAGGCCGTTCCTGAAAAGCTGCGGCACATAGCGCGCAAAAATCGAGGAGCCCGCGATGCGGTGAGTCCACGCCACCGGTTTGCCAGCTGCGTCGAGTCCTGCCGAGATTCGATCGTAGTAGTGCGGCCGATACATGTCGTGCTGGATGTCCTGCTCACGGCTCCAAATGACCTTGACGGGTCCGTCCACTTGCTGGCCGATTCGGACCGCGATGACGCTGCCGTCGGGTTCAAGCCTCCGCCCGAAGCCGCCGCCCAAAAGATAGTTGTGAACCTTGACCGCGTCCTTCGACAGACCAGTCAGCTCGGCGATCACAGCCTGCGTCAGAGTCGGCGCCTGTGTGCCCACCCAGATGTCGCATCCATCCTTACGCACGTGAACGGTGCAATTCATCGGCTCCATTGCCGCGTGCGCAAGGAACGGCACCTGATAAATCGCGTCGATGCGCTTGGCTGCTGACGCAAGTGCGCTTTGCGCGTCTCCGTCATTTCGCGCCACAGCGCCGGGTTGTTTCGACGCCTCTTCCAGCTGACGAACGATGTCACCGCTGCTTACGTTTGCGTTTGGCCCGTCGTCCCATTGGATATTGGCGGCTTTGAGGCCTTTCTTGGCCGCCCACGTGTGATCGGCGACGACGGCGACAGCATTGTCGATCCGAACCACTTGATGCACACCGTTGACCGCTCGCGCCGCCGCTTCGTCGAACGATCGCGGCTTGCCACCGAAGACAGGCGAGATCGCGATTGCTGCGATTTTCATCGCCGGCAGCTTCACGTCGATCCCGAATTCCGCTCGACCGTTCACTTTGTCCGGTGAGTCGAGGCGCCTGACAGGCGCGCCGATGAGTGTGAAGTCTTTCGGATCCTTCAAAATCACGCTTGAACGCGCGGGGACCGGCAATGTCGCAGCGACTTCTACCAGCTCGCCGTAACGCAGGCTCCGTGCACCGGTCGCATCGAAAACGATCCCACGCTTCGCCCGGCAATCTCGAGAATCGACATTCCACTGCTTCGCGGCCGCTGCGATCAACATCATGCGAGCGGCTGCGCCGGCCTCGCGCAGCGGCGTATAGAACGCTCGAACCGACGAGGAGAGGCCGGTCGTTTGAATGTGGAGGATTGAATTGGCGTAGAGGCTGTCGTTCGGTGGCGCGTGTTCCAGCCGCGCTCGGTCGATATCGACTTCCAACTCTTCGGCGATCAGCATCGCCATCGTGGTGTAGATGCCCTGGCCCATCTCGACCATCGGCATGGTCAGCGTCACTTCATCTTCGCGGCCGATGCGGATAAACGCATTCGGCGCGAAGCTCTCCTGCCCCACGGCAGCACCGCGGGCAGTGCGAACGAGTTCCGGCAAAGAAAACGTCAGGAGAAGACCGCCACCGATTGCCGAACCGACTTTGAGGAAATCTCGGCGGTCGATTTCGTTCACGGCCGGCTCGCCATTGCCGCAGCGCGGTGGATCGCGGCCCGGACGCGCTGATACGTCCCGCAGCGGCAGACATTGCCGGACATGGCCGCGTCGATGTCGGCGTCGCTCGGCCGGGGAACGGCGGCCAACAGCGATGCGGCGGACATGATCTGCCCGGATTGACAATAGCCGCACTGCACGACGTCGAGCTCGAGCCACGCCTGCTGCAGCGCGCGGCCCTGGCGCGTTTGGCCCACCGCCTCGATCGTCGTGATCTCGCTCTTGCCGATGCTGCTGATCGGCGTGACGCAGGATCGCTTTGGAATCGAGCCGACATGCACAGTGCAAGCGCCGCAGAGCGCGATTCCACACCCGAATTTCGTGCCGGTCATGCCGAGGACGTCGCGCAACACCCAGAGCAGGGGAGTGTCTTCGTCGACATCGACGTCATTCACTGTTCCGTTGACGTTGATCGCGAATCGCATCCTCGGTTCGGCTCAATATGGGCCATCACTCCCGGTCGCGGAAGACGCAGGCAAACGTTCGTGCGTGAATCGTGGTGATTGGCGCGATTCGATCAGCGCGCGTGAAGCCGGCGGAAGGCCGCCGGCGAGCAGCCTGTCTGACGACGGAACGCCAGCGCGAGGTGACTCGAGCTGCTGAACCCGACGCTCGAAGCAATGCGGTCGATGGTCAGCGCCGGTTCGCTGACAAGCAGATCGCGTGCAGCCGCGACGCGTCTCTCTGTCACGTAAGCGTGAGGAGGCGTTCCGACCGCCTGCCGGAAAGCGCGCTCGAAATGCCGCGGGCTCACCTGTGCCACCTCGGCAAGTTCGCGCAACGTGATCGGATGCGTGAGGCTTTCATCTATGTAGTCGAGCACCGCTCGAAGGCGATGTCCCGACAGGCCGCCCGACGCGCGAGACAGCGGTCTGGATCGCGTCGAATAAGTCTGGATCAAATGGTGCGCGAGAAACTCACAGGCACTCTCCGCATAGAGCGGGCCGGACGGCGAACCGCTCTGAGCCTCGATGGCGAGGCGGGTCAGTACACCTTCGAGGAGCGGATCATGAATGAAGAACTGCGGGATCATTTCAATCTTTCGCGAGTCCATCCCGCATTCTTCGGCGATCCGCGCGAGAAAAGCCTCGGGGACGAACATCGCTATGGTGCGTGAGCCGCCTGACGGGACGGCGGTCTCCCACTTCGTAGTGAGATTCGCCGGAATCACCTGGAGGGTGCCCGGGCCGGAGCGGCCGACGTGCGTTTGTCCGTTTGCGTCGATTCGACTGCGAAGAGTTCCTGAGATCCGCAAATTGACGACGTGATCCGAGAAGGTCAGCGTCTCGCGGAAGGCGCTTTGCAGTTCGACGACATGTGCAACAAAGACGTCCCATGCCGCGGAGACCTTCGGCCGGAACGGCCGGAGCTGCGTGTATTCAAACGCCGAAAGCGCGCATGCCGCTGTGGAGCTCATGACCTCCCGCCGATTCTAACGCCGCGGCCAGATTTTCGTTCAGCGAGCATCTGGAGCAAATTCGAGTGTCTATTTTTCGTCTAGTTCGTAGTCTCCGGA
>Ga0070699_100006296_pt1 | contig 10354 bp, 9 predicted proteins | sample KBSK1503metaG_FD_65473 | JGI IMG/M metagenome (GOLD analysis project Ga0070699, IMG submission 65473) | Corn, switchgrass and miscanthus rhizosphere microbial communities from Kellogg Biological Station, Michigan, USA - KBS K1-50-3 metaG | ecosystem: Host-associated > Plants > Roots >... | reverse complement strand
GTTCAACATCCCGCAGTCGCTCTGCAGTGAGATAGTGTCCGGCGCGATTTGGGACCCGGATGCAAGGCTCACGACGGACGACGAGATGCGCGACACGCGAACATCACGACAACCCAGCGCTACATGAACGCTCGGGCGAACTCGCTCGCCGAATCGATGCGACAGGTACGCGAGCGCCGCTCGAATCGACTCGCTTACTCCGACAGCGAACAAGTGCAGGTGCTCTGAAAATGCGTGTGAGGCGCTACCGATTGTCAGCCGTTTGTCAGCCGGCTACGGCTTCGCGACTGACGTTTCTCGAAACCTTTCAAATTGTTCGGAAAAATGGTGGCGAGGGGCGGAATCGAACCGTCGACACTACGATTTTCAGTCGTATGCTCTACCAACTGAGCTACCTCGCCACTGGTCGGCAGAACCCTCATCATAACAATTAATCGGCGCGCAGCGAAAGCATCGGAACGACGCGGACGGCGCGGAGCACGGGCACGATGGTCGCCTCCTCGCCCGTCAGCAGCGGCACATGGGACAGGCCCGGACCATCGACGTGGAACGTCACGAGACGATCGACGCGGGATAGGGCAGCGGCTGCAGCAGTACCGTGCGCATCACGGTGAAGACGGCGACGGGCGCCGATCCCGAGCGCGACGACCATCAGCCCGGCGATTGCGAACGTCGGGTTTCGGACAAGGATGCGAATGCCGATGCGGAGGTCCCGCAGGAACATGTCCGTCTGGTCGACGGACGGACTATAACTGGCGTTGGTCCGCTCGCCTTGAAAGGCTCGCGCGACAGCGAAGTCAGTTCTTCCAGAGGCCGCGATCTTTCAGGCGCACGAGCTCGTCGGGATCGGTCGTCGTGAAGCCGCGAGCACGCGCATGGTTGATGAAGCCGGGCGTGACGCCGTGATCGCGCATCCGCACAACCTGCGCCAGCGACAGATCCTTCAGAAGCGATTTCATGTCGGCGAGGTAGTCGGCGCTGACGCCGTGATCCTTCGCGCGCACGACGTCCTCAATGGGCAGGTTCTTGAAACCTTGCGCGCCGAGCTCGCGAATGAAGGCCGCGTTGACGCCGTGGTCGCGCACGCGAACGAGATCATCGGTCGCCAGCTTGTCGTAGCCCGCTGTCTTCAGCTCGTTGACGAACTGCGCGGTGACGCCGTGATCGCGCAGCCGCACGAACTGATCGAGCGTCGAGGCGGTCAATCCGAGGCGGCGGATCTCCTGCACGTACTCCGGCGTCACACCGTGGTCCTTCGATCGAACCAGGTCTTCGATTGCGGCGTTCCCGAAGCCCGCCTTGCGCATCTCCTGGATGTACGTCGGCGTCACGCCGTGGTCGCGGGTGCGAACGAACTCCTCGAGCGTCGCGGCCTTCAATCCCTCGGCTTTCATCGCCTTGATGTACTCGATCGTCACGCCGTGGTTCTTCGATCGCTGGATCTGATCGAGCGTGAGCTTGTCGTCGTTCACTCCGGGGGCCCCTGCCCCCCGGATGCCCTCCGCCTTCAGTGCCGCGACGTAGCGCGGTCCGATATCGTGAACGGTGAGCTGGAACTGACGCCAGAGCGGGATGTCGTCGTTGTACCCGAGACGGCGCATCTCGGCGATATATTCGCGCCGCGGCATGAACGTAAACAGCCCGGCGCCGCGGCCGTCGCGGAACGAGCCCTCGAAGCCGAGTGTCCCCCCTTCGCGCCGCAGCTCGAACTTCACGCTGGCGGCGGTGAAGCGCTCGTCGTTTCCAGGCAGCCCCGATAGCTCGTCGACCGGGAAGCTTTGGCCCATGTTCCAGCCGCCGCCCCAGTCGTTGTTGCGCTTCCAGTCGTCGGGTTGCGGCGCCTGGACCTGAAGGAAGACCTTGTTGTTTCGAAGCTCGGCCGTCCAAGTGCCGTGGATGTCGGCTGTCTGAGCGCCGGCGCCGGCGGTTTGCAGAACGATGGCGGCAGCAGCAAGTGTGCGCATGCCGCGTTCGATGGGACGGCGGCTGGAAAGGTTGAAACCCGGTTTCTGCAGCGAATACACGCGCCCGCCCGCCTCGGAGTGCTCGAGCGTCAGCTCCGGGAAATGCGTCAGGCGCACCTCCACCTCGGGCCACTCGCCTGGAGCATACAAATCCTCGTGGACGACGACATAGGTGACGCCAATCTCCCTGAGCGCGTGGATGCTGGTCGCGTTGGGGAATGTCGTGAGCTGCCAATACAGGTTGTCCGAGAAATTGGGAAGCAGGCCGCTGTAACCGTGGATGGTCTTCTGCCAATGCGCCATCGAATGCAGCATGTAGATCGAGTGACGCTCTTCGCGGACGGTGACGTTCCTGGAATCAGCGACGGGGACTTCCGCGACGGCGAACGGTTGCGGGCGCGTGGCGAGCCACCGATCGATGGCCGGCAACTCCGGAGATTGCGCCGCGATGTCGAGCGGCATGCCGGCGAATTCGATCGCCATGATGGCGGCGACGACGGCCGCCGCCGACGATCGCTGGCGTGCCGAGAGCCGCGCAGCCACCCGGTCGAATCCGTGCGCGGCCAGCGCGGCGAGCGCGAGAATGCCGAGGGTCATGAACCGCGACGGCGCGCGGATGAAATTCAATCCAGGCAGCCAGTAGATGAACTGCCACACGCCAAACGGCGGTCCCATCGACAGCCAAACGCTCATGACGAAGATCAACGTGTAAAACGTCGCGGCGTCGCCGCGCGGCAGGCGCGGGCGTGAGAGAAGCGGTGCGCGAGGCGCGATCGCGACTCGCATCGCAAGCGCCACGCCGACCCAGATCCACGCGCGCCACGCCTGACGCGCCGTCAGAATCACGATCGTCCCGATGCGCAGCCTCGCGTCGTTCACCGCGGTGGCGTACACGGCGACCGTGAACGCGACAACGACCAGCAGGTTCAGCGCGAGCGCCGCGCGGCGCCATGCGAGGCCGCGCTCGACGCGCCACATGATTCCGACGGCGGCCAGCACCAACGGCATGTAGCCGGGAAAGAGGTAAGCGGTCGCCGTTTCGTACACTCGTGCGGATGGTATGAATCGCGCAACGAGGTACTGCTGAAGATGCGACGGCGATGCGAGGAAGCTCGTCCAGGACACACGCCAGTTTTCCAGCGTGCGGCGCAGTCCCATCTCGACCTGCACGACGCGGTAGGGCAGCAGAACCAGAATCGCCGGCACGATGAGCAGCGCGCCGACGACGCCGGCGTCGCGAAGGCGTTCGGCGAGCGCGACAGGCTCGCCAAGCGCGATTCGGTACACGATCAGCGCCGCGAGAACAATCGCGAGAAACACCGCACCGTGACCGCTCGTCAGCGCCTGCAGCGTGAAGAACGCGATCGCAAGCCGCAGATCGCGCGGCCGACGGTGATCGAGGTACCGATGCGCGAAGGCGAGTGAGAACGGTATCCACTGCACGTTCGTGAGGTGGAGCTGATCGAGCCGGAAAAAGCGCGGCGGCGAGAAACCGTAAATCATCGCCGCGAGCAGCGCGCCGGCGACGCTCACGCCGACGGCGCGCGCGAGCAGATACGCGCCGAGCGCGCATAGCGGCGTGGTGACGAGCGCCGCGACGTTCATCGCGAGCACGGGGTTGTCGGTCAGCCAGAGCACCGGCGCCGCGAACAGCGCGCTGCCAATCAGGTTCTCCGAGTAGGCGAGCGTTTGGTGCAGCGGATAGAAGATGTTGGACTCGAAGATCGAGAGCGGCTGATGGACGAACGCGTGGGCGTCCCACGCGAGCGTCCAGATGTACAGGTTCGCGTCGGTTCCGCGCGACATGACGTGGTCGCTCGGGTGAAGCGACAGCGGGTAAGCGTAAACGATGGTGAACGCGATGCAGCCGAGCGTCAGCCACGCAACGATGTGACGCTCGGCTAACGGCTTAGCCCTTCGATCCGGCTCAGGGCGCGTGCTCGGATCGGACGTCACACGGTCGCGGCTTCGGCCTCGCGCACCATCCCGAGCTCGCGCCGAACGCGGTCCTCGATCGCCTTGAAGACGTCGGGATTCTCCTTGAGGAACTGTTTCGCGTTCTCGCGTCCCTGGCCGAGCCGCTCACCGCCGTACGCGAACCATGCGCCCGACTTCTCGACGATGCGCTTGTCGACCGCCAGATCGAGCAGATCGCCGGTACGCGAGATGCCCTCGCCGTACATCACGTCGAACTCGGCCTCGCGGAACGGCGGCGCGACTTTGTTCTTCACAACCTTGACGCGCGTGCGGCCGCCGACCACCGCGTCGCCGTCCTTGATCGACGCGATGCGGCGGATGTCCAAGCGCACCGACGCGTAGAATTTCAGCGCGCGGCCGCCGGTCGTCGTTTCGGGGTTGCCGAACATGACGCCGATCTTCTCGCGCAGCTGGTTGATGAAGATGAGACAGCACTTCGATCGCGCGACCGCGCCCGTGAGCTTCCGAAGCGCCTGCGACATCAGGCGCGCCTGTAAACCCATTTGCGCGTCGCCCATCTCGCCTTCGATTTCCGCCTTGGGCACGAGCGCGGCGACCGAATCGACGACGACGACGTCGACGCCGTTCGATCGGATCAGCACTTCGACGATCTCCAGCGCCTGCTCGCCGTTGTCGGGTTGAGAGACGAGGAGGTTGTCGAGGTCCACGCCGAGCTTCTGCGCGTACGACGCGTCGAGCGCGTGCTCCGCATCCACGAAGGCCGCCATCCCTCCGAGCTTCTGCGCTTCGGCAATCACCTGCAGCGCGAGCGTCGTTTTGCCAGATGACTCCGGCCCGAAAATCTCGACGACGCGGCCGCGCGGCACGCCGCCGACGCCGAGCGCGAAGTCGATGCTGATGGCCCCGGTCGGGATCGCCTCAATCGGCTGAATCGCGCCTTTCTGACCGAGGCGCATGATCGATCCTTTGCCGAACTGCTTTTCGATTTGGCCGACGGCGAGGTCCACCGCCTTCAGGCGTTCACGGTCCGTGCGTTCATCGCGTTCAATCGGCGGCATGCGCGCTCCTCTCTTCGCGGGCCTGAGGGACCCGCGCCACATGTCTGGCGGTGGGCCGGAAGGGTCGCACCACTGCGGACGATCCTGGTGTGGCGCAGCCCTCTTAGGACCGCGAAGCTGGGCTATTCTAAAAACGTGCCTGGCGAAAGTCAAGGGCAAAACCGTGAAGTTGTCATCTGAACTGACTGACATGGCGTCGTTTACGGCTGTGGCCACTTTCGCCCCTTTGACCGAAAAGTTGCAGATTCTGCCATCATACGGCCCGAATGCCTAGCCCAATTGGCCACGCGATCGCCGGGTTCGCAACCGCGTGGGCCGCCGACCTGTTTCCAGGCGATCGCGCATCGGCGATTCCGCCGGCGGACGCATCGTTGTACGTACGCGCCGGCAACGGGCTCACCCTTGCGTGCGCGGCGCTCGCAATGGCGCCCGACCTCGATCTGCTGATGGCCGGGCACCGAACGGTGACCCACAGCGTCGGCGCCACGTTCTTCGTCGCGCTGTTCGCGACGGCGATGGCGGTCAACGCCCGAGGTCCCGTTCTGCGTGTCGCCCTGACGTGCGCCGCCGCCTACGCGTCGCACCTGCTGCTCGACTGGCTCGGCGCCGACACCTCGCGTCCCTACGGACTCCGCGTGCTGTGGCCGTTCAGCGATGCGTACTACATCTCGGGCCTCGACATCTTCCGGCAGACGGCGCGGAGGTACATCACGACACCAGCCGTCATCGAGCAGAATCTCCTGGCGGTTGCGCAGGAAATCGCCATCCTCGCTCCGATCGCGGCCGCGCTGTGGCTAGTACGTGTAAAAACCCTGGCCCGACTTGCGGCCGAGATGTCCAGCGGCGACCATCCGGCGCAGTAGAGGGCAGGGCCGATACTTCGGATCGCCAAGGCCATCGTGCAGGACGTTGAGGATTGCGAGGCAGATATCGAGCCCGATGAAATCGGCGAGCGTCAGCGGTCCCATCGGGTGATTCATGCCGAGCTTCATCACCGTATCGATCGCTTCGGGCGTGCCGACGCCTTCCATCACCGCGTAGATCGCCTCGTTGATCATGGGCATGAGGATGCGGTTGGCGATGAAGCCGGGATAGTCGGCCGCTTCGACCGGCGTTTTGCCGAGCGTGCGGCAGAGATCCGCCGCGATCGCCATCGATTCGGCAGACGTCGCCTGACCGCGTATGAGCTCGACCAGCGTCATCAGCGGCACGGGATTCATAAAGTGCATGCCGAGCACTTTGTCGGGACGTTTGGTCGCGGCGCCGAGCGACGTGATCGAGATCGACGACGTGTTGGACGCGAGGATCGCGTCGCGCTTCGCGATGGCGTCGAGGCTCGTGAACAGCGCCCGCTTCGTGTCCGCGTTCTCGACGATCGCTTCGACGATGTACTCGGCCTCGACGAGGCGATCCACGGTCGTCGTCGTCGCGAGCCGAGCGAGCGTCGCGTCGCGATCGGCCGCCGACATCCGTCCTTTCTCGACGAACTTGCTCAGGCTCGTTTCGATGGTAGCGCGGGCCCGATCCAGCATCGGCTGCGCGACGTCGAGGAGGATGACGGAGAAACCCGACTGCGCGAACGTCTGGGCGATGCCGTTGCCCATGGTCCCCGCGCCGATCACGCCGACGGTTTTAATCATCGGTGGTGGAGATGGTCGCTAGATGCGTTCCACCGCCATGGCAACACCGTTGCCGCCGCCGAGACACAGCGTCGCGATGCCGCGCTTCACCTGGTGACGCTTCAACGCATAGAGCAGCGTCGTCAGCACGCGTGAGCCGCTCGAGCCGATCGCGTGGCCGAGCGCGACGGCGCCGCCGTTCACGTTCACCTTCGCGGGATCGATGCCAAGCTCCTTGAGCACGGCGACCGCCTGCACGGCGAACGCTTCGTTCAGCTCGAAGAGGTCCACGTCCTCGAGCTTCCAGCCCACCTTCTCCGCCACGCGCTGCACCGCCTCGACCGGCGTCATGAGCACGAACTTCGGATTCAGACCGCTCGTCGCCTGACCGACGATGCGCGCGAGCGGCGTCAGGCCGAGCGACTTCGCGCGCCCCGCATCCATGACCACGAGGGCAGACGCGCCGTCGTTGACGCCAGGCGCGTTGCCGGCGGTGACGGTGCCGTCCTTCTTGAACGCCGGCTTCAACGCGGCAAGCGACTCGATGGTCGTGTCGGCGCGGATGGCCTCGTCGCGGTCGACGACGAGCGCGTCACCTTTTTTCTGCGGGATCGCGATCGGCACGATTTCGTCCTTGAAGGCGCCTTCGCTGGTCGCCCGCGCCGCCTTCTGATGGCTCGTGACCGCGTACTCGTCCTGGCACCGGCGATCGACGTGGTAATGCTCGGCGACGACTTCGCCGGCATTCCCCATGTGGCATTGCTCGAACGCGCACCACAGGCCGTCGTTGATCATCGAATCGACGATTTCGGCGTTGCCCATGCGCAGCCCGTCGCGCACGCGCGGGAGCAGATACGGACAGTTGCTCATCGATTCCATGCCGCCGGCGACGGCGATGTCGATGTCGCCGACGCGGACACCCTGATCGGCAAGCATGACCGCCTTCAGCCCGGAGCCGCACACCTTATTAATAGTGAGGGCCGCGACGTGGTCGGGAAGACCGCCATTGAGCGCCGCCTGACGCGCCGGGTTCTGGCCGAGTCCGGCCGAGACGACGTTCCCCATGATGCATTCGTCGACGATTTCGGGATCGATCGCCGCACGGCGAATCGCTTCGCCGACGACCATCGCGCCGAGTTGCGGCGCGCTGAATCCCTTGAGCACGCCGAGGAATTTGCCCGTTGGAGTACGGACCGCACTGACGATTACTGCTTCTCGCATGGATTAACTTCTGATTTGGATGCTCGTCACCGCGTCGTCGCCGAGCAGCGCCTTGAGGCGCGCAAGGATGACGCCGCGCGATCGACCGATCTCGCGCGACCACTGCGCGCTCGTCGCGTCGACCATCAACACGCCGCTTTCGAGCTTGACCGACGTCGCGCGCCCCAGCGCGGGGCCGACGGCCGCGCGCCACGCGAACGCGACCTTGCCGTCCGACAACGGCGCGCCGCGCAGCAGATGCGCGAGCGCGGCGGGCACTGCATGTGAAAGCGGTCTCATAGAGTTCATCCTATCATTCAGATCGTGCGAATCATCCTCGCCTCCGGATCACCGCGCCGCGCAGAACTGCTGCGCGCTGCCGGGTTCGAGTTCGAGATACGTGTCGCGGACGTGGATGAATCGATTCGTGCGGGCGAATCCCCACAGAACTACGTGCGCCGCCTGGCCGCCGAGAAATCCGCGACCGCGATGATGGACGTGGCGCGCGAGGGCCGCGAACGGACCGCTCAAAGCTCAGCGTCACCGGTCATCATCCTCGGCGCCGACACGACCGTTGTCGTCGACGGCGAGATCCTGGGCAAACCCGTTGACGATGCGGAGGCGGCGGCGATGCTGCACCGTCTTTCGGGGCGGCGCCACGAGGTGATGACCGGCGTCAGCGTGCGGCAGGGAGCGTGCGAAGTCGGCCGCGTCGAAATCAGCAGCGTGCACTTCGCGCCGCTGACCGACGCGGACGTCGCGTGGTACGTCGCGAGCGGGGAAGGGCGGGATAAAGCCGGCGCGTATGCGATTCAGGGCCTCGCGTCGCGCTTCATCCCGCGCATCGAGGGATCGTATTCGAACGTGGTCGGTCTGCCGGTCGCATGCGTCTACGAGCTGATTACAGAGATTTCAAGTACTCGACGAGATCGCTGACGTGGGACGGCGTCAGGTGCAGGCCAAGGGCCTGGTCGTAGTGACGCACGACGTCGGCGAGCGTGGCAAAGCGTCCGTCGTGGTAGAAGCCGCCTTTCTGATGCGACCACGCGCCCTTCAACGGCGTGGTTCGATAGCGGTGGTCGGGCGCACGATTGGCCTGGAAATCGTCGATGCCGATGTCGGCGCCGGTATGCATCGCCCAGCCCGGCTCGCTGAAGAGCGGCGGCACGTGACACGTCGAACAACGCGCTGCTCCGTTGAACAACGCTTCTCCTCGCGCCGCGGCCGCCGGATCGAAGCTGCCTTTCGGCGGCGCCGGCGCCGGAATCGACAGCTGGTAGAACTGGAGCGCCGCCAGCTTCGACGTGACGCGATCGTCGGCCGTGCGCACGTCGCCGAAGCCCGCGCGGGCGGCCACGGGGAACTGCACCGGATCGTTGAGGCGCGGATCGAAGAAGGTGCCGGAGCCGTGCATCTCCAGATTCGCCACGAACGCGTTCCAGTACGGCACACTGCCCCAGCCCGTGAACGTGTGCTGATTCATCCCGGCGAGTCCAAACGCCGGCGGGATGAGCGTCGCCGCCGTCTTGCCGTCGGGTCTGAACGCTTTGCCGTCGAGGAACAACTCCGCGTCGAACTTTCCAGGTCCCCAGCTCTTCAACACCGTGCGAACCGTCGTGTCGTCGACCTGCAGCAACCTCGCGACGGCGCTGAGATCGGGCGAGAGCGCGACGATGGCGCCGACGTTGAGGTCGCGATTCGGCCACCCGTCGAGACGATGCCCGATGCCGGGCGCGAACGAATCGTCGACGGTCGAGTGGCACAGCGCGCACTGCACGCCCATCGTCTGCACGCTGCCGTCGGCGCTCTGCGAGATGCTCACGCCGACGACAGCCTTCGCGTCGAGCAAGGCGATCGTGTTCGCCGGATCGTTGAGGTCCACGGTACCTGCGCGAATGCCGTCGAGGACCGCAGCGGGAACGTTGTCGACATCGACCTTCAGTCCTACGGCCAGCGCCGTAGCCGGACTGACGCCGGGTCCGACACCGCCGAACCGCGCGCCGGCAATCGCCTGGTGCAGCTTCAACGTTCCGCCCCAGAACGCCTCGTCGCCGAAGGTGTCGTAGCGGAAAATTTTCGCGCCGTTGCGGAACAACTCCTCCGCGTGTTCGCCGATGACGCGATCGAACGGCGCGCGGGCAGGCGGCGCATCGCGACCGGCATGCAGTCGGTTGATCAGAAGGGACGCCGTGACAACGGTGACGAGCGGAACGACGAAAATGGCAGTGGCAGGCTTGATCTTCATGTCTCTCCTCGCCATAACAGAGTCCGGCGGCCGTGAAAAGGTGACAGCGGCCCGGCTTGCAACCTCGAGGAGGAGACGCGACTCTAATGAGTGATGACTGACGCCGAAATCGTCGATCGGGTCCGCGCCGGCGAAACCTCGCTCTTCGAGATCCTGATGCGCCGGCACAATCAGCGCGTCTATCGCGTGGCGCGCGCCGTCATCAAGGACGAAGCCGACGCCGAAGACGTCATGCAGCAGGCGTACATCAACGCCTTCACGCATTTGAACCAGTTTCAGGATCGGGCGCAGTTCTCGACGTGGCTGACGAGGATCACGGTGCATGAGGCG
>Ga0070699_100006294_pt1 | contig 10355 bp, 11 predicted proteins | sample KBSK1503metaG_FD_65473 | JGI IMG/M metagenome (GOLD analysis project Ga0070699, IMG submission 65473) | Corn, switchgrass and miscanthus rhizosphere microbial communities from Kellogg Biological Station, Michigan, USA - KBS K1-50-3 metaG | ecosystem: Host-associated > Plants > Roots >... | reverse complement strand
CACGCGCTTGCAACTCAAGCGCCCTTGCTTCTAGCCTATGCTGCCTTTCGTGCGCATCCCAGCGCTCCTTACACTGCTGCGCAAGCAAGTCTTGCTCAGTTCGATAAGCAGCCTGGCGCTCGTCTCTGACTTGCTGTTCAAGATCAAGACGCTCTCTGAAGTGTTCACGGATCGGAACATCGGACATTTGTTTGCTAGGCCGCGTCTTTTGCTTCTTGGATATTCTTAACTTCCGCAACCGTTGTGCCTTCCGGCTGCTTTACCGCTGTCTTGATCAGCGCGTCTGATTGCACTGTCGGAGTTACCTGCGAGCGTGCCCAGGCTGTGTTGATAAAAGCAATAACAACACTTGTCACAATCATCACTTGTGCAACTTGTTCGCCAGTCCAGTGAAGTATCCCAAAGATGATCAGCATCGGAATAATTGCTTTAATCACCTCTGACAATGCGCCCAGGATTACAGTTGGTTCTTTTCCAAACATTTCTTGCCCCCCTCCCCCCGCGTCCATTTAGATGCTAGTCCAAACGTCGTTGCGCTTCTGCCAGAACGTGCCTGCATTATCCAGGCTTGAGATATATAGCGAGCCGTCTGCAATGGTATCGTCCGCGCCTACCTGTGCTACGATTGCGCCATCACTTGCCGCGACACCAAACGCGAGAATGATCGGTAAGTCGAGCGAGTTAAAGCCCAACACCGCCCACGCCTTGCGCGGCACTACATGACCATAACCATCGTGGTTTGCGTTTGATGCAATGACGTAATCAAAGCCCGATCCCGGCGTGCTGTTTTGGTTGTCAACTGCGAAAGCTGCGCGCGCGCCGGTAAGCGCAGAGTCGCCACCTAAGACAGCCACAATTGCCGCCGCCGTTGCGCCAATCACACCGTCCCCAACTTCGCCAACCACCGCCGCCCACGGGTAAGTTGACAGCTTCGCTCCGATTATTGACAGTTTACCAATCAGCGCCCCGATATAGCTCTTGGTTTTGGTCAACGTATCGCCAATAACGTTGCCCATAATCGGCGCAATGTACTTGGAGTCAGTTGACGATCCCGCGCCCGCCGCCAGATTCAGATCAACCCCAATCGGTTGAAACGAATTAACCCCGGCGTAATCTTCGTCGTCATAGGAAATCACCGCTAACTGATCCAGAACAAATCCCGATTCATCGGCCACCGGATCGCCAGCTTCCGTTAAGTCGCCCGCCGAATACCCAAGCTGATAGCATTCTGCCGCTGTCAAAGCAAAGGCCGCAGGCGTTGACGTTTGCACGTTCCAGAACGTATCGCTTGCCCTCTGGATTCCTGTTAGCAGCGCCGTGTTGATAACCCACGGTCCGCGTGTGATTGTAATCAAAGCCATTTTATTTGCACTCCCTCTTTTCCTTTTCCAATTCAGCAATGCGCTGATTTAGTTCTTGAATTGCTTTGATATTGATAGCCAGAATTGCCGGAATATCAATACTGTTGGCATTCCCTTTAGTGTCGTAGCCGTCGCCCAGCTTGCGATCCACTGCTTGCAACTGATCAGCAATGAAACCCCAGCGCAAACGGCGGGGATCGTCTTTGTAAGCAAACTGTACTGGATTCATTTGTGAGATAACAGCCAAAGCACTTAACTTTCCATTAAGTGGGCTAACCATTGTCTTGTATTCCAACGCTGACACGGTACAAGTTAAGGCGTTATTTTTGGTTATCTCAAAGGTTGACGTGTTGTAACACAGCGACCCCGGAGTGCCTGACGCGTTAGTAAGACCAGAATTGAATGACATTGCCGCGCCTTGAATTGCCAGCGCGGTTATAGTGTTGGTTCCATCCGAGCGCGTTGTATTTATGTTGATAATGCCATTAGTCGATCCGTTTGGACCCCATGAAATAATTCGGCTTGTATTAGCATCAGCCTGATCAAGCTCCATAGTGCTGGTAGCAACCCCGGAGTTGACGCCGGAAACTCGTAGGTGCCCGGTAAACGTGCCAATAGTAAACGATCCGGCCAGCGGCGTAACTTGACCAATGATTACATTATTGATTTGATTGCCGCCGCCTGATATCGTGCCGCCTAGGGTAAAGGCCGGAATGGTTCCCGCTGATGATGGCGAACCAAGCGCCCCGCCGTTTATCACCGGCGCGCCTGCGGTCCCTACATTCACAGCCAGGGCAGTTGCTATGCCTGTGCCCAGCCCGGTAATGCTGCCCACCGCTGGCGTAACGGTTTGCGCGCTTATAGCTGTAATCAACCCCTTGCCATTAGCGGTGACGGTAAGTGATTGCGTTGCCGATCCAAACGTGCCGACATTGCCGTTGACGGTTGCCAGGGTAAACGCCACACTCCCTGGCCCGCTGGCTGTGCCATCGCCGGTGAGCGCAGTGATGTAGTTTCCCGCCGCTTGCTTGGCGTTGAATAGTGACCAATCAGCCGCCGTCAGAAAGCCAGGGACTAGCGCTGTCGCTTTTTGCCCGTTCGTGTAGTCAATTGATATGTTGCCACTGCTGGCATTAAAGTCAACCGCCGTGAACGATGCCGCGCCCTTTGTCGCACCATCGGCGGCTGCGTCTGCAATTGAGATTACCGGCGCAGTGCCACCGCTGCTTGCAATCGGACTAGTCCCTGTCACGCCCGTTACAGTCCCGGTGTTTCCGTTTAGCGTAGTGCCGCTAAAACTCAATCCAGTTCCCAGCGTTATTTCCTCAATCGCGCCCGCACCCGCCGTGTTACGCCCCAGCAGCCGCGCTGTGTTCATCGTCAAGCCTGACGAGCCAACCGCCCCCGTCAACGCATTGCCGCTGGCTGTGCCGGTTACATTGCCGGTCAGGTTCCCCGTAACATTGCCGGTTAGATTCCCTGCAAAGCCGCCGCTAGCTGTAATGCGATCCGATGTATCCTTACTCAAGATAATATTGGCATTATTCAACTCGTTGCGCCAGCCAATAAAATCCAGCTTATTAAACCTGACAGTCCCATTTGTGGCAATGTTTGCCTGATCTGAATCAAACTCAGCCGCCTTAACTACGAAGGTACTTGCATCAAGCGTGATCCCATCAAATGAAATCGCACTTGCGCTTACTGCCTGCAAGCCGCCGCCGATAATTAAACGATTAAGCGTGAGTGCTGCCGCTGAAGTTACGCACGTAGCGCAAGACAAAGTTGGATTGCCACTGACGCCATTGCCATTACTAACAGATAGCGGCGTGTTGGCTACCAGCGTCCGCGCCACGGCGGTATTCGCTGCTGTGCGGACCACGATCCCATTACCGCCAGGATCAGGCAACCCGCCCGGTATGACCGCCACGCCGTTAACAGTTAGAGCGCCGCCAGCGCAAGGCGTGACATTAACGTTTGTGTTGCCGTTCGGATTGACAATCACACTTGCCTGCGTTGGCGAGCCGCTTGAGCAAGGGCGCACAATCCGGTCAACAAACTGCGCCTGGACTGAATAGCTCGAAAGAAGCATAGCCGCAAAAAGGCACAAAAAGCGCATAAGAGTTAAAAGCATTTTCTTTTTGCTAGGTTGTTTCATCTTTTCCTTTTTGTGTTTTATGTGCCTTTTTGTGGCTAATCTTTCAACAGGAAATATGCCCCCACTGCCAACCCAATCAGCAGCAGCGGCGAAAACGTTTGTGGCTGCTGCCCCGCCCCAGCGGTAGCATGCCCATTACTAACCGGCTGCATTAGTGGCAGTGGCGATGTTGGCCCGGTATCTTCTTCCCAAACGCCCAAGTGATTCTGCACGCTCTGACTGCCATCACTATACGTGGTTACTTTGTCGCCATTTGCCAGCGTTTGCGTACTAACAACAGTAACCACTGCGGGCACGGCTGTAGCAGTAAGCGGAAACTCTGCAGCCAACGCTTGTAAATACGGCGCGGCGTTAACGGCGGACACGGCAAGCTGATTACTAGCGTTCCAATACAATTCCATAAAGCGCGCATTGTCATTCAGCGCCGCCCAGTTAGGTAGCGCCTGATAAGCGTCAAGTGTTGCTCGCATTTCCTGGGAAGTCATCGCGTTTCTTGCCTTTCTCTAAAAATGAAAACCACAAAGTCAACCGGGCTAGCATCAATCAACTCAGGCGGATCGGCATCATTCAAAGTCGGGCGCGTGCGGACGTAAATATCCTCAAGATCGCGCGCGTAAATAATCGGGCTTTCCTGCCCTGGTAGCATTTGATAGATTTGCCCAGTCCCTGAGCCTACCATCAACTCAGTATTATTTCCGGTGCCATTGATGTTGTTTAGACGGTTCTGAATTATCACAGCCACACAAGCGCCTTTACCTAACGGCTGCGCCTGCGCATCTGCGCGCGCCTGGATAAAATTCGTTTCCAGGTTCGCCGCCATAATCAATGTTCCTGTAGTTCTCATTTTTTAACTTTTGCGCTTTCCTTCTTTTCCCTTTTGCGCTTTTTGCGCCTTTTCGCGGCCCTAAACCGTTCGGCAAATAAACGTGATGCGCACGTCCTGTTCGCCGCGCGTATTTGCCGCCTGCGTAAGCGTGCCTGTATTACTTGCATCACCAGGCAGACAGCCATTAGATAGCTTAATCTTAAAACTATCGCCAGCTTCCAACAGGTGCGGCACCGGCCACATATTAAACAGTGACGTGTTCCGATAGTCAGTATTCGGCGCAATCAACATCAACGGCGGATCGTGATATGTCGCCGCATCGGGAAACTGCATAGCTGCTGGTTTTTCCTGGTAAGTGAATTGGTAATAATCCTTCTCACTAGACATACGGATTTGACAGCCATCAACATTACTTGCTGCCCCTAAAACCAGCAACGGGCGATCCTGCTGCGCTGTGCGCAAATCAACAGAGCCAGTCCCGATAGCCCCCAAACTTGCCAGCGTTGTCTTAACTTCCAGGAAAAACGTTTCAGGGTTTGCGCCATTGATATAGTTCGTTATCGATCTAGTCGCCAAGTTGTCAAGCGTTGCATAGGGATCGCTTTCTTGTAGCACACGCAGCCCGCGAAACCCTACATGCGGAAACACCGGCGACAATTCACCAGACGGCTGCGAGTATTTAATTACCAGCGTTTCATAAGGGCGCAGCAGGTGAGGCACAAACGCTATATGCTTATCCATTAGCTCATATAGCTGCTCAAGCTGCACCCGATCCCGCTCATGTTTAATACTGAGCCATGACACTATCGGCGCTAGCGATTGAAAGAAGTTTTGCCCATAAGCATTTGACTCGCCGCCAAACTGGTTTATTGACACTAAAAAAGTATCCAACTCGCGCGCAGGCACGCCATCACCTACTGTTAGCGCAAACTCAAAAAATGAGATCATATCCGTTAAGATAATTGACTGTGAAAAACGCGGCGTAATAGACGAGAATGATTGAATCTCGATTGCGCCTGCCCCTGACTGTGATGTAATTGTTGATGTAAACCAGAAGTTACGGCACGCCTTTGCCATCAACACTTGAGCCATACGCTCTTGATTGCTCAATGCCGGAATGTCTGACACACCCAGGGCATGCGCCGATCCCTCGCGTAACGCATCGCAAGTATGTATCTTTAGAAAATCAAGCGCTGTCAAGTTCTTAGTCATTGCGTTTCTTTTTGCTTTGTCTGTCTGCCGTCTGCCGTCTGCGGTCATCCGTCCGTCTCTTAGACACTCACACAACGGAAAATCACATAGTTATCAATTCGCTCAAGCTCTGTAGTAATTGCGCCGCGCGTTGAAAAGCTAGCGCTCAGACTTGAGCCTTTTGGCAATAGAAAAGGATATGGTAATTGTTGCCAAAACAGCCCCGGCCCTGCATAGCCATAAGTGTTAATATCAATTTCCTTCTTAGAAAAAGACCAACCATTAGACGATTGCAGCCGCCACTTAGGATCGCAGGCAGAACCATTGCCGCCTGCCGTTGGCCTGGCAAATAGCGTCGCATAGCCAACCACCAGCAAATGATCCCTCGTCTCGTCAGTCTTAGCTAACGTTCGCTGGTTTGCGCCCGTATTAGGGAAGGCAATTGAATGGAAGCCTTCAGTATGCATAGGCAGATATATTGGCTGCTGGATCGGGTTGCCAACAATTGCTCGTCTTAATTCAGCCTCAAAAACATCATCGCCCGGCTCATTGTCAACCGCCACGGTCCGAAACTGCACAAAGGTTGTTTCACCCGCAGGAACGCCGCCCGCCAACACCTTAGCTCTAAGCTGCAATAACTCATTAGGCAACAAACCAATTGGGACCGGCCAGGTATTCGGCCACGTATTACCATAGCCCAGCTTGGCTGTAGGCAAAACGTTGCGGATCGCAAGCTGCGCAGGCGTAAACAAGTGTTCATCTTTAATCGGCACAATCGAAACCTGAGCGCGCGAGTTACCGCCAGTGCGAAACATTACCACTTCAAAATTGTTATTATCAGCAGAAGGCGCAGCGCCAACATCAGTGGTTCTAATCGCGCCATCAACTACAATCAACGGTTGCGTGATAGGCGTCGTATTCGCTACCGTCGCCTCACCCGCCGCGCCAGTTTCATTCACCCAGCTAGCTTCCAGTATAAACGGCTTGATAGCGCGCGCTAACAAAGCACGACATAAACGCTTGCGCTGATAATCCTTCAGGCGGCGCGTAGCGTTCTTATCAAGCCCGCCTGCCATCTGCGCCCAAAGATAGTCGAATGTTTCGTTGTAAATCAAACGCGTCGCCCTTTCAAGATTGTGCGGCGTTGTCTCAATTTGAAAACCAGAATCCCAATTAACGCACCCGCGCCAAAGAATACAGTGTCACGCCAACTCATCATAAAAAGCGGGTATTCCATTAACATTCAGACCGTAACCCCCTGAAAGATTAGCTGCGTGAACAGCCCTTGCTCTGTCACTGTGTTTGGCCCTGCGCCAGAGTCGCCACCATTAACAATTTCCGCTTTCAATAGTGCGCCACGTCTCAGCAAATGCGGCATAGTTAGCCGGTAATAGCTCGCCCATATTGGCGTCACTACCGGCGCGCCAAAACTAAACGGACGCGGTAGATTTTCATAGCCTGGCATATTCAGCGCCGATGATTGCATTGGCCGGTTCAAACTAAACGACGATCCATCCGCTGTATCAATAATCGTTATCCGTGACGCTATCAAATTAGTTCCAATGCCTGTTATTAGTGTCGGCACATTAACTGGCGGCGTCTCACAAAGCGCTATATCACCCGCCGCGCTGCTAATACTCAATCCCGTAAACAGCGAGTTTAGCGCCGCACAGTTCAAGAATACGCCGCGCTGAAATGGATTAACCTCGATAAAGCGTTGTATGTCTGCGACAATTTCCTCGTCCTGCGCCGTTAGCTTATCTTTAACCTTCAAGCAAAAGAAAATAAACGCCTGTGGCGGTATGTTAGTTGGCTCTGGATTTCCAGCTGCATCATAGCCAAGATCAATTGCAATCTGCTCATCAGCTTCCAGAATAGTAGGCGCAACCAACTGCGTTGACGTATAGCGCGGCTGCCCACTAACGCCCGCCTGCGCCGGAACCAAATCCTTCACTAGCGCCCGCTCAATACCACCAACTATGCGGACCCGATGCATTTGCAGTAACGTAGCATCAGTCGGATTAGCCCCCGATCCATCAACAGAAGTCTTGACAGCGCCATAGCGCAAATTGTCCGCATATCCACAAAGCAAAAGCCGCACACCCGCCGGCTGCGTATAGATCGTATTAGTATTATTCAAATTTACCGAAGTCCGTTGGCCTTCAGTGTAAAGAAACACATTGCGGCTGCGCAGCGCCCTTAACGCCCGCCCATAACGCCGCTGGTTATAAGCAGTCTGCAACTTAGAATCAGCGGCAAAAACAGGTGAGCGCGCCGCGCTAATAAGAGCCTGAAACAATTCTGTCTGGTAATATGAATGCATCAGCTTACGATAATCTTTTCAAAGTTTGCGAAGCATGCGCCGTATTATCCTGCGGCTTGGCTTCGCTGTTTCGTTTAGCCTTCGAGTCTTGCGCACTCCACTTAGTTTACATCGTGCGGCCACGAAGCAACTTGTTTGCGGAGTGGCGTTGGCTCGCTAGCCAACTGGAACATAAAGCGCGCCCCACAAGCCAACCTTCAAACGACCCGATACCGGGACCGTGATCGTAGGAATGTTAGCAATCTCGATTGAGAAACGCTGCAATTCTCGCAAGTGTCGCGGCCTTGCCAGCATGCGCGGCAACACGCCGCCATTCTGTGCAATGCCACCTTCGGATCCGCCATTCCAGCCGGAGTATCCGAAGCCTTGCGGGAAATAGTCAATTGTGCCGTTCTCATAGAGACGCGTATCATCCACCCAAAACTTGAGCGTAACGTTCTCCGTGATGCACAGCACCTGGTTTGCGCCGCCTGCGCCAGTGTTCGCCGCCGTCGCTACTGGCGTTGGATTCACCGTCGCGTTGTTATTTAGCGGCGTAGTGAACTCATTTTCCGGCACAGCCACCTTGACCATGATTGACTGCACGGTAAAGAAGTCGCCACTCGGCAACTGCCCACCATTGCCAACCAGGTTAGTGTCCGCGTCGTTTTTGATGTATTGATCCGTCGTGTTTGCCAGCGTGGTTGTTTGCCCATTGGCAACCTGAAACATCTTGAACACATTCGGCGTCCACGACGTTGCCCCTTTGAATCGCAGGCTATCAAACAGAACATGATCCCTCACGTTTTTCAGACGGCCTTTAATCCGCTGAAAATCTGGCCCGCGCAATTCATCGAGATTGATCCCAATGTATTTGCCCTGGTCAGTTGCTATCTGCGCATAATTCATCTTCGGTTTACTCCTTCTTTCCTGGCGTTAGAGATCGGATGCTTTTTCTAAAATCCCGCTTTATCTGTGTAAATCTGCGGCTAAACTATCCGGTCCCTTTCGGGATAATAATCCCCGGTTGCGTACCCTAAATGCCTGACCAAATTCCGGCTGGCACTTCCTCTACATCGCCCAATCCCGCAAACACTGAATCAGGCACTTCCTCTACATCACGGTATCCACCGCGATAGCCAGTCAGTGCCGCATCGCCCGCAGGCGCTACAACCACAGGCTGCGCAAACTGCAACGGCGCGCGCAGGATGCCTGTTAGCTGCGCTTGCACATTCGGCAAGTACGCATCAGCCAACGCCAACCCTGCGGAAATCAAACCACCGAGCATCATCAGATCACCCTGCTGCTGGCCCAAAAACTTCTTGCCCAGCATTCGCACTGGAATGACCGCCATAACCGCCTGCACTACCGGCACCGCTAACTGAGAGTTAGCAAAGCTGGCTGGCACAAACCCCTGCGCCACGGCTGAGAACACGCGCGTTGCCACTGCCCCGCCCGCCCCATACACCATGTCCTTGAAAATCTGCCCGATCCTCATACCGCTGGGATTACGCCGCCGCGAATAGCGTCTGCGCCGTCGCGGATTAACTGTTGCACGTCGCGCTCTACGCGCCACCGGATTGTGGCGACGACGGCGACGAGTATAACGCCGCTTGGGATTAGCTGCGCGCGGCGCAGCGGCCCGGCGACGATTTGACTTTCTCTTTCTTCGTCTGGTTGCCATCTTCTTTCTCCTTTGTTTAGTTGCCACTAATCCTGATGGATTGTGAACTCGAACGACTTTAATCATGCTCCCCTCCCCAAAATCATTAACCACAGAGGACACAGAGGAAAACAAACAATAAGAAGCATATATATTTTTGTTTTACCCCTAACTGCTTCCCGCTTCCTCATCTTTTTTCTTCTCTGTGCCCTCTGTTGGTAAAAATTCTTGCGTTTAATCGCCCTCTAAGCGATTTGATTTGATCGGCGCAGCCCCTAGCCGCAGTTTTTCGGCGGCGAATTTAGTTTAACAATCGCAACCGATCAAACTGCGTAACCGGCGTGATATCAATAACTTCGCCCTGGTCTGTGACATTTTTTTGCCAGCTACAGCCGCATTCTTTACGAGCGCAATGGCAATCACGATCGGCCCTGGCATTCGGCGCTAACCCAAACACTTCAAACACTTTAGGCGCAATCACCTGGCAAAACAGGAAGTCAAATAGCATCACACCCGCCGCCGCTGCCAAGCCCTGAGATAGCCGGATTTGCATTAAACTGCCGCCTTTCCAAACATCAACGCTTTTCCACCGCGCTCTCGAAGCCTTGTTAACAATTGCATTCCGCGCTTACAAGGAAATTCAGCCTTTCCACTTAACACCGCTTCTTTAACCGAAGGGCGCGCCATCTGCAAACAATCCTGACAGTTCGCTAGATGCTCGGCAACGGCCCTTACGGTTGGATCGTCCAAGTTTACCCCAGCGGCAAGCCCTCTATTCTCCTGCTCAAGCGTTAGCATCAAAACACCCCTTTGATTCCCAGCAGCAAAAACGCCAGCAGCCCCATTGCAAACGCGAT
>Ga0070699_100006292_pt1 | contig 10357 bp, 16 predicted proteins | sample KBSK1503metaG_FD_65473 | JGI IMG/M metagenome (GOLD analysis project Ga0070699, IMG submission 65473) | Corn, switchgrass and miscanthus rhizosphere microbial communities from Kellogg Biological Station, Michigan, USA - KBS K1-50-3 metaG | ecosystem: Host-associated > Plants > Roots >... | reverse complement strand
ACCGTGAACGAGTTGGTCGCGGAGGTCGACCAACCGCAGCCCCGCGTCAGCACGCATCTCGCCTGCTTGCGTCATTGCGGCTTCGTCGAGACCGAACGCCGAGGCAAGGAGATCGTCTACGGGCTGGCTCTAGACGGCCTCGATGGAGTCCTGGATCGAGCCCTTGCCGCGATGTCACCGGTAGCGGAGCGGCTGGCGACATGCACTCGGATCGGACCGGACTGGGTGTGATGGAAGGCAAGCGAGGGGTCGAACTGCCAGACCGCCCCGGCAGCCGCCCAATTACTTCAGCATCGCCGGCGTCAGATAGCGGGTGGGCAGCGCTGGCGGCTGCGATCCTGGTCGTGGTCTGCTGTGCCGGGCCGCCGCTCCTCGGTTTCGTCGTTACCACCGGTGCTGGTGGCTGGCTCGCGGCTCACGGCTTCGTGATGGGAGCCGCGGCTCTGGTGTTCCTTGCGGCAATCCTCGCCTTGGGGGCCTGGGCGCGCGCGAGGCTGGGATGACGCTCCGCTTCCTGACGCTGGCCATCGTCGCGGTGATCGGGGCGGCATGTGGAGCCGCGAATCCGTCGAGCGGCCCAAGTAACGGACCGGCCGTCCTCATCGTCACGCTGTCCTCCTCTGGTTCCTACACGGATCCGTGATCGCCTCCTAACTTCTGTAGAGCAAGACCTTAGACCACGCCTCGCGAGGATGCTCTGTCTCTCCCGAAAGACGATCGAGTAGGGCCATCGAATCACGTACAGGTATCGGCGGCGTCATGCCGCTCGTCAGCCCTCGAATGACGCGGATAGTGCTGGCAAGCTGTAGGACCTAGGCCGAGGCCAACAGCAGCCTCCTACGCTTCACGCCGCTTGAGCTTCTACTGAGCATGGCTTTGCGCTACGTTCCCGCACGTATTCCACGCCAATGCCGGCCAGAGCAGTCAAAAATGATGCTCCCAGAGCAGCTATGACCGGAACCCAGAGTGAGTTGGCGGGAACACGAACCAGGTAGCCAACGGCGAACCCGACCGCGATAAGCCCCACAGCAGGTGCGGGCCACCAGCGCCTCACAATGGACCCAGAGCGCACAAAAGGGCCAGCTGTACTTGACAGCCGTACGGCCGCCCCGGGTAAGGTTCAGCGATGCTGTTGCAGGCGGACACCACGCTGGATAATGCCACCCTGGCGTTGGCCACCGTCACAGGCATCCTGGCACTGGGCACCATTGGGACAGCGGTAGCCGCACTTTGGCAGGCCAGGTCCACGGCAGCAAGCGTGAACCCTACAACGGTGTTGACGGCGCCTTTAGATAGATGCGATCCCGCTGATGATGGCGGCGCTGAATGGTGACGGCGAGACCCGTGATGGGTGAGGATTGACGGGCTGAAGTAGGTGACCCTCCAGGAGGTGAAGACTCCGGGAGGGTCGGTGGTGGAGATGCGGTCCACCGTTGTCGATCGTATGGCTCTGTCCCCTTGATGTCGATGCCTATATCGAGCTTGGTCGGGGGTTGGAGGCGCCACGACCGCCGAGCCCGCTTTGCTCGCGCCCGACGCGCAGCTGGTCGGGCTATGAGCGTCACCTCCGGGAGGAGTGTGATCGGCTGATCTGGATTCCGCGGGTGCGCTGCACACCGTGCGGAGCCACGCAGGCGCTGCTGCCCTGGTTCGTTCTCAGGGCGACACGCCAGCGGGCGTGTGCTCGCGCAGGAAGGCCCGCACCAACTCGACGGCGGCCCGTACGAGCTCCGGGCTGTCCTTCCAGGGCTCCAGCGCCTTCGCGTTCGGAGCCAGCGTGGCGATCTCGCGGCCGATCGACCCCGGGTGGAACTCGTCGACGCCCGGCAACACGAGCATTGGCGTGGTGACCGAGCGCACAAAGTCGCGCGTGACGTTCAGCACAAACTCGCCCTGCCACATGCGCGTGCCGAATGCCTCGATGGTCGCCGGCTCGATGTCGGCGCGCCGGTCCGCCAGCTGCTGGCCCCACTCGCGCCACATGCTCCTCAACAGCTCGCGGTTGTCGTCGACGATCCCGATCGGCTGCTGCAGCACAGCCGCCGCGAACCTGTGCGGTGCCCGCTGGATCAGGCCGAGCGCGTGGGAGCAACCGATGCAGCAGCCGAGGACTTGGCAGCGGTCAATGTCGAGGTGGTCGAGGAGCCGGAGCTGGTCGTCCACGTAGGACCCCCAGGGGTCCTGGACGTCGAGCGGCCCCGTCGAGGCGCCCGCGTTGCGCTGGTCCACCGCGACCAGCTGGAAGTCGTCCGCGTAGACATCAAGCGGGTTGAGCGCCGCCCGCGCCCACCACTCGATGCTGGAGGTCATGCCCCCGGGCGCGATCAGCAGAAGGGGGAACCCTGCCCCGAGCACCTCGTAGTTGATCGTGACATCCTCGTGCTTGAACAGTGGCATCGCCTCGCCTCCTCGATCGATCCGTTGCGTGCAGCGATGTACAGGGTGCACCCGATGCCCGCAGCGTCGTTCGGTAGATTCATCGGCCCGGGACCAGGCCATAGGGCGCTCGCCGATGCGTTCGGTGGACCAGCAGCTGTGCCTGGTACTACTATCGCCGCGGCCTTTGCCACTCCGGATCTGCCCAGATACCGTCAACAGGCGCGCGGTGGAGTCAGGGAAGCAAGCGGCGGCGGTAGGCCTCACCTACGCCGGCTGCCCGGTCCCGCACCCCCAGCTTGTCGTAGATGTGCAGCAAGTGCGTCTTGATGGTGGCCTCGCTGACGAACAGCGTGGTCGCCGCCTCACGGGAAACCCTGGGAACAGGTTTGGCGAGCGGCTCGTCTTCGCTGCAACCCCTGCCCCACACCGCTCGAGCCACCTCTGCAGGGTGTCGGTGCCCGCCGCAGTCCCGACGATCCCAACGCGGATCTGCTGGGGCGCCGCGCTCGTCCCGCGGTCGAGCGGCCCGTGGTGCATCAGCCCGAAGCGGATGTCGACGTGCCTGCCGCCGCCACCAAACTCCAGCTCCGGTTCGGGTATGAAGTCGGCCTTCACGGCCGTTCGGCCCCGTCCGCGTCTTCGCGCATCGCCCAGGTCTTGTCGTCGATCCCAACCTCGACCCCGAACGCTGCGAGGTCGCTGAAGGCCAGGTGCGGGTAGGGCTGGGAGTCGGTGGAGCCCGCGCGCTTGATCACGTCGGCCCACATCAGCACCAGGCTGTAGACCGCCTGGTTGCGGTCCAGCCGCTTGATGCCCGAGAGGAGGCCAGCCTGGTCCCAGTGGAGTTTGTCGCCGTCGGTGGTGAATACATACGTCGGGTCCACCTCGAGGAACCAGCCATCACCGAACCGCCGGAACTGCATCTGGCACGCGGCGTGTCGGTAGTAGGCGATCTCGGCGGTCTTCCCGTTGCGGTAGGCCTTGAAGACCGTCCGGGTCGCGATGCGGCTCGGGCGCTCGTAGGCGACGGCGTCCGGGCCCATGTCATGTGAGGGGAGGTACACGTAGCAGTCGAGTTCCTTGCGGAAGCGGATCCGTGGGTACAGCTTGCGCCGCAGACAGGTGTTCAGAAGCCAGACGAAGTCGCGCTGGCGGTCGGGGTCGTCCGACAGAGACCACTCCTCCACGTCGAATTCCTCGATCGTCCCCCGGTCGCAGATGTCGCGCCAGCTGGGTCCGCTCAGGTCGTTGAATCCCCACAGCCGCTTTGACTTCAGGACCCACTCGGCTTCAATGGGCTCGCCGCGCGCCCGCAGCGACTGCCAGATCTCGTCGACGCTCGTCATCGCGGACTCCGCCGTATAGACTCGCCCGGGGAACGCTGCGACCTGGAGGAGGTTCGAGACTAGCTGCTCGTGCCTGGCCGGTGGCGCCAGGTAGAGGCCAAGTTCCTTGGGGGTCGCAATCTTCAGGAGGCGCGGGAAGGCCGAGGCGTCGAACCGGTCACGAGCCTTATCGAAGCGCACCTTGCGTGTCGCTCGGACGGCAGGTTCTTGGAAGTACTCCTTGATCGAGATCCAGTACGCCTCGCCATCCGCTGGCCGGGATACAACGAGAATCACCGGGGCATTGCCCTGCATCCAATACTCGATGTCTCGCGCGTCACACAGGAAGTCGAACCCGCCGTCAGTCTCTGATTGGAAGCGGCCTGCCGTCGGTTTGCTCTGAACCAAAACCACATGCCCCAGCGCCGCCCCGGTCTCAGGGTCGCAGAGCTCGATGGTGCCGTCGATCCCAACGTCCAGCGCCGCCGTCGGACTCCACCGCGACTTCATGTCGAGGACAATGCGCTGAACCAGGTTCACGCCCTTCTCGCCCGTGATCGCCTGGACCGACAGCTTCTTGCCTTTCACGGTCGTTCGGCCAGCCTCACTCCCCACTTGTGGCACAGCACATAAAGGATACCCGTCATCGCACATTTGTTCCGACCGGCCTGAGTGACTCGGCGGCCTGCCGAGCGACGCGCTTTGGCGTGACCCACGAGCGGTCCATAGCCGGAAGGCGGTCGTTCCCGTCGTGGCCTCACTCTTCCAGTGGCCGCCGCAGGAGGGGCGGTTCGGAAAGTGTTCCGAGCGGTGTGCCAAGTGGCTCCCAGCGCAGCCGCAAGCTCACCGTCGTAGTCTCTCGCGGCCCTGCCAAGGAAGCAGATGCCCACGACCTTGGGAGCTCGAGCTCCACACCAAGACCAAGCACGAGATCCTGCGCTACTTCTTGGAGGCCTGGTTCCCCATATTGAGGAGAAGGAGCGGCCGCGTGCTCTTCATCGACGGCTTCGCAAGCCCCGGCATCTTCATTTAGGGTGACTCGGGTTCGCCTATCATCGCCCTCCAGACCCTGCTCGACCTGCCGAACTCCCTCTCGGACCACTGGAGAGCCTGGACCTGGCAGGGATCGATTGGCTGATCGCGGGCGGTGGGTCCGAGCGGCGTCACCGCCTTGTGCAGACTCGCCACCTGGTTCGGCAGGCCCGATGACAGGATATTCGACCCCATGGGTGGTGTCGGTGTTCGTTCTTGAAGGCACGGAAGAAGAGCTGCTCTTCGGCTCTAGCGGTTCATGGGGGCGCCCCTATAAAGTAAACGTTCCAAGCTGTGGGGCTGTCCCATGGCTGAGTCGAGTACATGATTCGGACGGGCCTGGGTTGCGGTGGAGGCGCGCCAATGGATTCCTGGACCGGGATTGGCCACATTCTGGAACGGCTCTTCGGGCTGACGTTCATCAAGTGGATTACCCGGCTCGTCTTCACGATCCAGGTTTGGAGACGCCGGAAGCAGCTCGCCGACCTCAGCGGAGCCATGAATGTCCTGTTGTTCACCGAGCTGGGTGGCATCAGGGATCTGCTCGCCGCCTACAGGGCGGACAAGTCACGGGCCAACTGGCAAAGCCTGACGCGGAGAGCGGACGAAAACCGCGCCAAGCTGAACGAGTTGCAGTCGGTAGTAGACGAGGTGAAAACACGCGCACTCCTCGGCGAGCATCCGGAGGTACTAAACCTGCTGGACGACATGCTGCGTGCTAAGAGATTCTGGCTTTACGATCAGCTGGCGGACTTGCGTGCTGCGAGAAGCACGCGAAAGAGGTGGTCGAGCACGCGCAGAAGCTCGACGACCACCTGAAGAAGTTCCCGGCCGCTGAGTCAGCCGCGGCGGAGCTCCTCAAGGTCTCGCCTTCGCGAAAGGCGGGTCCGCCTAAGGGGGCGAAGTGATGGCGGTCACCAAGGGCAGTTTCAGCGGCCAGGCCTATCCCAGCCCCGAGCCCGACACCCTGGGTTTCCTCCAGAACACCGTCGGCGCCAAAGCCATGCAGTCGAGCACCGCAAAGGGCCGGAAACACGGTATGCGTGGACCAGGCCATGACGCGGACGACCCCCGGCGAGCCTACAGCGTGAACGTCGGCAGCCAGTTCCTGACCACGATCCCGTCCGGGTCGGAGCTGCATTCGAATCGAGCGAGCACGGGGCAGCATTCGCCCGCGAAGCAGCTGATCGACGGCACTCCGGCTCCGCGCGAAACCGGGAGCGGCGAGGGCCTGGAGCACGTCCACACGTACAAGCCGGTGACCCAGGGGCGCTCCACCCGGGTTGATCGTCAGCAGCGGCGTCCCGACCGATTCCTGGGTACCAGGAACAGGGGAGGCTGATGAGACTTCTTGCTCGCGCCTATCGGGTATGGGTCGACAAGGATGGCGTGGAGCACGTCGAGGGGAGTACGCGCTACATCCTGTTCAGGCTTCAAGGCATCGTCTTCATCCTCGCTCACCCGAGTTGGTGGCGTACCGGCTGAGAGTGGTGGGTCAACCGCCCGATCCGGAGCCGGAGGCTCAGGCCTCCAGGGCACGTCGGGGAATTCCGCCTGTCTTCAGGTCCGATCGCCGGAGGGGTTGCGTGCCTGGGTCGGCGTGGGGCTGGTCAACCGGCCGCTGGGGGCTCGAAGGCAGCGACCACAGGCCCGGCGGATCGCTGTTGGCTCACGGCTTCCAGGATCAGGTCGAGGCGACCGCTTGGGCTGCACGGGATGTATCGAAGCCAGCAGAAGGCCCGGCGCCGGCGGCGATCGCTAGGAAGTGAGCCACGTGGTCGGTATCACGAGCTGGCGGTCCGAGGTGATGACTCCATTCGTGCCGAGGCCCTTGTCGGTATGAGCACGCGCACGCAGAGGTTGACGAGATGCATGACCTCCTCCGCCTGGGCGAGGGTGTATGGGATCCGTCGGTGTGCGGTCGCGTTCCGAAAGAGAAGAAACGCACCGCGCACGAAGTGATATGCGCCCGTGACCTCGCCATCTGTGAGATCGCCCATGAATCCATTTGATGCCAGCGCCGCGCGGAACGCGCCATTCGGCCCGAGTACTTCGGTGACCAGTCGCTCACCGGACAGCCCACGTGAGGGATCCACGTCGGCTGCGTGGCGGAGGACGTCCTCCAGATAGATAAAGGCGTCGCGGACAGCGCTGTCGTAGTGCTGTGCCTCCCACGAAGCGGCGACGGCCGTAACCAGCCCGGCATCGAAGACCTGCTCTGCCCACTGCTCCACGGCGTGTATGACGCCCGGCAAATCGTTGTTCTGGAGGTCCTGGATGTCGGGCTTGTAGCCATCGGGCTTGTCCTCGCGGTAGTAATGCAGCAACCAGTGCAGGTGACGCGCGAGGTTGTTGAACGGTCCAGTCGGCCCTACTCCGATCATGGTCTGCAGGGTGTCCAGGTGCGCTCGGGAGCGGTTGATTCGGAGCTCCACCTCGGCGACGGCAGCTCTGGTTTCCACGCTTGCGATGACCTGGTGCACACCGCTGACGAGGGCCGTGAGCTGACGGTAGACGCCGATGAAGAGCACCCCGCGATTATGCGTGCTCCGCGGCGTCCGGGAGCCCGTGCTGGGGTCCAGAATCGGGACGAGGCCGACCACTCACGTTGAGCGATCAGCCGGGGGGGTGACAGTCCTCGCACTCCCACCCACCGTCAGGACGCTGCCACCAGGGGGACTGCTCTGCTGCCGTGGGTCTGCCACTAATGCCTGGGTCAGGTGGGGCAGCACGGAGTCCTTCCCGGCCCGACCTAGGCGTGACCTAGGTGGATCTTCGGGCCGGCGGCTCGCGCCCTGCTCGACCAGCGCGAGGAAGATCCCTGGGGGAACTGACGTCCGATCCTAGGGACAGGTGCGCAAGCTGGTCGTCGGTCCCAGCGTCTGCATCTGCGACGCGTGCGTCTTCCTGTGCGTAGACGTCCTGGGCGGGAACGGCGTCAGGAGAAGCGACTACGGCGTGATCCGGTTCCCGTAGAGGTCGGCGACCGGTAGCTTTCCGGTGGCCCTGCCTGCGGTCGGGAGTCGTACGATCGCTGGTCATCATGCGCGACCATCCGATAGTGCCGGCTATTGAGCGAGTCGAGCATCGTGAACGGCACCGAATTAGCGTCCGATGGCGTGACCGAGAGGCCAAGGTGTGTCAAATCATCTTCGGCCGTGATGGTTTCTTCGTGACCTTTCCCTACCACCCTGATTCGGCTGGGGTCCTGGCTCGAATTGTCGTGCCGGTCGTGCTCCCTGGACAGCAGGCACAGGTGGACTTTGGGGCCGTGGGGTTCAAAACGCAGCATAAGATCAAGTACAGCCACTACCGCAATGGCGATTGCCATTTCTCCCAAGACGGCCGGATCTACACGAGGGTTCGGAACGTCAGTTATGGGTTGGCAGAGTCCCAGCGCCATCTCTTCACCGTCTACGCACAGGGCCTCGAACAGTTCGCTGAGCCGCAGCCTGCCGATACTGCCAGCTGCTTCGACTTAGGAGACTGGCCGCCCCCGGCCGTGGTGAGGATCGTCGGTCGATGGTACAAGCACTCGCTGCCACCGAACGTCGCTAATCCGATCACCTTGGCAATGACGCCTGACTTTGTAGGGCCGGCGATGGCCTGCCCCCCGACGGCTGGGTCTGAGTTGGATGGCTACATCATCGTCCTGGAAGCATTTGTGCAGCCGCTACTCGATCCCAACGCGAGGTTCAACCTGTTGTTTCAGGGAGGCTTCGGGCCTGAGGCTCACGACCCATCGAAGGAGTCCAGCTGTATCGTGCTCAGCTACCCCGGCGACGTTGCCCACCTGCCATCGATCGACTTCCGTCCCAATGTCGGGACTCCGATGACGTCACCGTGAAGCTTAAATGCGGTCGACGAGCGACGATACCGGGATGACGATCGAATGGGGCGATGCGCCAACGTGGGTGGCGGCGATCGGAACGGTCGGCACCCTCGGAGCGGCTCTTCTGCAAATCGAAACCGAGCGGCGGCGGCGCATTCAGCAAGAGAAGGCTGATCGCGAGGAACACCGTAGGGAGCAAGCGCGCCTGATTTCTGGCTGGGTGGGTCCGCACGAAGAGGTCCCCGGTGCAGATCCAGCGCTCGGTGTGTACGGGCGTCGCGCGCCGCTCTTCCTTATGAACGGGTCGAATGAGCCTGTGTACAACGTGGTGTGCACGATCGTCATGGTGCAAGGAGCCGGTGGACCTCGCCGAGGAGAGGATTGGGCGGAACGAGCGCGAGAGAAAGGCGATACGCCCAGAACATCGGCGGCGATCCTACCTCCGGGGCGATGGCGGGTGTGGATCCGGGGTGGTGGTTGGAGCAGCGATAGGTCTCCGGCCGGCTGCGGAGGTTGCATTTACCGCCCGAGGGGGTGCCCATTGGATACGACGGGGGGATGGCGATCTCGGAGAGTTGCCCAGCCCTCCCCTCAGTTACTTTGAGCGATTCGGCCTCTACCGGCCTCATGATCTCGTCGCCCCCGAGCCGGTCACCGGTCAATAGGAAACGGCAGATGTTTTCAGAACGCTGCGGGTAGACTCCGCACGTGATGCGCCAGCTGGCCGCCTCGGCCCCAGCAGGTCTGCATGCTCGTCTGGCGCGCATCTTTGAGCCGGTGGTGGCTGGCGCTGCGGTGGCCACGCTGCCATTGATCCTCTTACAGGTTCGCTTCGACGGCCTGGTGCCCAACGCCTTCGACTGGGTGCTGTGGGCGGTGTTCGCGGTGGAGTTCTTCGTTCTTCTTCTCACCGCGCCCCGTCGCGTGACGTATTTGCGCTCGTCGTGGTTGAGCGTTGCGATCGTTGTTCTGACCTTCCCACTACTGCCCCACTTGCTCTCGGCGCTCAGACTGGCACGGCTTGCCCGGATCACGAGTGTGCTTCGCGTACTGCGCATTGGGCTAGTGTCGGCGAGAGGAGCCCAGGCGCTGCGGGCAATCCTTGGACGAGCCGGCTTCGTGTATGTCCTGGGGCTCACTGGGACCGTGGTCGTGGTCGGCGGGTGGCTCATGAGCCTGCTGGAGCCCGAGACCGTTAAGGGGGATTTCTGGTCTGGAGTCTGGTGGGCTACTGTCACCGCGAGCACGGTCGGCTACGGAGACATTTCACCCACAACAGGTCCGGGCCGGATCATCGCTGTGGCTCTGATGATCACCGGCATCGGGCTCTTTGGAACGCTGGCCGCCTCGATTACCGCCTACTTCGTGGGCCGGGATCAGGACCGTGAGCTTCTGCAACGTGTTGAGCGAATTGAGCGGCTTCTTGAGGAGCTAGTGCGACGGCGGGACTGACCGTGCGACCCAGCTGGCACATGATCGGGATGCGTGTCGCCCCCATGGACTTGCCATGGATCGAGACGCTACGATGCTGTCGGTGGGGAAGGTCCGTGCACTCCTTCTGAGTGCTGTCCTGTTTCTGGCTGCAACGGCGTGTGCGAACGCAAGCACGGCCTCGACATCGCGGTCATCGGCAAGCACGTCAGCTACCGCCACTGCAACGCCAACAGCAACACCTACCACGACGCCCACTCCAGTCCCAACAGTTGCCCCAACGCCAGCGCCGCCTGCTGTCCCTCCGCCGACACAGGCACCAGCTCCACCACCTCCACCGGCTCCCGCGTGCAAGGCT
>Ga0070699_100006291_pt1 | contig 10359 bp, 7 predicted proteins | sample KBSK1503metaG_FD_65473 | JGI IMG/M metagenome (GOLD analysis project Ga0070699, IMG submission 65473) | Corn, switchgrass and miscanthus rhizosphere microbial communities from Kellogg Biological Station, Michigan, USA - KBS K1-50-3 metaG | ecosystem: Host-associated > Plants > Roots >... | reverse complement strand
GGCGATCTTGTCGATGTCGCTCCACGACGCACCGGTTTCGCCGAGCGCGCGGCTGACGAGAGGAAAAAGATGTTGCAGATGTTCACGCGATGCAATCTCAGGGACGACGCCGCCGAAGGGGCGGTGGCGCTCGATCTGCGAGGCGATCAGGTTGACGCGTACGGTCCCGTCGCGCTCGAGCAGCGCGACCGAAGTTTCATCGCACGACGTTTCGATTCCGAGGATCATGGTTGCGGGTTAGTCGGTTGCTGGGTTACTCGGTTGCTCGGTTACTCAGCAACCAAGGAACCCAGCAACTCAGCAACCATTCTTTATAATCCCGCGCTCGTCCCATGAAAGAGGAACTCGCCAAAAGATACGACCCGGCCGATTTCGAACGGCGGCTCTACGCCGCCTGGGAAAAAGGAGAATTCTTCACGCCGCTGCTCGATCGCGAGCGGCCGAAATTCTCGATCGTCATTCCTCCGCCTAACGTCACCGGCCGCCTGCACATCGGCCATGCGCTGGTCAACACGCTGCAGGACATCATCGTGCGCTGGAAGCGCATGAGCGGATTCAACACGCTGTGGCTGCCGGGCACCGATCACGCCGGCATCGGCACGCAGATGGTCGTCGACCGCGCCCTGACTGCCCAGGGCATCTCGCGCTTTGACCTCGGCCGCGAGAAGTTCGTGGAAAAAGTGTGGGAGTGGAAGGAGAAATACGGCAACGAGATCATCGATCAGCTCAAGCGCCTGGGCGCCTCCGCCGACTGGAGCCGCCTGCGCTTCACGATGGACGAAGGTTTGTCTCGCGCGGTGCGACACGTGTTCGTCCAGTTGTATCGCGACGGCTTGATCTATCGCGATCTGCGGATCGTCAACTGGTGCCCGAGCTGCCGCACCGCGATCTCCGACATCGAAGTGGAGTTTCGCGAGCAGAACAGCAAGCTGTACGAGATCGATTATCCGATCGCGGGATCGGACCGCCGTCTGACCGTGGCCACCACCCGTCCCGAGACGATGCTCGGCGACACGGCGCTGGCCGTCCATCCCGACGACGACCGTTATCGCGATGTCATCGGCAAAGAGGCCATCGTGCCGGTCGCGAATCGCCGCATCCCGATCATCGCCGATCCCATTCTCGTCGATCGCGAGTTCGGAACCGGCGTGGTGAAAGTGACGCCGTCGCACGACAAGAGCGACTACGAAGCGGGCGTGCGCAACAACCTGCCGCAACTGCAGGTAATCGACGAGACTGGACGCATGACCGCGGCCGCCGGAAAAGAGTTTGAAGGCCTCGACCGCTTCGACGCGCGCAAGAAGATTCTCGATCAACTGCGAGCCGAAGGCTTGCTGCGCAGCACGAAGGACTACATCCATAGCATCGGCGTCCATGGAAAGTGCGACACGATCATCGAGCCGATGGTGTCGCGGCAGTGGTTCGTGAAGATCAAGCCGCTCGCCGAGCCGGCGATCCAGGCCGTGCGCAGCGGAAAAATCCAGATCATTCCGCAGAGCTGGGAAGCGACCTATTTCAACTGGATGGAGAACATCTACGACTGGACGATCTCGCGGCAGTTGTGGTGGGGCCATCGCATTCCGGCGTACTACTGTGCGAACAATCACACCATCGTCAGCGAGAACGATCCGGTGCGGTGTCCGGAGTGCGGATCGACGGAGATCCGCCAGGAGACCGACGTTCTCGACACGTGGTTCTCATCGGCGCTGTGGCCGTTCTCCACGATGGGATGGCCCGACGACACGCCCGACTACCAGATTTTTTATCCGACCGACGCCCTCATCACCGGCTACGACATCCTCTTCTTCTGGGTCGCGCGCATGATCATGATGGGATTGCGCTTCACCGGCCGGGTTCCCTTCAGCCAGGTTTTTCTGAACGGACTCGTTCGCGACGAATTCGGCAAGAAGATGTCGAAGACCGTCGGCAACGTCATCGATCCGCTGGAAGTGATCGACGAGTACGGCGCCGATGCGCTCCGGTTCACGCTCGCGATCTACGCCGCCGGCCGCGAGATTCCGCTGGCCAAGAGCCGCATCCAGGGCTACGCCGCGTTCGCGAACAAGATCTGGAATGCGTCGCGCTTCGCGCTCCTGCACATCGACACCGAGCTGAAGTCGGCGAGAGCCATCGATCGCGACGAGCTGCGCACGGTCGAGCGCTGGATCCTTTCGCGCCTCAACGCCACCACGCGCGAAGTGAACAAGTCGCTTTCCGGGTTCCGCTTCGACGAAGCTGCCAACACGCTCTACCACTTCTTCTGGCACGAGTTCTGTGACTGGTACATCGAGATGGTCAAGCCGGTGCTGCTCGACAAACACGGCAGCGAGAGCGACAAACAGAACGCGAAGCGCGTGCTCCTCGAGACGCTCGATCGTTCGCTGCGGCTGCTGCATCCCTTCATGCCGTTCATCACCGACGAGATCTGGCAGAAGTTAGGCGGGGTGGAACCTTCGATCATGGTCTCGCCCTACCCGATCGCGGAGGAAGTGATGGAGGACAGCGAGGCCGAGAGGTTGATCTCGGCGGTCAAGGCCATCACGACGGCCGTGCGCAACGTCCGCGCCGAGCGCGGATTCACGCCCAAGGACCGCTTCAAGCTCTTCATCAACACCGGCAACACCCGCGATGCGAACTTTTTCAGCGAATACGGCTATCTGCTGATCGAGCTCGCGCGTCTGACCGAGCTGGTCGTGAACGGAAATCCGCCCGCCGACGCGCATCACGACGTCGTGGAAGGCTTCGCGATCGCGATCGAGATTCCCGAGAAAAAAGTGAGCCCCGAGCAGATCGAAAAGACGCAGCGCGAGATCGAGAAAAGCCGCAGGGAGCTGGCTTCGCTGGAGGCCAAGCTCGCCAACACGCAATTCGTGCAGAACGCGCCGGCGGCGGTGGTGCAACAGGCGCAGGCGCGGCATTCGGAGCTGCGGGCGCGCATCGAGAAGCTGATGCAGAATCAATGATCCATCTCGATACCCGCCGCATGGTCGAACGCCTGAAGACCATCGAGTCTCTGGCGGTGATCCCGCGCGTCGCGTCGACGAACCTCATCGCCCGCCGCATCGTGGCTGAGTGCATCGAGAACGAGCTGTCGCTGCCGCAGGCCATGATCATCGCCGAGGAGCAATTCGCGGGCATCGGGCGCAACGCGCGCTCGTGGTCATCGCCGGCCGGGAAAGGCATCTATGCCACGACGCTGCTGACGCGACCGACCAGCGAGCTGCCGCTGATCCCCCTCGCAATCGCAAACATTGTTGCAACATATTTACGTGACATATTTTCCATCGACGCGAGAATCAAATGGCCCAACGACATTCTCGTCGACGGCCGCAAGATCGCCGGCATCCTCATCGAGGCCCGCATTCAGGACGATCGCGCTTTCCTGGTCATCGGTGTCGGGATCAATGTCGATCCGATCGACGACGACGGGCGGCCTAACGCCATCGCCATCCGGGAGGTTTCCAAACGGACGTTCGGCGGCATCACGCAGGCCATTGAAGCGTTCATCGAGCACGTCGACGATCGCGTGAGCCGACCCTTCGATTCCGAGTCGGTGCTCGCCGAATGGCGCGCGCTGTCGGTTCACAAAGCGGGCGACCGCATCGCGTCCGTGATCGGCGAGCGCACCATCAACGGCACGTGGGTCGGCATCGACGATCAGGGGCGGGCCATGGTGCGCAACGGCGACGAAGTGACGACCATCAGCGCCGGCGACATCATGATGCCGTAGTACCCTATCGTTGATGTCCGCGCTCCTCGTCGTCGACGTCGGCAACACCAATGTCGTCCTGGGCGTCTACCGCGACGACGATCTCGTCGGCTCGTGGCGGCTGGCCACCGCGCGCGAGCGCACCGCCGACGAATACGGCATCCTCACCCGCCAGCTCATCGGCGACTTCGCCGGCAAGCTCGACGGCGCGATCGTGTCGTCGGTCGTTCCGCCGCTCAACAGCGCGTTTGCCGGAATGATCCGGCAGCACTTCGGGATCGAGCCGCTGTTCGTCGAGCCGGGAGTCAAAACCGGAATCGCGATTCACGTCGACAATCCGCAGGAGGTCGGCGCCGATCGCATCGTCAACTGCGTGGCAGCGTTCGAACGCTACGGCGGTCCGTCGATCATCGTCGACTTCGGGACCGCCACCACCTTCGATGTGGTCACGGCCAACGCGGAGTATGTCGGCGGCGTGATCGCGCCCGGCCTCAACATTTCCGCCGAGGCACTGTTTGCGCGCGCGTCGCGGCTGCCGCGCGTCGACATCCGGCGTCCGCCGACCGTCATCGGCACTAACACCGTCGTCAACATGCAGTCCGGCCTTTACTTCGGTTACCTCGGTCTCGTCGATGGGATCCTTTCACGGATGAAGGCCGAGCTGCCGCCTCTGAAAAAGATTCTGGCGACGGGCGGACTGGCAACTCTGCTCGCGGGCGACAGCCAGTACATCGAAGAAGTGCATGACGACCTCACGCTCGAGGGCCTGAAGATCATCCACGATCGCAATCGCGGCAAGCAGCGGAGTCGTGCGCGGTGAAGCGACTGGCCTTCGCGATTGCATGCATCGCATCGCCGGCTTTCGCCGGATCGGTGGTCGTGGCGAAGCACGCGGCGCTCGCGACGGCGTCGCCGTACGCGACGCAGATCGGCCTCGATGCCATGAAGCGCGGCGGCAATGCGATCGACGCCGCGGTTGCGGTCGCGTTTGCGCTGGCGGTCGCTCAACCGCAGTCGGGCAACATCGGCGGCGGCGGGTTTCTGATCTATTACGACGCGAACGCGCGCGCGGTCTGGACGCTCGACTTTCGCGAGGTCGCCCCGGCCGCTGCCACGCGCGACATGTTCGGCGGCGGAGGATCGTCGCGCGACGGCGCGCTGGCCGTCGGCGTTCCGGGAACGGTCGCCGGTCTGACCGAGATGCATGCGCGATTCGGCCGCGCGAAGTGGAAGGACCTCGTGGCGCCCGCGATCCGGTTGGCGGAGAGCGATGTCAAGGTCTCCGAGGATTTGAGAGCCGACGCTGCGCGAGCGAAGAGCGAGAGAAAAATCGAATTCGTGAAGTCGCCGTTTGTGCAGAGAGAGCTCGCCGCGACTCTCACCCGAATCGCGGACAAGGGCCGCTCCGGTTTTTACGAGGGCGAGACCGCCGCGCGCATCGTCGAAGGTCTGCGTGCAACCGGCGGGATCGTTTCGCTTCGCGACCTGCGCGATTACAAGCCGGTGTGGCGCGCGCCGATCCGGATCACGTTCCGCGAATTCGACGTCTACTCGATTCCACCGCCGTCGGCCGCCGGATTGATGCTCAGCGAGGAGCTCAACATCCTCGCCGGTTTCGATCTCAAGTCAGCCGGCTTTCAAACCGCAACCACCGTGCATCTGATCGCCGAGGCGTCGCGCCGCGCCGCGATCGACCGCGACCGCTACCTCGGCGATCCGACCACCTCGCGAACGCCGTATCGCGATTTGTTCTCGACCGCGCGCGCGATTCAGTGGCGCTCGACGATCAATCCGACGCGTGCCACGCCGACGATTACGTTGACCGAGCCGACCACGACGATCGCTCAGAGCCTGCATACGACGCACTTCACGATCGCGGATGCCGACGGCAATGTCGCCGCCATCACCACGACGCTCGGCGACACCTTCGGCAGCGGGTTTGTCGTGCCGCGTTGCGGTTTTCTGCTCAACAACGCGATGCACGATTTCGCGACCGGCAATCGATCGCCGAACGCGATCGTCTCGAGCCGCCGCATGACGAGCTCGCTCGCGCCGACGATCGTCCTCCGCCACAATCAGCCGTATCTCGCGCTCGGCTCGTCGGGCGGCACCGCGATTCCCAACATCGTGCTGCAGACGTTCCTCAACGTCGCGCTGTTTGGAAAAACGCTGCCCGACGCGGTCGCGGCGGCGCGTTACGATCAACAATCGCTGCCTGACGACATCAGCTACGAGTCCCTGAAAACGCCCGACAGCGTGGTCAACCCGCTCCGCGCGATGGGACACGGCCTTCGACAGCACGAGCCCATCGGCGACGTTCACGCCTTGATGCTCGAGTCGGGCCGCATTACCGCGGTCTCCGATCCGCGCCATGGCGGCGCGGCCGGAGGCTACTGATGCTCGAGATGAAGGTCGCGGCGGCGCGCGCTGCGCTCGCCGAAGTCCGCAGCGGAATGTCGCTGGGCCTCGGCACCGGCAGCACGGCTCAGGAATTCGTGCGGCTTCTGGGCGAAGCGCTCGCGTCGGGCGCGCTCTCCAATCTTCGCTGCACGAGCACCTCGGAGAAAACGGAAGCACAGGCGCGATCGCTCGAGATTTCGATCGTGCCGCTAGAGACGATCGCGCCGCTCGATCTGGCCGTCGACGGCGCGGACGAGATCGATGCGAGCCTCCGTCTGATCAAAGGGCGCGGCGGCGCGCTGCTGCGCGAGAAAATCGTCGAGCAGGCCGCGAAACGCTTCATCGTGATCGCGGACGAATCGAAGCTCGTCGAGCGGCTCGGCGTCGGCGTCCTTCCGGTCGAAGTCACGCCCTTCGCGCTGGAAATCCTGCAACGGAGGTTCGAAGAGATGTCGCTGCAGCCCGTGCTGCGGATGCGCGACGGTGCGCCGCGCGTCACCGACGAAGGCCACCGCATCCTCGACATCCGTGTGCCGGCCGATCAAGACATTGCCGACGTCGTCGGCCGCATTCGCGAGAATGCCGGCGTCGTCGAGACCGGATTTTTTCCGCGCGAGGCGACAGAAGCGATCATTGCGACCGCGGGCGGCATCCGAAGAATGCGACGATGAAGCAGCGGCGCGCGGCCATCGGGATCAAATCGAAAACCGGACGCGGGATCGCCGTCGTGTTGCGCCACTCCGCAGGCGTCCCGGAGTTCGTGCTGCGCGAAGAGCTGAAACTGTACGACGAGAAAATTACGGCGACGATCCAGCCCTATCACCAGATCATGGAGCTTCCGTCGAGCGAATGGGCGGCGGCGATCAAGCCGGCGATCGCCGCGATCGAGAAGATCGCGGTCGCTTCGCTGAAGAAACTCATCGATGAAGTCGAGTCGCGCGGCATGGGCATCGCGAGCATTGCAGTCGTCGGCCCGAAAGATCGACAGCTCGAGCGCATCGGCAATCCGCACATCCGCGCGCACGCGGCCGAGGGGGTGTTGTATCGCGCGGTGATCGAGACGGCGGCGAAGAGGAATGATTGTCCGTCGCGCGCGTTCGTCGATCCGACTCCGGAATTGCGCCGGCCGTCGCAGCAGATCAGGAAGGTGCTGGCAGAGCTCGGAAAAGTCGCCGGACCGCCGTGGCGGGCCGATGAGAAAATCGCGGCCGTCGCCGCGTGGGTGTCGCTGCCTACTCCATCTCGGCCTTCGAAACGGTGACGTCGAATTTCCATTCGTGGTCCTTGTAGTAGAACGACACCAGCGACACGAACGGTTTTTTCAGCGGCTTGTTCATCTTTGTCTCGAAGAGCGGATAGAGCTCGGTCGGGTCGTCGTAGTGCCAGACGAGCTCCGCGTGTCCGACCGTCGGCTCGGTCGGATGGCGTTGAAAGTTTCGGATGCCGTCGTATTTCTTGTAGCAGATCAATCCGCGAAACGCAGGTCCGCGGTTACTCGGCGCGGTTCCGATGATGGGAAAGCCTTTCTCGGTGGTCTTGCCGATGTACGTCGCGCCCTGGCTGTCGATCTTTTCCTCGACGGTGAGGTAACCCGCCCGCCCGAGATTGCGGAGCGTTTGCACCGATTTCTCATCGAAGTCGTCTTTCGGATGCTTCTCGTCCCACCAGACTCTCTGCGGAACCTCGGCATACACCGGCACGCGCGAGAACATGAAGCCGCGGAGGATCTCTTCCGCTTTCTGCGCCGTGAGCGGCTCGGGACGCTGGCACGCGATCAGTAGAAACGCCGATGCGATTGCAAAACCTTGACTCGACCGACCGCGCATGTTGTTATCCGCCACCTTAACGCCTTTGATCGAAAAAATCCTCGACAGCCTCGCCGATCTGTGTCTCCGCCGAAGCAAGCAGATCATCGTCGTCTCGATCCTCGTGGCGATCGCGGCGGTGGTGGCCGCCGCCCGTCTGACCTTCGATCCCGACCTTCTCAATCTGATCCCGCAGAAAAACAAGCAGGTCAACGATTTTCGAAAAGTCCTGCGCGACATGGGCACGATCGACTATCACATCGTCATCGTGAATCTTCCGCCCGGCCGTGACGTCCGCGATTACGAGGCGCTGATCGAGTCGATCGCCGACGGCTACCGAAAGAGCCCGCGCATCGAGGACATCTCGTATCGCATCCCGAACCCTCTCGATTTCGTCGAAGTGATTCTTCCGCGCGCGCTTCTCTTTCTCACGCCGGCCGAATTGAGCGAAGTGGCGGAGAAACTTTCCGACGCAGGCATTCGCGAATCGGTCGCGCGCAACCGGGCGCTTCTCGAGACGCCGCAGGCGTTCGCGCTCAAGCAGCTCGTGCAGTACGACCCGTTCAACCTCGCGCCGATTTTCATCCGCAAGTTTCAGTCGGCCGGGGGCGGATTCAATATCGACGCTTCCAGCGGCTACTACGTTTCGGCCGATCACACGATGCTCCTCATGCTGATGAAGCCGAATCACCCTGCGCAGGATGTGCCATTCGCGAAAGAGCTGCTGGCTGAGGGCGCAAAAATCGAGGCGCAGGCGCTCAGTAATTTCCGAAAGGACGCGCCGCGCGATCTGCCGATGCCGACCATCGAGCACACCGGCGGCTACGAAATCGCGGTCGGGGATGCCGACCTCATTCGCCAGGACATCATCGCCAACGTCCTCGGATCTTTTTTCGGCGTGCTGGCGCTTTTCCTTTATGCGTTCCGCCGCGCCGCTTCGATTGTCTATGCCGGCGCACCGCTGGCGCTCGGTCTCGCGCTGACATTCGGAATCGCCGGTCTGGTTTACGGACAGCTCTCGCAAGCGAGCGCCGGATTTGCCGCGCTGCTGGCGGGACTCGGCATCGACTTCATCACCGTGCTCTACGGCCGCTACGTCGATGAGCGCAATCGCGGCGTGGATCTCGCGAGCGCGATCCGCACGATCATGCGGACGACGATGCCCGGAGTTTTCGTGGCCGCCATCACCACCGCTGGAACTTTCTACGCATTTCTGGCGACCGATTTTCGCGGCATGACGCAGCTCGGATTTCTCACCGGCACCGGCATTCTGCTGTTTCTGCTGTGCGTCATGTTTCTGCTGCCCGCCCTCATCGTTTTCTCGGAGCGCAAGGAAACAGGGAAGTCTCCGAAGCTTTATCTGCATTCGTTCGGCGCCGGAAAGTTGATCGACATCTCGGTGGCAAAGCCGGCGGTGACCATCGCGGTGTGGGTCGTCTTCATCGCGGTTTGCGGCGTGCTGTCGGCGCGGATTCACTTCAGCGACAACATTCAGGATTTGCGCGCGAAGGGAAATCCCGGCGTGGTGAATCAGACGAAGATCACCGCGAAATTCGGTCAGTCCTTCGATTTCATGATGTACGTATCGGAAGAAAAAACACTCGAGGCAGTTTTGACGCGGACCTACGCCGCTGCGCACGATCTCGATGCGCTCGTCAGCGATCACACGATCGCGTCGTATCAGTCGATCTCGACGTTCCTGCCACCCATGCCGCAGCAGCGCCGCGTCATCGAAGAGCTGCAGCGGGGGAAGGCAGATCGATTCAACGTCGTCCGCATTCAGAAAACATTTCGCGAGGCGCTGATCTCCAACGGGTTTCGTGCCGAAGCCTATGAAAACTACATGCGGCTTTTTTCACAGGCCCTCTCCCCCACCCAACCCGTGACCATCGAGAACCTCGGCGACAAAGACCTGATGAAGCTCGCGGCGCGATTCGTCAAGCAGGTTCACGGCGGCTGGATGTCGGTACTCTACGTCTATCCGACGGGCGGTCGCTGGCCGCGCGAGGTACCGCCGAAACTCATGGCGGTTGCTGATCGCCATCCCGGCGATGTGCTGACTGGCGTGAACTTGGTAAGTGGAACCTTACGAAGAATAGTCAAGGCCGATGCCACACGCGCGACGATCATCGGATTCATCGCGGTTTTCATCCTGATGTTCGCGAGTTTCCGAACGGTGAAGATGACTGCGCTGACGTTCGTGCCATTCGTCGCCGGCGCTACCGGGATGCTGGGGCTGATGGCGCTGCTGCATCTCGAATTCAACTTCATGAACATTTTCGTCGGCCTGATGATCATCGGCGTGGCCACCGACTACGCGATTTACATGCTGCAGCGATACACCGAGGATCCGGGAACGTTCCGCGAGGCGGCGCACGAAACCGGCAAGGCGATCATCATGGCGGCGCTGACCGCCATCGTCGGCTACGGCTCATTTGCCATTTC
>Ga0070699_100006290_pt1 | contig 10360 bp, 10 predicted proteins | sample KBSK1503metaG_FD_65473 | JGI IMG/M metagenome (GOLD analysis project Ga0070699, IMG submission 65473) | Corn, switchgrass and miscanthus rhizosphere microbial communities from Kellogg Biological Station, Michigan, USA - KBS K1-50-3 metaG | ecosystem: Host-associated > Plants > Roots >... | reverse complement strand
TATGCGGAATGTACCTGTGGGTACCGCGCAGCGCGTGCGAATCGATGGAGCTCATCCGTCAAGCAACTCTTAAGTAGAATACTCTATACCTCTATGCTCTTAGGCGTTGCTACTCGGGTAACACAATGTCCGAGCATTTTCTTTGCCCCTGAACTTCCTCGTGCTGCGCTGGATTCCTCACCAATGAAAACATTGAAACTTCACTGATAGAGAAAGCTGTATGAAGTATTGGTTCTTTGTATGTTTAACGGTAGCAAAAGTTCGCCAAAGGCATGTCCATACAAAGAAGAAAGGTACACCGATTTGCTTAACTTAGCCCGCCAGTATGCCCGGAACCAGGTAATCGGTACTTTTGGGGGAGAGGAGGTGAGAGCGTGAGAGGAAAGCTACGTGACAAGCGCACAGATTCCCAGCAGGACAGTACCAGGCGTGAAGTGATAGAACGCCGCCGTCCTCCAAAGCGCGCGAGTCGTGCTACAATCTTGCATCTCCAGCAGTTGGAAGAAGAAGAATCCTTGCAGGATGACCAGGATCCCCAGCTCGTAGGCGCCAAAAAAAGCCAACCGTAGGGGCTGGGGAGGTATGGAGCAGGGCGACTCCAATAGGCGCGCACTTAAAGGGTCAGGCAACCGTCAGGCCCATCCTTTCTCTCCGCTAGGTCGGCCTGCCAAGCCCGTGTAGAGTAGGGGCGGGGCTTGCCCCCGCCCTGGAGTGGGGCCGGGCACTCGCTCGTGAAACGAGTAAGTTCGCGCCTCTGGGCGACCCCCCCGGTCGAATGACCACCTTTGATAGTAGCAGATCCCAGAGACAATTATGGAATGTCTATCTCCGGGAATAACCGCCGCGCAATCACTAAACGCTGAATCTGCGCTGTTCCCTCAAAGATGTCGAACACTTTCGCATCGCGGAACCACTTGTTAATGAAATGCTTGCGCTCAGAACTTTCACCAGTGGCTGTGATCCGTACCGCCGCAGCCGTCATCTTCATCACTAATTCCCCCGCATAAGCCTTACTCATTGACGCCTCTTTAGAGTTGGGGATGCGGCGATCCGCCATCCACGCTGCACGCCACACCAGGAAACGCGCCATCTCTATTTTCTGCCGGAACTCTTCCAGTTCGTCCTCGATCTCGCGCCGCTTCTGGAGTGGAAATCCCTTCGGCAATTCCTCGCATACCCACTCAGAGGTAGTCTCATAGGCCGCTCGTGCAATACCAACCGCCAGTGCCCCCACCATCGGGCGAGTAGCATCGAGCGTTCCCATCGCCGCCTTAAAACCGGCCTTCTTACTACTCTCACGTCCGCTAAGCAGGTTATCCTTAGGAATGCGGCAATTCTCGAAGATCAGTTCAGCAGTCTGCGAAGCCCGCAAACCCATCTTCTCTTCGATGCGCCCAACAATCAAGCCGGGCGTCTCCTTGGGGACGACAAACGGGCGAATGCCCTCTCTACCCAGGCTTTTATCGATCGTGGCAAATGTCACAACTAAATCCGCGCGTGCCCCGTTAGTTATGTAATGCTTGTGACCATTGATGACCCACTCATCACCATCCAGCACAGCGGTTGTTGACATACCAGCCACGTCGGAACCAATGCCTGGCTCCGTCAGCGCCAGCGCACCCCAGTGCAACTGACCATCCATGTACGGCCCAAGAAAACGCATCTGCTGTTCGGGCGTCCCTTGAGAAAGTATCGGCGGAGCAGCCAGCCCTGGCCCAGGAATAGCTGTGGAGAGCGCGGCATCACCCCACGCCATCTCCTCCTGCGATAGAATCGAGAGCACATTTTCCTGTTTCTCGCTCTCTTCCTGGGCCTGCGTGCGAGCCTGTCCTGCCGCGCCTGCCCAGAAACGCCGCTGCATATTCCAGAAGAACGACTCCGGAATTTTCTCACTGCGGTCGCACTCCAACGAGATCGGGCGCATCTCCTCTAAAGCAACCTGGTGCGCATAGTCTCGTGCCGCCTGTTGTGATTTGCTGAGGGTAAGATCTATCATCGTGTTTCACTCCATCGCTGCTGCGTCGCGCATCCACATCTCGACGGGATGGTCCTGCAAAAAACCGGCGCCACCTAAAATCTGAACAGCATCGATCGTAGCGGACTTTGCAATCTCAATGGCCTGGTGTTGTGCTGCCTCGGCCTCGCGCACAAGCGTCTCGTCGTCAACGCCGCGATCCCAGCTTGTCGCTGCCCGCCATACGAGCAAACGCGCCGCGTCGAGCTTCATCGCCATCTCCGCCGCTATAAACGCTATACCCTGGTAGGAAGCAATTGGACGACCAAAAGCAATGCGCCCCTTTGCATAATCCCTGGCATACTCAAACGCAGCGCGAGCCATGCCGCAGGCAACAGCCCCGCGCAGAATAGCGTAGAGTGTTGCAGCTTGTATCACACCACCATCGCCAGGCTTGCCCAACAGATTTGTCGCAGCAATCGCCGCATTCACGAAGGTGAATGATACGCTTGGCGCAGCACTCAGACCGAGTTTATGCGTATCAGATCTAATATGCATGCCTTCTGCTTGTGCCGGGATCGCCAGCAAGCATAGCCCACCCAGGCCTGTTGTTCCCTCCAGCCGCAGCAGTACAACACGTGGGCGAGAACGCCCCCCATGTATCACATCGCGCTTGGTCCCATTGACGATAACGCGCTCTCCCTCTACTCTGGCCGTCGCATTGACATCTGCAAGCGAGTAGCCGCCCGTATGCTCAGCAAAGGCGAAGCTGCCAAAGCGCATATATCCTTCTTGCTCATCGCTGAAAGGCATAATATAATGGCCCTGCTGATTCTCATCGCCCGCTAATAGCACAGCTACTGGCCCCATCAATGACCCGATGACGTTCATCGCCAGTCCGCCATCGCCGAAGCCCAGTTCCTCGGCGATCAGCGTGTAGGTCAGGGCCTCGATTGTTCCCGATCCTCCCAGGCTTTCAGGAAATGGAGTCGTCAGGCCAGTTTGCACGAGCGTGTGCAAGAGCTCAAGCGAGATATCTCCTCTCTTCTCCGCGCTGCGTCCCTGTGGCCGCAACTGCTCGATGGCAATACTATGGGCGAGATTGCGTATCTCCTCCTGCTCCTCCGTTGGGGCAAAGTTGAGCATAGACTATATCCTTTCGATAATCGTGCCATTAGCCATACCGCCGCCTTCACACATGGTCTGTAGACCATAACGACCACCGGTACGCTCCAATTCGTGCAGCAGGACGGTGGTCAGGCGCGCACCGGAAGCACCCAGGGGGTGGCCAATGGCAATTGCCCCACCGTTCACGTTGACTCGCTGCAAGTCCGCACCCGTCTCACGCTGCCAGGCCAGCACGACACTGGCAAATGCTTCATTTATCTCAATCAGGTCCACCTGGTCCAATGTAAGGCCAGCCCGCTCCAGCACTTTAAACGTGGCGGGTATGGGCGCAGTCAACATCATAATTGGGTTATCGCCTGCCAGGGAGAATTTGACAAAGCGCGCACGTGGCTTCAATCCCAAGCGCTCGGCGGTTGCACGCTCCATGATGAGCAGGGCTGCCGCCCCATCGCTGATCTGGGAGGAGTTACCCGCTGTGATCAGGCCGTCCGGTTTGAAAGCAGGCTTGAGGCTGGCCAGTTTTTCCAGGCTGGTATCGCTGCGGATACCCTCGTCCTTGTCAAAGACACTCGTCGTGCCATCCTCGTTCTTGACTTCAACCGGCACGATCTGGCTGCGGAAGCGTCCTTCAGCTGTGGCACGTGCTGCCCGGCGGTGGCTCTCCAGGCTGAACTCGTCCAGTTCCTCCCTGCTTAGCTCCCACTTCTGCGCTATCAAATCGGCACTGATGCCCTGGTGTACCAGGCCGTTATCATAGCGGCGCAGCATCTGGCTGCCGAAAGGCATACCCGGACCTTGCGAGGATGAGCCCATGGGAACCCTGGTCATCGACTCGACGCCACCGGCGATCACGATGTCATAGGCTCCACTCAGCACACCCTGCGCCGCAAAGTGAATTGCCTGCTGGCTGGACCCACATTGACGATCCACGGTAGTGCCTGGCACCGTTTCGGGAAAGCCAGCCGCCAGTACGGCGTTGCGTCCCACGTTCAGACTTTGCTCTCCAACCTGGCTAACACAACCTACAATGACATCTTCTACCAGGCCAGAATCAATGCCGGTCCGCTCAACTAACGCAGAGAGTACCTGGGCCATCAAATCAACGGGGTGCCAATCCTTCAAACGCCCATTGCGGCGTCCAACCGCGGTTCGCACTGCTTCAACAATAACTGCTTCGCGCTCTGCCATGTTTGAAAGACTCCTTGCTTGTATCGTGACTTCTCGTGACGGCAATAGGAGGACGTTACTTCATTGTAAATGATATTGTACGTGAATAATGAAGAGACTACAAGGGTTCTTCTCCTGAAACACGTGTTCGGTGCATCTTCTCTAGTTTGGCTTGTTGTCGCAGGCGCATTTCGCTGCCCAGAATCATGCGTATTGCTTGTGTAGTGGCAACACGTTTAAAGCAATTAAACAAACATAGCCATTGCTCAATGCAGAGGGGGTAGGAAGCGACCTGGAAGCGGATGAACATATCGAATGTACAGGCGAAATGCCCTCAATCTGTCACAAAAGCAATCCTTCACTTGTCTTTCTTGATGAAATCTGCTACAACGTCACCAGTCGATCCGAGGTGTATGCATGTCTACAGGGCTATTCGTGTCTGCTGGAATGAAGAGTTCGGCGAGCACACCCAGCAGAGGAGATGTGATGGTGGAACAGTTTGAGACCTATCGTACGCAACTCTTTTCCATCGCATACCGCATGCTGGGAAGCGCAATGGATGCTGAGGACATCGTGCAGGAAGCCTACCTGCACGCTCAATCCACGCCAACTGAGCGCATCAAATCGTACCAAGCATTTCTGACCACCATTGTGACCCGGCTGTGCATCAATCAGCTCAATTCAGCTCACCATCAGCGTGAAACGTATCTTGGTCCCTGGTTGCCAGACCGCTGCTCACTGCAGATCACCCTGACCTGGTCAACCCGGAAAACCATGCCATCGAGTATGAGTCCATTTCGATGGCGTTCCTGGTATTGCTGGAGAGCTTGAAGCCTGCCGAGAGGGCAGTTTTCCTCTTGCGCGAGGTCTTTGATTACGACTATCCCGAAATTGCTGACATCATCAGTAAAAATGAACCGGCATGCCGGCAGCTGTTCAGCCGGGCGAAGAAACACATCACCGCGAAACAGCCTCGCTTCAAAAGTACACCGGAGAAGCATCGGCAGATGCTCGAAAGCTTTCTTCAGGCAGTTGAAGTTGGTGAGCTGACTGGACTGATGAGTGTGCTGGCTGAAGATGTCGTCCTTTGGGCCGATAGCGGCGGCAAAGTCAAAGGAGCGGCGACTCGTCCAGTTGCTGGACGTGATGCGGTGGCACGCTTTAGTCTGGGAACCAGGCGATTTTTACCAGAGGACTATCGTGTTGAGATAGCAGAAGTCAATGGGCAACCGGCCCTCATTTACCGTGTAGAGGACCGGGCCTTCCTCGTTCTGACCATTGAAGTGGAGGCACAACACATCTGTGCCATTCGTCTCGTCGCCAACCCGGAGAAACTTGCACGGGTCTAAGCTGTACATTTCGTTTGCTCCTGTAAGGCTGCATTACCAGGATGCAGCCTTTTTCTTGCTTTTCCTGCTCCATTGTCACACACAACTCACCTCAACTGTCTTCATTGCAGCGGAGATGATAGTTTCGACGCTCTACATTGTTCAAGCAACGAGCTAAAGGAAAGAACACTATGAGAATACGTGAAGGAGAACTCGCACAAGGGTTCCATGTCGAGGATATCTGGGATACCCCAGTCAACCTGACTGATTTCGCTGGCAAGTATGTCTTGCTTTCGTTTTTCCGATTCGCATCATGTCCATATTGCAATCTACGCGTGCATCGCATGATTGGGCGCTCTGAGGCATACCGAGAAAAAGGCATGGAAATGCTTGCCATTTTCGAGTCACCCAACGAGACTATGAGACGCTATGTAGGCAAAGAACAGGCTCCCTTTCCCATCATTGGCGATCCCACAAATCAACTGTACCAGTTGTATGGGTTGGAAAAATCCTGGCGAAAATTGTTCAAGACATTCATCACCCCGAAAAGCCTTCTGGCAACGGTTCGAGAGGGGATGTATGCCACCTTCTTGAAAGGATGCTGGCCTGGGAAGATAGATGCTGGCGTCCATCGGATGCCTGCCGACTTTCTGATCGGACCTGATCAGATCGTGAAAAAAGCCTACTACGGCAACTACCCTGGCGATCACCTCCCCTTTGAGGAAATTGACCAGCTTTTAGATATGTGGCCTGTTCGTCCGACGGAACGCGCATTGGTTCGCTAGACAACGATGGAACCGCGTAGGTCTGGCAGGGAGTAGCGTGGGGGCAGCGTTATTGGGCTGTGTACCAGATGCGGTGCACCAGCCAGACCAGCGCTTCTTGCAGATGAGCAGCGTGTAACAGAGGTGAGATATCAGAGCATTCCATGCAGTCCGCCCTAACCTCATCCGCTCTCCCAAGCACATGCTCGCTCACTGTTGGAAGGCTCTCGATGATTAGGAAATGCCCTCACCTGTCTGTAAGTACTACGTAATGAACTACCGCAAATGCTGCTACGCAGAGGTAGCGCTGGCATACCAGAGGCCATACTCACCTATGTTTTGCCCTTGCTGATCTACAGCGTAGAAATTTCCTTCTATATCTCCCCCGACTTTGACCTCTCCGTCAAAGATAAACGAACCTGTGCCAAACTTGACGATGAAATGCACGCTTCCAGAATGGGTCACTATTCCCGTGAAAGAGCCGACCAGGCCCAATCCCTGAAAATTGCCAGACATGCTGTTCTGGTCCTGGCGCACCTGCATCAGGTACAACTCCGTCGTTTTATGAGCCACCGCTATATCGCTGATCGTACCTGCATATGATGAGGCAATGGGAGGATAGGGGAAGGTTACTGTTGTGGGAGTCGTCGCGACAGACGTTGAGGGCAACACGGATCCCCGAGAGGATGCATGCTGAATGAAAGGCGTAGGGGTTGCAGGATGCGTATGAGAGAAAAGCAAGCCCAGTCCCACAACGATAAGAACCAGGAGAGCAACAGAGGACACCGTGATCCAGTTGCGCCTGCGAAAGAGCGTGTCGTGTAGCTTCCCAGGCGAGTGAGCAAGCGGGTTGATATCGACGCTCTCCTCGTCCTCGTCAAAAAGAGGAGGCCGGGAGGTATCCCGAGGGCGTAATGCCGGTACTTGTCCTTCTTGTTCGCCAGAATCGGTATGCAATGCGCGCCAGAACTCTCCCATTGTAGCAAAGCGGTCCTCATAATGAATAGACAAAGCGCGTTGAATGGCTTGAGACACTGGCTGCGGAATGTCTGGCACCAGTACATTCGCCGGTTGAAGTGCCTCATTTCCTTTTTCTGTCGTGACACGTGTGACAGCATCGACGGGTTTAACACCTGTGAGTAACGTATAGAGCGTTGCTCCAAGACCATAGACATCTGTACGCATGTCCGTGATGCTTTCGGGACTGTACTGCTCAATCGCCGCGTATCCAGGAGTGCCGTATCGGAAAATGCTGGTTGTGCTCTCTGGAAGATATTCTTTGGCCGTACCAAAATCAACCAGGGTAGCTATACTGCCATCCGGCGGTACAATAATATTCGCGGGTTTGATGTCCCGATGCAAGATAGGCGGCTCCTGCTGATGTAGATATATGACGGCATCAACAATGGGATCTAAAAGAGTCAGCACCAGTTCTACCGGGAAACGTTTTTCTGGCTGCTCGTTGCGTAAGACTTCGAGATCTTGCCCCTCGATATACTCCATCAGCAGGTAGACTCGTTTGAGCCTTTCTTGTTCAAAGACGTGATAGACGCGGGGCAACGCTGCATGGTTGAGCCGTTTAAGCACTTTGCGCTCCAGGAGCAGCCGTTTTCGGTCTTGCTTACTCGGGTCAATCACTTCTTTCAATGCGAATACCTTTAGTTTGTTGCGTCGCTCACTCACCAGGTAGACAGCGCCGAATCCGCCTTTACCCAGCAGCTTCTCCACGCAATACTGGCCTCTGTAAGTATCTTGCACTATAGCCCCTACCGGGAGCGTCATTTGTTCTTCCAACACGCTACACCTCTTCGCAGAAATGAGCAAGTTCACCTACTATCTGGAAGTTCCTACATATGAAGCGCTAGGAGTACATTATTACTTCCATTTTATCACTTTCAATTGCGCTAACGAAATCATTCCTTACCTCTCTTTCGAGCATTGCGCCCATGCTCTTATCTCTTTCATTTCGTGACTATTCAAGACTCCTCGACGCCGCACATGTCTCGCTTCTTTTCTAACTAAGAGGAGCGGATTTGGCAGCAGGCTGCTGCCAAATCCGCTCCTCTTAGTTAGAAAAACCGTTGCGAAGTGCCGCAGGCGCTAGGGAGTCAAGAAGATCGGTGATCTCATCCTCTCTTCAGCGTGCCAGCCTGACATTAGCAGGAAACCCACTAAAGCTAGCTCACGCCGTCAAGTTCCTAGTTTCCCGTGAATACGAGGCTTGGAAGACGAAGCGACCTGCCCAAGTGTCCATGCAGTATACATCGCCGGATACGTGCTACACTAGTAGTATGCACGCTCACTGTTCACCATGCATCACTCTTTTTGCTGGGGAACGCGCTCTTGCGCGGGGGAGTCTCCTGTGGGTTGATATCTAGAACCACGAGGGGTATCGCGATGACCGAATTTCACGTCTCGAATGCTGATTTTGTTCAAACGATCCATAAGAGTTTTCTTAGACAGGGGTTAATGCGCCTATTCGGGGCTGCATTGGATGTGGTGCAGCCGGGGCACGTGAGTATCATCTTGCCGTTCAATGAGGGCTTGACACAACAGCACGGCTTTTTTCACGCAGGTGCAATCACAAGCATCGTTGACTCGGCCTGCGGATATGCCGCCTTAACCCTAATGCCACCTGGCACCGAGGTGCTAACCATCGAGTACAAGGTCAATTTTGTCACTCCAGCGAGCGCAGCGTATGTGGTAGCGCATGGGCGAGTTCTCAAACCAGGTCGCACGATCACGGTCTGCCAGGGTGAGGTAGTGGCGGTGAAAGATGGCATGGAAAAGCTCTGCGCCACGATGCTGGCAACGATGATTAGCAGGCAGGAAGCGCATGTGGATGGGTGAACGATGACATTTGCGGATTCATCAATTTACATTTCTACTTCTACCCGCCCAGTACTTATCACGCAGGTCTCGTTTGAGAATTTTACCTGCGCCACTCTTGGGCAGAGCATCTTGGGAAAACTCAACACTACGAGGGACTTTGTAACCGGCAATCTGCGTGCGCGCGTGCGCAATCAACTCGTCACCGGTTACATTCATACCAGGTTTACACACTACTACAGCATGCACCGCCTCACCCCATATCTCATGTGGAATACCGATCACCGCAACCTCGAGCACCGCGGGATGCGTGTAAAGGGCATTCTCTACCTCGACGGAGTAAACATTTTCTCCTCCGGAGACGATCATATCCTTAGCTCTATCGACAATATAGATATAATTCTCTTCGTCAACGGTTGCCAGGTCGCCCGTATACATCCAGCCGTCAACAATCGCGGCTGCGGTTGCCTCGGGCATGCGCCAGTAGCCCAACATGACATTAGGGCCTCGCGCAATGATCTCACCGATCTCCCCTGGATGCACATCCTCGCCCTCGGCGTTGACCACGCGCACCTCCACACCAAGTACTTCCTTGCCGCAGGAACTAAGCCTGCGCACCTGCTCTGGCGTACCCTCCAGGATGTGATCCTCGGTATCCAGCGCAGTTAGTAAGGGGGAGGTCTCGGTCATGCCATAGCCCTGGATGAAAATCTGTCCCCACTTTTGCAGTCCCTGCTTGAGCAGTTCCACCGGCATCGGCGAGGCTCCGTAGACGAGCCGGTGCATACTAGAGAGATCGTAATTGTCTACTCCGGGATGATTGAGAACTGCATTGATCATCGTCGGCACAAGCACTGTGGTAGTAACCTTTTCATTTTGAATGGCCTGCAGCACATGTACGGGATTAAACATGGGAATGAAGACATGGCACGCACCAAGCGTAGTCAGTCCAAAGATCGCGCCTACATCAGCGAGGTGAAACATCGGTGCAGCATGCAGCCACTTATCCTGGCGCGTGAAATTCACGGCGACAATAACATTAATGGCGTTGGACATGATATTCTTATGCGAGAGCGTCGGTGCGCTGGTCAAAATCATCCCAGGTGTAACGTGTCTCTCCACAAACAACCGCCTGATGGGTTCCAGAAATCTTTCGTGCGTGTGCCAGTCCCTGTGCAATATTCATGTCG
>Ga0070699_100006288_pt1 | contig 10361 bp, 19 predicted proteins | sample KBSK1503metaG_FD_65473 | JGI IMG/M metagenome (GOLD analysis project Ga0070699, IMG submission 65473) | Corn, switchgrass and miscanthus rhizosphere microbial communities from Kellogg Biological Station, Michigan, USA - KBS K1-50-3 metaG | ecosystem: Host-associated > Plants > Roots >... | reverse complement strand
CGACCTTCCCCAGAGCCCATGGTGCCAGAGGCGCCGACACCGATCAAGGACGTGCTGCCCGCGATCGCCGAACGCCTGGGGATCCCCTCTTGACAACCCCATCTTCCTTAGGAGATCACACGTCCCGCTGATGCCGATCGACAAGCTGGCCTGGTGTCGATGGGTCGGCCGCATCTGCAGCTGCAACCTGGAGCGTTGGATACGCTGCGGCCAGTTCGTCCAGCGCCTGCCGGTCCCGAGCTACCCCCAGCACAGAGGCGCCGGCTGCGCAAAAACGCCTCGGCGACGCCTCTTCCGAGCCCACGGCTGGCGCCCACGACTATGGCACGTCTGCCCTCGAGTTCGTCTGCTCGTCCTTGCCGGATATCGGCCATACCTGTAGGGGGGCAAAAGTCCGTCCGGCGATCCTGTCGCGAGCCGTGATCGGCCATCCCACCGCGATGCTCGAACTCGTCCGGCTCGTCCTGGCCACCCTCGTCTCCACCATCCGCAGCCGTCAGCGCCTGGTCGTCGAGATATCGGCATGCTGCGTGGTGGAGTCGCACACACAGTCGGTGACCGCGTTGCCATCGGGCTCGTCGGGGCAAACGTCGCCTACCTCACTCACGACAACGGGCCCTGGGCGCGAGCGGCCACCCCTAATTCGTGGAGCGCCTGGCTGTCCGAGGACATGACGTTCTCCGCCGGAAGGAATTGTCCGCGTAAGATCTACCTGCTCCCGGGGCTCCGCCACGCTTTTTGCAGCAGCTTGCGGGGGGCGCGACCAAGGCCAAGAGGGAATGGGGGGAGATGAGTCCGGAGGGACCGTCCGGCGATCGGTTGCCAGAGAGTTACTACCAGCCACTGCCGAAGTCTGCGCATCCGATGCCGCCACCGTCGGGCTGGCATGGCTGGATTCCTGGGTTTCGTTCGGCGACGTGGTGGAAAGCGACGATTGCGACCTTGTTCTACCTCGTCGGCCTTCTGGGAATCGTGGTTGGTCTGGCGCAGCTGAGTCTGGCCATCACCACCTTCTACATCGCAGCTCTAGCTATTCCGGTCTGCGCGATTCAGTTGATTCGATTCCGACAAGTCAGGATGGTGAACGCGGCGCTTGCGGCGGGCCTGGTGCTCGCTCTCGGAGTAGGCGCAGCTTCCCTCGCTACCGCACCCGCAGGCCCCGCTGCCAGCATTTCGGACCGAACGGCATCCCGGTCGCCTGGCACGCCGTCACCGGCGCAGCCTGCAGTTGCTGCTGCCAATCCTTCGCCGACCGCGAGTGCCACTGCAACGCCCACGCTGGGCCCTACACCGACGCCCACTCCTACTCCGACCCAAACTCCGACGCCAGCGCCTGTCGTCCAAACGCCAGCGCCACCTCCACCTCCGCCGCCAACGCCGGCTCCGCGGAACCTCTGTGGTGCTCCTCCCAATCCCTGGAACTACAACTTGTGCGGCGGCTCCGTTATCTACAATCCGCCGTCCAATTTCTGTAACTACTTCCCGTGCATCACGTCGTTCTGGAATCAGACGAACGGCTATGTCGAGCTGTGCACCGACGGGGAGTACAGCCACTCGGGCGGGGTACGTGGCTCCTGCTCATACCATGGCGGTAACCGCCAGCCGCTCTATCAATGACGACTGGCATCCCGACAACTCCTGATTCCCCAGCGGTCGCCGATCTCCCAGGCGGTCGAATCACGTTACAGCCTATCGAGCAACTCGAAGCTCGCCGCAGTCAGCTCGCGTCGCACGCTGCTGACCTCGATGCCCGTGCCGCTCAGCTGATACAGGATGAAGCGACACACGAGAGGGAGGCAGGCGCGATCTTGGTTGCCCAGCGCGGACGATGGACGACCGCCGGGGTCGCAGCGGAGCTTGCGACGATCGACCAGCTAACAGGTCAGATCGACCACGTGGATGCCCAGCTGGCTGAGGTCTCCAACCGCGTATTCCAGGGACTGAGCGGGTTCTTCAAGAGATTCGGTGACCGACAGCGTCGAGCCGGTCTCATCAAGCAGCGTGACGGGCTGGCCTCGCGGGTGGCATCGGCTCTCCAAATACTTGCTGAGCACGCCCCTCAGACCACGGTTACCGAAGCTGACTCTCTAATGGTGGCCGCCCGACGCGAACGTGTTCAAGCCGATGAGCTGGGCGAACACCGGCAGGCTGAGCTGGCGGGGGTCGAGGCGCTAAGCGACGAAATCCGCCGGCGCGGCGATCAACGAGATGGGGTTCGACGCCCTGTGGACCGCCGCTTGGCTTCAAAACCACGAGCCACCTGCCATCGACAGCCCGGCAACGCTCAAGCGTGGCGAGTTCGCGTGGCTGTCGGTCGGAGCGGTTCTGTCTAGGCTAGCGATGCGGATGCGATGGATGGGGAACAGCCAAGGCGTCAGCTTCCCCATCGGGCACACCGGTATCCAATACCGTGTCGGCTCTGTGTCAGCCGCTTGCCCTGGCATTACGGTGCGGTTGTTCTCGGCCAACACCACCGGAGGAACCCTGTCCTGTTACCTCCTCCTGCGTCACCTCGTCACGCAGCGCGGCTGCCTCAGATGGCGAAGGGGAAGGCAAATGAGGACCTGGAGGGGGGAAGACCGGCACAGGGACATGGAGATTCCGTGCATGCTCAGGTTCTTCGACCGCGCGGGGTCCGCTGGCGGCCCATCCCGCCGTGGCCATCCAGGAGCTGGCCGAGGAGGTCATCTATGAAGGACACCCCACCTGTCAAGCGGTCGCCTCGTTACTCGCTACTCGGTGCCCGACTACCTGCGCGGCCTCGAGGTGCAGGTTCTGGTCGACGGGAAGGAGGTCCGCCTCCTCTATCAAGGCGGGGAGGTGGCTCTGCACGAGCTGCAGCCGCCGGGCGGGATGTCGATCAAGGACGAGCATTACTCGAGCCCGCGTCCGACCGGCCTCCGGCCGCTCCGGGCCCGGAGGGCGACCTGAAGCTGCTGGCGTAGGAGCAGGTTCTCGAGGAGGAGGCGCTGGCGGCTCTGGAGGACGCTGCCGAGGGTGGCCAGGAGGAGCCCGAGAAGTTCGATCATCGGGACAGGATCGCCGATCGATGCCCCTCGCGGGCCGGAGCGGAGACTTTTGCCCTTTTACAACGTGCCGGGTCTTTGGTTCACCCGCGAGACGACCAGGTCGGCTGCGTCGTCCTCTCGCCCATCGATCACCTGGAGGGTCCCTGGCGCCGGTCGGCCACGGGACACAACTGACCCGCACGATGTCGGCCACCAGGATCGGGAAATCAAACGGCCAGGGGCTCGGGCCGACGGAGGTCCTGGCGATCGCCCTGGTGGTGAGTGGGGTCGGCGGGTGCCAACTGGCAAGCCAATGCTGGCCGACACAGGCTGCTTCGCTTGATCGGTGGCCGGTCACTTCATCAATCCCGCCGCAGTGGCGCCGTGGTCGCCGCGACCCAGGCTTCGACTTCGTGGATCTGCTCTGGGGCGACTCCCCATTCGCCAAACACGCCGAGGTCAAGCGCTCCCTTCAGGGATACCAGTGGAACTCCGTAATAGGTCGCAGCCCTGTCCATAAGAGAGGCTCGCTCGGGGCCGGGTTTCCGGCCTGCTTTGGAGTTCGACTCGTACATGCCGTGCCATGCGTTATGCCACCATTTCATAAACCGGCCGTCAGTCAACCTGGGCACAGGGGCGCTTCTGGGCCAGTCGCTGAACAGGCACAGTACCGACGCGTTCTCTGCTCGAAAGCCCTCTCGGCCATGAAGGGCTACGGTCCCCCATCCAGCGATGAGGCCAAGCGCATGCCACGGCGGCTCAGGGCGTGCAGCCGCCCTGCTCAGACACCGGAGTGGGCTCCAGAGGGCCCAGAACCCGCATCGACAGTGTTTCCCCGGAGCAGCGTCACAGGGCCGACGGTTGGGAGCCAGGCATCTCGCTCGGTTCTCTCCAGGTTGCCAGATGTAGTCCAACGCCCACGACTGCAGCGGCTCAGTCTCAAGCCGCCAGAGTCGCCAACCGACGACTGGCTCAGCGGACTGCCTCAGTGGTCGACTCCAGCCGGCGTTGGCTCTTCGCTCGGCTCTTCGCTCGGCTCCGAGCTCGGTACCCGAACCGGTTCCGGCTTGGGGATGACGATCCGCTCTGTTTCAGGAGTCTCAAGCCCCATCAGGATTTCCTTTCAGCCTGGCGTTCCGCTCAGTTCTGGTTAGCACAGTGACACGTCCTCGACGACGTCGTTGGAGCGCTTGTCCGCCTGTCCACCAATGCAGGAAGCTGATCGTGTCTTCTGCCGTCCATTCGCCTCATCAGACTTTTACTCGGCGTGATCACGGCTGACAGTCCAGCTTGTCCGGAACGCATTCCGCATCCCCTTTCGAGGAGTCTCAGTGACCCCGACGAATCGCTCTCAGACAAGCCTCACGGCTACGATGCCCTCGAACGGATCCCCAGGACCAACACCGAGACTAGTGGCCACTCGCGCAGGCCGCAAGGATCGAACTGGTGTGCGTTGCCAACCTACGGATAGGAAGTGCGCCATTTGAATGGGATACCGATGACCCGGAAAGGGGCGGCGCGAGTCGCGCAAGCCCAAACCAATCCCACGCAAATGCCGCACTTCCGGATAGTAGCCAGACCCTGGAGACTCCTTGCCCGGCCAGGCAGGCCGCTTCGGTAGGTGTTGGGTTGTGCAACGAGCGCGAGCCACTCGTCGTGGGAGACGCCGAGGGCTAGACTCGACATCGCAGGTCTGGGAGTTGCGATGCGCATCGACAGATTCGCCTTCGGCTCGATTCGGATCAACGGCACGACCTACGAGCGCGACGTGGTGATCGACCGGGGGAAGATTCGCAACCGCAACAAGAGGTCTTCGAAACCGTTCCGCGACGCCTACGGTCATACCCCGCTCTCGATTGAGGAGCAGATCCCCTGGAAGTGCCGACGGCTGGCGGTCGGCACCGGAGTGAACGGGGCCCTGCCGGTGATGAAAGAGGTGAGGCGGGAGGCGGCGCGCCGCAACGTGGAGCTACTCAGTCTCCCCACTGCGGCGGCAATCGAGGCACTGAGAAGGCAGCCAAAGGACACGAACGCGATCCTCCATGTGACCTGCTGATCGGCAGCACTCGCCATCACAGGTCGCCGGCACAGCTTTTCCGCGGCATTGGACCTGCCCGCGTGGCCCAGTGGGCGCCAACGCTCTTCCTCGTTGGGCCGCACCCCGACGCGTGCCCGACAGTGGCCGCGGCGCGCTGGCAGCCGGGCACGACCCGCTGCCAGCCGGGAGGTGTTCGTCCAGTCCGGCACGCTGAGCGCATAACCGATCTCGCGATCACCGTAGCCGCGCATTAAGCAGAGAACAAGCGCCCGCGACCAGCCTGGGCTACCCTTGCTGTGGGTCTCGCGGATAGCCGATGGCGACCTACCCCGACGGGGGCCACCGCGGGTCCTTTTTGCAGGCCTGCTCCCTGGCCGAGCTGCCGTTGACGCGGCCGCTCTATCCAGCGTTGGCCCTCGCCAATCTAAGCTGTCACCTGCTCAGGTCGCGCCAATCGGACGATCTTGACGTCGGCGTGGTCAGCGATCGATCGGATCTGTGATGGCACCAATGACACGCTGATCGCATTGGCAAGGCCGAGCTGCTGGATACCTTGTCCGTTGAGCTCTCGCAAGCGCGCCACAATCCCCTGCTGGAGTTCGCGACTGCGGCGCTCGGCGGCTTCAAGCGACGCGCGTCGATTCTGCCCCCGGCCGACCGTCGCCGGCGTAGCGTGTTCGATGAGGACTGGGATCATGCGCTCCGACTGACCGGCAGCCTCGACCACCTCCAACTCCCGCTCCAGTCTCGGTTCCAACTTCGGGTGTCCCATGAACCCCCTCCCTCGGTTGACCGCCAGCGTCTCCACCCATCCTACCTGGCTTCTCTCCACCATGCCCCCACCCGAGGGTCTACGAAATGTCTGTCACGCGCAGGACCGAGCCGTAGGCGCTGACCAGCCCAAACCCAGTCTGGTTGGGCCCGTACGGCAACGGCTGGCACGACTCTTCGAGGATCTTTTTGACCGCGGTGGGTGTGAGATCGGGCTGCTTCTGAAGAAGGAGCGCGGCCACGCCTGCCACGTGTGGTGTGGCCATCGAGGTGCCACTCATCGATGCGAAACTTCCGCCCAGCACCGCCGACACAACGTCGACGCCCGGCGCGCACACGTCCGGCTTCGTCACGCGATGGCCGGAACCTGGACTCAGCCGCCCGCTTCCCGGTCCAATGCTCGAGAATGGCGCGAGCATCTTCGCCTTGTCGACTGCTCCGACCGCGATGACGCTGCGAGCGGCACCGGGATGGCGCACAGCGAACGGCGGCTGAGCGCCGGCGCTGCTCTCATTGCCCGCCGCAATCACCAGGTTCAGACCAAGGCCGACTGCATTGTCAGCCGCTTGGCAGAGGATGCAATCAGCATCGTTGCATACCCACCCCAAGAGCTCACTCCAGCCGAGGCTCAAGTTCGCTACCTGCGCACCCCGCAGCAGCGCCTCGGTGAGGCCCAGGATCACCGACGTCGGTGTGCCGAAGCCGGCTGCTGTCAGGACCTTGATGTTGATGAGGTCCGCGGCGTGGGCCACACCGCGATAGATGGGGTCGTTACTGACGATCGTCCCCGCGGTATGAGTGGCGTGGTTCCCCGGAACGGTGATCGGTTCGGTCGACGTCGACACTTCGTCCACGATCTTCCCGGCCAGCGCCGGGTGTGTCTTGTCGGCGCCGGTGTCAAGCAATGCGACAGCCACCCCATCGCCGTTGGCATCAAGCTCGTCCCACGCCTGGGGCAGCTCGATGACATGAACGCTTTCGTTCATGCATGTGACCTCTTCGAGCTTCTCGAGCCGGATCAGCCCAACCTCATCAGTCTCGGCCAGGGTCTCCAACTGCCGCGGCGTCAGCCGCGCCGTGACTGCGTTGACCAGGCTGTGAATGAGAACCGGCTCGCGACCGGTCAGCCTCCGAAGCCTCCGCAGGATCGGGCGCTGGATGGCACGGATCCGGCGTGCCAGCTCCGCGAGCGCCTCCAGGCGGTCCTGGCGTGCTACGCCCTCGGGTGCATGGACGACATCAGGATGAGAGATGGTCACCTCAATCGGCGTCTGGTCGGCTGCCAATGGCTCGATCCCGCGCAGAGAGGCGCGCCGTCGCTCCTCATCGATGTGGGCGCGAAGTCGCGGTTCCAACTTCTCGACGCTCACAGGTCACCTCCCCTAGCCAAACCGCCTCAGCCCCCGAGGCATCGTACAACGGGCATCCGCCTCCGCCTCCCCCGGCGGGGGAGTTGACGCGGGTGGCGCAGTTGCAAGCCCGTTCTGTGCTCGACCACGGGTCAGCTCACGATGATCTGGTGCTCGTTGAGCCGACGCCCATGGCCCCCTGCGGGGGATGGCGGCTTCGTTCAGGTCGTCGCGGCGCCGGCCCTGTCATCGCCGCCGGCTCGAGCAGGTCTCGGCGGATGAGCCTCCAGTCGCCAGCCGAGTGTCGAATGTCTCCGGACATCGAACCTCCTCCTTGCTGGGAGTTCAAGCAGGTTTGTGGAGGCCAGGCGCTCGAACGCGCCGTGCCTCTGGAAGTCTGGCTACTAGCAGGTGCCAGTAGTTGGACAGGCAGTCGCCGTGAAGGGGTCTGTCTTCCCAAACGTGGCCTGCGGTTCGGCAATCACGAAGAAGGGCCGCAAGCCGTGGTTGCCGAAATGCGTCAGGCCCTTGTAGTCGCCCACATAGAAGCCGCCGGCAACCGGAGCCGTCCTCATGTCGAAGGGCCCTGCCGTATGATGCTCGCTCCAGTTCGCTGCGCTCGTGCAATCGGCCGCGGCTGCGTGGCAGTGGACTAGCCTGTAGTAAGCGCGGCCGGGAGCCACCGCGCTGGCATTGCGGAAGTCGTAGTAGCTGACGCCAATGGTGCCGTCGCTGGCAACGTGGACCGACGGCGTGAATGCCGCAGCGCCGATCGGCGACCGGCTAACCTTGATGGCTGGGGGTCCAGTTGTGGGGCTGCAAAACTCGGTTCAGTTCGCGCCGCTATTCTCGTGTGCGCGGGAGATCGGCGTCCTCCGGTCGCTCGGCGCCACCGTCGTCCGGGTGACGGCGGTCTTCTGATCGATGGTCTCGCACTGGCCGGGCTCGCCTGGGCGCTGCGCTGATTCTCGGCCTGCCCGCCGCCTACGGCTTCGTCAGCCTGATCGGGGCGGTGCTGATCCCAATCGGCTTCGCTTTGACGCGGTCAGTCTGCTGCCGATGCTCGTCTTTACTTTCGCCATCGCTAACCCTGGCGACCGTGATCCAAGCCCTCAGTGCGGCACACCTGCGGGTGGCGGAGACCCTCCGCTGCGAATAGAGGCCGGCCTGGTTATCCGGGCGTCCCCAGAGGCCGGTTGGCAGGAATCCTCTTTGTTCGCGGATCCGGGGCCGGCCGCCACGGAGTCGGCAGCCGCCTGGCGTCCGGGCCCGGCTCCTCGGGAGTCGGCAGCCAGCGTCGCAGCCTCTCCCACAGCCGGGCCCCAATCCATTGGCGCATCTTTATCACCTCCGTGCGCAGCGTCTCGATCAGCTGCGGGGGGCAAAAGTCTGCGCCTACCCCCGCGAGGCGCGGCGATCGGCGATCCTGCCCCGATGATCGAACTCCTTGGGCTCCTCCTGGCCGCGTGCGCCGTTACATTCCCTCAGTCGGCTCGCTCGGCCGTCCGGACCGGACAGACGGAGACTGAGGGATCGGGGGGTTGCGTGGCGGGCCCAGTGGCGAACCGTCGCCGGCATGCTCCGCATCCATGTCCTTCGCCCTCCTCTATTCCTTGATCCACTTCCTCCTCGACGCCCCCGTTGGTAACCAGTCGACCGCCTCCTGCTCTTGATCGTGAACTGGAGGCCGTCCTGGCCGAGTACGTCGAGCATTACAACGGGTACCGACCTCATCGCAGCCTGGAGCTGCGACCGCCGCGTGGGCCCACTGTAATCCCTGCCCTCAGCGGCGGAGAAGCGGTCCGCCGGACCCGAGTGCACGGCCTGATCAACGAGTATTCGCGGCAGGCTGCCTGACCCAGCACGGCCCCGAAGCCGATCCGGATGCGATGCCCTGCGGACCACGGTGCGGGCAGGAGGCGGGGACGCCGTCAAACCACCGCCCACCCACCTCGTCGCGAGCGACACCTTTACGTGGCCGACGGCCACTCATTGCGCCAGATTGCCCTCCCGTTCCATGACGACGGAGTTCCATCCCCCCTCGGAAAGCCGATGTGGCGCTACACAACGATCTCGAGGATCCTGCGCGATCGCACCTACATCGGAACGCTGTACTACAACCGAACGGAGATCGTTCAGGGTTCCGGCGTTGGTCGCAAGTCGCCGCTATCCCGACGGCGCCCAGAGTCCGAATGGATCGCGATCCCAGTGCCGGCGATAGTGACCGAGGCGGTCTTCGATGCCGCTCAACAGGTCAGTCGGGACACTCGAAGTGGAGCCCTCGACGGGCTGAGCCCGGGGCCCACCTGCTCCGCGGCCTCGTCCAGTGCGGCCGCTGCGGGTGCACCATGAGTTGCCTCAAGACAGCGAGCGGGCGGGGCTTCATTCGCTACTACCGCTGCCACAAGTACGACCCAATTGCCGCAGGTGGTCGCGATCGGGTCTGTCAGGAGCGCCAGCCACGGGCCGACGCACTGGATGAGTTGGTGTTCGAGCACGTTCGGGAGACCTTGCTGCGACCGGACGTGTTGCTCGCAGGCGAGTCCATTGTCACCAGCCGACTCCCCGCCACTGATGACGATCTCTTGGCTAGTCAGCTCGCCCACCTGGAACGCAAGCTCCAACAAGCAGCGCAGGAGCGCAGGCGACTGGTCGATGCCTACCAGGCTGGACTTCTGGAACTCCACGAACTCAAGCGTCGCGTCACAGAAATCGAGGCCCGGCAGCACCGACTCACAGTCGAGCGTGAAAGCATGTTCGTGCAGCGAGCCGAACTGGCCAAGGAGAATCGCTTGCGCCAACGGCTCCACGACTTCGCCGGCCGGGTGCGAGCGTCGCTCGACCGCCTCGACTTTTCGCAGCGGCAACGACTCCTTCGGCTCGTCGTCGAAAGCGTGCGCGTGGCGGGCGAGCGGGTCGAGATCCAACTTCGCATACCGCTCGATGACGATCCTCAGCACGGCCCCTCTCAGGCCGCCCCGCCGTCGCCAGGGAGGTCCCCCCGAGATGTGTCAAGGAAAGACGGCTTGCGTACCCTGTCAGCAGGCATCGGAGCAGGTGCGCCGGGGTCGGCCGGAGGCAGGGTCGATGGAGGTCCAGATGCCGCGGACCAGGCGGACGATCCAAGGCCTGTCCTCTGAGTGGCGAGTTCGAGGCGACCTAGACATGAGGCACCTGGACCGTGTTTCGTAACGT
>Ga0070699_100006287_pt1 | contig 10362 bp, 4 predicted proteins | sample KBSK1503metaG_FD_65473 | JGI IMG/M metagenome (GOLD analysis project Ga0070699, IMG submission 65473) | Corn, switchgrass and miscanthus rhizosphere microbial communities from Kellogg Biological Station, Michigan, USA - KBS K1-50-3 metaG | ecosystem: Host-associated > Plants > Roots >... | reverse complement strand
GGAGATCGCGGTGATGGGAGCGGAGGGGGCGGTGAGCATTCTTTACCGCGGCGACGAGGACAAGCAGGAGAAGATCGACGAATACCGCGAGAAATTCGCCAATCCCTACATCGCCGCCGAGCGCGGATACATCGACGAGATCATCGAGCCGCGCTTCACACGCCGGAAGCTGATCACCGCGTTCGCCATGTCCCGGAACAAGCGGGACAAGAATCCGCCGAAGAAGCACGGAAACATTCCGTTGTAAAAGGGATGAGGGAGGAGGGCTGAGGGATGAAGCTTGCTCGCCGCCTCATCCCTCATCCCTCATCCCTCATCCCTCTTCTCTTCCTCTTCGCGCTGATCTTGTTCGCTTGCGCGAAACAAAGCCATCCCAACGTTCTCCTCATCACCCTCGATACATTTCGCGCCGATCGCGTCGGTCCGCTGACACCGACACTCGCGCATCTGGCCGCCCACGGCGTCCGCTTTGACAGTGCGGATGCTGCTGTTCCCCTAACGCTTCCCTCGCACGCCACGATCCTCTCCGGTTTGCTGCCTCCGCATCACGGCTTGCGCAACAACGGTGGCGGTACGTTCCCGACCGATCGTGACACTCTCGCGACGGTGCTGTCACGACACGGATGGCGGACGGGCGCCTTTGTCAGCTCGTTCGTACTCGACCATCGGTTTGGTTTGAACCGCGGCTTCGACATCTACGACGACGAGGTTGTTCGCGATCCGACCAACACGTCTACGAGTCTGGAGGCCGAGCGGCGCGGCGCCGACACTGTTGATCGCGCCCTGGCGTGGTTGAAGCACGCCGACGGCCGGCCCTGGTTCGCGTGGGTGCACCTCTACGATGCGCACGCGCCGTACGCACCGCCCTCGCCGTATCCGCAGAGTTACGACGGCGAGATCGTGTACGTTGACGCGCAGGTTGGACGCCTTCTGTCGGCCATCGATCGCGACAAGACGATCGTCGTCGTGGCGGGCGACCACGGTGAAGCGCTGGGCGAGCACGGAGAACTGACCCACGGTCTGCTGCTGTACGAGCCGACACTCCACGTGCCAATGATCATGGTCGCGGCGTCGATCACGCCGCGCCTCGTGCGCGAGCCGGTCAGCACGGTGGACGTTGCCCCAACGCTTGCTTCGCTCGCAGGCGTGCCGCTCGGTGGCCACATCGACGGCGTCGATCTCGCTCCCGCGCTCCGTAGCGGGGGAGCGCCGCCGGCCAGCGATCTGTATGCGGAAACCGAGTACCCGGTCCAGCTCGGATGGAGCGATCTGATGGCGATGCGCCGCGGCAACATCAAGGTCATTCGCGCTCCGCGGCCAGAGGTTTACGACCTCGGTCGGGATCCGGGCGAACGTGTCAATGCAATCGAGAACCAGCGGCGTGTTTATCGCGAGCTCGTCGCGCGACTGGACGCGCTCAGCGCGACCGCCATCGTCCCGAAAGCGTTCGGCGTTGACGAAGAGACGCGTTTGAAACTGGCGAGTCTGGGCTACGTCGCACCGGTACACGCCACCCCCGCCAACGTTTCTCGGGCGAATCCCGAGGACATGGCCCCGTATTTCAGGCAGTTCGAAGAAGCGCACACGCTGCTGACGGCCAAGCACGTCGATGAGGCGCTCCGCATCATGGAAGGACTGGTGCGCGTCGATCCGAACAACGCAGTTTTCCGCGCGTCCCTCGCGCAGGCGTGGCGGCAGCGGGGCAATGTTCAGCGCGCGATCGAGCTCTATCGCGAAGCGGTGGCCCAGACACCCGACGATCCGGAGGCGTGGTACAACCTCGCAGCCGCTCTGCAGGACGCCGGCGATCATCAGAAGGCGGGAGCAGCGATTCGAGAGGCGCTTCGGCGAGACGACAAACGACCGGAGGCGCATAACGTGCTGGGGATCGCGCTCGCCTCGACTGGGAAGTTCGAAGAGGCGAAGAACGAGTTCCATCGCGCCATCGCCATCGACCCACGCAACGCCCGGGCGTTCAACAACCTGGGCAATACGTTTCGGGCCATGAATCTGCCTGTCGAAGCGGAGCAGGCATACCGGAAGTCGGTTGCCCTCGCTCCTCGCTACGCCGATCCGCTCAACGGACTGGGAACGCTCGAAGTACAGCGCGACCACCCACGCGAAGCGATCCCGCTCTTCGATCGGGCCATCGCTCTCGCTCCGAACTACTATGAGGCGCGGCTGAATCGAGCCATCGCGCTCCAGGTCAGCGGCGATCGAGCGTCGGCCGCGCGTGAGTATGAGTCGCTCCTCCGTTCCGTTGGCAATAGGCCGGAGTACCGGGCCCAGCGAGAGGCGGCTACACAGCTCCTGGGCCGGCTACGCAAACGCCCCTGAGTTTGCGTTCCAGTCCCGAGGTTTTGGCATATAGTTGCGCACAAAATGGCCCCCATTTCTCGTCGGAGGAGACAACGATGAACAGATCTCGCACTTCCTTATTCGCCCTCGTTGTCGCAGGAATGGTCTGCATACTGGTGAGCACTGTCGCGATCGCGCAGACCAGCGCCGGCTCGTTAACGGGCCGCGTCGTCGATGCATCGGGAGCAGCGCTTCCTGGTGTCACGATCACGGCGACCAACAACGCCACTGGTTTCAGCCGTTCGGTGACCACCGGATCAGACGGCCGATACACGTTCCCAGCCCTTCAGGTTGGGACTTACGAGGTCACCGCGGACCTTGCCGGCTTCGCCAGCGTTACCACGCGTGCCGTCGAGATTCAGGTCGCCACCGAACGCACCGTGAATGTGGCGCTGAAGCAGGCAGCGGTGAAGGAGCAAATCACTGTCACAGCCGAAGCGCCGATCGTGTCCACCTCGCCGGCCATCGGCACAGTGGTCACCGCAAGGGAGATCGAGAACCTTCCGCTGAATGGCCGTCAATTCGCGAATCTTGGCACCCTGGCACCGGGCACCAACCTGATGACGAACAGCGATCCGACGAAACCGGACCAACTGGTCATCGCCGTTAACGGCGGCACTGGCCGCAACATGAACTATCTGATCGACGGCGGCGACAACACCGACGATACGATCGGCGGGGCACTGCAGAATTTCAACCTCGAAGCGGTCCAGGAGTTCAAGGTCCAGACGCAGCAGTACAAAGCCGAGTTTGGGCGCTCGACGGGTGGGGTGCTCACTGTCGTGACGAAAGGCGGCACCAATAATCTCCAGGGAAGCCTATTCGAGTACGCCCGGCGCCGTTCACTCAACGAAGAGACGCAGTCGGAGAAGTCGGCCGGCATTGGGAAACAACCGTATAAGCGCGATCAATACGGTGGCTCCATCGGCGGACCGATTGTGAGGGACAAAGCGCACTTCTTCATCACCGCGGAGCGCACCAAGAAAAATACCGCCTATACAGTCGATAGCGGTGGCGCATTTCCAGAGTTCGACGGGAAGGCATTTTCACTTCCTCTGCAGAACGATCTCCTCACGGCGAAATCCACCCTCGACCTTAACGCGAAGCAGTTCATGCAGGTTCGCTACGGATATCAGAAAGTGACCGAGAAATACGGCGCAAGCCCTCAGACAGCGCCCACTGCGCTCGGCACGCTGACGAATAAGTACTCGAGCATCCTCGGCGGTCATAACTTCCAGATCGGCAGCAGCGCCCTGAACGAGTTCCTCATCCAGTGGAGCAAGTTCGACAACACCATCCTTCCCGATTCCGATCTGCCTACCTTCTATTTCCCCAACGGCTCCCTTCAGGGTCAGAACTTCAACACACCGCAGGACACCCATCAGAAGAAGGAGCAGTTCAAGGACGATTTCTCCTGGTCAACGAATCTGATGGGCTTCCGGCACGATCTGAAGGCCGGCATCAACTACATCAATGAGCCGGTGTTGAAAGGTGGCTTTTCGTCGGGCACCACCGGTCAGTACTTTCTGCTGACCAATAACATTAACGGTCCTGTCGGCGAGATTACGTACTACGCCGGCAATCTCGGTCAATCCACGCCGATCAAGGAATACGCGTTCTACGGGCAGGATGATCTGAATATCAATCCGAAGCTGAACGTGAACGTCGGTCTGCGGTACGACCTCTGGACCGGCTATGACCTGAACCAGACCGCCAATCCAATCTGGCAGACGCTTACTACGCAGACGAAGTACAACGAGGGCTACCTACAGGATTTCCGGGGCAGCTCCGGCTTGAAGAACGACAAGAACAACTGGTCGCCGCGCCTCGGCCTGACTTATGACCTGCACGCAGACGGTAGCAACATCGTGCGGGCGGGAATCGGGCGTTACTACCAGATGCCTTACACGAATGCCACGATCCTCTTTCCAGCAGCTGCGATTCAGTCGACCTATGGCGTCGTGTACGACATCACCGATTCGAACGGCATCAAGAACCCGGATGGGTCGGTGTACCACTATCCACAACCGCGGCCACCAGGCGGCACAGTAGTCGGCGGCATCCCGGTACCCAACGAAGTCGCCTCGCCGACGCTCGCCACTCCCTATTCTGATCAGGCCTCGCTGGGTTACTCGTGGCGCGTGAATCCGTGGCTGGGCTTCTCCACAGAGGCTGTGCACATCGATTATCGCGATCTGCCGTTCCGCTTCAGGGGAAACCCGATCGATCCGACCACCGGCAAGCGCCGCTTCCCGCAGTTCAAAAACTTCCGCATCTGGTACGGCAAGGGCAAGGATCGCTACAACGGTTTCAACCTCGGTACCCATGCACGACTCGGTCAGCAGCTCGAGCTCCAGGGGTTCTATACGTACTCGAAGACCACAGGCATCACGCTGGTGGGCGCGGATGAATTCCGCATTACCGGCGCCGATTGGCAACCCGATCTGCGTGGTGGACCGGTGAAGGACGTCTCGGTCGATCCGTACAATCCTCTCTGTAGTGCGTGCGTTGGTCCGCTGGCGACGGACGCCCGTCATCGCGTGACGCTCAGCGCAGTGTACAAAGCGCCCATGGGGTTCAATCTGTCGGGCCTACTCCGCTATCACTCGGGGACGCCGTACATGATCTGGGCCAATGCCGACATCAATTGCGGACCGGACAAACCGAACTGTCAGGACGGCTTCAAACTCGACCTTCCGCCCGGTGTGACGCATGTCAACGCCGGCCGCGGCGCGAAGTTCTCGCAGCTCGATGCACGCGTAGGCAAGGAGTTCATGTTCGGAGCAGGCGTCGGACTGGAAGTCATGTTGGAAGCGTTCAACATTTTCAATTCGAAGAATCCGAGCGGATATATCAGAACCGGCCAGGCCACGCGTTATGCTGGCGACCCCAACCAGGGGGAGCAGCGCCTCTTCCAGGTCGGAACACGCATTCACTTTTAGATCCTTCAATCGCTCGAGTTAGGGGCGCCCGCCTAGGGCGCCCTTTCTTTTGTTGGGCGTAGGCTCAAACAGCTCGGTTACGAAATGGGGCGCCATCCGGCGCCCCGTTTTCGTTTCGGGGGGATAATCGGCCCCATGCGAAGGCCCACGCATCTCCTGCTCCTGGTCGCGTTGGGGGTGTTTCCGGTCTACGGGCAAAAAAATGCCGCCCCTCCGCCGCTCGTCGAGAAGATCAATGTTTCGGTCGTTTCGGTCGACGTGACGGTCACAGACAACCATGGTCGACCGATCACCGGGTTGACCAGAGACGACTTCGAGATTGAAGAAGACGGGAAGCCGCAAAAGGTGACGAACTTCTATCGCATCGAGAACGCGATGGCTCAGACCGGGCGCAGCGAGGGGACGATCGTCGAGGCGGTCGATCAGAGACAGTTCCGGCGCAAGGTCGTCCTGCTCATCGACAACAACTTCATCGAGAAGCCGCAGCGCGACGCCGCGCTCCGGCGGCTCGACGACTTTGTGGACAATCACTTCGCCGGCGGCTATGAGTGGTCGGTGGCGGTGATCGGGCACGACGTAGAGAACATTCAGCCGTTCACCGACTCGAAAGAGGAACTGCATCACGCCCTCGATCGGGCCCGTGCCACGCCGACGGTCTCGATGCAGCCTGAGGTGGAGCGCGATCTGCTGTCCGATCCTTCGCGGCGTGGCCTCAGCGAATTGGCGAGCAACAACTACGACTTCGGCGAGACGATGCGCTTCAAGGGTCGTGAGCAGACGCTACGGAACCTGCGCTCGACCATCAACACCGGACGCGCCGTGATTCAGACCTGCCGCGCCTATGCTGCCGCGGAAGGAAAGAAGCTGCTCATTCTGATCACCGGCGGCATGGAGTCGAACACCAGTTTCTCAGCGTACGATCAGGCCCAGGATCGCAACCTGCACGACACTCGGCTGGAAATCGAGAAGATCCTCGATCTCATGACCCGCGAAGCGAATAGCGCGAATTTCAACATTTATGTGATCCACGCCAAAACGCGCGCGATGCAGGCACCGCAACACGATGTCGCGAATCGGTCCTCCGGCGTGTCGACAAACCCTCCCAATCTCTTGCAGGTCGGCGGCGGCAATGCGCCGGTCGATGTGTCCGATGTCGATTCGACTTCCCTGACTCTGGCCCTCAGGACGGGTGGCCTGTATCTGCCGTCAAACGATATCGCGGAGACGTTCGAGCGGATCGATACTCAGACCTCCAATTTCTACTCCCTTGGCTATTCGCCCCAACATTTCGAAGACAACCGCTATCACCACATCAAGGTCGTGGTGAAGCGGCCCGGCGCGTCGGTCCAGCATCGAGAGGGTTACGTCGATCTCGCCGCTGACGACCGCCTCGAAAGCACCCTCCGTTCACCGATCACCTTTGCCAAAGAGAAAGGATCGCTGCCCGTGGCGTTGCAGATCGGCCTGCCGACGCGTGATGGAAGCTCGCTGACGCTACCGCTCGTCGCCGCAACCGCGATCAGCAACCTGACGATCATCCCCCGCGAAGACAAGTACGTCGGGCGCGTGCACGTCTATCTATCCGTGTACGACCGCACCGGAAACAATGTTGGGTACCACCATCAAGTCCAGGACGTCACGTTGACCGCGCAGCAGTGGGCGAACGCGCGCCAGGAGGCCTTCCGCTACCACCTCAATGTGCGGCTGCGGAAGGGCGATTTCGTCATCGTGGTCACCTTTCGCGACGACGTGACCAACGAGATCGGAAGCGCGCTGCAGAACGTGCGTTTGTGACGTCATCCCGAGCGTAGCGGGGGACCTGGGTGGGGTATCGCGCTCGAATCATGTTCTGCGCCCCCCTCACTGTTCTGCCAAAAACCGCTGCAGCACCGGCTGATTTGGATTGAGGGCCAGCGACCGACGAAAGTAGTCGGCCGCCGCCGCGCGGTCGCCCAGACACATTTCCGCCAGCCCGGCGGAAGCCAGGGCCACGGGGTCCTCGGGTTTCAGTTGCTGCGCAATCCTGAACTCCTGCAGCGCGCCGGCGCAGTCGTGCAGCTCGACGCGATAGCGTCCGCGGAACATTCGCAGTTCGGGATCGTTGCCGCGTGCGCCGACCGCCGCGTCGACCAGTGCCAGAGACTTCTTGGCATCGCCGTGCCGCTGGTACCAGATCGCCCGCTCGATCACGTACTTCGGTGCGTCGGGCAGGCCGTTCCGCAGGCTGCTGAGCATCAGTTCGTTTGACCGCTCCAGATCGCGTTTCTGCTGAAAGAGGAGATCGCTCAGATTCCACTGAGCGGAGGCGAGATTGGGATCGATTCTCATCGCCTGTTCGAATGCGGCGATCGCCGCATCGATCTTGCCTTCATTCTTCAGAACGAGTCCTTCGTTGTTGAGGGCTCCCGCAGTTTTGGTGGAGGTGATCGCGATCGCTGGTCGACTCGACTCCGCGGATCCGATGTAGCCGAGCGCTTTCAGATTGGCCAGCGCCTCGCTCGCAGCCTTCGTCGTCGGCTGGGCCGGATTCGGCGGGGGAGTGTAGAACTTCGCGTAGTCGATGGGTGTGCGATCGGCCGGCGGCGCACCGGGAAGTGCCGGTTGTTTCACGCCCACGCCGGTCGGCAAGCCACTCAAATCGAGCAGCGTCGCGCAAACCTGGCGCACGCCGCCGGCGAAAGCATGGCCATTCGACGCAGCGATGCCGGGACCCCACAGCAGATAGATGCCGTCGATGCGATGCCACTTCGCCGCTGTCGCGGTCGCGTAGCTCGAGAGTTCTGTGGGACGCCCTTCCTTCCAATGAAATCCATGGTCGGAGGCGATCATGATCCGCGCATGAGAGGCGGTTGCTAGTCGCGTGAGATCGCCGAGCATCGCGTCCACATGGCGGAAGTACAGCTCCGGAACGTGGCTGTAGCGCGCAAAATCGCCTTCGCCGATGTTCGCCTGCCGAGGCGGAGCGAACGGCGCGAAAATATGGCCGATGGTGTCGGTTCCCTCGAAATATGCGACGGTCAGATCGGGAACGCCGCGCTGTAGCTCGCTCTGAACGAGGCGTCGGTAGACTTCGGTGTCCACCAGAATCCGTCGGAGCGCGTTGGGCGGGCTGCTGTAGGGATTCCTGCTGGCGACGGCCTCGTCGAATTCCTCCTGCGACATATCGGGAAGAAACGTCCGCATCAGCGGGAGATCAATGGCGCGCTGCGCATCGGCGAGTTGCTCGCGCGCCCACGCTTCTCGCGACGGCGGATAGACCGCGCCCGGTGGAGGCGCCTCCTCGGAATAGAGAAACGCAAACAGGCGGTCGGAGACGAGCGTGCCTATCACCGCTTCGGCCGGATAGGTGGCCCATAGACCGAACACCGCCACCCGTTTTGCCCCATTGGTGGCCATGTTCCAGATCGCCGGCGCTCGCCGCTCGCTGCTGGTGATCGGCTCCTTCACGTGCGTTGCGGGATTGAATCGAACGAAGTCCAGAATCTGATGCTGGAGCGGGCTGACCCCGGTCATCATCGTCGTCCAGAGGAGCGGCGAAAGAGGCGGATGTTCGGTCCTGAGCGTCCCCGACGTCCCCCCGGCGACCAGCCGCGCGAGATTCGGCATCGCTCCCGACCGTATGTAGTCATCGAGCAGTTGCCAGTCTGCGCCGTCGAGACCGATGAAGATGAGCGGAGGGGCTGTGCGGGTGCGCGAGACCACATCCGGCTGGGGGATCACCCGGGCAAGCATCGGATCGACGATGAGACGCACTGCGACGTCGTGGGCCGCAATGCCGGAGCGCTGCAGTCGCGCGCGCACGTAGTCTGAGGCGGCTTCGCTCTCAACACGAACATTCCTCACCAGACGTTCCGTTGTTTCGCGACCTGCCCACTCCGCCATGCCTTCGGAGATCAGAGACGTGATCGCTCTGCAATCGACCGCCTGGGAAGTGACGAATGTGACATTCGCTCGAAGTGGCGAACCATCCGCGGCCGTCAGATCGACCGTTCGCCGGATGTAGAGCTGGTTGTTCACAACCGGCACCAGGCAGGATTCACGTGGCCACGGTGGAGCGATTCCAATACGCCCGTAAAGAACGCGCCGTCCGATCACTCGCGCGAATCCACTCGGCTGTATGCGCACGAAGGACGCGAGGATGACGAGCGTGGCGATCGCCACGATAATGAGTGGGAAGCGGCGCATGAAAAGAGAAGGGCCCCGTTGCCGGGGCCCTTCTTACTACAGAGAGAAGAGGATCAGAAGCTGATCTTCGCTCCAACACGGAACGTTCGCGGGTCGGTGTATGCAAACCCGCCCTTGAGGAATGTCGGGTTCGTTGCCGTGGCGCGTGGATTCGTCAGCTGCTGCGTTGGCTTTGTGATGTCGCCCGGTACAGCAAGGAGGCCTCCGTCGCCGTTGCAGATCGCGTCGGGAACTCCAGCGCACGGCTGATCTTCGGCCAGGTTGTACCGATTGTCGAGCAGGGTCTTCCGCTGCAGGTTGAGTGCATTGAAAACATCCGCGACGATCGTGACCCGTGCCGCACCGGTGCGGATGGGATATCCGATATGGATGTCCGCCTCGTACTCCGCGGGTCCGCGACCGAGCGAGCCGCGCGGCGTGAGGTAGTACTCCCAGTTTGAATAGGTGAACGAATAGCCGTATGCCGTCAGAGGGACTCCCGAAGCGTAGTGCGTCGACAGGCCCAGCGTCAGGCCCGTGATCGGGCCGCTTCTGAACTCGTACGAGCCATCGAACTTCACCTGATGCGTCCGGTCATTGGAGAGCAGGCCGTGGTTGTTGACCAGGAAGTCGGCGTAGTCGAACGCGGAGTTGATGTTCGGATCGAGTTGACCCGTTGACGCCTGGAACGTGCCGTCGTAGTTTCCTTCCAGTCGTGACCAGACGTAGCTGGCAAAGAACTGATAACCACTCGTGAACCGCTTACGGGCGTCGATTTCTACGCCTTTGTAGACACGTTTGGCTGCCGGCGTAACACCGCTCGTGACGTAGTCGTAGAATCCGGCTTCGCGGCCGATGCCACTGCCGGGATTGGTCACGATGTAGTCTCCGGTTATCG
>Ga0070699_100006285_pt1 | contig 10366 bp, 21 predicted proteins | sample KBSK1503metaG_FD_65473 | JGI IMG/M metagenome (GOLD analysis project Ga0070699, IMG submission 65473) | Corn, switchgrass and miscanthus rhizosphere microbial communities from Kellogg Biological Station, Michigan, USA - KBS K1-50-3 metaG | ecosystem: Host-associated > Plants > Roots >... | reverse complement strand
CCGGGCGGCGCTGCGTGAGCAGGATGCGACCATCGCGGATGATGACGGCCGACGCGACCTCCACCCAAGCATTAGGAACGACGTGCTGCCACCGCTCGAAGACCAGCTCGAAGCAGTGCTTGAAGCAGGTGTCCCAGCCGCCGCCGTGGTGTGCTGTCGAGACGCCTGTTCTCGAGTGCTCGATGGCTTGTCGGACGGCGCGCTCGCTGTCCCAGACGGCGATCCACGAGAGCGCGTCGACGAGCGTGGGCTCGCTGCAGGCGCGGATGACGGCTTCCTCAAGCTTCACGAGATATCCCCTCGAGCAGATCAGCGCAGCGCCACAAGTCCTCGGCGAACTTCAGCGCGCTGTCATTTGGGATCTCATGCTCAGCCCACCGCGTGCCGTCGGTGACCTTGAGACGCTTGTCGGGGGGGCCATCCGCTAACCAGTTCGCCAGTTCTCGAGCGGCGGCCGCCGACATCCGCTGTACGATCCAGCCGCCATCAGACTTCGGGTCTGGAACCCGAAGCTTGACCACTCCCTCGGCGTGGTTGTGTCCGATCTGCAGCATCACGCGGCTCCCTTGTGTGCTTCGGAGAAGCAATCGTCGCAGTGGTCAGGCATGTCGTCCGACGCCCCCGAGCAGGTCGGGTGGAACGAGCGCTTGCAGCCGATGCACTGCCAGAGCGTTTGGTCCGTGCTATCGGTGAGATCATCGGGGAGTACGTGCCCGCACTCGGCGCACTTCGTCGGCTTCGTCCTCCTCTTCATTGGACTGGCTGCGCTGGCTGCCCAATGAGGGACTCGAGGATCTCCTCGACGCGGGCGCGGATCATCTCCGGCGTCTCGCCGATGTGGACGAGCTGCCCGATGGCGCCGCCCAAGTTGTAGCCCGCGCATATCCTGAGGAGGTCGACCTGCGTGGGCTCACGCATCTCGCCCGTCTCCGGGCACTCCACCAAGAAGCGATGAGTGGACGGTGTCGTCATGGTCGCGATCCTTCCTTACGAGTCGATGCCCTCGACCCACCAAACGTGCCCGCAGCCGCCGCAGGTGTACTTGTAGTCCTCGTAGCCGCCACACGAGCTCTCCCAGAGTTGCTCCTTGCACTTGCCCTTCTCGCCGCATCGGCGGCACTGCACGTCGGGCACGAGCTTGTCCTTCGTGAAGTTGCCCTCGGACTCGGCCATCGGCTTGGTGTGCATCGTCAGGTCTCCATGTTCAGCGGCCAGAGCTTGAGCGCCAGGATCCCGAGCTCGGTGATGCTGTAGCGACGCCCGTCGTCATCGAAGGCGACCGACGCGCGGCCGGCGCCGTGGAGAGACAGGAGCCTCACCTCGCAGATGTCGCCCGTCTCGAACTCGATGTCGGGACCGGGCGCCGCCATGGCGGCCAGGACCGCGTGCTCAGCGGGCGTCAGACCTCTCATGAGACCGACCCGCCTCTCGCGGCCTTCCACGCCTTCTCTCGCGACTCGTGGACATCGTAGTACGTCGGACGGTCGGCGCCGACGCATGGCGCTCCGGCTTCAGCGCCGCAGTCGGTGCAGGCCGGGAACCTGGGGCGCCAGTCCTCCGTCCAGAGTCCGTCGCGCTGCTCCTGGCGTCGCTCCTCGCGCGCCGCTTCCCGAGCTGGACGCCGGCGCTCCCACTCGTCGTGGAACTTCTGCCAGCAGGCCTGAGAGCAGGCAACGCCGGGGTAGTTCTTCCAGTCGACGATCCAGCCAGCGTCACGCGCCTTCTGGTTGGCGTCCTCCTCGTCCGTCGCCTCGAGCGTGAGCATTCCGAGCCCGGGGCCCAGCGGGCTCTGGCAACAGCCGCAGGTGAAGTTCCACTCAGCCATGGGCCGACGCCGCAAAGCGAAGCTTGGTCCTCTTCGGTGAGCGCGGCGACGAGCCCGGCTTGACGCGCCTGAACTGGTAGCCGTCGCCTTCGTGCAGGCCGCAGTGCTTCGGCGGCAGGTCGCACACGAGAGAGCCGTCTCCGCCGAGCGGGATCGCGTCGCACGTCTCGTAGCTGCAATCGCCGTCGTGACCTCGCGGCCGGAGACACGGCGCCGAGACCTTCACCCTGATCGGGCGCGCGAAGGCCTGACGCACCACCGAGACAGAGCGCACGCGTCGCATGCAGAGAGCCATCGTAGTCCTCAGCCGCCGTTGAACAGCAGGGCGACGAGCCCCGGCTTCACCGACTCCATCGCTACGATGTCGCTCACGCGCGGCTCGCTCTCGCCGGTCTCCCACTTGCGGATCGTGGAGAGCGCTCGAGGACGAGACAGGTAATGTCCGAGCTCGGCCGATAGGGCCTCGCGGGTCATGGGCGGAGTGCTACGTTCTCTCCACCGACGCAGCGACGTCGCGATGCGAAGTCGCGCAGCGTCATCATCCGCTCGAGGCCCGGTCGTGGCCGTGGACTTGTGCTTCGACCTCGACGCTCTGCGCGACGAGGCTGAGGTAGTAGACATGCGGCGTATCCTGCCGCAAACGCAGTGATCCGTCAACAATAGTCCCGGGCGATGCGTCCAGATTGACTACTCCGTTCGTGCAACCTAGACTCGCAACCCTCCGCCAGGAGATTCCGTCATGAGAACCACCGGAAAGCCCGCGACCGCAGCGCTCGCACCCCCGCCCAGCCACGACATCATGAATGGACCCGGGATGCTCGAGGCCGCCCAGATGGGCCTCGTGCAGACCCGCACCGAACACGTCACCGCGCTCAAGGTCCAGGTCCCGCGCGACCTCGACCTCCTCACGAAGGACGTCCTCAAGGAGGCGGCCTACATGGGCGAGGACTTCTTCTACGCGTGGGAGGTCAAGGACAGGACCTCGCCGACGGGCAAGAGCCTCGTCAAGGGGATGTCGATCGACGGCGCCATGATGCTCCTCCGGAACTGGGGCAACGACGCCTGTCCTTGCAAGATCGTGGAGGACACCCCGACGCACTGGACGTTCGAGGCGACCTTCATCGACTACGAGAAGGGCTTCGCCATCAGCCGTCCGTATCGCCAGAGGAAGGCCGAGAAGCACGGGAACTTCGACTCGGAGCGAGCGCTCGACATCGCGCTCCAGATCGGCGTGAGCAAGGCGCAGCGCAACGCCATCGACAAGGGGATGCCCGCGTGGCTCACCCGCAAGGCCATGGAAGTCGCGACCGACGCCGCGAACGCGATCTACACCGACGTCGAGGCCTCCATCGGCCGCTTCAAGAAGTACGCCCGCAAGATCGGCGTCACCGACCTGCAGCTCCAGACGAAGATCGGCAAGATGGTCCAGGAGACTGGCGAGATGGTGCCGCGTCCGTGGGCCGAGTGGACGCCGTCCGAGTGCGTCGAGCTCGCCGCCGTCTTCCGCGGGATCCAGCAGAAGCTCACGACCGTGGCCGAGGAGTTCCCCCCGCTCGAGGTGCCCACGCCGGCGCCGGCGGCGGCCGCTCCCCAGCCCGAGGCGCCCACGCAGCCCGCGCCCGCAGCCGCGCCAGCTCAGGTGCAGAGCGGCCCAGCTCAGGTGCAGCAGGGCACCCTGCAGCAGAGCCTGCTCGGCGAGACTCCCCCGACCACCCCCGAACCCGCTACCAAGAAGCGGCGCCAGCGCGAGCCGGGCGACGACTGAAACGGAGAAGAGATGGCAAGGTTGACCTCGGTACGGGACCGCACGGGCGTCGTGAAGCCGAATCGCACGACCGAGTTGCTGACGCGCCTTCAGATCCCGCCCGCTACTTACGACGGGTGGGTCGCCGGCGCTCGGAAGCTACGCGACGAACTGATGGCGGCCCGCTCCGAGCTCAACCGGCTCATCGACGTGCTCGAGGAGGCGCTCGACGTCTTCGATCCGCTCTCGCTGCCCGAGCCGACGAGACCTGCCAAGCGCCGGCCGCGCAAGAGGGCGAAGTGAGCAAGCTACTCCGCATCTCCGACGACCTCGCCCTGCCCGTCGACGCGGTCACCCAGGTCATCGGCTTCCTGGGTCGCCGCGGGAGCGGCAAGACGTACGCCGCCACGAAGCTCGCCGAGCTGATGCTCGAGGCGCACGGTCAGGTCGTGGTGCTGGATCCTGTCGGGGTCTGGTACGGCCTGCGCCTCGGCGACGGCTTCGACATCCCGGTGCTGGGTGGCCTGCACGGCGACATCCCGCTCGAGCCAAGCGGAGGCGCCCTCGTCGCCGACCTCATCGTCCAGCGCGGCATCTCCGCCGTGCTCGACGTGAGCCAGATGATCTCGTCGGAGCAGGCGCGCTTCACCTGCGACTTCGCTACGCAGTTCTTCCAGCTCAAGAAGGCATCGCCGTCGGCGGTCCACCTCTTCCTCGAGGAGTGCCAAGAGATGGTCCCGGAGAACCCGCAGCACGGCGGGATGGAGCCCAAGATGCTGCACGCGTTCCAGCGCATCGTGAAGCTCGGCCGGAACTTCGGCATCGGCGTGAGCCTGATCAGTCAGCGACCGCAGGAAGTCTCGAAGAAGGTCCTGAACCAGACCGAACTCCTGCTGGCCTTTCAGACCTCCGGGCCCCAGGAGCGCAAGGCGATCAAGGGCTGGATCGCCGACAAGGACATCAAGGAGGATATCGACGCCCTCTTGCCGAAGCTCGAGGTGGGCTACGCCAGGGCGTGGAGTCCCCAGTGGCTCAAGATCTCGAAGACCATCCACATCGCGGCGAAGCGGAGCCTCGACGCCTCTAGCACGCCGAAGGTGGGCGCCCGCGCCGAGGCCGCGAAGGCGCTCACGCCGATCGACCTCGAGAAGTTGCGCGGCGCCATGACCGCCACGATCGAGTTGGCCAAGCGGAACGATCCCAAGTTCCTCCGGGCGCGCATCGCCGAGCTCGAAGCCGCCGGCAAGCAGAATCCGGTCATCAAGACCGTGCGCGTCGAGATCCCGGTGCTGACGAAGGAGCACCACGCCGCCATCGTGGAGCTCAGCGAGGCCTGCTTCAAGGTCGCCGACCTCGCCGGCTGGAAGGGTCCCATGGCGGAGATCCGAGAGCGCATCGCCGTCCTGAACCCCCAGCACTTCACGCCGGCGGCGCTCACCGACGAGCAGGCCACGGCGCTCACGAAGATCGGCAGGCGCAAGCCGCTGATCGCCGAGCACAGACCGGGCGACGTCCTCAAGTCCTTGGAGAGCAAGGCCGACCTCGTGCGCACCCCGCCCAGCCGAGAGAGTCGGATGGTCGGCGGCGAGCGCATCAAGCACGCGCGCGCCATCGCCGAAGTCATGAACGGCACCGCAGGCGACGTCGTGCTCAAGAAGGGCCAGCGCGAGGTCCTGACCGTCATCGCCCAGCACGTCTCTGGCGTGACGCGGCGGCAGATCATGATCTTGACCGGCCACGCGAAGTCGACGCGAGATCGACTCATCTACGAGCTCAAGGCTCTCGGCTTCGTCCACGACTACGGTGACCACCTCGGGGCGACGGAGGCCGGCTTGGATGCGTTGGGCGACTACCAGCCTCTGCCGACAGGCGACGCGCTCCGGGAGCACTGGCTCCGGGAACTACCCGAGGGCAATCGTCGCGTGCTCGAGGTGATCTGCCAGAAGTATCCGCAGCCCGTGTCGCGCGACGTGATCTCGGATGCGACCGGGCACGCGAAGTCAACTCGCGATCGGCTCATCTACGAACTCGCCGCTCGTAAGCTCGTCGAGCCAGTCGCCAAGAAGATGGTGCGGGCGAGCACCGAACTGTTCGACTGAGGAGAGGATGATGAGCACCGTGGACGAACTCTCGGTCGAGAACACCGACCTGAGGAGCACGATCGTCAGGCTCGCTGACGAGGTGCGTCGCCTGAACCCCGCCGTGCGCATGTGTCCCCGGTGCGATGAGTACCCCATGGTGCTCATCGAGGAGACGGAGCCTCCGCGTGCTGGCGAGCGGTACTGGACGTGTCCGTGGACGTGCGACGTCGAGTGGCGAGTAGACCACCCAGACGACGCGCCGTCCGTCGCGTCGCGCGAGCTGCACGTCGGTGAGCGCGAGTGTCGCGAGAAGGCTCAGCGCCACGGCCTGACCTGGTACCTCTGGATGGGCGCCGTCGTGGTGCTCGACGGCGGCAAGCGCGCTCGGCTCTGCAGCAGCGGCGAGTTCACGGTCGAGGGGCACAACTGGGAGATGGCTCCAGGTGGGTGCGGCTCGATGCGCACGGCCACCGAGGAGGAGCAGGAGCTTTGGAGGACGATGCCATGAACCGCTGGGTCGAAGAGACACTGCTCGACCGGCCGATCGGCAGCGAAGTGCCGCTTGACGAGCCACCCTGCCGACGCTGCCAGTTCTGGCGCCCTGCGATCGTCGCCGACGACTGTCATCCGCGCGAAGGCGCGCTCCGGTGCTGCCATTCGCCCGAGGGCATGTTTCGCGACTTCTCCTGCTTCGAGGCCAGGCAATGACGGACTATCTTGAGACGCTCACGAAGGCGCTGCGGCAAGGCGCGAAGATGCACGCGTTCCTCTCGGGCGGTGGCCTTCGCGTCGTCCGGCTCGAGAAGCGAGACAAGCTAGTCGGCTACGGCGAGCACCCGTCCATCGACGACGCGCTCTCGCACGCTGCTGAGGACTACCTCGCTGGCGGTCGTCCGTACGCCGAGGTCTACGGCGGGCTCTATCCGCACTACCTGACGGGCTCGTGCGAGACGACGAGCGCGCTCGACGCGTGGGTGCGGCGCGGCCGCACGTTCGACGCCCACGCCGCCAAGGACGAGATCGTCGTCGTGCTCAAAGGCATGGGCGAGTCCCGGATGCCCCAGGAAGCTTGGCCCGAGATCAAGGCCGGCCGCTCGTTCCGCTGGAAGGAGCGCGGCTACACGCTCGAGGCGAGGCCATGTCGGTTCGCGAATGGCGACCTCGGGGCGAGCACCGTCTGCGTCGAGCTCGCTCCGGGCCGCGACAAGTACAGGTCGTTCTACGACATTGAGCAGACGGGCCGGGCGGCGACGCTCGAAGAGGCGTTCCACGCAGCGCTCGAGGCCGAGGCCATCGAAGTCACGGAGAAGAGAACCGCGTGAAGACGACGAAGGAGCAGCGCGACGAGCTCGACGCCAAGGTGCTGACTCAGATCAAGGAGCGCGGAGCGATGACGTTCTCGGTGCTCGTTCACCGCGTGCCAGCCGAGCACGACCACCGCGAGATCGACCGCTCGCTCCAGCGCCTGAGGAAGGCGAAGGCGATCCAGTTCAGCAAGGGCGCGTGGAGGCTCGCGTGAAAGCTGACGTCACCGGCTCGAGCATCGACCAGGCCGAACGCTGCCCCGCGAGCGCGGTGCTGCCCGCCGTCAAGAGCATCTCCGGCCCCTCGAACTTCGGGAGCGCTGGCCATGAGCACATGGAGATGCGCGTCCGCTACGGCGTCGACGAGGCCATGGAGCGCCTGAAGGGCGTGTGCTGGCGCTGGGGTCTCGACGAGACGCAGACAGGCGTGCTGACGGCGCTGGTCAAGCACTTCGAGTGGAGCCCGCCGAAGGGAGCTGTCCCCGAGACGTCGCTCTGCCTCCTCGAGGACGGCTCGGTCAAGCGCATCGGCGGCGGACGAGGCGACTACGACTTGCCCGCCGGCGGTCTCTTCCCCATGACCATCGACGTGATGTGGTCCGAGCCTGAGCCGCTCCGCGTCGTCGACGGCCTGCCGATCTGCCCCGACGGCTCGACGCTCTTCGTCGTGGACTACAAGCTGGGGCAGGACACGAACGTCGCCCCGGTCGAGCAGAACGGCCAGGCCCTCGCCGGCGCCCTCCTCGCCGCCCGGTACACGAACGCCCAGCGGGTCGTGCCCGCTGTCGTCTACGTGCGCCGCGGCAAGGGCGACTGGGACACGATGCCGCATTGGCTGGGTGAGGATGAGCTCGGCGTGATCGAGGACCAGGTGCGCGAGATCGTGGCCAAGGTCGCCAAGCAGCGGCGCAAGCTCGAGGCGCGGAAGCCGCTCAACTACGTCGAGGGCGAGCACTGCAGGTACTGCAAGGTGCAGTGGCTCTGCCCGGCGAAGACTGTCCTCCTGAAGTCGTTCCTGAAGCCCGCTGCCGCGCTGGGCCGGAAGAAGAAGCCGCCGTCTGCGCTCCCGCAGAAGCTCTCGGCGTCACAGCGCCGGCGGCTCGCGATGATGCTGCCCCAGCTCGTCCAGTTCACGGAGCAGGCGCGGGCCGCGCTGCAGGCGTACGTGGAGGCGACCGGCGAGCCCATCCTGCTCACCGAGGGCAAGGTCTGGGGGCCGTACGAGCAGATCCAGACGAAGGTCGTGCCGAAGGTGGCGCTGCCCATCCTTCGCGGCGTCATCGGCGAGGAGCTCACCGACGCCGCGATCGAAATCAGTCGCACGCGGATCGAAGAGGTCGTGAAGCTCGACATGGAGCAAGACCCCACGGCCTACGATCAGAGCCGCGCCGAGGTGATGCGACAGCTCATGGGCAAGATCGGCGCGCGCGGCGGCCTCATCCAGCAGCCCCAGATCCGCTGGGGCGCGCATCGGCCCAAGGAGACCACCACATGAAGGAGTTGGAGCGCGGCGGGATCCTCGGCGACGAGCCGTTCGACCGAGCGGTCCTGGGCGACGATTGGATGGCCGTCTTCCTCAAGGAGGCACTCCCCCATATCCGCATGATGCTCTTGGATCGCCGGTCGCGTGGCGTGGAGTTTTCGGCCAACGAGAAGGCGCTGGAGGGCCTGCTCGTCCAGTACGACCTCCGCTACGAGGACCAACTCGGGTACGTCAGCGGCCAACGCCAAGTCGAGGAGATGGACGCCGAGACCGATCGCCTGCGCGCGGCCATCCTCGAGAAGGTCTACGCGTGGCAGGCTCACTCAGTTGATGCGCGTCGCGGCGTGGTAGATCACTTGGCCGATTGCGCCGACATGCTAGGGCCAGTCGATGGTGCCGCCACGGCCGCCGCCATCGACATCTTGATGGACAACCTACCGGAGAAGGAGCCGTAGCATGCCCGACACCGAAGAGTTCTTCCACATCGGCGACGTCGTCGAGAGCAAGGCCACGGGGCGCATCTGCAGGGTGGAGCGCTTCGAGAACGATGACACCACGGACTTCTGGGCCGACAATGGCACTGGGCCGTACAAGCAGCAGGACTTCAAGCTCCTGCACAAGAAGCAGCACAAGAGCTTCTGGGACGACTGAAACCATGAGCCTCATTCTGAAGCGTCGCTCTTTCCTCGCCGGCTTGGTGGCCATCGCCGTCGAACCCGTCATCGAGCCAGTGCGCCGCACGTACTCGTTCATCTGGACACCGCCCGAGCCGCAGATCGTCTGGCCTGATCCCGAGATGGCGAAGCTATTCGTCGCAACGCCGTGGGCGCTCACCGCAACGCACGGGCTGGGGTACATCTTCGCCCGTCGAGGAGCCGAGTAAGTGCCGCGCGACATCGGACGCAAGGTGAAGGTGCGGCTCTTCCACCGCGACTTCAAGACGCAGGGCAGCGAGCTCCTCTGGGCCGAGGTCGTCGGCCCGAACGAGTTCAAGCTCGAGAACGGACCGTGGCTCATCGACGGCTACTCCTACGAGGACGTCGTCTCGGGCGTCTACGAGAGCACCCGCAACTACGACGGCGAGCGCAACGTGCCCGTCTACAGGTGCACTGGCATCGTGCGCAAGGGCCCTTTCCGGACGCTCCGAGCGGTCTTCGAGACGTCGTTCCCGTCGCCGAAGTACGCGCCGCTCCGCGCCGCGCTCAAGGCGATGGACGTCGACTACGAGAACATGGACGACAAGCTCGTCTCGGTCTGGTTCACGAAGGACGTCGACGCGCACAAGGTCGCGCACATGCTGCACGACGCCGGCGCCCACGTGCAACTCGCCGACGTGCCGGATTAGCCCGCAGGATCCGGCGGCGGCGTCTCAGGCACCAGCGAGAGCACCTTCGCGTTCTTCGGCGGCTCCATGCCGCGTGCCTTGAGCTCTCGTTCGACCCACTCCCGCTGCTGGGCGAACCGCTGGTCGTTGCTGCCTTCCATCGTCTTCAGCATCCCGATGAACTGCTGGAAGTACTCGTTCACCTCGGCCTGCTTCTGTCGCTCGAGCTCCTCGAGCGAGGCGACCTGATTCAGACGCTCAGCGCTCGAGATCACGTGGTCCGCTTGGGCGGCCGCTGACACGAGGTGCGCGACCGCCACCATCTGATCCACGTCGTGGCTGGACGTCCACGACTCCGCTGCGGTGAGGAGTTGATCTCGCAGCGTCGCGAAGCGAGTTCGCGTCACCTGGTTCGGGTCGACCGTCTCGGGGACCAGTTCGCTGACGTCCGTCTTGTCCACCATGCCGGCAGCATGCCACAGACCGACTAGTCGTGGTAGCCTCCCGTGGATGTACGAGACCTGCCCTTCTTGTGCCGCGTACAGGCTCCCGCAGGACGACGGGAGCATCGACGACAACTCCTTCACGCTCGCGCTCCGCTGCCA
>Ga0070699_100006284_pt1 | contig 10367 bp, 8 predicted proteins | sample KBSK1503metaG_FD_65473 | JGI IMG/M metagenome (GOLD analysis project Ga0070699, IMG submission 65473) | Corn, switchgrass and miscanthus rhizosphere microbial communities from Kellogg Biological Station, Michigan, USA - KBS K1-50-3 metaG | ecosystem: Host-associated > Plants > Roots >... | reverse complement strand
CGCGATGACCTTGCCCTCCTGCGGCTTCTCTTTCGCGCTGTCCGGAATGATGATGGCGCCCCGCCGAGCCGGCTCGTCCTCGATCCGCTTGATGAGGACCCGGTCGTGCAGGGGATGCAGTGTCGTCGTGTGTTTTGCCTGAGCCATGGTGTCGGTCCCTCCCACCATCACGCTACGCGCTCGCGCGGCGCCGGGGTAGTGGACCAAGGTCCAATAGGCCCCCCAGATCGCGCCGACTAGAGTCGGAGGATGGCGGTCGTCGCCCCGGCGGGTGCGCGCACCTTCTCGCAGGTCTTTGCGAAGCGGGAAGGACCCTACCATCTGTACGACGCGGGCGGCCGCCCGCTGATCCGGATGGAATCGGGCGCGCACGTGCTGGGGGCGCTGCTCGAGGATCGAGCGCGGCTGGTGTTCCTCGACGACGCCGGGAGCCCGGAACCGTCGGCGCTGCGGATCACGTATCCGACCCGGGAGTGGTGTCCGGGACGGGTGGAGCCCAGCGCGTGCGATTGTGGCGAGAGCGGCTGCGAGGGGCGGCTCGTGATCACGCTGCACGACGCGCACGCGGGCCCGGGCTGGATGCTGACGTTTCGGGGCTGACGCCGCGGTCGGGGCTGACGGAGAGCGAGGACCATGGAGCCGAGCCTGACCCGGACGATCGACGACCTGGCCCGCGGCGGGTTCGTCGAGCACTTCGGGATGAGCGGGGACGGTCTGCGCTCCTTCACCAGCGGCCGGCGATACCGCGCGGGCGAGGTGGTGATCCGGCAATTTCACCGGTTCGAGGGGGTCTCGGATCCCGACGACATGTGCATCGTCTACGCGGTCGAAACGCAGGGCGGCGCCCGGGGCACCCTCGTGGATGCCTTCGGGGTCTATTCCGATCCGATGATGAGCGCGTTCCTCGAGAACGTGCCGATCCGCGGAGCCCGGCGCTTCGGCGGCGGATCGGACGAGCGCCCCTGGGGATTCGGTCCTCCGGGCGAGATCCGGCGCTTCGGCGCCTACCGCCACGGCGTCCCGCTCCCGGTTCCCTCCGACCCGTGGCATGACGAAGGCGGTGAGAGCGGTCCGGCGGAGTGATCGGCTACGCGGCACGCGTCGGACCCTCGTCCCATACCGGGTCCCGGCATTGCCGCGGGGGCGGGGGCGGACTATAGTTGCGACTGGATGTCGGCCGATTGGTTCGTGTGGCAGGTCGTCCTGGGCGCGGTATTCATCCTCTCGCTGCTGCTGCTCGCCGTCGGGCTCATGCTCGAGCGGGCATGGCGGCGCCGGGCGGAGGTCTTGCTCGGCGAGCGGCTCCAGTTCGAGACCCTGCTGTCTGAGCAAGTCGCGACCTTCAGCCGCATCTCGGCGGCCGACGTCGATCGCGAGATCCAGCGGGCGCTGCGCCGGATCGCCGACCTGCTCGCGGTCGATTGGGGCAACCTGACCGAGTACTCGGACGACAGCCGGACCGCCCGGGTCACGCACTGGTGGGTGGCCGACGGGGTGGGACCGCAGCCGGCGGCGATCGGATTCGAGGAGATCCCCTGGGTGGTGACGCGTCTGCGCCGCGGCGAGCTGGTCCGGTTCTCGAAGATCGATGAGCTCCCCGAAGGCGACGCGACGGTCGACCGGGAGACGTATCGCCGCCTCGGCGTCAAGTCCCAGGTCGCGGTGCCGTTGACGGTGGAGGGGGTGGTGGTCGGCGCCCTCGCGTTCAGCACCGTGGGGACCGAGCGGGCCTGGCGGGACGAGTTCGTCCAGCGGCTCCACCTTCTCGGAGACGTGTTCGCCCATACGCTGTCGCGCCGTCGATCCGAGATGGAAGGCCAGCGACTCCGCCAGGACCTGGCCCACGTGGGGCGCGTCTCGACCATGGGGGAGCTGACCGCCTCGCTGGCCCACGAGCTCAACCAGCCCCTGACCGCGATCCTCAGCAATGCGCAGGCGGCCCAGCGAATCCTCGCCTCCGACAAGACCGATCTGGCGGAGATTCGCGAGATCCTGGGGGACATCGTCGAGGACGACAAGCGCGCCGGCGAGGTGATCCACCGGCTGCGCGGCTTTCTCAAGAAGAGCAACCTCGAGGTCTCGGCCCTCGACATCGGCGAGCTGGTCGCGCAGGTGGCGCGGCTCGTCAGCAGCGACGCGATCATTCGCAACGTGGCGATCCGGGTCGAGCTCGCGCCCGGGTTGCCTCCGGTGTCCGGCGACCGGGTGCAGCTGCAGCAGGTGATCCTCAACCTGCTCATGAACGGATTGGACGCGATGCGGGAGTCGGGCGAGGGCGAGCGGACGCTGGTGCTGCGGACCGTCGACGGCGGCCCCGCGAGCGTGGTGGTGGCGGTGGAGGACTCGGGGGTCGGGATCGACGAGGCCGACCTGGACCACGTCTTCCACGCGTTCTATACCACGAAGACCGACGGGCTGGGGATGGGGCTGGCCATCGCGCGCTCCATCGTGGAAGCGCACGGCGGCCACCTGGAGGCGAGAAACAATTCCGGGTGCGGGGCCACCTTCTCGTTCACATTGCCGGTGGTCAAGGGAGCGTCGTGACCGCGCCGGCCGGCCCGATGGTTTTCGTGGTGGACGACGATGCGTCGGTCCGCAAGAGCCTCGGGCGGCTGATCAAGGCGGCCGGGTACGAAGCGGAGGCCTTCGCCTCGGTCGGCGAATTTCTGGCCCGGCGCCCGTATGACGGTCCGTGCTGCCTGGTGCTGGACGTGCGCATGCCCGGGCTCACCGGGCTCGATCTGCAGGAGGCGCTCCGGGCCGCCGGGCAGCGCCTGTCGATCGTGTTCATCACCGGCTATCGGGACGTCCCGGTGAGCGTGAAAGCCATGAAGGGCGGCGCGGTGGATTTCCTCACGAAGCCGGTGGACGAGGCGGTCCTGCTGGGGGCGATCCGGCAGGCGGTGGCCCGGACGCAGGCGGACCGCCGGCGGCTGGCGCGGCTGACCGAGATCCAGGGGCGCATCAAGACCCTGACCCCGCGGGAGGCCGGAGTCTTCGCGCTGGTGGTGACCGGCATGCTGAACAAGCAGATCGGGTCCGAGCTCGGTATCGGCGAGAAGACGGTCAAGGTGCATCGCGCCCGGGTCATGGAGAAGATGCGGGCGGGGTCCCTCGCCGAGCTGGTCCGGCTCGCCGGCGAGGTGAGTGTCATCGCGGCGGGATCGTGAGCGCTCCGGACGTCGCGTCGTCGCCGATGAGGGTGGACCAAGGTCCACTATCGGTCCCGGCCCCGCCCTGTAGGATCGGATGGAGTGTTCCCATGCCATGCCCAAATCTGGCCCGATGATCTCCATCGTGGACGACGACCGGTCGGTACGCCGCGCCCTGCGTCGGTTGATCGGCTCGGCGGGCTACATCGTCGAGACGTTCGCGTCGGGCGCCGAGTTCCTCCGGTCGATGCCGTCGACCCGCACCGCGTGCCTGGTCCTCGACATCTATCTCGAGGGCATGACCGGGTTCGAGCTCCAGGAGCAGCTGGCCGCGGATCGGGTCGCCATCCCGATCATCTTCATGACCGCGCACGACGACGCGGCGACGCGCGAGCGCATCCGGCGGTCCGGCGCGGCCGGGTACCTCGGGAAGCCATTCGATGGCCAGGCCCTGCTCGACGCCATCCACCGGGTCGCGGGGCCCGGCGCGACCGGATGATGACCGGCGACGAACGCGAGCGTCCGCTCGACGGCTAGCCGGGAAGCACGCGCGGGTGCAGGAGCCCCCAGCGCTGGAGCATGTTGTGCAGGGTCTTGGTGCTGATCTCGAGCCGGTCGGCGGCCCGCGTCTTGTTGTTGTGCTCCGCGGCCAGGGTGCGTAGCACAAACTGCTTCTCGACCTCGCGCAGGGGCAAGCCGATCGCGATGGTCAGCGTATCGGGGTCGATGGGCGGGGCGACCACCGGCGGCGGCGAGATCCCGAGCGGGAGCCGGGGGACGATCACGTCGCTCTCGCAGGCGATGAACGCGCGCTCCACCACGTTGCGGAGCTCCCGCACGTTGCCTGGCCACGCGTGCGACATGAGGATCTCGAGCGCGGCGTCGTCGACCGAGGCGACCCGCTTGTCGTACTTGCGGTTGAACTCCTCGAAGAAGCCGGTGACGAGGAGCGGAATGTCCTCGACGCGGTGGCGGAGTGGGGGCACCGCGAGGCTGAAGACGTTGAGCCGGTAGTAGAGGTCTTCGCGGAAGGCCCCGTCCCTTACCGCCGCGACGGGATCCTTGTTGGTGGCGGCCACGACCCGGACGTCCGCCTTGATCTCGGTCTTGCCGCCGAGGCGGCGGAAGGCGCCCTCCTCCAGGACCCGGAGGAACTTGGCCTGGGTGCCGGGTTGCATCTCGGCGACCTCGTCGAGGAGCAGGGTGCCGCCATGGGCCAGCTCGAAGCAGCCCTCGCGGCGGTCCCGGGCGTCGGTGAAGGCGCCGCGCTCGTGGCCGAAGATCTCGCTCTCGAGCAGGGTCTCGGGCATCGCCGCGCAGTTGACGGCCACGAAGGGGCCGTCGGCGCGGGCGGAGAGCTCGTGGAGGGTGCGGGCCACGAGCTCCTTTCCGGTGCCGGTCTCGCCGTGGACGAGGACCGGAGCGGGTGTGGCCGCGGCCTGCTCGATGAGCCGGTGAACCTCCTGCATGGGCGCGCTCCGCCCGACCATGGCACGACCGATACAACCGATATCACGGGGGGCTCCGCTGGTGACGGCAGCTCGCTGGGCAAGAAGCATCGACGCCTTTCCGGGCGAGAGGCCGAGCCTCACGGAATGTGAGAGTGGCCCGCCCGAGCTGGCCCCACCGTATCAGCCCGTCGACGCCGGGCCCAGTGGACCTTGGTCCCACTGCGAGTGTCGACGCGCCGCGGCCTCTCCCACCGGCGGCGCACCCGCGGGCATCATTCCCTTGACAAGGGTGACCCGGGCCTGTAGCCTCGTCCTCAGTGGTCGGTTCCCTCGGTTGTCGAATGGTTGCGAGCAAGCAGTCGCGAACGTCGATTCCATACGCCGCGCGGACCCCGGGTCCGGCGGCGCTTTTGTTTGTCCTCCACTTCAGGAGGATCCCCCCGTCATGGTGGCGGGGTTTCACCGAGGCGCAAGCCTCGCAAGAGAGGTAGTGTCAATGGCGCAAGGTACTGTCAAGTGGTTCAACGATGCGAAGGGCTACGGCTTCATCACCCAGGAGGCTGGCGAGGACGTGTTCGTGCACTTCAACGCCATCCAGGGGACGGGCTTCAAGAGCCTGTCCGAGGGCGACAAGGTCGAATTCGAGGTGACCAAGGGCCCGAAGGGGCTCCAGGCCGCCAACGTTCGGAAGGCCTGAGCACACCCCCGCATCAAACGACGGCCGGGTCCCCCTTCGGGGCCCGGCCGTTCTCCTTCATTCCTTCGTGACTCCGGGGGGAATCGCGTGCGGATCTGGGTAGACGCCGACGCGTGCCCCCAGGTCATCAAGGAGATCCTGTACCGGGCCGCCGAGCGGGTGCAGGTCCTGACCACGCTGGTCGCCAACAGCGCGCTGCGCATCCCACCGTCCGACTTCATCCGCACCGTGCGGGTGTCGCAGGGCTCCGACGTGGCCGATCACCGGATCGTGCAGGAGGTGGAGCCGGGAGACCTCGTGGTCACCGCCGACATCCCGCTGGCCGCCGCGGTCATCGCGCGAGGAGCCCACGCGCTCGACCCGCGGGGTGAGCTGTACTCGGAGGACAATGTCCGCGAGCGCCTCGCCATTCGCAACCTGATGCAGGACCTGCGGGCGACCGGCACGCTCATCGACGGGCCCGCCCCGTTCGGCCCGCGGGAGCGTCGCCTCTTCGCCGATCACCTCGATCACCTGCTGACCCGGCGCCGGCCGACCTAGGCCGCCGGGGGCGCCGCCGGCTCACCCGAGAACGACGCGAACCCGGTGGGTGGCGCCGTCGCTCGTGAGCGGGACGCTGCCGCCCGCGACCGACTGGCGAATCCCGTCGACGTCGATGGTCGAGATGCCGCGGGTCGCCCCGTTCGGGTTCAGGACCTCGATCTCGTAGCGCGACGCGTGGTACCGGAACGTGATGTCGAAGCGGCGCCACGCGCGCGGGATGCAGGGATCGAGATGGAGCACCGCGCCTCGGAGCCGGAAGCCGAGCAGCCACTCGAGCCCGGCCCGGTACATCCAGCCCGCGGAGCCCGTGTACCAGCTCCATCCCCCGCGCCCGACGTGGGGGTACTCGGCGTAGACGTCGGCGACCGCGACGTAGGGCTCGACCTTGTAGCGATGGACGCCCGCGCGGGTGCTCGTGCGGTTGATCGGGTTCAGGATCGAGAATAGCTCGTTGGCCTTGTCCCCGTTCCCGAGCGCGGCGAAGGCCATGACCGCCCAGATGGCGGCGTGGGTGTACTGGCCGCCGTTCTCTCGGATGCCGGGCGGATAGCCCTTGATGTAGCCGGGGTCGAGCGGCGCGTGATCGAACGGCGGGGTGAAGAGCAGGATCAGCTCCTGATCTCGCCGGACCAGATATTCTTCGACCGCGGCCATCGCGCGCGCGGCGCGCGCGGGATCGGCGGCACCGGAGATCACACCCCACGACTGCGCGATGGAGTCGATGCGACACTCCGGGTTGGCGACCGACCCGAGCGGGGTACCGTCGTCGAAATAGGCTCGGCGATACCAGTCGCCGTCCCACGCGCGGGCCTCGATCGAGGCCTTGAGGGCGTGCACGTGCTTGCGCCAGGTGTCGGCGCGGCCCTTCTCCCCGCGGGCGTCGGCGAGCCGCGCGAACTCCCAGAGTGTCGTGTGCAGGAACCAGCCGAGCCAGACGCTCTCCCCACGTCCTTCGTGGCCCACCCGGTTCATGCCGTCGTTCCAGTCTCCGGTGCCGATCAGGGGGAGGTCGTGGGCCCCGACGGGGAGGCTGCGGTCCAGGGCGCGGGCACAGTGCTCGAAGAGGGTGGCGCGCTCGGCGGAGAGGGCGGGCTGGAAGTAGGCGTCGTCCTGTCCGGGCGGGATGGCGGGTCCCTCGAGGAAGGGGACGACCTCGTCCAGGATCGCGGTGTCCCCGGTGACCTCGAGGTAGTGCGTGAGCGCGTAGGGCAGCCAGAGCGAGTCGTCCGAGATCCGGGTCCGCACGCCTCGACCGGAGGGGGGATGCCACCAGTGCTGGACGTCGCCCTCGATGAACTGCCGGGCCGCGGCCCGGAGCAGGTGCTCGCGCGCGACCTCGCGCTTCGCGACGGCCAGCGCCATCACGTCCTGGAGCTGATCGCGAAAGCCGTAGGCGCCGCCCGCCTGGTAGAAGGCGGATCGCGCCCACACCCGGCAGCCCAGCGTCTGGTACAGGAGCCACCGGTTCAGCATGAGATCCATGGAGCGATCCGGGGTCTTCACCTGGACGGCGCCGAGGGTGTCGTCCCACTCGGTTCGAACCGTCTTCAACGTGGAGTCGAGGTCCTCCCCGCGATAACCGTCGAGGAGGGCCCGCGCCTCGGCCGACGAGGCGGCCTCGCCGAGGAAGAACACGATCTCCTCGCGGCCGCCGGGCGGCACGTCGATCACGGTCTGAAGCGCGGCACACGGATCGAGGCCCGCCCCGACCCGTCCGGAGAGCCGGGCTCCCCGCTCCAGACCCGCGGGATGGTCCAGCGTCCCGTTGCGACCGAGGACCTCGGCCCGATCGCCGGTCCACGCGGTCTGGCGACCGCCGAGATCGGCGAACGCGACCTGATCGCCGAACTCCGGGCTCCAAGCGTTGCGGGCGAACAGCGCCCCGGTCTGGGAGTCGATCTCGGTGACCACGAACGGCGCGGTCGTGCTGCGGAGAGCGCCGAGCACCCACTCGACGTACGCGGTCACCGACAGGCGGCGCGAGCGGCCGGAGCGGTTCTCGAGAGTCAGCCGCGAGATCTTGATCGGGTCTTCCCGCGGCACGAACTGGACGAGGCGCGCCGCGATCTCGTGCGAGGTGTGCTCGAAGCAGGTGTAGCCCTGACCGTGCCGGGCCACGTAGACCGAGGCGTCCTCGCGGATGGGGAGCAGGGTCGGAGTCCACAGCTCGCCCGTCTCCTCGTCCCGGATGTAGATCGTCTCGCCGGGCGGATCGGCGACCGGGTCGTTGGACCACGGGGTCAGCTGGTTTTCACGGCTGTTGAGCGCCCAGGTGTACCCGGCGCCCGACTCGGAGACCTGGAAGCCGAACGCCGGGTTGGCGACGATGTTGACCCAGGGGGCGGGGGTCCATTGTCCTTCCCCGAGGACGGTGACGTACTCGCGCCCGTCGTCGACGAAGCCTCCGAGGCCATTGAAGAACTCGGATTCCTGTCGCGGAGACGGGACATTCCCGAGCGCTTCGGGCCGGGGTGGGCGCCGCCGCGGAGTGGCCGGCTCCGGAGACGGCTCGGCTCGAGCGAGCTGCTCGGTGAGCGTACCGTGTCGACTCAGGAGGACGACCCGGGCCGCCACCTGCAGCGCGGCGTGGTCGTCCGGCGAGAGCAGATCCTTCCGGAGGATGAAGACGTTCCCGCGGGCGTCCTCCCGCTCATCCCGTCGCGCGGACTGGCTCGTGCGGAGCAGCGCCTCCAGCGAGGCCTGGAGCTCCTGGGTATAGGAGTGGGCCTTCTCGTTCACGATGACGAGGTCGACCGCGAGGCCCTTCACGCGCCAGTACTCGTGCGCACGGAGGAGCTGGCGGACGATCGCCCGGTCCTCGGGCTCGTCGATCCGGACCAGGACGATCGGGAGGTCGCCGGAGATCTGCTGGGCCCACAGGGCGGATGGCCCCGACGTGATCCGGCTCAGCACGTCCGCCGACGGTCGCAGCGCCGGGTCGGAGAAGAGGACCCGGCTGGCCAGATTCTGGAAGAGGTGGGCCTCGTCCGGATCGATGCCGAGGTGGTGGCACTGGACCTGCGCCTGGGTCCAGGCCAGGGTGACGGTGCGCTCGAACGTCGCCGGGTCGCGGTACTTGTCGGCCAGCGCCACCGCGGCGTCGCGCGATGGGGCGACGAGAGTGGAGAAGATGAGGCGGGCGCTCTCTCCCGCGCCGAGTCGGATCCGACGTCTCAGGCTGAAGATCGGATCGAGGACCGAGCCGGCGGTGTTCGACAGGGGTCGCCCGTCGACGACCGACATCGGCGTACGGATGCTCCGCCCCCGGCCGAGGAAGCGTCCCCGGTCGGTCTCGTACTGCGCGCCTCCGCCGGCCTGCCCCTCGACGACCACGGTGTGGGCGGCCCAGACGGGGGGCTCCGCCGCGGAGCGGGGGCGGCGGGTGGCCAGAAGGGCGCCCAGATCGGGGAGGGATTCCGTCTGGACGAAGAGACTGGAGAAGACCGGATGGGCGGCGTCCGCGGCGGGGGGAGCCAGCACGATCTCGGCGTAGGACGTCAGCTCCAGCTCGCGCATCTGCAGCCCGAGATTCGTGACCGAGACCCGGCGCATCTCGGCGTCGTCCTCGGGCGAGACGAAGACCTCGAGCGTGGTCGTGATCGCGCCGTCGCGACGATGGAACTCCGCCCGGTCCTCCGAGAAGGTCACCCGGTAGCTGTCCGGCTCGGCTCCGGTGGGCTGGTAGCCGGCCGACCAGACCGCGCCGCTGTGGACGTCGCGCACGAAGACGTAGGTCCCCCAGTTGTCCCGCGTGACGTCCTCACGCCAGCGGGTGATCCCGAGGCCGGCGCAGCGGCTGTAGCCCGAGCCCGCCGTCGTCACCATCACCGCGTATCGGCCATTCGACAGAAGGTGCGTGCGGAGAGGGCCGTGGGGCGTCGTGAACTGACGGAAGACCGGCTCGACGAAGTCGCGCGCGTGGGCCGCCGCGCCCACCTCTTCGACCCGGGGGCGCGCCACCGCGACGTCTCGCGGAGCCCGCTCCTGCAAGAGCAGGTCGGTCGCCTGAACGATCGGCTCGGCGTGGAACCGCGCGCGCATCACCCCGTTGTGGAGCACGTTGGCGAGCGCGACGAGGCTCATGCCTTGGTGGTGCGCCATGTAGGCCCGCACGATGGCCACCTCGGTGCCTTCGGGGAGCCGCGATCTCGTGTAGTCGAGCGCCTCGTAGAAGCCGTACGGCCCCCGGGCACCCACCGCCACGAGCGCCGAGAGGTTGCGGGTGGCGGCCCCCGGGTCGACCATCGCGGCGAGAAGCGTTGCGTAGGGCGCGACGACCATGTCTTCGCCGAGGCCCCGCTCGAGGCCGAGGCCCGGCACGCCGAAGTTCGAGTACTGGTAGGTCAGATCCAGATCGCGCACGTTGTACGCCGACTCCGAGATGCCCCAGGGGACGCCGTTCGCCGCGCCGTACGTCATGTGACGGCGGACCACGAGGCGGTAGGTCTCCTCCAGGAGGCTCCCGACCGGGGAGCGCATGACGAGCGCCGGCATCAGGTACTCGAACATCGAGCCCGACCACGA
>Ga0070699_100006282_pt1 | contig 10369 bp, 6 predicted proteins | sample KBSK1503metaG_FD_65473 | JGI IMG/M metagenome (GOLD analysis project Ga0070699, IMG submission 65473) | Corn, switchgrass and miscanthus rhizosphere microbial communities from Kellogg Biological Station, Michigan, USA - KBS K1-50-3 metaG | ecosystem: Host-associated > Plants > Roots >... | reverse complement strand
CGGAGAGTTACTTGGTGGGTATCAGCGTCTGAAGTTTAACAACGCGGAAAGCGGACTGAGCCCATCTAATGTCCAGTTCCAAAGGAGCGCTGATTCCTTTGATAATTTCTTCTTTGTGGGAAACATGTCGTGGCAGCCCACCCCATTCATGACGTTGATGGTGCAAGGGTATCGAAGTTTCCAACAGTCGGTCGTGTTCAACACCCTGTTTTTCACATCCACCGGTGCCAACCTCTCGGCCGTTCATACGCTGACCGATAGCACCGCCTTAACTCTGAATTTGGGATTGGAGCACGATGACTTCGAAAGCTCCGGCACGACCGTGGGCAATCCGAACCGAGTCGATACCCTCAAAAGCGCGGCTTTCGGAATACGATATCGCGCGGTAAAATGGGTCGGCGCCGGACTCCAATATATCTTCGAGGATCGAAATTCGAACGTGGGCCGGTTCAACTACTATGCCAACTCTGTTATGCTGTCGCTACAGGCGACCTTCTAGCGCTACTCCTTCCTGAGCTTCCTGCCAGGGCCCGCAACATTTCCTGGGGCCTCTGGGTAGCGCTTGCGACGTAGAACTTGTCCTGCTTTCCTTTCGCTGAGTGGCCTATCACGAACGGAGCTATCATGCAGCGACGCAGTAACCTTTCGAACACCATGGGAGAAATTGTGACCGTAACACCCGTTGCAGTGAGTGAAGCAGAAAACACGTTCAACGAATACTGGGATGCCTGCAAGCAGCACATCTGGTTGATCGCTCTTGTTGCAGGCTGCTTCGCGGTGACCGCTGCAGTCTGGTCGCTCCTTCAGACGCCCATCTACCAGGCCAAAGCCACGGTGGTGATTGAAAATCAAGGCCCGGAAGGGCTGGAAAAGGACAAATCTAACTATCCGGACAACAGTCCCGAATACTTCCAAACGCATTTCGAGCTGTTGAAAAGCCGTCACGTACTTCAACGGGCAGCCCATCTGCTCAAACTGTCAGATCGTCCCGAATATCAGCCCCAGTCTTCTGCTCTAAAGGACTTCCTCAAGAATGTTCAAGGTCTCTGGCAGCCCAAGCACAACAACGGGCCGCAATCTGCGGAGGAAGCCGAAGAGGGACAGCTCAATCAGTTCGCGCAAGATATCGAAATAATGCCCCTCCGGGGAGCCAGATTGGCTTATGTTACGGCGAGTTCGATCGATCCCGCTTTCGCCGCGCTTGCAGCCAACACGTTGGTCTCTGTCTATATTGCGCGCAATCAAGAACTCAGCGCCAACTCCAAAGAACAGGCGGCGCAGTGGTTTACCACGCACCTGAAAGAATTGCGCGAGAAAGTGCAGGCTTCTGAACAAGCGCTCTATTTATTTCGAGCGAAGTATGGACTGCTCACCGGAGAAGAACGCAGGTCAGTGGCCGTTCATACACTGGCTGAGCTCAATTCGCAGCTCGTCAAAACTGAAATGGCAAAAGCCGAGGCCCAATCCCGGTTTCAACAGATACAATTGGTGCTCAAGGCCGAGGGGAACGGAGTGAAGAACCTCGATTGGTCGAAGCTAGACTCCCAGACCCCCGTGTTGAGTTCGCCCTTGATCCAAACCCTGCGCGCTCAGGAAATCACGGTGTCATCCCAGCTGGCGCAATTGTCGGAGAAATACGGTCCGTTGCATCCAAAACTCGCCCATATGAAGGCGGAGTTGCAAGATCTCCAGCAACGCTTAGAGCAGGAAGTCGAGAAAATTTACGACTCCGTGAAGCATCAATACAACATGGCAGTCGCTCAAGATCGCGCTGTGAAGGATGCCATCTCGCAATACAGCACCGAAAAAATCCGACTGGAAAACAATGAGATCGAACTCGGTATGCTCGAGCGAGAAGTCGAAAGCAATCAACACTTATACGACGTCTTTCTGAAAGCCACCAAAGAATCCGATGTGTCAGCCGGAATGCGCACCAACAATATCTATCTCGCAGATCCGGCTACCCCTAGTTCGATTCCTGCGAAACCAAAAACCAGCCTCAACATTACCTTGTCGCTCATCTCAGGACTGATGACCGGCGTCGGGCTCGCTATCTTCCTGAAGGGGCGTAACAAAAAACTGATGGCTCCAGCCGACGTCGAGCGGTACATTCCCAACACACCATTACTGGGCGTGGTGCCTCTGATTTCGGAAGCCACGATGCCCCAAAACAGTTTGGGTCATCCCACTGCTCTGACTCCGGCCGGTGAAAGCTTCCGGATCATCAGGACCAGCGTCCTCCTTTCGAAGTCAGACACCTTGCCTTCTCGTGTGCTCATTACGAGTCCAGGGGAGAACGAGGGAAAAACCATACTTGCCGTCAATCTTGCAATTGCGATGGCACAACTGGAGGGCACCCGAGTCCTACTCATTGATGTGGATTTCCGGAAATCGGATCCTCATCCCATTTATGTTGTCGGAACTCAGGCCAATCAGCCGAAAGGACTTGTGCATCTACTGCGGGGAGAAGCCAGCGTCTCCGAGGTCGTGTATGAAAGTTTCGTCCCCAACCTTTCCGTCATTCCGTGTGGCGACCGTCCCAAGAACCCGACCGAGCTGCTGTACTCCAAATCCCTGAGCCAGCTTCTGGACTGGGGACTGGAAAATAATTATCATATTATTTTAGATTGTCCTCCAGTCTTGCCTTTTGCGGATACCGCCGTGCTGGCCTCAAAAGTGGACGGCGTCCTGCTGGTAGTTAGTGCAGGCGAAACAACAAGGGAAGCCTGCCGCTTAGCCGTTCAGCGCACGACCGTTTCCGGCGGGAAACTCCTGGGCATTGTGATGCAGAAGGTGCGCATCAACGGTTCTCAGTATGACTATTCGGCTTACCAGGTGAATCGATGACGTTCGCCCTCTCTGTAGAGTCTAGTGTCAACTTCGCACCAGAGCGTTCGCCGGGCCGATCGATGGCGATTCGACGATCCCGGGCCGTTGAATATTCATCCTCTCTCGCCAGATTCTCAGCGGAATGAATCACAGTCTGCGCCTCGGCTTAAACTGGTGGAGTGCATGGCAAGCGCAATCTGCCAACCGGCATGTGTTGGCCGCCTTGGTCACGGTGGGAAGTTATACCGTTCTGGGGAAGCTGCTGGCCTTCCTGAAAGACGCGGTCGTGGCCTACCAATTCGGAACCGGCGACGCATTGGACGCGTTTCTCATTGCGCTGGTGGTGCCTCAGTTCGCGATCAATCTTCTCGGCGGTTCTCTCAACGCGGCGCTTATTCCAACCTATATCCAAGTCAGAGAGCAAGAAGGGCAGGCGGCGGCTCAACGCGTCTTTTCAACCGTGACTGTGCTGACAAGCGGCTTTCTGGTCATCCTATGCTTCATCCTCATGCTCTCCGCCTCCTCCATGTTACCGCTACTGGCTGCGGGGTATTCTTCCGACAAACTCACGCTGGCACGGACCCTGTACCTTGTTCTCCTGACCAGCATTGTCTTGAGCGGTATCAGCACGACATGGGGGGCTGTGTTGAATGCTGCGAACCGTTTTGCGTGGGCAGCCGCAGTTCCTATTGTGACATCAGTGGTGACGATCCTTGCCGTTCTCTTACTGGCTCCGTATTGGAACATCTATACACTCGCCGGATCTGCAATCGGAGGGGCGTTGATCGAGGCAGCCTTACTGGGATGGCAATTGAAGCGACTCGGCATGTCGCTGCTTCCTCGGTGGTATGGCATGACTCCGGCCGCTCGGCAAGTCCTCGGTCAGTATTGGCCTATGATGGCGGCATCATTTCTCATGGGAAGCATACATATCGTGAGTCAATCCATGGCAGCGATGCTCGACCCAGGAAGCGTGTCGGCATTGAGCTATGGAAACAAGGTCACAGCCGGGCTGCTTGGTATTGGAGCGACGGCCGTCAGCACGGCGTTTCTTCCGCATTTTTCCCGCATGGTTGCGATGGCGGATTGGGACGGGATCAGGCAGACTCTTCTTACCTATACGGGGGTGTTGCTCGTCGCGACGATTCCCGTCACGCTGATCCTGATCTATTGGTCTGAGCCTGTGGTGGCTTTGCTGTTCCAACGTGGTGCGTTTACGGAGGCAGACACAAAAGTGGTCGGACAAGTTCAAACGATGTACTTGTTACAGGTGCCATTCTACCTGGTAAGTATGCTCTTTGTGCGATTCGTCACCGCCCTCCGATCGACGTATGTTATGGTCTGGGGAAATGTCCTCAACCTGGCAATCTGCATTGCATTGACGTATGTCCTCATGCAGCGCTTCGGAGTGGTCGGCATTGCGTTAGCAACCAGCACCATGTATCTCGTCTCCTGTGGTTTCTTGATCCTCGTTTCCCTTGCCCTTTTGCGGATTGACGTCAATAAATCAGCCGCGACATGACCCTCTGCTTGACGGTTGAAAGCTCCGATCCCGGAGTGTCGATGGGCTCCGCGTGGTTGCAAAGAAATTGCGGTAGATTATGATGCGCATCACTCTGGTCATTTCGACATTCGGTGCCGGGGGAGCCGAGCGGGTGATGGCCCTCATGGCCAACTATTGGGCCGAGCATGGTCATGACCTGACTCTTATCACCCTGGCCCCGGCAGAGGAAGATTTTTATCCCCTCCACCCTGGTATTCGCCGTGTAGGCCTGGGGCTGACCAACCCATCAACCAGCCCTCGAAAGGCGGTCTGGAACAATATGGTCCGGCTCAAGCGGCTGCGGACCGCCATTCATCTCTCTCAGCCGGACGCGGTCATTAGTTTTGTTGAGAAAACGAATATTCTCGTCCTGATGTCAACCATCGCCTTACACATTCCTGTCGTCGCCTGTGAACGTATAGATCCTCGATATTACAAGATCGAGCAGGTGTGGGCCGTCTTACGACGAGTGCTTTATCGGCGAGCGGTGGCGGTGGTCGTGCAAACCGAAGATGTGCGCGGGTGGGCGGAAGGATTTCTAAACGACACCGCGGTCTATGTCATTCCCAATCCTATCTCGCCAATAGAGCGCACCGGTCGTGTCACTCTCAACGGCGATCCTTCGAACAAGACGGTTGCGGCCATGGGGCGGCTCGTTCCTCAGAAGAGATTTGACAACCTCATCCACGCTTTCGCCCGTTGCTTGGCGCGCCATTCCGATTGGTCTCTGATCATTGTGGGCGAAGGACCCGAACGAAAGCGGCTCGAGGCATTGTCGGCCCATTTAGGGATTGGCGACCGTGTGACCTTGCTGGGGCGCTTGTCGGATCCTTTTCCGGTTCTGCGCAAAGCAGATCTGTTTGTGCTCTCATCTTGTTACGAGGGATTTCCTAATGCGCTGGTGGAAGCCATGGCCTGTCAGCTTCCGGTCGTGAGCACCGACTGTCCGAGCGGCCCGCGCGACATCATCCGTGACGGGGTGGACGGCATACTGGTCCCGCCCGATGATGTGGCCGCGTTGGCCGGCGCCATGGACCGGTTGATGGCGGACCCTCAGGAACGTCAGCGGCTCGGAGGGCGAGCAGTCGAGGTTGTCGAGCGCTTCAGTACGGACAGAATCATGAAGTTGTGGGGCGACCTCCTGGCGCGAATTACAGCCCCCCCCATGCGTGAAGAACATACGGTCTCACAGTGGCCCTTGTTTCGGAACCGGCGCATCACATGAAGATTCTTTTTCTCACCCGTTCTCTGAACTGCGGCGGGGCGGAGCGGCAGTTGGTTCTTCTCGCGCGGGGACTTCATCAACGCGGGCACGACGTCGCGGTCGCTCTGTTCTATTCCGGAGGACCGCTGGAAGCAGATCTGAAGGAAGCCTCCGTCCGGATGATTTCCCTCAACAAGCGAGGACGGTGGGACGTTTTTGGATTTCTGACGCGGCTGGTTCGAACTGTGCTCTACGAACGGCCGAACGTATTGCACAGCTATATCGGCAACCTCGTGACGGTGGCCGTGAAACCTTTCCTCCCTTCGATGAGAATTGTCTGGGGTATTCGCTGCTCATACATGGATTTTAGCCGCTACGATTGGCTCCTCCGCGCGAGCTATGCGTTGTCCTGCCGGCTTTCCCGATCTGCAGATATCATCATCGCGAACTCACATGCCGGGCGCCGAAGTCACGTCGCAGACGGATATCCTGCCGACAGAACCGTTGTGATTCCGAACGGCATCGATACGGCTCGGTTCTGCCCGAATCCCGAAGCGCGAGAACGGATACGGGCACGGTGGGGCGTGGGAAGGGATGAATCACTGATCGGCCTCGTGGGCCGGTTGGATCCGCAGAAGGATCATGAGACGTTCCTGCAAGCGGCTGTGTTGTTGCTACAAGATCGGAACCATGTGCGTTTTGTCTGCGTGGGCGATGGACCGTCTGCGTATAGAACTGTGCTCCAAGACCGTGCGCATGCGCTGGGGCTGTCCGACCGTATTATGTGGGTCGGCATGCAATCGCAGGTGGCCGATGTTTATAACGCGCTCGATCTGCTGGTGAATTCTTCTTCGTACGGAGAAGGATTCGCCAATGTGCTGGGTGAGGCCATGGCCTGCGGCGTTCCTTGCGTGGCTACCGATGTGGGGGATTCGGGTCTGGTGATCGGAGACGCGGGTCAGCTGGTACCGCCCAAGGATCCGGCTGCTCTCAAGACAGCGATGCAACGGGTCCTGGATTGCAAGCCACGTGCAGCAGAGATTCGCCGACGCATCGTCGAACACTTTTCGTTGGAGAATCTTGTTCTCGCGACCGAGCGGGCGCTGCTGGTGTTGTGTCATCAACCGACTGGCACAGCGCTCCCGACAGGGCACAACACGCCTGTGTGCTGATCGCGCGTCCGAGCTGTTGGGCCCTCTCTTGGTCCCCGCGAGGCCTTCGAAACCGTGCCCCCACAGGGTCTTGTTCCCAGAATCGTCCCACCCTCAATCGGAAGGCACATCAGATTGCAATGCGGCCCAGACCTCTCCTTTTAGTCATCGTGATCGTAGGCGCGAGCCTATTGCCTCTCCTGATTCTGGAGCTGGCACTACAGTGGTTCCCCGTATCCACCTCAACGGGCGAAATGGTGGTCGACGACCGGAATCCCGTGTTTCGGTATGCGCCGAATCAATCCTACGTGTTTTCAGAAGGGTGGCGATTTGAGATTGTGAACACCGGCCGCATCAATAATTACGGGTTTGTCAACGAACAGGACTACGTAAAACATGCTGAGGACGGACCCGTCGTCGTCATCGGCGACAGCTACGTGGAAGCCTTTATGGTGCCCTACCAGCAGACGGTACAGGGAAGACTGTCCCGACTGCTTACGCACAATCGACTCGTATACAGCATAGGGCTCTCTGGAGCGCAACTTGCCGATTACCTAGTCTTCGCGGAATTCGCGCGGAACGAATTTCACCCCTGCGCCATGGTGTTCATCGTGGTGGGGAATGATTTTGACGAAAGCTTGGCTAAGTACAAAGCCGGTCCCGGTTATCATTTTGAGCAAGTTGCGAGCACATCTGACTTCCGACTGGTTCGCACAGACTATCGTCCGAGCCCCTGGAAGAACATGATCAAACATTCGGCGTTGGCGCGGTACCTGTGGAAAACGGTTGGGATCGGACATATTTCAGAGGCGGTGCAGCAGAAGCTCTGCACCTCCGGCCGATATGTGGGCAACACAGCAGCCACGGTATCTCAAGAACGTCTGACAGACTCACAAAGAGCCGTTGACTACTTCCTTCGTGAATTGTCACAGCGGTCGGGAATTTCCAAGTCGCGAATTCTCTTTGTCGTCGATGGAGTAAGGCCCGAAGTCTATTCGGGGTCCGATGACGGAAGTGAAGGGAACAGCTATTTTCATATCATGCGCCGATACTTTCTGACCGAGGCCGCCAGGCTCGGCTATGAAGCCATCGACATGCAGCCACTGTTTTCGGCCCGCCACCGACGGGATGGAACCAGGTTTGAGTTTGCAAGTGATGGACATTGGAATGGATTCGGCCATGAGGAGGCCGCAAAGGCAATTGCTTCTTCGCGCACGTTCCAGGAAATCAGGACCCAATGAGCTTCCCCTTGCGCAACGCCCTCGCGGTGATCGCCGTCGCGGTCTTTTATACCAACTGGCCGGATTACGCCCATACCCGTCTCGGTATCCTGGTGCCATATTATTGGGTGCTCGGCTTCGGAGTATTATCCCTGCCATTCCTGTTCAGACAGATCGTTACGGCGGACATGCTCAAATCGCCGGTCGTGATATGGTGTTTCGGCTACGCCTGGTTGACGATAGTATGGTTCGTAGGTTCGACACAGTCTGAAATCGCGTGGCAGGTGGTACGTGTGCGGTTCCTGGCTATCATTGAGCTTCTATTGTTTATCTCGCTGTTTTCCAATCAGGAGGCCAATAGGCGCGCCAGACAGGTGTTGGTTGTGGGGGTAACCGCGGGCGTCATCATACAAATATACGAGCTATTATTTCCGATGTCTTTCAGCGATGTAATGGGCCGTTCAGCAGGATTGTATATGAACCCCAACATGGCTGGGTCGGCGCTCGTCTTTGGCATGATCTGTGCTGTTACAGTCCTGCCTGTGCGCTACAGGGTGGGATTCCTCTTGATGAGCGGCATTGGCGTAGCAGCGAGCTTCTCCCGTGGCAGTATCCTGGCCTGGGGCATCGCTGTGGTGGGACTTGCAGTCGCCGGGTTGATAAGGGCAAAGGATTTTGCCATCACCGGGCTTCTCGCATTCGGGCTGCTCCTACTCATGGTAGTTCCGAACTGGAACGCGTTTCTCTCTACCCTTGAAAGGGCCGGTTCGATCAACAGGAATGTGGAAGAGAGACTGGCATGGCTGACCGATCCATCCGGTGTTTCAGATGAGTCCAGCTGGTCGCGTCAATACCTAGCCAAGCGCGCGTGGGATAAGATCGAGGAGCGACCGTTTTGGGGGGGAGGAACTGGCTCGTCGTTTGAGACGGACATTGCCCCCCACAATCAATCGTTAGTCTTCATGCAAGACCATGGGGTACTTGGTATCCTAATCTTGCCGTTGCTGCTATTGTCCGTGGTATTGAGCGCGACAGTAGAAAACCGGCGGACCGCTATCGTCTTCGGCTGTACCTTGATGCTGGTCAGCCTCTTTTCACACTCGCTGCTCAATGATCCGCCAATCCTACTCATATTCGCCTTGATGGCTACAATGGGCGCTGCGAAGCCGGGTGGGGTTTCTGAAAGCGAGAGAGGGTGGGGAGGGGCAGCTTCTCCCAGGCTGGCCTCGCCCCCCGACTCGGTATCAAGCAATATGTAGGGTGTTTGGAAGCTATTGGATTCTGACATTAACCGGTGCTATGGGTGCAGTGATATCGCCGATCACTCCGTTTTGGGCATAGATGCCCAGGTCCCAGGGGGGCGTGCGAATGGCTCCGGCATAATCGCTGGTGAGCACGATCAGGTTCCCGCTGGAATCCAGGAATGTGCCCGTCGCCCCCGCTTTTAGCGCGGGAGAGCCCGCTTGCAGGTGCCAGTCGGAGGAGGTATTGACAAACAAGGGATTGCCCGTGATTGCATGCACCTGCGACGGCGTGCCGGTGCAGTTATAGAATAGGTTGTAGTCAATGGTGTAGGTGCCAAGGAGATTCTCGGTGGCGTTGGAGCCTTGACAGTCAAGGATGTTGTTCTTCCAGGTGTTGTTGATATTCGTAGAGGAGGGGGCAGGGTTCATCCCTAAGGCCCCGCCGAATCCGATATTATTATAGAAGGCACAATCTTTACAGCCCTGAAACCCCATCGCCCGAAACGAGGCAGACGAGCGGATGACGTTGTTGTAGGCCACGCAGTTGAAACATTCCTGCGGTGGGTTATCGCTCGCGTTGGAGCCTCCGAGCAGAAGGCCCCACCCTGACATCGACGGAGCGTTCACATAATTGTTGTAGACTTGGACGTTGTGCCCGCCCCCCTTGGTCACAATCCCGTTGTTCCACTCGCCTCCCCCCGTGATGAGATTGCGACGGATGATGATGTTATCACCCCCCAGCGTTTCCACCCCAGCCGCCAATTCGTTGTCTTCGATGAGAGAATTGGCCTGGTTGGTCTTCACGCCATGACTACGGATCTTGCCGCTCGGGCCGGTCGGATCATCCGTCTTGATGTTGCGCACAACACAACCAACTGCGCCTTGCCAGCAGCGCACTCCTGTGCCAGCAGCACTGTTCGGCGTGCAGTAGACGTTGCTCGGGTTGATGACCAGCGAGAGTCCATCAATAGTAATATAATTCGCGTAGAGACTGATGTTGGGGTTGCAACTGGATATCGAACTTAGAATCGCTTGATGTTTATTCTGTGCCTGAAGCGTGATCCGCAGCGATGCGGTTCCGGAACGATTGAACTGGACTTCAGGTTCAATGTAAGTCCCGTTCATGACAATTGCCGTATCGCCGGCGACCAGCGCGCTGGCGGCTTTGCGGATGGTTC
>Ga0070699_100006281_pt1 | contig 10369 bp, 9 predicted proteins | sample KBSK1503metaG_FD_65473 | JGI IMG/M metagenome (GOLD analysis project Ga0070699, IMG submission 65473) | Corn, switchgrass and miscanthus rhizosphere microbial communities from Kellogg Biological Station, Michigan, USA - KBS K1-50-3 metaG | ecosystem: Host-associated > Plants > Roots >... | reverse complement strand
CAACAATACAGGCAAAATAATTCGCTTCAACATTCGGGTCTCCTCATTCATTTGTGAATTAGATACTTGTCGTAGCCGGCGCGCACGAGTGCTTCGAACGCTGCCCACACTTCGTCCGGAATTTCCTGTGGAATCTGATATCCGCGAGCCGGATAGAGTTTAATTCGTTGTAAATCGCCCACCATTATACTAACTACATCCGCCGTCGAGATATTCCCATTGGCATAGTCAGCAAGGTAGTCGCGAAACGATACCTGCGGCGAAGTGACAATCAATTTTTTCTCCGGCCAGAGCTTGCGAAACGTCGCATAACTGCGGCGCTCCATGTATGGCTTCTGCACGAGAATGAATCTTTGTGGATCGAGACCTCGCTGGGCCAAAAGCTTCTTCGTGAATTTGATGTTTTCGCCGGTGTTGGTCGAGTTTGGCTCAACCAGAATACTTTCGCGCGGGACGTTCATGCTCTCGGCTATACGAGCGAAACGCTCCGCTTCGGGTTCACTCCAGAGTGTCTTCGTGATGGCGCCGTGACCGCCGGAAAAGATGAGTAAAGGCGCCCAACCTTCGAGTAATAGCTGCGCACCTCGTTCGGCAACTCGCTCGTCATGACTGCAAAGCACGAGGATCGCGTCTGCCTTCGCGACCTGATGCTTCATCAGGTGATAATTCCAGATCGTTTCGGCCAGCGCCTCAATTTGAATATCCATCAGTTCAGATGCGTTGGACGCGTGAGAGCCGGCCGATGCGACGATCTCCATTCAAAATCAACTCACAGGCTTTGAAAGCGTATTCTTCGAAATTTTCCAGGCGCGATGCCAGCACCACCCATGCTTTATCACGCGAGCGCCACAGATTGCGGCGTGGTAAGTCGGGAAATTCTCGCCCCAGACTGTCAATGTGCTCCACAGTCGTAAACAACCAGACGCCATTGGTCGCCGGCTTCTTGTTGCTGTTGCGCAGACAACATAAAAGCCGATCGTCGAGATAGACGTAAGTAAAGCCAAAGGCATGCTTCACCGTCGGACGGAGCGGCTCCAACTCATCGAGCACAAATGGAAATGGTTCAACGCGACTCATTTCTAATCCGTCTTCATCTGCGTTAATCTGTGGCTTAAAGCTAACAGCGAAAGGAACCGAAATGGCGCCAACACTCTACCGGATCGTTCTGCAAGTGGACAATCTCGACAAAGCCGAGGAGTTTTACGGCACGCTGCTCGGCGACCGCGGCCGGCGTATTCCGCGTGGCTCGCGTCATTACATCGATTGTGGTCCGGTGATTCTGGCCCTTGTCGACGTAACCGGCGGGGCCACCACCGATCTGAAACCGCAAGCAACGCCCGACTACATCTATTTCTCTGTCCCGGATGTCGAAGCTGTTTACGAACGAGCGCGCGACCTGCAATGTCTTGCCACTGACGATGTACACGGCGCCAGCGCCGGCGATTTGGTGAAGCGTCCGTGGGGTGAACTCTCTTTCTACGCCAACGATCCGTGGGGCAATGGCCTTTGCTTTGTGGATGAGAATACACTCTTCACAGGCAAATAGATTTATGAGTACGCACCCAACATATTACGCAGCAAAGACCGTAGCGCCTGTGGTCGAGGCACACTTCAAACGCCAACTTGCCGAAGCACGCAGGATGGGCGAAGACGACCTTGCGCCCGAACCGAATGCAGAATCGATTGCGGCAATCATCAACGCGACTTTCTGGGCCAGCTTTCGACCGGAGGAAGGTCGCTTTCCAAAGATCTCGATGGCTTACCTGTCACCGGAACACGCGAAACAACCGATGGTCTTCGAGCATCCGCTGCCGTTGACCGCCGGCGTGCTGACGAAACTCGCGCCCGCCGTCGAGCGGCCGGAAATTCATCTCGGCGTTTGGAACCACGGCGACGAATTGAAAGTTTGGGGGACGACGCGAACGGTTCCGAGTTTCTGTTTCGTGCTCGAGGACATCGAACCGGGGTTGCTGGTCGTCAAACATCGTCGTCTCGATGGCATCGGCAAATATGCAAACGTGGCCGTGCTCCAGGGAGAAGTGGTCAAAGTCATCGACGAAAAAGGCACGAGCCTGCCTGACTGCCCCTCCTTGCTGAAAGCACTCCTTGCCTTCACCGCCGCAGCGACGAATGGACCACAGCACTCTTTGAACGTACTGGTTCAATTGAGCGCGTCGATGCGGGCACACGGACATGGCGGCAGTTTGCTGGTAGTTCCTTCAGGTTCCGATCGCTGGCGCGATTCGATTGCACAGCCGATTCTTTACTCGATCACGCCCTCCTTCACAGCACTTTCGAAACTGGTTCGCGAGGAAGTCGATGAAGAGGATGAAGAAGATCGCAGACAGTGGGAAAGCGCAGTTCGGCGAGCAGTCGACACGATCGGCGGATTGACGGCGGTCGACGGCGCGACGATTATCAACGATCAATATGAAGTGCTTGCGTTTGGGGCAAAGATACGACGGCATGAGGGCAGTCCACCGGTTGATAGATGGGTGATCACGGAACCGGTTGTCGGCAATCTTCCGATCGTCGTGCAACCGACGGAACATGGCGGCACGCGTCATCTCTCGGCAGCACAATTTGTTTACGATCAGCGTGACTCGCTCGCGTTAGTCGCTTCGCAGGATGGGAAGTTTACAGTCTTCGCGTGGTCGCCATGTGAGGAGATGGTCCACGCGCATCGAGTTGAGTCACTATTGATGTAGCCACTGATTTACACGGATAGACACGGATTTATTTTTATCAGTGGGAATCTGTGTTCATCCGTGGCTTAACTTTATGGTGTGAAAACACGCCGGAAGATGATACCGGAGTAGCTCAATCGCATCGCGCGTCCGTCCACGATCGACTCGAAACTGATCCAGTCCGGCGCTTCCGGATCGCCAACGCCAAACTTTCCATCGCCACGCGGTACGAGCGGCGCAGTTCCATCGACAAATAACTGGCCCTTGCGCATCACCACACGTGTGTCGCCATACCACGGACTATCGTTGTTGTAGTGACCAACAAACGGTTCCCATTCCTTCTTCACGTCAAACGTCTTCGGCCCAGTGTACTTCTCACTAAAAAACCAGTTGGGACCATAAACCGCCTGTGTGACCTGCTGGTTCTCGCGCACGAAGCCGAGTGTATAAGTGTCGAAGTCGGGATGCTTCACAAGAAAGCGATCGCCACCAACGCGTTCGAGCGCGACTCTTCTGTTCGCAAGCACGAGAATCAGTTTATTTCCTTCCGCGGCGAGTTCGAGTTTCTTTCCATCGGGTGAAGTAAATGTGCCAGCGTAGTCGGCTGCATTCTTCACTTCGTCCGGAGCTGCCGGTGGCGCCGGTGGATCGGGCAGCGTTTTTCCTGCCGCCGACGCATTGAAGAGCTCGACTGCGTATTTCGTTACCGCCACCGGTCGATAACCCCGCAGGTTTGCGTTCACGGACGCAAACGCGCCGATGTTTCCGGTGATATCAACATCGATGGACGAGCTGAAAGCAACCATCCCACCCGTATGACGCAGACGCGTGTGACCACCAATGTCACTCACCCAAATACCGTAACCATACGACGCCGGTTCGCCGCGATACGGCGAATCGATCGCCGCCTTCGTGAAAAGCCCGAACCCTTCTTCAGAAAGCAGACGGCCCTTTGGCAACGCACCACGATTGAGCCACATTCGCATGTACTTAGCCATGTCAGCCGGCGTAGAGGCGACACTTCCAGCAGCGATATCAACCTCGAGCCACTGCGCTTCGGCCAGTGGACCATTGACTGGAAACGGCTTGCCTTCTGAGAGTGGTTCGTACCCGATGGCCATCATCCTGCGCAGGTCGTTGGTAATGATCGGCGAGCTGGCAGTCATGCCGAGCGGAACCAGCATGCGCGTGCGCATCGACTCGGCAAACGGCCGTTTATCGATCGCTTCGATCAGAAAACCGAGAATGTTGTAGCCAGTGTTTGAATATAGGAATCGTTTTCCCGGTTCCCACGCGGTCCAAAGCTCGCCGAGCAATGCGTCGAGCAGCAACGGCGCACCCGGAAGACCGCCGGTGTGACTCAGTATGTGATGCGTCGTAATCGCCTGGAACTTCGAATTGATCTTGAGCCACGGCAGGTACTCGGCAATCGGTTTGTTGAGATCGAGTTTGCCTTCGTCGCGCAACTGCAAGAGTAACAGGCCGACAAACGACTTCGAGATCGATCCGATCTCAAACATCGTTTCCGGCGCCACCTTCATGCCCGCCTTCGTGTCTGCATAACCGTAAGTGGAAACACGAATCAACCCCTCACGATTTGCAAGCGCGAGCGTCAATCCCGGCGCGCCCGTCTCACGCATATGTCGCGCGATAAACTCGTCGAGCCGCGCAAACACCGGCTGCACCGCCGCCGACTGCGCAAACACACTCGACCGCAAAACAGTCACCGCCACAACTGTTTTGGCACCGCTGGACAAGAACCTACGCCGTGAAATGTCTGTGATCATCCGTTTTTTATCCGTTTCATCTGTGGCTAAAGACCTAGACTCTTTGTCAGGTCGATAAATCGAGGCTCGGAACGCAAGTTCTTCAACACCGGGTCGACCTTGATAAACGGCAACCAGTTGAAACGCTCGTCGCGCGACTTCTCCAACCAGTCGAGCGCGAGCTTGCGTTCGTCCATCCCGGCATAAATCACCGCCGTCTGAAAAGGCGAAACGTATTGCTGCTTCGAGAGCTCCTTAAGCCTTTCGATCACCTTTTCCGCGTCAGCCTTTTTACCCGCGCGAGCCTGCGCGTGACCCAACGCAGTCAGCGCCGCGACGTTGTCAGGCAACATCTTCAGTCCGATTTTGAATTCGGCAATTGCTTCGTCGAGCTTCCCTTCTTCCTCGAGCACCAGTCCCAATTCATAATGAGCACGCGCGAAGCTGGGATCCATCTCTGCGAGTTTTAACGATTCCGTCCGTGCTTCGTCAAGACGTCCTGCATAATAAAGTCCGCGGATGTAATCGCTATAGATCGTGAGTGAAAACGGTTCAAGCTCGTGGGCTGTCTTCGCTTCCACGACGGCTTCGTCGAGTCGACCAACTGCGGCAAGATAACTGGCGTACCACTGATGCGCAGTCGCATAGTTCGGATTGAGCGCGATCGCCTTCTTGAAATGCTGCTCGGCTTCGGCCCACTTCAGATAGTAACGATAACTGACAAACCCGAGCGACGTATGCGCTTCGGCCAGACTCTCGTTGATCGACAGTGCCTTTCGCGAAGCAGCCTCAGCCTTTGGATACGACTCGTCAGCCGAAGTGACGTTGTAGACGTTCAGCAGCAGATAACAATCGGCGAGTCCGGCGTAGGCAAGCGCATAATCCTGGTCTCTCATGATGGCTTTGCCGAAATAGTCGATGCCGCTTTTCAAGCCTTCAACCGTTCGCTTGTTCCAGTTGTAACGGCCTTGCAAATAGAGACGATACGCTTCGGAATCGGGCGAATAGTTTCGCGTCAACTGCGCGTGATCCATGTTCTCCGTACGCGATTGCAAGCGCTGCGCAACATCGCGCGAGATCTGCTGCGGCAATGCAACGACCTCTGAGACTTTGCGGCCGTAACGTTCTCCCCAGATGTGACTGTCGTCGCGCACGTCGATCAGCTCAACACTCACCGATAGATCGTCGCCGACCTGCGAGACGGTACCGGAGAGTAGCGCATGTACACCAAGCTCGCGGCCAATCTTTTTCGGATCCGTCTCGCGGCCCTTGTAGTGAAAGACAGTGCTGCTTGATTTCACTTTCAAGTTTGGCATTCGCGAAAGACTGTCGATCAAACTCTCAGTAATTCCGTCGGAAAGATATTCGCTATTCTTATCGCTGTTGGTGAATGGCAACACGGCGAGTGAGCTGATATTTGATTCAGTCTCAGCCCGCGGGCGGTTGGAACGAAAAGCGATAAACGCGAGCCCAACGATCAAAACAACCGCAAGTACGGCGATGATCTTGCGTGGAGTGGTCCAAACAGATTTTGGTTTGGCCCAGGTTGGCGCGGCCGCAGGTCCCGCGTCGGTCAACGTGCTGCCAAAACTCATGTCCACGTCGATCTCACGCAACACTTCCTGAAGATCGCTGCGCATGTCTTCGATCTTCTGATAACGATCCTCGGGAGCCTTTGCGAGTGCTTTGTCGAGAATTTCCTGGATGCGACGCAATGCCGGCGAGTCTTCACCTCTTGTTTCGACAATTGGCTTTGGCTGGTGATAGACCACGGCGTAGCGCACGTCCAACGCTGTCTTGCCGCGGAACGGCCAGGTGCCAACCAGCATTTCGTAAAGCAACACGCCGGTCGAAAAAATGTCTGCACGATGATCGGCTTTCAGACCCTGTGCCTGCTCGGGCGCGGCATAGGTCGACGTTCCGTAAGGCACACCGACTTCGGTGAGTTGCGGATCGCTCGAGCCTGTGTGTGGAGCTTCGATCAACTTCGCGAGGCCAAAGTCGAGCACCTTCACCGTTCCCGAGCGCGTGACCATCACGTTCCGCGCCTTGATGTCTCGATGCACGATGCCGCGACTGTGTGCTGCGGCGAGTGCATCAGTAACCTGAATCGCGATCGACAGTGCCTGACGAAGATCCAGTGGTTGTCCGTTAACTAACTGACGAACATTGCGCCCTTCGACGTACTGCATCGCGATGAATTGAACATCGCCAACTTTATGCAGGCCGAAGATCGTGCAGATGTTTGGATGGTCTAAAGAGGACGCGAGCTTCGCTTCGCGTTCGAAACGCGCGAGATTGGAAGCGCTGTCTGTGAGGTCAGGTGGAAGGACCTTGATCACTGCCGGGCGATCGAGCGACGTATCAATAACCTTGTAAACAGTGCCCTGGCCACCTTCACCGATTTTTTCGACAACACGATAATGGAGGAGGAGTTGCCCGATCATAGGAGCACTTAGCCACAGATTACACGGATGAACACAGATTGAAAATGTAATCCGTGTTGATCCGTGTCCATCTGTCGCTAAATAATTCTCAACTGCCCCACACTCTCACCCAATCAACCTGCATCTGCTGCGGAAACACAGTACTTCCGTCGGGACTTCCGACAAAGTTTCCGCCAACTGCAACGTTGAGAAGGATAAAGAATGGACCCTGAAACTCGGAGGTGCTGTTGATTCCGCCCGAGATGTTTGCCTCCGCGTACTGGATCCGATCGACGTACCATTTGATCGAACTTCCAGTGCGCGAGATCGCGTACGTGTGGAACCCGGCCGAGAGCGAAGTGGATGAATTGTAGATTCCTCCGAACGAGACGTGTTGTCCGCCGGCGTCGGCCCAGTGAATCGTGCCGAAGTTTCTAAATGGGTTCTGGCCCTGAATCTCCATGATGTCGATCTCACCGCAGGAGGGCCAACCGACAGTGCTGATGCTGTTGCCGAGCATCCAGAACGCCGGCCAGACTCCCTGTCCCTGCGGCGCTCTGATGCGAGCCTCGACCCACGTGTTGATGCCGAAGGATTGTTTGCCCTGCGTCTTCATGCGCGCCGATGTGTAAGCGCTGCCGCCGAAGTTCTCGCGTCGCGCTTCGATCACCAGCGTGCCATTTGAAATGCGTGCGTTCTCTGTTCTGCTGGTGTAGTTCTCGAGTTCGTTGTTACCCCAGCCACCACCGCCGAGATCGAAGCCCCAGTTTGCTGAGCTTATCGTCGACCCATTGAACTCATCGGACCAGACGAGGTTGGAGAAACCCGGAGGCGCACCCGCGGGCGGCTGTGTGCCAACTGCGCCCCAACTAAACTGCTCCCACATTCCGGCGGCTTGCCGATCGGATACGAGCGGAGCAAATGAGCCACGATTGAGATCAGCCGAAACAAAACGATTCGTGGCGCGGCCTCTAAGTGTGAATTGGCCTCCTGCGATATCGGTCCACGTAAACTGTTCCCACGTTCCGATACTCCCACGATCGGCGACGAGTGGTGCGAAAGCTCCGCGAGCCTGATCAGCCGATACGAACAAACCCGTTCCGATTGCTCTGAAGGCGATGAAGCCACCGCCTGCGTCAACCACTTGAAACTGCTCCCACGCATCGACCGTCGCTCGATCGGCAACGAGTGGGGCCCACGTTCCGCGGTTCTGATCCGCTGAAACAATCAGACCGGTTGCAGACGCGCGTATCCAGATCGTCTGGCCCACGGGCGCGGCCGCTTTAACGGTCGTAATCAATAAAACTGTCGTCAAGACCAAAAGTAAGGTTCTTGCAGCCATGATATTCCTCCAAAGTTTGAGTGTGCTGGTGTTGTGGGGGAATGAGACTAAACTTGGGAGGCTAAGCTGGGCTCTGATCCGTGTTATCCGTGGCTAAAAGATTGGTAGCCAACCAGACCTGGTGAGGGGTCGATCACTTGTCGCCTCAAGAACGGCATATTTCGCCAACAGTCGCGTTGAATCAAACGTCGGCAACGCAGAATTTTCCGGCGTGACGATAAGTGGGATCTCGGTACAGCCGAGAATAACACACTCCGCCCCTCGCGCTTTCAGATCCTCGATCGCTTGTAAAAACAGATCGGTCGTACTGGATTTGAAAATCCCGCAGCACAGTTCGTCGAAGATTGCGGTATTAAGTAGCTCGCGGGTTGGTTCGTCGGGAACGAGGAAGTCCCAGCCATGTTTCTCAAACGCTGCTTTATAGACTGGACCCGTCATGGTCCAGCGAGTGCCTAACAATCCGACGTTCTTAAACCCCTGGCTCTCAATTTCGTGACAAACAACTTCTGCGATGTGCAGTCCCGGCAGAGGCAGATCGGTAACGATCTTCTCGAGCACGATGTGAGCCGTATTGTCAGGACAAACGAAGAAGTCGGCGCCGCCGTTAGCAACCAGCTTTACACCTTCGGCTAAGAACTTCCCGACCGCAGCATGATCGTCTGCTTCCCAACCCGGCAAGCTCAGCGCCATCGGCACCGCGCTCATCACAATGTTCGGATGCATGTGCGTACCAAGCAGCGCCGATCCCTCGTGGCATGCCGTTAAGAAACACAGCGCCGCGCCTTCGGCGCTATGGGCAACGATGCCGATGGTTTTCATGTTGTCCAAATACTACTCCGACCGCTAGAATTCCAAAACTCGTTACGTCATCAAAAATGAAAGTACCAACGTTACTATCTCGCGTCTTACCAACACTTCATCGCGCACAACAATGCCCGGCATGTGGTGAACCCTTCGCGTGTGAAATTAATTTGAACGGTTGCTGGTGCAGCGAAGTAAAACTCAGCACCGAGACGTTGCAGGAACTGCGAGCCAAATACAACGGCTGTCTATGTCGCGCATGTTTGAAAAACGCCCAGGCGAGTGAACCAGTGGATTGATCTCCCACCAGGTATCAGAAACCATTCTTGGATCGGGTCAGTACAGGGAGCGATAGCGACCTGGTCAGTGATTAGCGTGCGATATTGTCGGACGATTTTGACCGCCATGGTTTGACCAGGTCGCTACCGCTCCCTGTACTGACCCGATCCAAGAATGATTCGACTGACTACTCTTCATACCCAACCAGGGCGCATGCTCTCTTGGAGAGATCCTAACCAATACGCCATCTCGTCCACCTTGTTGTCCTCCGCCCGGATAATAATGGCGGGTTTGATTGCTCGGAAGCTCGTCGAGTAGCTTGCATTCGTACTCGTGAGGGAAAGTCGAGTCAAATTGTAGATCGTGACTTCGCATGATTTGGACACATGGTTTCAATATGGGACTTCTGATTCACTCGCTTCCTCGCAGTTTGCCGTATTTGCTTTCGACCTGTTCCTTTGAGACGACCGCCAAGCGGGGCGGGCTACCGCCATGCATTTCACTGCTGGGATATGTTAATTCCCAGTAACGCCCGTCGTTCGGATCGAGATACAGGGTTTCCCACCCTCCGCCGGCAACCTTCTTCAACGAATGCTCGATGAGAAATGCTATTCTTTGGCAAACGTCGTTCCCGATCACTTTTCCATCAACAAGGTCCCATTCACATCGCAACTCAGTTTCTTCAGGTTTTAGATTCATAACGTTCCGACTTTTGAGGCAGCGTGTCGCGCATGTTACCTGTAGAATGACATGCCGCAAAACAGTATCTGTGAGGTGAGCTTTGAAAATTGTTTACTTACTCTTCATCGCAACCATGTTCGCGACGCCACGTTGGACCACGCAAACGAGTGGAGTTACGGCGCGATTGCGGGGAGTGAGTGCCGTCAATGAGCAGGTGGCGTGGGCCAGTGGTTCCGGATCGACGGTGCTGCGGACCGTCGATGGCGGCCAGAGCTGGCAGAAACTCGAAGTCACCGATGAGACGCTCGACTTCCGCGACGTCGATGCAATCGATGCACAATCAGCTTACATACTCAGCATCGGCAATGGTCCAGCTTCGCGAATTTA